>WNGK01007544.1_pt1 | contig 12204 bp, 7 predicted proteins | sample 5400601 | NCBI WGS metagenome assembly WNGK01 (sample SAMN13153376, study PRJNA577476) | soil metagenome | isolation source: 60 cm soil or saprolite under Garry oak tree replicate 1 | place: USA:California | collected 2016-06-15
CTGATCCGCTGTAGCGGTGGGGGCAAACGAGTTGAAGTTGATGAACTCGCTGCCGAAGCTGAACACCGTCTTGTTGAGGACGTTGTCGAATTCGATCACCGGGCGCAGACGCACTCGCTCACTTAGTTTGAACTCGCGCGTAACATTCAAGTCCAGCAGAAAGAATCCCGGGCCCGAGCCGGCGTTGCGCGGCAGATTGCCTGATTGGCCGATAGTCGGCAGCGCAAAAAGATTGAGCACGGATGGGTCGATTGGATCGCCCGGCCGGCGCCAATGAAGGAGCCTGGTATCGCCGGTGAAAATAGGGCGGTCATTTCCTACGTCGTCGAGATTTCGATCCACGCCGCCGATCGAAATGTTGAATGGCGCACCCGAAGCAACACGCCAGATCGGCGCAAGTCGCAACCCGCCCAGATAGCGCGGGGTGTCGAATGTTCCCGAGAAAACAATTCGATGCCGCCGGTCAAGCAGGCTCCGCGCTCGCTCCCCTTGAAAGTTTCCCGCGATGAGCGCGTCGGAAGTATTGACGATGCCATCATCCCTTAGAAATGAAAGTGTGTAGGCCGCTCGGAACGAGTAACTGAAGCCACTCGCTTTGTCGCGAAAGCGATGGTGCAGTTGGAAGCTGAGCCCGTGATAGTAACTGTTGCCGACGGGAATCAACTGTTGGATATCGGCGCGCGTGGGATCGGGTCTCAAGTCGTTCAAAGCCGCAAGCGCGACGTCGACGGCGGTCGCCGAAGTGAAACTGTTGAGATTTATCAGCGAGATGGGAACACCAGACTCCGTCGTTTTGCCGACGGCGTTCGGGTTTGCAGGATCGGGCGGAGTCAACGCGAAGCGCACCAGCTCGCCTGCGGTGGAAACATTGTAGAGAGGGCGCGTGCCCGACTGATTGTTAACAAAGTTTGCAAAGTCGCGTGACGCCAGGTACTCAGAAAAGTTCTTGAAGCGCACGGGCAGCACGGGCGCATTCGCATTGAATTCGCGCCAGAGGTGTATGCCGCGATTCCACGTGTAGTTTGCCTCGAACACGAAGTTCTTGCCGAGCTCGCGCTCGAATCCGACATTTGCCTGGTAGCTTTCCGGAATACGCAAATCCGGATCGAGGCGGCGCGAGAATCCGGTATTGAGCACGCCAAACTGTTTGACAAGCGGCGAGTCAACCGTAAGCGTCTCGGGAAAGCGAAGGTTGGCGGCGATGAATGCACGACGCTCGTCCGCACTCATCAATTTGCCGTTAGCCGGATCGCGCAGCGTGTTGGTGTCAAAGAAGAGTTGCTGGGCGCCGAGAGTGAAGTCGTCTATGGTCCGAAGCAGCGCGCGGTTATAAAAGATGCCGGCGCCAAGTCGGATAACAGTCTTGCCGGATTTGAAAGGATCGTAAGCTGCCGCGATGCGCGGACCAAAATTATTCAAGTCGCGGATGATGCTCTCGTCCTCGAAACGCAATCCGTAACTGAACGTCAAATTCGGACGCAGCCGCCATTCGTCCTGAGCAAAGAAGCCGAGGTAAGTGTTTCGCTGCGTCGAACTAGTCAGGAAGTTTTGCCGGAAACGGTTTGGTATTCCCGCCAGAAAATCTCCGGCGCTGGCGAAAGTGAATGTCCCGGAAGCGTCCGAGAGATCGATGAACGTCGACTTTATGCGCTGCCAATCGCCGCCAAACTTCAGCGAATGGGGACCGGCGAGATAGGAAACGACGTCTTGCACCTGGATCCGATCTTCGCGTCGATCCGTCGCGCCTGTGGTTGAAGAACCAGCGACCAGCGTGCCCGAGCGACTCGATGAACTACTCGATGGCAGTGGATCGTTAACGGCAATCAGAATGACGGGGCTTGTTCCCCCAACCGCTGCGACCGCTGGAGCCAGACGCGAGAATTGTGCGCGCACTTGATTGACGAGCTTCGCGGAAAAGACGTAGCTGTCGGTGAAAGAGAGGGCGTCGCTGTTTCGCGTCCTGCCTTGCAGTGCTTCGGCGAGTCGATTGCCGCCGCCGAACTGTCTTAAGTTGTTTAGTCTACCGAGTTGATACACAAAGGCGGCGTTATGAGTTTCGCTAAATTTGTGATCGACGCGCGTCGTGAAGATATTGTTTCTTTGCGGGGTGCTGACCGACGAAATGAAAGGCGCAATGTCAGTGTTGAGCGCGGGCAAAGACGCGTTCTCCGTTCGCCGCCCGGTGAGATCGGTCGGTGCAGGCAAACGAAAAAGCGGACTTTGATTGACCGGAACTAAGGTGTCTATCAGCGCTGTATCGAGTATCTTGTCGAACTCGTACGCGGAAAAGAAGAATGTGCGATTACGACGGTTGTAGATCTTTGGAATGATGACTGGACCGCTGAGCGTGAAACCCGGATCGTGCTCCTGCAACGGCAGTCTTTTCAGCCCCAGCGAGTTGTTCTGGAATGTATTCGCATTCAGTGATTCATCTTTGAAAAAGTAGAACGCCCGGCCACGAAGCTGTTTTGATCCGCTGCGCGTGCGCAGGTTCACCCGGCCGCCTGAGGCCCGGCCATACTCAGCCGAAAACTGATTCGTAATGATCTGCACTTCTTCGATCGCTTCGATCGACGGTTGGAACCGTTCTCGCGCGGAACGGTCGTCATTGTTATCCAAGCCGTCGATGGTGAGGTTGTTCGAATAAGCAGCGCCGCCCGAAAGCGAAAATGATCCCGCCTCTTCGGGCGTACTCGCGTTCGCTTTGCGATCTTCGGCAAGATCGCGAGTCGAGAGCGGCTCTTCAGTGACGCCTGGAAGCGTGAAGATCAGATCGAGTGGAGAACGAGTAAAAACGGGAAGCGACTCGACTTCTTTGGTGGCGATAGTGCCGCCGACCACCGTTCGCGTTGTATCCACCGGCGGCGCATCCGTCGCGGTAACAACCACCGGTTCAGCAACCACGCCTTGTGGCAAAAGCGTGATGTCCATTTGCACGTTTTGCCCGGCGACGACTGTGAGATCTTTCTTTTCCTGGGTCGCAAACCCCGTGAACGAGACCGTCAGAGTGTAAGTTCCTGGCTCGAGTTGGATCAAACGGTAATGGCCTTCGCCATCCGAAGTTGTGGTTCGGGCCAGGCCCGTTTTTGTCAGCGTCGCGGAAACCGAAGCGCCGGGAATGACCGCGCTGTTCTGGTCCATAACCCGGCCCGTGATAGTTACAGTGTCAAGGTCTTGTGCTTTGGCAACCAACGAAGGAGCCAACAACAGTGCGGTTGCCAGAGTCCATCGAGCGATTCGGTGTAAGGCCGAGTCCAGGGTAAGGAATTTCATGAGTGTTCTCCCTGCGTCGGAGTCGTGGGATCACCGCCGCGTAGTTATCACCGATTCAACGATGATACGTCGGTTACAAACGAGCTTCGCTGCCGCTAACTGGTGGTTACATCTGAGGAAAGGCTAGGGAAGACGAGAGGAAATCTTCAGACCGCGGCGGACTTTATCACGTTACCGGCACGGCATTCAAGGGTAATCTGGTAGCAGTAGACCGAAGTGATTAACTACGTGAAGCGCCTCGGCGGCGCAGGGCGGCGGAGCGGCCAAAAGGCACGAGGGCGCCGGATTCAGCAGGCGGAGGCTCGGTGAAGTTTGCGAATTCGTCCACGTGTGATTGCAGATACTGGAAGAAGCGCTCGAACTCGCGCTGCATCGCGTCCATCTTTTCGCGCATGTTGAGGATGATCTCGACACCGGCCAGATTCACGCGCAGATCTCGCGTCAACGAGAGGATCAATTCGAGGCGCTCGAGATCGGTGTCGGTGTAGAGACGCGTGTTACCCTCCGACCGCGATGGTTTCAACAAACCTTCGCGCTCATAAAGGCGCAGCGTCTGCGGATGAATGCCATATTGATCCGCTACCGCGCTGATTGTATATGTCTTGGGTTTGCGCTTCATGTCATTGCCAATTGCCAATTGCCGATTGCCGATTTAGAAGTTTGTCTATTTCCGATTGCCAATTCCTTCATCCGGCCAAAAAGCAACTTTCGCCGTCATCCTATTGTGTCCAGTAACGACCAATCGGCAATCGGCAATTGGAAATCGGCAATGCCTTATTCCAACCCCATCACCACACGCGGATTCTCGGAATTCATCTTCGCGTACTGTCGCAACAGCTCTTTCGTTTCTTCGGAGATCACTTTTGGCAGCGTCACCTGCACTTCGACAAACTGATCGCCGTGCGCGTTCGGGTTGCGCAACGAAGGAGCACCGCGCTGCCGCAAACGAAATCTTTGACCCGATTGGGTGCCGGGTGGAATACGCAACTGGGCTTTGCCTTCAACCGTCGGCACCTCGATCTTTGCGCCCAGGGCCGCCTCAGGTACCGTAATCGGAACCGTCACATAAATGTTATCACCTTTGCGTGTAAAATATTTGTGCGGTCCGACATTGGTGATGATATGCAGATCACCCGGCGGCGCGCCGAGTCTGCCGCCCTCGCCCTTGCCCGGAATGCGCACGCGTGATCCGGTGTCGACGCCGGCGGGAATGCGAACCTTCACCGTTTCGGTCTTGGGCATCGTGCCCTTTCCTTTGCACAGGGAGCAGGGCGAACGGCGCCGTCCCGTGCCGGCGCAATCGGGACACTCTTGCGAGAAGCGCAAACGGCCGCCGGCGCGTTGCACCTGACCTGAGCCTTTGCAGGTTTGGCAAACCACGACGGGGCCACCGGTGTCACCAGCGCCCGTGCAACGCGAACATTGCTCGGAACGATTGACCGTGATGTTGGTTGTCAGACCCTTGACTGCTTCTTCAAAAGAGAGCGCCAACGGCATCTCGATGTCTGCGCCGCGTCTGGGTTGCGGGCGTGGCGGTTCTTTTTCTTTTGCTCCGCCACTAAACAGATCCGCAAAAATGTCTCGAAAGCTGGTGCCGCCGCCGGAACTGGTCGCTGCGCCCCAATCAAAACCCTCGAAGATCGTGCTACCCGTCTGGCCGCCAAATCCCGGACCGGCAGTCGCTCCGCGCGCAGCGGCGTCGGCAAGATTGTCCGAATACTCGCCGAAACGATCGTAGACTTTTCGCTTTTTCGGATCGGAAAGCACATCGTGTGCTTCCGACGTCAGCTTAAATCGCTCTTCGGAGGCCTTATCGCCGGGATTCACATCAGGATGATACTTGCGCGCCAGCCGACGATAGGCCTTCTTGATCTCTTCAGGCTTAGCATCGCGCTTGACCCCGAGTATCTCGTAATAATCTTTTCTGGCCATCTGTGCATTGCCGATTGCCAATTGCCAATTGCCGATTGACTGCGGCGCTTGAAGCGGTCACAAATACTCGCGAAGCTCTCGCCACGAACCAATCGGCAATCGGCAATCGGAAATTGGCAATCCTATTTCTTGTCGTCTACGTCAACGTATTCAGCGTCGATCACGTTGTCTTCGCCACCCGTTGACGAAGGTGTGGCACCCGCCGCCGCCGCTTGATCGGTCGTCGTGTCACTCGCGCCCGCCGCGCCGGTCTGCTGGTAAAGCACCTCGGCCAACTTGTGCGATGCCGTTTGCAACTGGTTGAAGGCCTCGTTCAGCTTTTCGACACCGCCTTCTTGCAACGCCTTCTTGGCCTCGGCAATTGCCGCCTCCACGTCTCCCGCTACTGCTCCGGCCTTCTCGCGATTATCGTTGAGCGTCTTTTCCATCTGGTAAGTAAGCCCATCCAGACGGTTGCGCGCCTCGATCTCTTCTCGCTTTCGGGCGTCATCCGCGGAGTGAGCATCGGCATCGCGCATCATCTTGTCGATCTCCTCCTTCGAGAGACCCGACGATGATGTGATAGTGATCTTCTGCTCGCGCCCCGTTCCCATGTCTTTGGCTGAGACGTTGACGATGCCGTTGGCGTCGATGTCGAAGGCCACTTCGACTTGCGGCATGCCGCGCGGCGCCGGTGGGATGCCCACCAGATGGAATTTGCCGAGCGTACGATTGTCGCTGGCCATCGGGCGCTCGCCCTGCAGCACGTGCACCTCGACAGAAGTCTGGTTGTCCGAAGCCGTCGAGAAGATCTCCGACTTCCTGGTAGGGATTGTCGTGTTACGCTCGATCAGTTTCGTAAACACACCGCCGAGCGTCTCGATGCCGAGACTGAGCGGAGTGACGTCGAGCAACAGGATGTCCGTCTTCTCGCCTGACAGCACGCCTGCCTGCACGGCTGCGCCGACGGCCACGACTTCGTCAGGGTTGACACTCTTGTTCGGCTCTTTGCCGAAAATGTTCTTGACGATCTCCTGAACCTTGGGTATGCGCGTTGAGCCACCGACCAGTACGACCTCATCGATCTTCCTCGAGTCGAGACCGGCATCCTTGAGCGCTTGCTCGACTGGCGGTCGCAGTCGTTGCAGGATCTGATCAGCCAACTGCTCAAATTTCGCCCGGGTGAGTTTCATCACCAGGTGTTTTGGCCCGGACTGATCGGCCGTAATAAACGGCAGATTAATCTCTGTCTCCATCGTGCTGGACAATTCAATCTTGGCCTTCTCGGCGGCTTCTTTCAGTCGCTGCAAAGCCATCTTGTCGTTTGAAAGATCGATCCCCTGATCGCGTTTGAACTCTTCAACGATCCACTCAATTAACCGCTCGTCAATGTCGTCGCCCCCGAGGTGCGTGTCGCCGTTCGTTGATTTGACCTCAACGACACCCTCGCCCACCTCGAGGATCGATATATCGAACGTGCCGCCACCGAAGTCGAAGACCGCGATCGTTTCGTCTTTCTTCTTGTCGAGACCATAGGCCAGCGCCGCTGCCGTCGGCTCGTTCACGATGCGCATCACTTCGAGGCCGGCGATCTTGCCTGCGTCCTTCGTTGCCTGACGTTGGGAATCGTTGAAATAAGCGGGCACCGTGATGACCGCCTTGTCAACCTTTTGACCCAAATAGTCCTCGGCTGACTGCTTCATTTTCTGAAGGATCATTGCCGAAATCTCCGGCGGACTCCATTCCTTGCCTCCGGCCACGATACGCACGTCGCCGCCGGCTGCCTGAACTTTGTATGGAACCTGTTTGATCTCTTCGGTCACCTCGTCATAGCGACGGCCCATAAATCGCTTGATCGAATAGACCGTATTCTCAGGGTTGGTAACCGCCTGGCGCTTGGCCACCTGGCCGACCAACCGGCTCCCATCCTTCTGGAAGCCAACGACTGACGGAGTTGTCCGGCCACCCTCCGAATTCGTAATCACGGTCGGCTCGCCACCCTCCATCACCGCGACTACCGAGTTGGTCGTGCCCAAATCAATTCCTATGATTTTGCTCATCTCAATTCAATTCTCCAAAGTGTTTGATTTTGCCGCCTTCTTAGGCTTGACGACGACGCCGCGGCCTCAAACCCGCGGCTGACTGATACTGGGTTAACGTCCTTTACTTCCTAAGTTGAACGCGACGTTAATATAATACCTGAGTGTCTTGTTGTCAACTTCCTTAACCGCTTGGTGCTGGTTCAATTTCAACCTCGTTCTTGAGAGTGAACCAGTACCTACCGCTTGGGTTGACGCCAAAAGTTGTTCCAGGTTGAAGTCTTGCGGGTCACGAAGGGGTTGAGCCAGTCTGTCGCCGATCTTCATTTAACAACTTCGAGGCGAAGAAGACGTAATGCGCCCCGGAAAGAATCGCCAGGGTGAAGACGCTGGTGTAGATGGTCGGTAGATAGTAGCCGGACCCGGAGGGAATTCTGGCGGCAAACATAATGGTCGCAATCGCCGTTATCTGGACGCCGGTGTTTAGCTTACCCAGCCATGACGGGCGAAAGCCTCGGAAGCCGGTCATCATGTTGATTGCCGCAGCACCCACGATGATAAAAACGTCCCGGCTAATCACCGACACAGTGACCCAGAAAGGTACCGGCAGGTGTTTTGGCAGCGGATGAGGGAAGACTCCTCGCATAGAGAGGACGATAAACGCGGTGACCAGCATCAACTTGTCAGCGATTGGATCCAGGATGGTGCCGAGTTGAGACTGCTGGTCGAAGCGACGCGCCAACAGGCCGTCAAGTCCGTCGGTTATGCCCGCTACTACGAAGACCGCAAGGGCCCAGACGAATTTCTGATAGAACAACAACGAAACAAAGATCGGGATCAGCACCATCCGGAAGACGGTGAGCACATTAGGTAGGGTTACAATTCTAGAGAACATCAGAGCATTGTCGATTTTCGATTGCCGATTGTCCGTTAGGAAGGCGGCGTTGCCGGAATCGAAAGTTCGCTGAATGAAAATCTTTTTAGGAGGCGCAGAGCAACTCAAGCAACGAGACTTCTGGCGGGCAACCGTACCTGATGGGGAGAATCACTGTTCCCAGTCCGCGCGTTACGTAGATCTGCGTCTCGCCCTGCTGTCCGAGCCCCTTGAGCAAGCGCCGTCGAGGTCTTCCTGAGGCACTACGTTCCGAACGTAGCGTTACCTGACCGCCATGAGTGTGTCCGCTAAGCACGAGATCAACATTCGCGCGTGCGGCCCGGCGCAGGATTATCGGATTGTGAGCCAGCAGGAGTTTCAGCTCGTCACTCCGTGCGCCGGCGAGCGCCAGCGCAAGATCTTCCAGGCCCACCATCGTATCGTTGACGCCCGCCAGCCAGAAGGTCGTGCCACTTTTTTCAAAGCGCATCCCCTGATTGATCAGAACCGTTATGCCTTCGGCGCGAAACAAGTCGGTGATCAGAGCCGCGTCCGTCCAGTTGTCGTGATTACCGAGCACCGCATAAACCCCGTGGCGTGCTCGCAAGCGGCCGACGATCTCGGCGCAGGGCGCGGCGTACCGGCGCTCATGCGAAATGTAATCACCGGTAAGCGCCACAATGTCGGGTTCAAGACTATTGGCAGTTTCGACGGCGCGAAGAATCTGGCTCGTGCTGGTAAGTGGACCGTGATGGAGATCAGAAAGGTGAACGATACGAAAGCCATCGAGAGCTTTTGGCAAGCGACGTAAATGGATCGGCTGATGTTCAACCGTCAGCATGAACGGCTCGGCCAGTGCCGCGCGGGCCGCCCCACTCAGGCTCAATGCCAGCGCGCGAAAGGGAGTCTGCGGGCGGTTTCGCACGACGCGACCGCGCTGTTTCCATCGAGTAGGAGTCGCCATTTCCGATCTATTGGCCGCGATTGATAGTTTGACGCCTAAGTTCCTCCCAATCTGAGACGCCATTTGTCGGGAAGGCGCATTATATTGATCAGGTTGGCGAGAAGCAAATCCAAAACATAAGGCCCAACACTGAGGATGTGTAATAATCAACGGCCCATTCGCAGTCGTATGAGACGAAGCCTGATTGTTGTCACGACGATCCTATTGGCGCTTTTTGCCTCTGCACTGCCGCGGCAGACATTGGCTGCGGTAGCGGTGGACGGCTCGCAGACAAGCGGAAGTAATGTTCTTGACCCGATGGTGCTGGTGGGCGTCGCTGTGATGCTGATCGTGGCTAAGCTTGGGGGCGAGGTGTTGGAACGTTTCGGCCAACCCGCTGTCCTTGGCGAACTGATCGGAGGAATCATCATTGGCAATCTCGCGCTGGTTGGCTTTCACAAAGCAGAACTCTTGAGGACCGATGAAGTCATCGCGGCGCTGGCCCAGATCGGCGTCATCTTGTTGTTGTTTGAAGTTGGGTTGGAATCGAAGTTGGCGGACATGCTGGAGGTCGGCTGGTCTTCACTGTTCGTGGCCGTCTCGGGGGTAATCGCGCCCTTCTTTCTCGGTTGGGGAGTGTCTGCCTATTTGCTGCCGCACGAGTCACGTCTGGTTCATGTGTTTATTGGGTCGGTGCTATGCGCTACCAGCGTCGGCATAACCGCGCGCGTGCTGAAAGACCTCGGCAAGCTTTCGTTGCGCGAGTCGCGCATCATTCTCGGCGCGGCAGTGATCGACGACGTAATCGGTTTGCTGATCCTTGCGGTCATAGTGGGCGCGGTTAATGCCTCAGCGACTGGCGCATCGCTTTCCCTCCGCGACCTGGGTTGGATTGCCGCCAAAACGGCTGCATTTTTTGTCAGCGCGTTCGCGATCGGGCAATATGCCGTGCCGCCCATCTTTCGCGGCGCGGGCCGATTCGAGAGTCGCGGCGTCTTACTCGTCCTTTCAATCGCATTTTGTTTTTGGCTTTCGTGGCTTGCCACCAGGGTTGGACTAGCGGCGATCGTTGGCGCATTTGCCGCAGGGCTGGTGTTGGAAGAAGCGCACTTCAAATCATTCAGCGATCGCGGCGAACATGATCTGCGACAGTTACTCGCTCCCGTAACTACGGTGCTCGTTCCTATCTTCTTTGTGCTGATGGGCATCAAGGTTGATTTGCGCAGCTTCGCTCGGCCGGAGCTGTTGGGGTTTGCGCTCGCGTTGACTCTGGCCGCGATCGCCGGCAAGCAGATTTGCTCGCTCGCCGTGGCGGAACGCGGCCTCAATCGCCTCGCGGTGGGACTGGGGATGATTCCGCGCGGCGAAGTTGGATTAATCGTGGCCGGCATCGGCGCTGGTTTGACATTGCCCAACGCGAACGGAGTAAATGAGCCCCTCATCGACGCACCGACATTCGGCGCCGTTGTCATCATGGTGATCATCACGACGGTCGTCACACCGCCGGCGCTCAAATGGTCGCTCGGCCGGCAAAAGTTTTTGCGCAGCGACAAAGAATTGGCCGCGACACAGGAGATAATCGATGAGATTGTCGAACGTACCGAACAGTAAGACGGATTCGAGGATGCGGTCGCGCGATCCCAGAACGCAAGACATCCTCACGCGCAAAGCAATAGGGCGTGGGCCGATCATCGCATTTGTTATTGGACTGCTTTTGTTGCCGCTTTTGTTCGGCAGCGTGAAGATAACCGGCGCACACGCGGATAGGACCACCTTGCCGCCGAAGTTGAGCACCCTGGTTTGCGTGATCTCCGGCGAGGAATTAAGAGAGATGAGCATGGATGCGGTCGTGATCGTCGAGGGCGGAAAACTTCTGGCTCCGTTTAAGGAATATGACGAGGCGGATCAGCAACGTTTTGCGAAAGAGTATTTTCGTGAGGGTCAAAAGTACCGGCTGACGTTTGGCGGCGGAGAAGTCGGCGTCGCGACGGTACAAAAATCCGGGCAGGGTTGCAACAACATTCATGCAAAAGTGATGGTCGAAACGTCAGCAAAGATTCACGAACACGTGATGGCTCTGGCGACTAACTCAGAATCGCTGGGCCGCCAGCCAAGCGCCCGGCGCGCGCCCACTGATCCCGAGCGCGCAGCCGTGATGGAGCTGGTGAAGAAGATCTACCTACAACGAGGCGTGACAACCTTGTTGTATCGTTCGCTAAAAGTCACAAACTTGACTGCGATTGATCTCGACCGCGACGGGAAATACGAAATGGTTGGCAGTTTTACTTTAGCGTCGAAGAACAAGTTCGAACGCGATCTGTTCTTGATCGCCGCGCCGCAAGGCGCCATTGGCGAAGTCTTCGCCATTCAGGGTGGCTTCGACGCCTACGGATATTTGATCTACAAGAAGCAAGCGGGTCGCTGGCACAAGGTTTACCACATGATTGGCGACGCGTGCTAAATCCCGCCAGCGCGGACGTCCCGTCCGCATGGGCCGCGCGCACAGTACTGACCACGCAATCCTCAATTTAATCTTTGGCTAAGCCAAGCCGACTGTGCAATAATCCGGTCGCTCCAGGAACAAGCACGGGTCAGCCATTCCAGATCTTTCACGTCTTCGTGGTGGATTTGAGTCGTTCACTATCCATCAGGGAGACGAGAGACAAACAACCACGGCAATCAGCCCCACTCGAGGTCTTCGGTACGAGGCGCTGCAGGAGGTCCATCATGTCGAATAAAATGAAAGCCATCGTAAAGTTCACAATAATCTCTCTTTTCGTCACCGCTGCGTCGTTGTCGGTTTTGTATGCGCAGGGGCGGCGAGGACAACCGCAACAACAACCGCCACAGGAGCAAGCGAAAGACATACTCGGCGCGCTCCGTTGGCGTTACATTGGGCCGGTCGGCAACCGCACGACAGCAGTCGCGGGCGTCGCGGGGCAGCCAAACATTTATTACGTGGGCGCGGCGTCGGGCGGCATTTGGAAAACAATCGACGGCGGCACGCACTGGGAGCCGATCTTCGACGACCAACCGGTCTCTTCAATCGGGTCGCTGGCAGTCGCGCCCTCTGACGCAAACGTCGTTTGGGCCGGCACTGGCGAAGCATGGATTCGCAGCCACATCTCGGTTGGGAACGGGATCTACAAATCCACCGACGCAGG
>WNGK01016779.1_pt1 | contig 12203 bp, 14 predicted proteins | sample 5400601 | NCBI WGS metagenome assembly WNGK01 (sample SAMN13153376, study PRJNA577476) | soil metagenome | isolation source: 60 cm soil or saprolite under Garry oak tree replicate 1 | place: USA:California | collected 2016-06-15
TCAGGTGAGCCGGTTAGAATCGAAGCCTTTTGTTGTTTCTGATTTCGGCGAGATTCAGCTTTCGAAGTGGCCCGGTCCAGATGTTCCGGTCTGTACGATAGGACGGGAGTTGAGGGATGACTCGACTGATCCTACCACGATTGAGTTCGGACGGCAGGGAAGGGACGCGGTGTACGATGCACGCAGGGAGGCTGCGTTCTCTGTAAAGTCAGTAATTGCCGAGAGCCGTCGCTCTGACGAGGACCTTGTAAAGGAGGATGGTCTCTACTCTGTGTTGGCTGCCAATTCCATTCACATACCTCTAGTCGTGACGGCGGCTAACCTTCGCGTTGTAGAGTTTGATGCCGCAGATTCCAAGATAGAAGCGGCAGCGAACGCCAAGTCCAGTGTCGTACCATATCTAATCTACAGTTTTCCACTGAATCGGTACTTGCAAATAGACTTCGATCTTCCAGAGCCGACAGGTTTACGCCGGTTAGGTCACCTGAACATTTTCGTCGTAAACTATCAATCACTTGATTCATTCTTGCGAACGCTGATCAACTACTTCGTCGGTCATCACGAAGAATCCTTCCACCAACCCAAACAGGCCACAGACGCGTTAACCTCAGACGGCTAGACTTAGCTGTCCGGCTCGCATTACATCCAGGTCCCGGATCCAGGGCGCAATTCCGATTCGGAGAGCCTGACATGGATCCACGGCGACTTTGCGAGTGGTGGAGACGCGTAGCGGATTTAGATAGCAGGAAGAGAGTCTATGTTCGCCGGTATTATCTTGAAAGGAAGAGCAACAACGATTGACGAGCTGGCCCAAGTAGTCCTGGGCGCTGACGAGTTCGCACTGGCGGCGAGACTGGAACATCTTATCCAGAGTGACAAGACAAGGGAGGCTCAAGCTCTGTTAGCTGAAATTTTTCCGAAGTACTGGAAGGACGAGTCGACTAGCCTTTATCCTGTTTCAGTATATCGGACGATCTACTATCTTCACCTAGCCTCTGATTACGTTGGGGACACTCGACACTTGATTGAGAATATGGGGCAACATTTGGAAGGCGTTCTGAACCAGCTGGTTCGTAGGAGAGGAGTGCGAGTCAAGATGGAACTTGGAGCAAAAGTCAAAATGCTCCGCTCAGAGTTAGGTGACAGTCTTAGCTGGGGACTATACGATTTCAATGATGTGATTCATAACGTCGCAAAGCATCCTGATGATGATCCCTTTCTTCCTGCCCGATTCGACGTTCGAAGATTTTCCACGCGCGAAACAGTGCTCTGTCTAATGGTTACCCGAAACCTTTCGATCCAGCTCATTGGAGTATTGGATAGAAACGGGATTAGACTGCCACAAGACTGGCCGCAAATGATCGGTGAATGGCTATCTTGGGACCGGGTAGGCAAGCTCTCGCCCCCGGTTCTTCCGAGAGCTGAACTCGTACCGGCGCCAGGGAAGACTCCAGGGGAATCGGAGGAAGACGTGACCGCCTAAGACTGACTTACCAGAGAACGCCTGCCGTTAGACCCAGTTTGTCAGAACATATACCCAAGACACTAAGATCCAGAATACTGCCATGAACTGCCAGAATGGGTCAGGAAGAGAATGCCGACTAACAGCGGGAAGAAATGCACCCAGCCCCACGCCAAAGAATAAAGACAGGAATAGTCCAAAAACGAGTCGCTCCCTGAGACTGTAGTGACCCTTCATCGTCCTCACTTCTTGGCGGACTCAGTAGAGTTCAGTTGCAATTTGATAGAAGTTGCATTGTTTGACTTTGCGAGTCCGAGCGCTTGCTCAACAATCGAAATCGGGATGTCAACATACTGTTGCTTGGTTTCATGAGGTTTCTCAAATCCGCCTGAATGGTACAGCTTAACCAGCCGTCTCGACCAGAATACATTGCCCACGAAAATGGCAGGGAAGAATAACAGCAAGGCAGCCACTTGCACCAGCGCCATGTTTGTCATCACCGCGCCAGCGTTAAGGGAACGTGTGATCGTTGCCACTTGATCGGAAAGCGTGTACAAGAAAATAATGCTGAGGGATATTGCAGTCACAACGGCGTTGAAGGCAGACCTCTCCGTAACGAACGACAATCGCCTCTTCCAGTCGAGTCCGCTGAGCTGCTCGGCGAGTCTAAACGTTTCTGCCTCTATCTGTTCGCGGCTCATATTCCTAGTCCTGTATTCCAGCTCCATGTTTGACGCGGCTGCGAGCAGGTGAGATGTTCCCAAAAGTAGTGCGATCGCCGGGATTCCCCAGCTCACAGTAATGTTCAGGAAGGTATCAGCGACTGCGATACCTGAGGCAGTAACTAACCAGGTCGTGAGGAAGGCCCGTTCTAGTCCCCATCTTCTGGCCAGAAGTGTAAGAAGTGGGTTCGCCTCATGCTTCTGAAGGTCCAATCGTTCTGCGAGTTTCCTGGTCGACTTCACGTCAAAGTAGCGAAGCAGTGAGTAGAGAACGAATGACTCGGCAAAGGCGATTCCGAGCGTTAGCGGTCCTGGCATACTCTCGATCAAAGAGAGACTTCTATTTATGTCTTGTAGCCATCGTGCTCCAGTAAAGTTACAGTAATTCTAAGCGTAAATCTAATATGGACGTTCGCATGACCTGAACTCTGAACGAATAGTGCCACTCGGTCTTTTAGTTGGCGAAGCCAAGGTCTTCAAGCACGGCAAAGCCCAGACGCTTTACGTGACGATCCCGTCTGCAATTGCTCAAGACTCAGCTTTTACGATCAAGCAAGGGGACGTTGTAGACATCAAGTGGGACAAAGAACAAGGTGCGGTAATAATCCGTCCCAAACCCGCCTCCGCCAAGAAGCGTTGAAGATTCCTAATCAAAGCCTTTAGCGGCAAGGGTCCAAAGGGCAATTTTCTAGCCAAGCGAACTGCTGATAGTGCTTATTGATCGTCCAAAATAGAGCGCCATAACGAGTTTCCGAGTCATTCATGAGCTACCATGCCGATATTGGGCTGGCATGATTTGATGATCTTGATGATGGAGTGAGGAAGTCGTGCAGCTTGGGTCTGAAAGAGACCCAGACTCGCTGGATCGAAGAGGAAAACAGTAACAGTAACGATATCCTTCGTGAACCTGTTCAAGTCGACTTCAAACTCTGGAGGAACCATCGAGTTGAACCGTTTCATGCTGTGGAAGTTGTACTTCGGGATAACGTTTGCGCAAAGAGCAAGGCATCCAGTGAAGTGAGAAAGAGGCTGACCACCTGCGAGGACAAAATGCTTTCGATAACGACGTCTACCTTTCGGTGTTCCATATGTTACATGAAAATTACTGCTTTGGTGAGCAGTAACGTGGGGATTGATACGCTTAAGCCACGACTTTGATTCAGGCTCTATTACGATGCTCCTGTCCTTTCTCCTATTGATTCGGTAGGCTCGCCTCCGGTCGTTGCCCATCTTCGCCACGATCACTGCTATTCTCATTCAATACGTCACCGTCAGGTTAGCGTAAGTTGAGGAGCTCGGAAATCAGATTGCATTAGTCATCTTGGCTAGTTACATCTCTATCTTGGCCTCTAATTGAATCGGAAGCATATGGATCTTAGTATGGGGACATATTTGTGTCAACCACGGGAACGACACCAACGGCAGCCGATCAGCTGATCATAGTTTGGATCGCAGCGATCCTGGCCAAAGCTGCCCCAGCTCTACTTACAAGATCGTCATAGGTGACAACAGTCGTTCTTGCATTTCCAAAGTCTTGGTTGATCCTGTTGAGTTGGTTGTGAAATTCTTGCCGCGTTCCCTCGTACTCGGCGTCCCGCCCGATCACTATAAGATTTTGATGATTTGCCAAGCCCGGATACTTCGGGAGATAGTTTCCGAAATTTCGAATTATTTCATTCCACTCCGATGTCTGGTTTACTGCCTGAGTTAGCTCGTGAGATGGTCGGTTGTCTCTGCCAACCAAGACTGGCTTAGAAGCCCTTTCGAGCTCGATAAGCATGTACGTCCCATCTGCATAAAATCCAATGTAGTCTGGAACTCTGCCAGATCCCTTGATTGTTGACAATTTCTCTTCAGGGATCTCTAAAAACGGACTAGGCTCTATTTTAGTTGCATAAAGATCAAGCAAATGTAGGTGATTGCCTAGAAAGTCCAGAAAAATTTGCTCCACTGACTCTCCAGACCTTTCAAGAATGTCTTTGAAATCATCAATATCTTTGGAGAAAGCCCGAAGCTTTGAGCCCAAAGTTTCCCGAATCCAACTCTCACGCCAAATCGTGTCGGTTGGAATGGCGGTGATTGCGTCTTTACCATCATATTGGTAGACCTTGCCTGCTCCCTCCTTAAGTGCGAAAGCTGATGCAATATCATATCGAATATCGTAGAAGGCGTAGAGCCATGCATTGCGTGGGTCCCATCCCGCCTTATCTACATAGGAATACCATGCTATGGATGATACGTGCCTCTCTTTCTTCAGAGGAGGGTTTTGAAGAGTCAATTTACCTATTCCGCTTTGTCTTCCGAACTGCGTAATTTCGCCTCCCCGTTGAGCCTTGAACATTCCCAACGTCATCATTGAAATGAAAGTCTCGAGAGAATACTTTGCCAACACGAGGTCTAGTCGCGTGCCATCTTCAAGTCGTGTACTCCGTATCGCTGGTATCATTTCTGCGGATCGATCTGCCTGATAGCCCAGGGTAGGAAGGGCGTTCACAACGTCAGCAATCACGATAGCATCCCGGAGGTAGTAGGCCCTCACGTGCTTCGACTCAACGTATGCTTGGTTTCCCAGTCCCTTAGGATACCCTGCGCCGATTGGCGGGTCTTGGGTAAGTTTCTGGTACTCTAGCCTATACGATTCGACGTATCGTTTGAAATAATTCAGCAATTGTTCAGCTGAAACTGGTTCCTTTGCGGAAGGAGCAGCTCTCCCTTGAACAGGAGCTTTAACATTCGATCGCACAATCTTGACATTGTCTAAGATCACATTATCTGGATTACGTCTACGACCTTGAATCATGAAACTCTCTTTCCCTTTGTACTCAATCTGCAAGTTCTCGATCTTCAGGATTGCGCCTTCCCCCAGAATGAATAGTGGTCGCCTTCTTCGTCCCGTGTGAATTATCTTAGCTTGTTCCCAACTTGTAATGAGAGTCTTGCATTTTGGTGGAATATGGATCTGTTCAATTGGATAGCTTCCGGCCTTGATGTTAATAGACGCCCAATCCCAAGGCCAAGGTCTCTTACACCCGGCGTCTATTGAGCGCTGGAATACCGAAGTGGCACCCGACAAACGAAGTTCACCAACTAGTGGAGGCCGTTTCTGTCAAGTTGAGCCAATTGCGTCTTCAATTAAGCCTGAGACTCAGCTTATGGGTATCTCTGACATGATCGCCGATAGGGCCTAACTAGTGCCCCTTTCAGCACTCAACCTGAGAACCACTATGGGTAGTCCTAGACGAATCGAAGTGCACGACGTGGCTAATCTGCGAGAGGGGCGCGAAGACGGGGCGATCATGCCAATATCGCGGCGAGGGCTTCGAGAGCCAATTGCATCTAACAAATTGGTAGCGTGAATTAATCAAAAATGATGCATCGAAATCGACCGGTAGGATTGTCTGAACAGAATCTTTCTATCTCTGGTTTTCTGATCCCATCTTAGTGCGTTTGCGAGAAGTACTTGCGGAGGGTTTCTTTGTTGCTGTTCCCTTCTTCTTTGCAGGGGATTTCGGCTTCTTAGGGACGGACTCGGGTTCTGCTTCTGCCTTCTCTTCCTTCTCTGGAGCAACTTCTGCAGGCTTCGCGGTGGTAGCGGGCAATTCCAGTTTTGGTTCAGATCTCTTGAAGACTTCTTGGAAGGCGACGGTATCTATGTCCGGGAAGAATTTTTGCAGGTCTGATGTGACAGCTTTCTTAGCTACCTGTAGTCCGCTGAGATAGAAGGCCTCCTCGGGAACCTCGATCGTGAGATCGCTCTGATGCTTCTTCAGCTCGAACTTTTCCTTCGGTACCTCAGGGATTCTCAGTGCGAGAATGCTGAGTATCTTCTCGTTTTCATCTTCCAGTACTTTGTCGATTGATACATCGTAAACGAGGGTTCTTCCAGCGAGAGGATGGTTGAAATCGACTTGGACTCGTCCCGCACCTACTGCGCGCACGACTGCGGGTCGGCCTTCGAACTCGACTTGCTTGCCAGGAGTTGGATATTCCTTGTCCCGGAATCGTCGTAGCGGAACTAATCGCATCTTTTGCGGGTCTCGAGCACCAAAACCCTTCTCTGGAGTGAGCTCAACTGTCTTGTTTGTCCCGGGGTCTAGGCCAACGAGAGATTCTTCCAGCCCTTTGGGCAGCCATCCTTCTCCTAGAATGATGAATTTCGGACCAAAAGTGGAATCTTCTCGATGAATATGCGCATCTTTCGCCACAGAATCGAATGTGGTGTCGACTGTTTCCCCGCTCTCTTTCACTTTAAGCGTGTAGTTGACTAGGAGGAAGTCTCCTGATTTGACTGCCAAGGTTCTCAGTTCACCTTTCCGGGTAGTCTTGATAGAGTTTCTCTCGCCGCTTCCAACCCTTCATCAATCTTCGCCTTGAATCCCAGCTCGGACGTCGCGGATCCGATGGCGCCGACGGTGGTCATGATGTCAGAGGAACCGACGTTGCCCATGATTCCGACTCTGAACATTTTTCCTTTCGCTTTCCCGAGGCTTCCGCCGAAGTCTATTCCATACTTTGTTCTTATGAGTTCCCTCACTTTTCCCTCATCCATCCCCATAGGACTGTTCACAGCGGCAACTGTATGGGATCGGGATTCCTTTTCCGCATACAACCCGAGCCCCATAGCCTCCATTCCATTGTAGACCGCCTCCGCACATATCTTATGCCGCTCATAACGAGGTTGCAGTCCTTCTTCGAGAATCATGTCACAAGCCTCGTTCAACGCGTAAAGAAGGCTGACAGCTGGTGTGAACGGCGTATATCCGTCCTCGATGTACTTCTTGTACATCACAAGGTCAAGATAGTAAGATCGATTAACTTTCTTTGACTTTATTTTCGTCCACGCTTTGTCGCTGACGGAGATAAAGGCCAACCCCGGCGGTGTCATCAAGCATTTCTGGCTCGCGGTGACGCAAATATCGACGTTCCAATCGTCAACAGGCAGCTTATCGCCGCCCAGAATCGAGATCGCGTCTACCATCAACAACATGTCATGATTCGAGCAAAGCTCTCCAAGCTGCTCAAGCGCCCTGACAGTTACGCCAGTTGAGGTTTCGTTGTAAACAACTGCCAGCGCCTTGGCGTCAGGGTTCGCTTTGACAATTTTCTCGAAATCTTCAAGCCGAGGGGCCTTACTCCATTCGGAGCTCAAGACCACAGGCTTTCCCCCGTAGGCCTTGATAGCCTCGCCGCCCCTGTGTCCTATGAGCGGCTTCAGCATCGCCCTCATCACTCGAGGCGGGACGTTGGTGGGACCGGGTAACATCAGAAGTTTCTGGGTCTCACTCAAGAATCAACCCTGCCGCTAATATTTCGCGAAACGAAGTCGTGGTTCTTTTAAGTCTTAGTCTCCCGCGATGCAGCGCTTTTCCATTGGTTCCACGAGAAAGGCGTTGAACCATGCTGAACTAGCGGGTCGGTTGCCTGTCAAGCTTTTTCTGAAGCTGCCCTGATTCTTCCAATCGTAAGCATCGTGAAGCCTGCGCTGCGATCTCGTCTCATTACTTTGTCCGCGGCAGCAGGAATTATCGGGCCAATCCTCTTCGGAGTAATCGTGATCGCACTCGGCTATCTATGGACGGGGTATAACCCTCTGACTCAGACGATCAGTGAGCTGGGAGCAACAAATGCTCCGACTATGGGCCTTCAAGCTCTGAACTTCGCCATCCTCGGCATTCTCACAACGATTTTCGCCATTGGGCTAAACATTCACAATGGATTCTTCCGGTCAACGGCCATCGTCGTCGGAATGTACGGGCTCGGATCCTTGCTAGTGGCGTTTCTTCCTTGTAATCCCGGTTGCTCGTTCCGTGGCAGTTCGGTCGTGCAAGTTGCGCATAGTCTAGATGCGCTGATCTCCTTCACAACGATCGCGATTGCGCCTTTACTCTTCTGGCGGTCCAGTAGGACCGTTCCATCCTGGACCAAGGCTTCAGTATGGTCTCTGCGCATCGGAATAGGATCGATACCATTCCTCGGTGCCTACCTGGCAATCACAGTACTCTCATTATCCCCATACACGGAGTTGCTTCAGAGAGTCTTCTTTGGATTGCTTTTCGCCTGGATGATAGTGATAGCCCTCCGTTTGTTCCAATTACGTGGCACTCCCCTTCCTGCCCTGTCTGGTGACGATGTTAACGAGACAAGTGCGGAGAGCGTGCATGCTTCCAGTAATGACAATCCAGGGCAGCCCAAGGCCTCCTCGAAACAGCCCATCTAGTTGGAGCGTTAATCCTCAGTTCTCACTTCGCGCGCGCTGCTGCGGCCTTGGCGGCGAGAGCTGCGAACTCCTCTCGGCCAAACGCTGTGCCCGAAAGCCCCCAACCACCTTCAGCGGCCTCGGTGAGTAGCACCCACGTACGACTAGCTTGGGTCGGATCGCCGGAGATCTTGGTAACAATCTCGGTGATCTCTTTGACCAGCTGCCTCTGGCCCTCGCGGGCCAACGCCGCTGGAGGCGTGATAACCTGAACGCGCACAGTGCGGGCAGACGCGGTGGCTGCAGTGTGAACCGCCTTCGGATCCATTCGGTGGATGTACGCGGCCGTGTTGTTCAGATGGAACGGACCCGGGGTCTTCACGCCTTCCGCGCGGAGAACGGCCATAGTGAGCTCATGGCCAAGCTGAGCATCAGTGCCTGGAGGGAAAAGGTCTGCTGCTGCGTAGACATCGATCATTGGCATTGGTAAGACATTCAGCCGATGGCAAAATGATAGCTAATATAGGTTGTTGGCTCCGAGGTCACCAGAGGGCATAATGCAAGCTAAACGAAGAAAACGCACAATGGCTGATTACGCGAAGACCACTACGAACGGTTACACGATTTGTGCCGCGGTCGAGTCAGCCCGAAAGATAGGAAACCAATGGCGATTAATCGTGATCAGATACCTTCTGGAGCATCCTATGAGGTTCAACGAGTTGCTCAAAAATGCCTGTGATATTGACCCCAAGACGCTCTCTCGAGTCCTGAAATATCTAACGAAGGAACAAATCGTTCGAAGAGAGGTCCTCGGCACGCAGCCCTTCACTGTCCGGTACGCGCTGACAGACAAAGGAGAACAGGTAAGACCGATAATGCAGTCTCTGAAAGCGTGGGGAGATGCCTGGGTGTTACCCGAGATTTCGGCGGCGTGAGTTCAAATCAGTCTTCTGCCCATACTAGGAACTCTCGGTGTCTCTTCTTCCGTTTCGCGACCCTGTGTCTCATGTAGAGCGTGTAGCCTCCAAGCACAATACAGATTTCTCCGAGGACGAATGCCCAATCATTCAGAGATATGATCATGGTACGTCGGAACGATTATCCTAGACCATTATATCTCTGTAACAGGGGATACGTGAACCAGGTGACGCGCTTAAGTCTCACTTCCCAGGTCTCGACTCTTTGATGAGAGTCGTCACTCTACTTTCTGACTTCGGATTAAGAGACGGCTACGTTGCAGAGATGAAAGGAACCATTCTCGACCTCTGCCCCAGTGCCGTCATCACGGACATTTCCCACGATATCGAACGACACAATATTCCGATGGGGTCTTTCATTCTCGAAACAACTGTTCCATACTTTCCGAAGGACACGATACATGTGGCCGTCGTCGATCCAGGAATTGGAAGCGATAGAAGGGCGATTGTTATCGAATGCGAAAAGGCATCGTTTGTTGGACCGGACAATGGACTCATGGCCAGAGCAAGCGAAAAGCTAGGTCTGAAGGCGATTTATGAGATCCGAGAAGAGGAGTTTCAAAGGAAGCCCGTGTCATCCACGTTTCACGGGAGGGACATATTCGTCTACACCGCTGGCCTATTGGCCTCTGGCCGGAGACCCGAGGAAGTGGGACCCAGAGTCTCCAGACTGGAAACACTCGATCTATCTCCGCCGACGCTCTTAGGAAAGAGACTCGACTGTCATGTATTGCATGTTGATGTCTTTGGAAACGTTATCACTGATGTCGGTGAAAAGATGGTCCGAAAGATGCCCGTGAAATTTGGAGAAGGTGTTGAGATCCTATCAGGAGTCCGAAAGCCGCAGGCCCAGTACGTGCGGTCCTACCATGAGGTCGACAAGGGAGCTATGGCAGTGTTGCTTGGTAGTCAAGGGTTCCTGGAGATAGCGGTTAGAGAAGGAAACGCGAGAGACAAACTCGACGTAAAGCCGTTAGAAAAACTAGAACTTCGCTTCTAGTTCTTGTCTGTCTGGGCGATCTCTCTCATTCGTTCCTCTCCCTTGATTTTCTTAATGTAAGCGGCGACAGATTTTGGCAGGAGTTCTTCCCAGTTCTTTCCCTCTATGATTCTCTTCCTCACTTCTGTTGCAGTAAACGAGGTTCGGTTGAACATAGGTATCTTCTCAACCCGCATACCCGCCTCCTTCAGAAGCCTACCTGTCAGAGGCTCATTTGTGAAAACTAGATCAAAGCTGGGCGTTTGAGATAGAAGGTGGGAAACCCATACCTTGTGGAATTCGGCATCGGGAAGAGGTAACACCGTGAACCGGTTCGCATCGATCTTCGCCTCCTTCAGAGCCAGCCGAATCATGCTAATCCGTTCCCCGGCGGTAAACGGGTTCTCTAGAGTGTGACTATCGTGTGCGCTTCCCACAACTATGACTAGCTCGTCCACTTTGCTCAGGATGTGCTTTACAGCTTCAAGGTGACCGAGGTGGAATGGTTGGAACCGGCCCACATAGAGGCCAGTCGTCAACCCTCAAGCCCCGGTTGGAACCCAAACAGCCTTTGAGGAAATTCTTTCTGCGTAAATCGGAACGCCTTCTCGTTCTAGAAGTTCCCGCTTGACCTCACATCCATGCTCCAAGAGTGCCCCTCCAATGGAGTAGTTGCCAATCTCGAGGTTTGCCGGAACAACTCGATGGCAGGGAATGAATAATGGCCATGGGTTTCTTGCGACAGCGGTCCCAACGGCTCTTGGACCCGAGTTGATTTGTTTGGCTATCATTCCATAGCTCGTGACTCTTCCCTTTGGAATCATGTTCATTTGCTGGCAAACATCCTTCTGGAAGGAGGAGACAGTCTGCCAGTCGAGACGTACCTTGTTGGTCGTCTTCCTGCCCTCGTAAATGTTGATCATCTCAGTCAGAGCAATGTTTGACTCGTTTGTTGATTCCTGAATGGGATTGCTTGGAGCATCGGACCGAAGATGCTTTTCGAGGCTCTTCCTCGACGATGAGAATGAACAGGCGAGTAATCCACTCTGATTACTGATCAGTACACCAAACCATGTTCCATCATGTTCTTTCGTTGCGAGAGTCAATTTCTCCATCTGTTGCTTCCCCTCCTTCTTCTCGTGCTGCTCTCCTTAAAGAATAGTCGTTCAACGCTGGGCGCAATATGATCGAGGTCGACGGGAGCTTCGGCGAAGGAGGAGGACAGGTTCTACGAACCGCTGTTGCTCTCGCGGCCGTATTATCGAAAGACATCCACGTGTTCAATATCAGAGCGGGCCGAGCCGAGCCAGGACTGAGACCTCAACATATGACTGGAGTCAAAGCGGCAGCTGAGCTTTGCTCTAGTGAGTTGGAAGGGTTAAGGGTTGGTTCAACCGAATTCACCTTCAAACCTGGAAAACTGAGAGCAGGGACGTTCCGATTTGACGTGGGCACAGCTGGGAGTGTCACCCTTGTTCTTCAAACGCTGATGCCTATCCTTGCGTTCGCGCCTGGAAGTATCCAATTGGAGATCACTGGCGGAACCGACGTCAAGTGGAGTCCACCTATCGACTACCTCCGTCTCATTACTGTGCCAATCCTCAGGAAAATCGGCTACCAGGTGGAATTGGAGACTGTGAGAAGGGGACACTATCCGAAAGGGGGAGGATTCGTCAAATTCTCAACCGAAGGCGCCTCAATACTGCGCTCGTTGACCAACAAGAGCGTGAGCTCTATCTCGAAAATCTACGGGATCAGCCATGCCGTTGCTCTCCCGAGGCATGTGGCGGAGCGACAGGCAGCCGCAGCAAGGAAGAATCTCGAAGAAGCAAAGCTTCCCTCTCCTTCAATAGACTTGGAGGTTGTA
>WNGK01019582.1_pt1 | contig 12202 bp, 9 predicted proteins | sample 5400601 | NCBI WGS metagenome assembly WNGK01 (sample SAMN13153376, study PRJNA577476) | soil metagenome | isolation source: 60 cm soil or saprolite under Garry oak tree replicate 1 | place: USA:California | collected 2016-06-15
CAGCGACGCTGGTGATAACGAGGATTAGAATTAACGGCCAGGCAGCGGCGTCTGCTCCGGCCGCGAGCACATAGAACTTGCTGAGAAACCCCATGGTTGCGGGAATGCCGGCGAGCGAGAGAAGCGCGACCGTTAAGACAGCCGCGATTACCGGCCGCCGCCAGAAGAGACCGCGGTAGTCTTCAATATCGTCAGCCTCGCGCTCAGGACCGGAGTGCACTGTCACAATTCCGAACGCGGTAAGGATCGTCGCCGAGTAAGCCACCAGATAGAAGCTCACCACTTCGATGGCCACGGCTCCGCCCGCGAGAAACGCTACCAAGATGTATCCGAAGTGAGCAATCGAAGAGTAAGCGAGAATTCGCTTAACATTTCTCTGTTGAAGCGCGAGCAGATTGCCGGCGCACATGGAGGCAATCGCGATGAGAGTGAACACCAGGAACACGCCGCGATACTCTAGAGCACCAGACAAAAACGCATAGCGCAGCAACAGCGCCACCATCGCGCTCTTGGATGTTGTAGCCACGAATGCCGCTACAGGAGCGGGTGCGCCTTCGTAGACATCAGGAGTCCAGAGATGAAAGGGCACCACGCCGAGTTTGAAGCCGATTCCCGTGACGATAAGCCCGACTCCGGGCGCGAGCAACGCGAAGCCCGACCCGCCAAGCGAGATTTCCCGGATGCGCGAAAACTCCATCGTCCCGACGTCCGCGTAGATGAGGGCCATGCCGAAAAGGAGGAATGCGGCGGAAGCGGAAGCCAGAATCAGGTACTTGATTCCCGCTTCGAGCGCCTTATTTCCATCTTTCAAGTACGCAATGAGGGCATATAGCGAGACGCTCAAGATCTCGAGTCCGAGAAGGAAGGAAACAAAGTGAGTGCTCGCCACCAAGACCGCACACCCTGCAATCGCGATCAAGAGCAGCACATATAGCTCCTCGTGATGCTCGTCGCGATTCTTGAAGTAGTCGTAGGACAATGCTGCCACTACCAAGGCTGAGGCAATGATCAGGCCCATGTAGAACAATGCGAACCGGTCCACTAGCAAGAGGGATGTGACTTGCCGGGGAGCGAGCGGTACTGCCGCAAAGATCGCGAGGAAAGCTCCTGCCAGTCCGATGAGGGTTAGTCCTGCTGCGAGAACGGGACTCCGCTTCCAAGCAATACCCATCATTACCAGCACCGCAGTTGCCGAGATCACGACGATTGGAAGTAAGGCAATGATGTCCCGAGCGTTTATCATGAACGTTCACCTCCGCGAGGACGCAATTGACAACTGCACCTGGAAACTATCCAAAGCCTGGGCGGAAGCGTTGAGTACCGGTTGCGGATAGAGTCCCAGTCCGAGAAGGCCCACAATCATTACAGCCATCATGAGCGCTTCCCGCGGGTTCAGGTCGGGAACTTGCCAGGCACGTGCATTTGGCCCCTGGAAGGCCCGCTGTACCATCCGCAGCGCATAAAAGGTCGAGGCGAGAACACCGATGCTGGCTACCACCGTGATGGTGATGCTGACTCGGTAAGATCCCAGCAATGCGAGAAACTCTCCCACGAAGTCACCGAGTCCGGGCAGACCCAGCGAGCCCAGACTGAAGAAGAGTGCGGCGCCGCTTAACCTTGGCATTGTGGCCCAAAGACCTCCCATCTGATCGAGATCACGAGTGTGGAGACGCTCTTGTAAGCTTCCGACCAGAACGAAGAGTGCTCCCGTGCTCAGGCCGTGACTGATCATCGTCATAACCGCACCCTGGAACCCAAGCGGATTCCGGGAGAAAATTCCGAGCAGCACAAATCCAAGGTGACTGACGCTGGTGTAAGCGACCAGGCGCTTGAGATCGGTCTGCGAGTACGCCATGACCGCGCCGTAAACGATCCCGATCGCGGCCAAAGCGAGGGCGAAAGGAGTGAAATCAGAAACCGCGTCGGGAAACAGCGGAATAACAAAGCGGATCAGTCCGTAAGCTCCAGTTTTTAAGAGTAACCCGGCGAGGATTACGCTTCCCGCGGTGGGAGCCTGAGTGTGTGCATCCGGCAGCCAGGTATGCAGCGGAACGACCGGCAACTTCACGGCGAAGGCGACAAAAAAGCCGAGCATGATCCAGAACTCGGCGCGGTGATTTAGTTGCGTGGTCAACAGTTCCGAATATTCGAAGGTGTAAACGCCGGTGGTTTTGTGGTGGATAAAGTAGAGAGCCAGGATGGCAATCAACATCAGCAGACCGCTGAATTGTGTAAATAGAAAAAACTTCGCGCCCGCATAGACCCTTCGCTCGTGGCCCCAGATTACGATCAGGAAATACATTGGGACGAGCATCAATTCCCAGGCACAATAGAAAAGGAATAAATCGATCGCCAGAAATACCCCGGCAATCCCCGCCAGAACCCACATCAGATTGAGATGGAAGAAACCGACCTTTTCCTGGATTTCTGTCCACGAGGCCAGCACAGCCACGATGCCCAGGAAGAGCGTGAGTGCCAGCATCAGCAAGCTAAGGCCGTCCATCGCGAGATGAAAGTGAATGCCGAGGCCCCGCACCCAGGCCCAGTCGACTTCTTCGAGCCACCGCCCGGTTGCGTGTGAATCTTTTCCTACCCAGACGATCGCCGCCAGGACGAAATCGATCCCAATCGCTATCAGCGAGATCCACCTCACGAGTCGCGCGCTCCAGCGTTCCGCAAGCCAGGCGAGAACGCCGCCGATCAAGAGAATTCCAATGACTGAGACCAGTATCATTTGAAGAGCACCACCGCCAAGAAAAGTACAGACCCTGCGGCCATGCCAGCAGCGTACCAGCGGACGCGGCCGGTTTCGGTACGGCTCAATCCCCGATAAAACCATTGGGCCAGCCAGGCGACGCCGGTATAGAAAACATCGATGAAGTCACTCTTGTTGATCTCGGACGCCCAGACGAAGGGCTGAACAAAAACCTTGTCGTAGATCCAGTCAAAGCCCCAGTCCTCGAACCACCATTGGTGCAAACTGCGTCCGACAGGGCCTGACACCAGAGCGTCCGCCCAGTTGCGTTTCTGAAGGTGGAAGAGGTACGCGAAATATAGGCCAATAAGGAATATGAGACCGGCGATCGTCTCGGACCGGATCTCTGTCAGGCCACCGGTATGAGCTTCGATGGTCGATGGCAATGCCGAATGCAAGAATCCAAGCAGAGGCTCCCTGAAATATCCGCCCACGACGGAAAGGAAGGCCAGCACCACAAGAGGGATCGTCATCCTATAACCTGGCCGCTTGGTCACCGGTATCCACAGCGGGCCGAAGAATACACGGAAGATGAGACGAAATGTGTAGAGCGTAGTCAGCAGAGCGCCGAGGATACCCGCAATCCAGAATGCTGGGTGCCCCTTTTGCGCTGACCATGCGTCCCAGATGATCAGGTCCTTGCTGAAGAAACCCGCGGTGACGAATGGCAGTCCCGCCAGGGAACACCCGGCGATCAGGAAGGTCCAGAATGTGATCGGCAGTTCTTTGCGTAAACCGCCCATGCGAAAGATGCTGTGCTCTTCATCGAGAGCGTTAATAATGACGCCGGCGCCCAGAAACAGCAGGGCTTTGAAGAACGCGTGGGTTACGAAGTGAAACATGGCCGCCTGCCATGCGCCCACACCAAGCGCCAGGAACATGTAGCCAATTTGACTGATAGTCGAGTAGGCGAGGATGCGCTTGATGTCATGCTGGGTGAGCGCGCTGAAGCCCGCGAGGAGCAGTGTGCAAGCGCCGACAACTGCCACTGCCAACTGAGCCGACGGCGCCAGCGAGAATAGAACGTGCGTCCGCGCAATGAGATAAACACCCGCGGTCACCATGGTCGCGGCGTGAAGGAGCGCGCTGACTGGGGTCGGGCCGGCCATGGCATCCGGCAACCAAACCTGCAGTGGTAGCTGCGCGGACTTGCCCACTGCGCCGCCCAGCAGGAGAAAGGCCGCCGCCACGGCATAAGTGGACCCCAAGGGCCACTGGGCGGAAGCCCGCTGCATCAGATCCTGAATCCCGAGCGTACCTAGCTGCGTGAACAGCAGATACAAACCGATCGACATGGCAGCGTCGCCGACGCGGGTCAGGATGAAGGCCTTGCGAGCCGCTCGCCCATTGGCCGGATCGCGATACCAGAATCCAATGAGCAGATAACTGCACAAACCGACGCCTTCCCATCCGAGATAGAGGAGAAGAAGATTATTCCCGAGCAGCAGCATCAACATCGACGCAACGAACAGATTCATGTACGCAAAGAAGCGGCTGTAATCGCCGTCTTCGATCATGAACTCGGCCGAGTAAACGTGAATGAGGAACCCGACGAACGTAACCACCAGCAGCATCACCAGGGACAGCGGATCGAGGTAAAGGCCGATCTGCGGCCGAAAGCCATCTACGCTGATCCAAGTCCACAGGATCTGGGTATACGAGTTTGCCGGCGGAGGCGAGGTGATGAAGCTAGCCGCCACCAGAATCGTGATCACCGCCGAGAATCCGATCGAACCTGCGCCGACAGCAGCAGCTGCTCTTTTTGACAAACGCGAGCCAATCAGCACCAGGATCAGCGCGCTGGCGAAAGGCAATGCCGGAATGAGCCACAACAAACGGATCACCTCAGCCCCTCATCTCGCTCAGTTCGTCCACGTCCAGAGACTTGAAGCGGTGATAGATTTCGAGCACCAGAGCCAAACCCACGGCAACTTCCGCAGCCGCCGTCGCCAAGATGAACAAAAACATGACCTGCCCGTCGGCTTGATGCCATCGAGCCCCGGCGACCACAAATCCGAGACCCGCCGCATTGAGCATCGCCTCCAACGACATGAGGACGAAAACCAAATTACGGCGTACGAGCAGGCCGGTCAGTCCCAGCGAGAACAAGATCCCCGCCAGCAGCAGCCCGTCCCTCATGGGTATCTGCGTCATGTTGAATCTCCCGTTTTTCGACTTTGCGGTAGCTCAGGTGATACGCGCCAACAAGTCCCGCCAGAAGGAGCATGGAAGCAAGTTCCACGCCAATCAGGTAAGGTCCAAACAGTGCGATCCCAACTTGCTTGGGTTCCACCCCGCCAGCCCCTAAGCCTGCCGTGCTGCCGCGGACCATATAAAGGACCTCTATAATAAGGATGCCGGCCAGAACCACGGGACCAACCCAAATCCCTGGGGTTAGCCAGCGTTCTTCCATTTCGACCCCCCGTGCGCCCAGGTTGAGCATCATCACCACGAAAACAAAAAGCACCATGATCGCGCCTGCGTAGACAATGACTTCGAGCGCTGCCACAAATGAGGCGCCGAGCAGATAGAACACCACGGCGACACCCAACAAGGACACGATCAGGTACAGCAGGGCATGCACAATGTGCAGGCGAGTCAGCATCAGGGCGGTCGAGACGACTGCCACGGCGCTGGCAATGTAAAAAGCGAGTTGCATAAAGCTCTCTTCCATCCGGTCTAGGGCAACAGAGTGTGAACGTCGACGGGCGCGTCTTCATACGCCGCCTCGCCCTTGTCTTTCCCGCCGATCTTGACTCCCGCGATTCGCCAGAAGTTGTAACCCGGATACTTGCCGGGACCGTCGATCAGTAAGTCTTCTTTCTCGTACACAAGATTTTTTCGGTGAAATTCTCCCATCTCGAAATCGGGCGTTAGCTGGATGGCGTAAGTCGGGCAGGCTTCTTCGCAATAACCACAAAAAATGCATCGTGAGAAATTAATGCGGAAGAACTCCGGATAACGTCGGCCTTTTTCATCCTCGGTCGCCTGAAGTGCGATGCAACCGACCGGGCAAGCGACGGCACAGAGGTTGCAGGCTACGCAGCGTTCGCCTCCGTCGGGATCGCGGGAGAGAATAATCCTTCCCCGGAAGCGGGGCGCGAGATACGGCTTTTGTTCCGGGTATTGAACCGTAATCCTTTTCTGAAAAGAATGGAGAAAAACGTACCAGATTGTTCTAAGAATGCTCAGCATCTTCTATCTCCACGCGAGCACCGCCGCGCCGGTTGCAAGCAAGTTGATTAAGGCCAGAGGCAACATCACTTTCCATCCCCACGACATGAGTTGATCAAACCGTGGACGCGGGAGCGCTGCCCGCACGAGAACAAAAAATGCGATGAAGAAAAACATCTTTATGAAAAACCAAACCAGCCCAGGAAGAACCGGGCCGAGCCATCCCCCGAAAAACAGAACTGCGATCATGCTGGAGATCAAAGTGACTCCCATGTACTCTCCGACGAAGAACATGCCAAACTTCATGCCGGAGTACTCGGAGTGATAACCAGCGACCAGTTCGCTTTCGGCTTCGGGCAGATCAAACGGGATGCGCCGGGTCTCAGCCACGCCGGCGATCAGGAATAAGACGAACCCGGGGAACTGAGGAACCACGAACCAGATTTTCTTCTGTGCCTCGACGATCGCGGGCAGGCTGAACGATCCCGCCAGCAGCACCACACCCATCACTGAAAGCCCCATGAAAACTTCATAGCTCAGCATCTGGGCTGCGGCGCGCAAGCCACCGAGGAGGGCGTACTTGTTGTTGGAAGACCAGCCTGCCAGCACGACGCTGTAAACCCCCAGGGATGACATGGCGAGAAAAAACAGCAGGCCCACATTGAGGTCGCTCACAATGATTCCCGGCGCCACCGGGAGCACAGCAAAAGACATCAGCACGGTCACGAAGACAATCGCGGGTGCCAGAATGAAAACCGGTGTGTCGACGAATGGAGGAATCCAGTCCTCCTTCATGAAAATCTTGATTGAATCAGCCAGAACCTGCAGCAAACCGACAACACGATTCGGCCCATAACGGTCTTGCCACAGCGCGAGTAACCGTCGCTCGACCCAGATCAGGAAGGCGGCGATGCTCATCGCGACGATCACAACCCCGACGATCGAAAGGATCGGATGGTGACTCGTCATTTCGCCCTCGCGATCTTCCCCCACCCAGGCACCTGAACTGCAAGGAGCGGAGGAGAACCAATGGACACTGCCGCAACACCGGCGGGCATCTCGCGATGGATCCGTACCGGGAAGCGGAACGTGCCATCGGCCAAGGTCACTTCAACTTCCATGCCCTCGGCAAACGCGTCAGAATTGATGGCCACATGAGGCATCACCGCGAGTTCTCGAATTGCCGGCGCCTGAAGGCTCAATTCATCGGAACCAAAGATGTGGTACATCGGCACCAGCAACCACTCGCTCTCGCGCGGCTGGAATGCCGCGGGAATCGCGCTGAAATAGGCCTGCCCATTCTTAGGTGAGGGCTTGAAGAGACGCACGCCTGCATCGCCCCCGCGCAATGGACCGCCAACCTCTTTCTGATATGTGTTCACGGCTTGAATCGAGTTCCAACTCGGAGACCAGAAAAAAGGAATCAGCGCAGCAGGCGGCTGGCCCGGCGTTCCTTCCATTGAAAACGAGAGTGCAGAGTCGGGATCCTCGGGAGTCTTGGGCTCAGATATGTTGATATGCACGAGGGCCGCCGTTCGTCCGCTTTCGCGATGCGGCGAGCGCGGAATCTTCGCTCCAGCAATGCGAAACTTGCTGGACGGTGCCGCGTCGCGTATCGCCGCAAGTTCCGGCAGCGCTTCGGCCATCGCCCGAAGCACGTCATCAAGATTTTGCCAGTGGTCGGGCTTCAACCATCGCCAGCTTGCCAAGACTTCGTCCTCGGGCATGCAGACCTTGAAAAATCTCTGGGCGCGGCCTTCACTGCTGATGAAAGTCCCGTCAGATTCGGCGAACGTGCCTGCAGGCAGAAGCAGTTCAGCTTTCTCGGTTGTCGGATTGGGTAGATGATCGAGAACGATTACGTGGGGCGCAGCCTTGAGCACTGAATCCACTTCGGCGTGGGGCGCGCGTCGATAGAGATCATTTTCGAGGATGATCACGGTATCGACGTAGCCATCCCGGACGGCCTGAAATGCAGCGCTCAATGGGTTCCCGCCCATGAGTGCGGCCCCGACGCTATTGCACTCCGGCGCGGTGAAGCTTAGCGCGGCATGCGCCGCTATCGCCACGTTCGCCGCTGCCTGAATGACAGCCTCGCTTGAGCAACTCGTACCGGAGATCACGAGCGGTTTCTTGGCCCCCTTGAGTGCGCGGGCAATCTCATTTGCCAGCGGCCAGTCATCGCCCTGGGGTACTGCCGGCGCTCTCGAGTCAAGGGCATGCGCCACTGCGAATCCCAGACGAGCCAGATCGTCAGGCGCGGCATGTAATGTGGCCGTGGCGACATCGTCGAGCCGAGTGCCATGAGGCGTCGCAATATAGAGCGGCCCCTTCGTGTCCTGCATCGCATCTCGCACGCCGAAGTCCAGCCACAGGGGAATTTTCAGCTTCTTGACCGCTTCCATCGGCTGCTGGCGTACCGACTGGCGCACCGACAAAGCCATTCGCGGAGCGACATTGGTCAAGTCCTCGCCAAGGATGAAGACAGCATCCGACTCCTCGATCTCGCGCAGCGTCGGCGTCCGCATCGGACCGCGCCCCAGGATCTCAATCGTGAGCCGAACCAGCTTTCCTTCATGATCGGCCATGCCGGAGTAGAAGTGATCCGCGCCGACGACGGTACGCAAGGAAAAGTTAGCTTCCAAAGAAGCGCGGGGCGAGCCAATCCCGATCACTCTGCCCTGGGCGATCTTTTCGTCCAGATAGCGCCGCGCCGAAGCAACAGAAGTAACCTGTCTTTTCAGCACGGGCTGGCGGAAACGTCGTTGGTTGTTGACGAATTCGTAGCCAAACCTTCCGCGGTCGCACAGGAAGTAGCCATTCACTTCGTGGTTATAGCGGTTCACGATGCGCCGCAGCGTCCCATAGCGTTCGCCAGCATCCGTGTTGCACCCGAGAGCGCAGTGCACGCAAACCGACGGAGCGAACTGCTGGTCCCACTTGCGAGCGTAGTGTTGCTTAAGGGTTTTATCAGTGAACACGCCCGTGGGGCAGATTTCCACCAGGTTGCCGCTGAATTCATTCTCGAGAACGCCATCTTCGGCTCGCCCAAAAAAGAGCCTGTCCCGCAACGCAAAGGCATTCAAGTCGTTACCGCCAGCATAGTCGTGATAGTAGCGGACGCACCGGTAACACTGGATGCAGCGATTCATCTCGTGATTCACTAGCGGTCCCAGATTCTGATTGCGAAACGTGCGCTTCTCAAACTCGTAGCGCCGATAATCGTGACCGGTCATTACCGTCATGTCCTGGAGGTGGCATTCACCGCCCTCGTCACATACCGGGCAATCATGCGGATGATTCAGCATGAGTCCCTCGATAATGCCGGCGCGGAAGGCGACAGCCTCGGGATCAGCGATGGAGATACGTGTGCCTTCGGCCGCGGGTGTCATGCAGGACATGACGATCTTTCCGTGACTATCGTTCTCATCCCTGAACTGCTTAACAGCACACTGACGGCACGCACCCACCGAACCCAGCGCTGGATGCCAGCAGAAGTAGGGCAGCTTGAAACCGTTCGAGAGGCACCCGTGAAGTAGATTCTGCTCCGGATTCATCTCGCACGGTTTGTCGTTCACATATACGATCGCCATGCCTAACTCCACGGGCAGCCGTGCTCTCGAATGTGCCGCTCGAAATCTTCTCGGAAATGTTTCAACGCGCTCTGTACCGGCTCGGCGGCGCCCGGCGCCAGTGCACAGAATGTGTTGCCCGGAGCCCACATCTTGGTCTGGAACTCCAGTTTGTCGAGATCGCCGGGCCGGCCGCGGCCCTCTTCCATCGCCTTGAGAATGCGATCCGCCCATCCCAGCCCGCTCCAACAGGGCGTGCAAAAACCGCACGATTCCCGTGCGAAGAAATGTGTAAGGTTCCAGGTCATGCCAACAGGGCAGGTATGGTCGTCGAGCACGATCATGGTGCCAGTGCCCATGCGGCTGGCGGCTTTGCCCAGGGACGCAAAATCCATGGCCAAGTCCAGGTGTTCTTCGACGATAAAGTCGGTGGAAGCCCCACCCGGCAGCAATCCGCGAAACTTCACTCCGTCCCGCATTCCTCCGGCATGCTCCTCAAGAATTTCGCGCACCGTGGTACCCATGGGCAGTTCCCAAAGGCCTGGATGTTTTACTTTTCCGCTCACGCCAAACAGCTTCGTGCCACCATCTTTCGTTCGGCCCAAACCTTGAAACCAAGTCGCGCCCCGGTTGATGATGTGAGGTACGCAACAAATCGTCTCGACGTTATTGACAATCGTGGGTTTGCCGAACAGTCCGACCGAAGGCGGAAAGGGCGGCTTCGACCTGGGATTGGCCCGCTTGCCTTCGAGAGCATTCAGGAGTCCGGTCTCCTCCCCGCAGATGTAGCGGCCGCCGCTGAGATGGAGATACAGCTCCAGGCTGTACCCGGAACCGAAAATATTTTTCCCGAGATACTGCCGTTCGTAGGCCTCAGCAATGGCGCGTGCCAGGCGCTCGGCGGCCAGGGTGTATTCTCCGCGCAAAAAAATGTAAGCGATATCGGCTTCGATTGCGAATCCGGCGACCATCGCACCCTCTATAAGCTGGTGTGGATCCCGTTCCATCAGCAAGCGGTCTTTGAATGTCCCCGGCTCCATCTCATCTCCATTGACCACCAGATAAGTCGGGTTCGGAACATCTTTGCCACGCGGAACGAAAGACCACTTGACCCCAGTTTGGAAGCCGGCACCACCTCTGCCGCGCAGATTCGCCTCCTTCACCTCTTCGGTCACCGCCATCGGTGTCATGCCAGTGCGCAAGACTTTCCGGATCGCTTGATATCCTCCCGCCAGTTCGTAGGCAAGCAAGCTCACGACGCTTCCGTCCGGATGCATTCTCTCGGTCAGCGGTTTGTCGAAGTTGCCGGTCATTTGTATTTCTCGAGTGCGGAGTCGATGTTCTGGGGATTGAGGTCAGTATGCAGATCGCTATCAACCATCATGGCCGGGGCATGATCGCAGCATCCGAGACACACGATAGGCAACATGGTGAAGCGATCATCGGACGTGGTTTGGCCGTGTTCGATTCCAAGTCGCTCGCGCAGATGGGCCCGGATTCGCTCGTAGCCCATGATCCAGCAGCTCACGCTGTCGCAGACCATGACCACGTGGCGGCCGACCGGCTTGCGAAAAATCAGGTTGTAAAACGTGGCGATGCTGTCCACGTCTGTGGCGGACATGCCGAGGTGTTCCGCGATGTCGCGAACGCTCTCGTCCGAGACCCAGCCACGATGCCGTTGCACGATCTTGAGGGCGTCGATGCAAACCGCTTCGCGCTTCGGATAATGCTCCGCCTCGATCTCGATCTCTCGAATTTCTTCGGCTGTCAGCATGATCCCTTTTGTCACCGGTCAATGTCTGCAAGTACAAAATCCAGGCTGCCCAAAATGACCACCAAGTCGGGAATCATCAGGCCCTGCGACAACCAGGGCAACGTCTGTATGTGGGCGAACGATGGTGTGCGGATGCGGGTACGGTAGGAGACCGTGCTGCCGTCGCTCACCAGGTAATAGCCGTTATTTCCCTTTGTCGCTTCGATCGCGCCGAGCGCCTCTCCCACGGGCATTACCGGACCCCAACTAACGCCCAGGAAGTGGGTGATCAAGGTTTCGATGTCGTGCATCGTGCGGTCCCTCACCGGAGGGGTGGCCAGAGGGTGATCTGATTTGTACCGACCCTCGGGCATGTGGTTCACGCACTGCTCGATGATGCGCAGGCTTTGCCGCATTTCCTCGATGCGCACCGCAGCCCGGTCATAACAGTCGCCGTGTTGGCCCGTTGGGATGTCAAACTCGAAATTGTCGTAGCCCGAATAAGGCTGCCGTTTACGAAAGTCCCAGTCCAGGCCACAAGCGCGGAGGTTAGGACCGGTAACTCCCCACTCGACAGCTTCGTCGACTGTGAAGCTGCTGATCCCCTTTGTCCGCGCCTTGAAAATGAAATTCCGCATGACCGTCTTGTCATATTCGACAAGGCGAGGTGGAAGGTACTTGATGAAATCCCGGAACATCTTCTCCCAGCCCTTGGGCAGGTCTGCGGTAACGCCGCCGATTCGAAACCACGACGGATGCATCCGCGCGCCCGTAATTGCCTCAACGATGCTGAAGGCGCGCTCACGATCGTAGAAGGTGAAAAAGACGGGCGACATTTGTCCCACGTCCTGGGCGAACGTGCCATACCAGACCAGGTGGCTGATGATACGGAACAACTCCGCCAGCATGACACGAATCACCTGGGCGCGAGCCGGGACCGTGATGCCG
>WNGK01009280.1_pt1 | contig 12199 bp, 13 predicted proteins | sample 5400601 | NCBI WGS metagenome assembly WNGK01 (sample SAMN13153376, study PRJNA577476) | soil metagenome | isolation source: 60 cm soil or saprolite under Garry oak tree replicate 1 | place: USA:California | collected 2016-06-15
CCTGGAAGCCGGCATGGCAAAGCTGTTCGCGAGCGAGGCGGCGGTCGAGGTCGCGCTCGAAGCGATGCGCATCCACGGCGCCTATGGTTATTCCAAGGAATTCGTGGTCGAGCGGCTCTATCGCGACGCGCCGCTGCTCGTCATCGGCGAAGGCACGAACGAGCTGCAGCGGATCATCATCGCCCGGCAGTTGATCGAGCGAAATCCCATCTGACGCGGACACGTCATGCCCGGCCTTGTGCGCACAGGGCCGGGCATCCACGAGTTAAGTCCCGTCCACGGAAGCGTGGATGGCCGGGACGAGGCCCGGCCATGACGGGAGCGGTGTCCGGTCTCACCGCGGGCGGTCGCCCGCGAGCGTGACGCGATGCATGACGCGCCGGAAGCCGTGGTAGTCGTTGATCGGATTGTGCTGCGTGCACCGATTGTCCCACAGCGCGACCGAGCCCACCTGCCAGCGAAAGCGGCAGGTGAATTCCGGACGCGCGATGTGCTGGAACAGATAGTGCAGGATCGGTTCGCTTTCCTCCTCGGTCATGTCCTTGAAACGCACGGTATGACCGAAGTTCACATATAGCGCCTTGCGGCGGGTCTCCGGGTGGGTGCGCACCACGGGATGTTCGGCCGCATATTGCTGCTTTGCGTCCTGCTTGGCGCCGTCGCGGACCCGATCCTCACGCGTCCGGGTGACGTCCGCCTTCGTTGAGCTGTTCACCGCGACGAGCCCGTCCAGCATGCGACGCATCCCCTCCGATAGCGTCTCGTAGGCGAGATACATGTTGGCGAACAGCGTATCGCCGCCGAACGCCGGAACTTCGCGGGCGACCAGCATGGTGGCCATCGGCGGCTGGTCGAGATAGGCCGTGTCGGAGTGCCACAGCCCGCCGAAATTCACCTTCTCGGTTTCCAGCTTGACCACCGGCGTGATCTGCGGAAATCCCTCGATGCCCTTGACGAACGGATATTCGATCACCTCGCCGAAGCTCCGGGCCACTTGCAGGAACCGCTCCGGCGCGAGCGTCTGGTCGCGGAAGAAGATGACCAGGTGCTCGAGCCAGGCGCGCCGGATCGCTGCGATCGTTTCGTCGCCCAGCTCGTGTGCGAGATCGATGTTCAGGATCTCGGCGCCCAGGGCGCCTGCCACGGGGCGGACATCGATGCCGTCGTTTCTCATCTGCCATGCCTTTCACGAAATTACTCGGCGAAGCGCGCCAAAGCTGGCGTCATCGAGCAACGCCGCCGTCCGGGATCCGGATCGAATTTGACGCCATGAGCTCGAACCATGCAAGACAGCGTGCGGGAGGCCGGTCCATGCGCATCGCCGCTGGCGGGTTCATGCACGAGACCAACACGTTCGTCGCGACGCCCACGACGTGGGACGATTTCGTGCGCGCCGGTCCATGGCCGACGGTCACCGAAGGCGAGGCGATCCGCTCGGTCTTTCGCGGTCTCAACCTCGGCATCGCGCATTTCATGCAAACGGCGGAAGCGGCCGGTCACGCGATCGTGCCGTTGGCCTGGGCCGCCGCGCAACCGGGCGGAAGGGTGGCGGACGATGCATTCGAGCGCATGGCGGGAAAGCTCACCCTGGCGCTCGAGCGGGAACGTCCGGACGCGGTCTTTCTCGAGCTCCACGGCGCCATGGTCACGCAGAGCCATGACGACGGCGAGGGCGAACTGCTGCGCCGCGTCCGCTCGGCGCTAGGTCCTGCGATGCCGATCCTGGTCTCGCTCGATCTGCACGCCAACGTCTCGCCGCAGATGCTGGCAGGGGCGGATTTTCTGTCGTCCTACCGCACCTATCCGCACACCGACTGGGGCGGGGCCGGCGCGCGTTGCGCCGAATGGCTCGAACGTGTGGCGTTCTGGAAGCCGCGTCCGGCACGAGCGCTGCGGCAGTGTCCGTTCCTGGTCCCGATCACCGCCGGCTGCACCTATGTCGAGCCGGCCGGCGGTCTTTATCGATGCCTGCGCGAAATCGAGCGGGAAAGCGGCGTACACCTTTCGTTGAATATGGGCTTCCCGCCGGCAGATATCCGCGACGTGGGCCCGAGCGTCACGGCGTATGGCGAGACGCAAGCCGCGGTGAACGTCGCGGCGGACGCGCTGTTCTCCGCGCTGCTCGCAGCCGAGCGCGAGTTCGCGGCGCATCGTCCTCTGCCCGCGGCCGAGGCGGTGGCGAAGGCGATCCGGATTTCGGCGTCCGCATCCCGCCCCGTGCAAGCGCGTTCGCAAGATCGATCACAGCTACGACATTCCCTACATCGCCGGCTACAGCAAGGATGCGCGGACGATCTATATCGACGGGCCAAGCGCCACTGCCGGGACCCTGGCGCGTCGCGGCGCTAAGCGAGGGCCGCTTCCGCGGGACCTCGCCGATGCTGCGCGCCGCCGAGACCAGCATGGGGCCGACGGCGCTCCTCGCCCGGGGCGGGGTCGAAGTGCTCGTCGCCAGCATCCGGCAGCAACCGATCCACCGTGAGGCGTTTACTCACATCGGCGTGGACCTCGCCTCGCGCGCCATCGTGGCGCTCAAGAGTTCGGCGCATTTTCGTGCCGGTTTTCAGGAAATCGCCGAGGCCGTGATCGTCTGCCTCGCTCCCGGCATCTCGAGGATTCCGGCTGCTTCGCCTTCACGAAGATGAGGCCCGGCGTGCGCCTGCGCCCCGCGCCGGGCTGAGGTCTGCCGGCGGGGGTCACGCACCGTAATCGCGATGGTTTGAGCCAAGCAGGATCGGATAGGCGGTCGCTAGACTAGGTCTGTTCTCCGCTCTTCTGCATTCCCACCATCGGCGAATGCGTATCGGACGCGGTTTTCCAGCCGCTGAAGATCTTGTCGGAGATGATGGCCTCCGGCGGCGCCATGAACGCCTCGACAATGGTGATGATGCCGAAGACCAGGGCCATGACCACGCCCAACTGCTTGCCGGTCTCCTGCGTCAGCAGCAAGCTGTTTTGTGAGGTTCCCAGCAGCGCGATGATCGCCGCCAGGAACGCGATGCAGGCAAGCACGATCTTGAAGATCATGAAAGACTTTCGAACGTAGAGAAACATGCCGACCTCCTTGGACCCGTATCGCATCATAGAGGCGAATCGCGGCAGCGACCACGTGTTTCCGCCATCGCGCATCGCTCGGCGTCGACCGGAGTGCGAGGACCACATGTCCCGCGGATTCCGGCCTTTGTACCGCTGGCCAGCGCGCCTCGGCGCGCATGGCTGCGCTTTCCGGCGAGCCACCAATGCGCCCGCGACCTTCGCGTGACGGCTGGCCGTTCCGGTATGCAACGCATCCGGCTGATCTGCGTTATCTGATCCGGTTCTGAGGTTCAAGCGAAGGCGGCCAGCCCCGTCACGCGGGGCTCCCTCGGATGCCGCCGATGTTCCCGCAATGAGGAAGAGATGAAACGGCAAGACGAAGCGCACCAACGCTCCGAAGACATATCGGACGATGTCATGAATGAAGTCGTGAAGGCATTGCGCAAGCGCGTTCGCAAGATCGATCACAGCTACGACATTCCCTACATCGCCGGCTACAGCAAGGATGCGCGGACGATCTATATCGATCGGCATCTGCCGCGCTCGTTCCGCTCGTGGACCTCGCGGGTGTACGTCACGCCTTTCCTTCTCACCCATGAGATCGTGGAAAAGGCGCTGCTGGACGAGCTCGATCTGCATTATTTGCATGCGCACCAGATCGGGCTGCGGACCGAGCGCGCCGCGGTGGAGGCGGCCGGCATTTCCTGGCGCGCCTACGAAGGCTTCATGAAGAAGCACGAGAAACCCATCGAGGAGGAAAAATTGCAGCGGGTGCCGCGCGACCTCGACTTGACGCCGTATCGCGATCTGAAGGATTTTCAGCTGCTGCGGAGTCTCGTCGCGAAAGAGCGCGGGCCGCAGTCGAAGCCTCGTCGAGCCCGCCGGTCGTAATCGCAGGCCGCCTTTGTCGTTCGCGCGATTGCAGCGACTAACATGCGCATTGGCGCGGCGTTACGGGCCTTGTTGGGGAGCCTGGGTGATCGCGATGCTGCAGGCTCGGCACTCGAAAATGAGTTGTTCGCAGCGGTATCCGCCCCGCGGAATCACGCGGATAAGCTCCATCGTGCCGCCGCAAGCGGGACAAAGCGGCGAAACCGGCCGCCGCCTGGAGGGGATGCGCTCGTCCCGAATCATGCCCGTTGATATCCGATTTGGCGGCCGGCCCCTGTGACCTTCGTCACTGCCCGGGCAATGATCGGATCGGCCGGGGGTTCCCCCGCCGGCCAGGCATGATACCTTTGTGCCGGCTCGGCCGGATTGTGTTGCACGCGATCGCGCGTGCGAGATCCCGCCCATGCCCGTGTACTCGGGAGTGGCCAAGTGGCGGCCAAGGATTGGTCGGAGTGGCAGGATTTGAACCTGCGACCCCCTCGTCCCGAACGAGGTGCGCTACCAGGCTGCGCTACACTCCGATATTTGGCAGAGAGAGCGCCTATATAGCCTCTCGCCCCCGGCGCCCGCAAGCGCGAGGGGCGTTGATCGGTCCGGCCCCCGTCGCTATCGTCCGGCCGCGATCGCGACTAGCCGATGGGGCGTAGCCAAGCGGTAAGGCAGCGGATTTTGATTCCGCCATTCCCAGGTTCGAATCCTGGCGCCCCAGCCACCCAGTCCGGTCTCTGTGGTGTGAACTCCGCGTTTGGAAGAATCCTCGACATTTCCGTCAGTTAGGCGGGTACCCCCGAGTCTCTGGCCATGGATTCTCAGATTCTCGGCGCTGGACTAGCGGTTTTCGGGCGCCAGTCTCTGCTCGGCAATTTTCAATATCCGTGTGGGAACGCGAGAGACTGGTTCGACAGGGAGCAGAGACCGGTTCGTTAGGTCTGGTGCCCCGAGCAGAACTCGGTAACACGATGAGTCGTCGCGCATGACGCCGTGGTTCACGGAGCGGAAGGTCCAATCAGCCGTTCCTGTTCGGTCCAGGAGTAGGGCAACGTCCTGACGAGACCGGTCACGGTGAGGTCGGCAGGGGCGGTGCCGTCGATGAGCGCCGCGATGATTCTCGGCGAGACGAAAGCAAGCGGCGCGAGCAGGCGGATGTGGCGTTCGGCCTTGCCTTCGCGCGCGGCGATCTCCGCAAAGGAGGCGACGCGGTGCTCGATGAGATCGTCGATCCACGCCCGCGCCTTTGCGATCGCCAAGAGCACGGCGTCACGCGTTTCGGGTTTGAGAGATTGAGAGGATGCTGGGGCGTGGAGGACACCCTTGACGGCACTGAAGCTCTGCGCTGCCCAGGGCAACGTCAGGGTAGGCGAGCCTGGATCGCTGCGGTCTTCGTCGCCGAATACGGCGTCCTCGCCGCCAGCTTGTGCCAGCTCGTTATTTAACGCGACGAGCCGCACCTCGATCGCATGCGGCTTCACAACGATGCGTTCGACATGCCCCTCGATCAGGTCGCGATCGCCCCATGGCGATCGGTGGCTCCGCTCCGGCTGTTGCCGCGAGGTGTCTGCGGAGGCCGTCGAGCAAGAGCGTTTCGACCTCGGGGGCGGGGAGCCGGGCGACGCTGCCGACGTCCACCTTCCGTTTCTGCAGAACCGCATGGGAGATATAGTAGCGGTAGCGCACCCCGAGCTTGTTGGAGTGGGTCGGGCTCATCCGGTTGCCGCGGTCGTCGAAGATGCGGCCGGTGAGAATGGCGGGAGAGCCTTTCAGCCGGACCTGTCGGTCGACGGCGTTGGCGGCGAGCTTTTCCTGCACGGCCTCGAACAGGACACGGTCGAGGATCGGCTCGTGCTCGCCGCGATGCACCTCCCCGCAATAGACAACCTCACCGATATAGAACCGGTTCTTGAGCAGATAGGCGAGGGGACCGACCCCGAAGCGGATGCCCCCGATGACCCGGCCGTCTGTGCCGCGCCGCGCCTTGGTCCTGATGCCGCGCCGGTCGAGATCCTCCATGAGAGCTCCCATCGAGCCGAGCTTGAGATAGCGTGCGAAGATGGCGCGGACGGTCTCGGCTTCCTCGGGGATGACCACAAGCTTCTTGCCGACACTGACATAGCCGAGCGGGACCGGTCCCCCGACCCAGATGCCTTTGCGCTTGGAGGCGGCGATCTTGTCGCGCACCCGCTCCCCGATCACCTCCCGCTCGAACTGGGCGAAGGAGAGAAGGACGTTGAGCGTGAGGCGCCCCATGCTGGAGGTGGTGTTGAAGGATTGCGTTACCGAGACGAATGAGACCTGATGCTGGTCGAACAGCTCGACCAGCTTGGCGAAGTCGGCAAGCGACCGCGTGAGCCGGTCGACCTTGTAGACCACCACGATGGTGATCTTGCCGGCCCTGACATCGGTCAGCAGCGTCTGCAGGGCAGGGCGGTCGAGCGAGGCGCCCGACAGGCCGCCGTCGTTATAACGGTCGGGGATCAGCCGCCATCCCTCGTGGGCTTGGCTCTTGATATAGGCCTCGCAGGCCTCCCGCTGGGCGTCGAGCGAGTTGAACTCGAGGTCAAGGTTATGCTCGGTCGACTTGCGGGTGTAGATGGCGCAGCGCGCGAGCTTGGGAGTTGGGGGTTTCATCGGGAGGCCTCCCGCCGGCCGGTCGGCGCCCCGACCGCGGACCGGCACGCCCTGTGCTTCTGCGGGGCCTCTGTGGGTTTCGCGGGCGCAATGCCATGTTCGCCCGCCGGGTTGCCGGGACCCCGCAGGCCGAAGAAGCGGGGCCCGTTCCATGCCGTGCCGGTGATCGCGCGGGCGACGGTGGAGAGGCTTGCATAGGTCGCCTCTCGCCACACGAAGCCGCCGGGAACGACGGTGACGGTGTGCCGCTCGCCCTGGTACTCGCGCACGAGCACCGTGCCGGGCTTGAGACGCCGTCTGCCTTCCGGCTTCTGCCCACGGGCCAAACCTTGCAGGAGCGTCCTGGTCGCTGCATCAAGCCCGCCGAGGGCCTGCTCCTGGATGTGCCAGGCAATCATTCGCGCCATGAGGTCCTTGGTGAACGCAGGCGGCGGGGACGACCGCAAGGTCGTGCGCCACAGCGTGCGAAGCGTGTCGAGGCCGAGCGACCGCAAGCGGTCGATCTCGGCCTCGATCGCCTCGCGATCGGATGATGGGCGAGCCATGCCAGTCACGCCGCCTTGCGGCCCGACTTGCCTGTGCTCTTCGTCCCGGCTTTCCTGGCGATGCGATAGATCCGCTCCTCGCCGGTCTTCTCGGAGACGAGCGCCAGCCCGAGCTTCCTGCGCACCACCCCGGCCAAGAAACCGCGGACCGAGTGGGGCTGCCAGCCGGTTGCCTTCATGATCGTCGTGATGGTTGCGCCCTGCCGGCGGTTGAGCATTTCGATCACCCGTGCCCGCTTCGAATCGGAGCGGTTCCGGCTAACCCGGGGGTCGGGAGCTTTGTCCGCCGCCTTGCTCTTGCGACGAGCAGGAGCCCGGCGGGGACGCCCCTTGCCGGCCGGGTCGGCCCCTCGCTCGGGTCCGTTGGCCTCCCCGGCCTCCGGCCGCGATCCGCTCTCCTCGACCTGGATCGCGTCGAGGCCGTGCTTGGTGATGCGCAGCGCGAGCGGCCGGTTCTCCTCGTCCCGCCGCCACACCGGAAGCGAGTCGCGGGCGGGCACCTCCTCGACCAGGCCTTCGGTCAGGAGCTTGCCGAGGACGTTGTGGGCGGCGCCGCCCTTGAGGTTCGAACCAAGCTCGACGCCGCGGTCCTCGCGCTGCGAGGCCGCGGACAAAAGCACGAGCTGGGTGTCGGTGAGTTTCATGGGATCCTCCGTTTCGGTTCGCGACGGCCAATCGCGCCGTCACCACCGAAGCCCCGCGATGGCGACAAAGCCGGCGGGGCAGGATTCCTGGACGGGGCCTGGGAGGCCCCGGAGCAGGCACAGTAGCGCTCTGTTCGCAGGGGAGTGCCAGTCCTTTACGGATAATCTTGTGCTGAAGATCAGCCCGTGCCGAATTGGCAAAGGGTCGGCCTCGCGTAAATTCCGCGTTCTTTCGCGGCACATTTTCTTCTGTAGTCATATTCGTTTTCCTCCTCCCGGCGCCGATCACCGGCTGGACTGGTCACATTTGTGCCGGCGGACCCCATTCCGACAGCGCTGGTTACGTCTTTGCGATCAACGGACATGTTTCCGGTGATTTGTCGGAACGGCTATTTGAAATCATTCAGTTACGCGAGGCTTCCTAACCGAAGGTCGGAGGTTCGAGTCCTCTCGGGACCGCCAGTAATTTCAGGTACTTAGCCAAAATCAGGTGTCCTCAATTTGACCGGTAAGGCCAAAGGGTAACGCACCGGGTAACGCTAGGGCGGTGGGGTCCTTTAAGCATTACCCATAGCGACGGCCACGTCAGTTTCTCTGACCTCACCCACTATGCGGCTCACCCGCAGCCTTCGTCCTATATCGCGCCGCACATTCTGCAATGCGTCGGCGAAGTCGTCGGCCGCCATGCTGAGGCTCTCAGGGGCGAATGCTGCATCCAGAGCCTTCTGATCCCACTCCTTGTTTAGTTGCTTTGCCAGCGCATATACGACGGTACGCCCCACCCGCAATATGATGGTGCGCTCAGCATGCTGCTTCACCAGCACTCGCATCATCTCTGGATCGCTTGCATCTGCATACTCGGACTCGAGTTGCGTTCGCATGTCCGCGATTGACGGATACTGCATGTTTACGAAAAGCACGCCGGACTCCATCACGTAGCGCGCGGCACGCCCCTTGATGCCCTTTTCCTCGATTTCGGAGTCGTCGTAGAGTTGAATGATCTCTGGCGCACGCTCGACGTTCTTGAACAGCTCTGCCCGCTTGGCTCCTGCGGGTATTATCGCGAGGTCCGTCGGTCTGCTGCGCGCGCTGTCGGAACCACCATTGGTGCCGACGCCAGCATTTTGCCCGCTGGCCGCCCCGGATCCGCTATCCACCTGAATGCTGCCGATAGCTACCACCTTCGGACTCACGCGTCGTACGCGCAACTGATTTAACAGTCGCTGGAGCTCATTCCGTATGTCGTCGCCCGACGTGCTGTCGGGGGCGAGAGAGTGAATAATGTCGACCAGCCATTGGGGACGGTTATCGCGGACGAGCTCCGCGAAATCGTTCGCGCTGACGTTGGGCTGCTCGCCTTGCCCGTAGCGCAAGAACTGACGGTAGCCATCGGGTACGACATCATATTCGTTCGGTAGCTCAACGTGCACCGATATGTGCTTGGCCCCGAACGGGATGCCAAAGATCGGCGCGTCGAACGTCCAGTTTTTCCCACGGCGGACGTCGTACATCTCGTCCTTGTGAATGACCGCGCAGGTGCTGACGGCCGACGCTATCGCGCCGCTGATCGACTTATTATGCCCGGAGCCCGTCCCGTAGGGCGCGTCGTAGAGATAGTGGATCCGAATTCCATCGGCACATTGAATCGTCTCGTGGGCTTTTCGAATAGCTGGAGCCGAGTCGTTAGCGGCAGGAACTGACGATTATCGCCAAGTTTGTTTGTTCCCTTTAGTAGAAAGACCTTCACACCATCTGGGAGGCGATAGAATCGGTGATAGAGATAGGTCGCTAGCCACTGGGCATCCTGCTCAGGATTCCCGTTGTAGGGGTCCCTAACCGTGTCCTGAGCGGCATCGTTTCCGAGTAGCATAACTTCGGTCCATTCCTCCTCGCAAAACCTGCCCTCGGCGACCGCGATGTCAGTGACATCGACAACTTCCAGATACTCGCCGGTAGCTGGGTCGTAACGACGAAGACGACCGTACACGCCGTCGCGTTTACAGAGAATTACTTCGTGAACGCAACCAATCTTACACGAGCGGTACCGCATGCCGAGCTGGTTCGACGGCAAGGAGGCGACCTTGGCTCCCATGCCAAAATTTCCCGTCAGGCTTTTCTCTTTTCCGATTGACGAAGCAATGTTGCAGATGCGGTGAAGCTCGACAGCATCCATGCCAGGTCCGGTGTTCCAGATCGTGAGCTTGGGCGCGCCGTCGATCTGCTTCTCACTGATCTCGACCAGGCGTCGGCCCGCCGGTGCTTGCCGCGCCGCCTCCAGCGCGTTCATCATCAGCTCGCGTATCATCGCCGTCTTGGGGCATCGCTCGATCAAGCTGGCAATGAGGAAGGGCTCGTCAGTTACCTCAAGAGCGGCCACTGCATTCGTGCTCATAACAACCTCACAGCTTGAACTCGCCGCCGCTTTTGCCAGGCGGAGATTGAAAGCGACCCTCGACCTTAGTGATTGCGTCCTTCAGCGCGCGGATGATCTTACGCACCTCGTGATCCTCAAAATGGTAGATCTGTCGGTTCGACAAATTCCCGATCCGCGATATGGCCTCGATCGCCTTGTTGGTCCGGCTCTCAGCCAATTCGCGAAACTTCTGGTGCTTGTCCCGGTCCCCTGTCTTGTCCGGCCTCATGGCTGCGTCCATTTTACCCCATATTTTTACGTTTATGCTGTGGATATTCGCTTCTATATCGCCGCTATCGTGCTTGCGTCAACACTATTCACGCAAATATTCACCGAATATTTGCACGTGGATTCATTTTCTCTTTTATATACCATGCGGTTAGCTAAGCTGCTGATTAATTTTAGAGGCCGGAACTCGGGCTCTCACCGTCAAAGGGCAGTTGGAGCGTCTCGCCGAAGCGCGGCTTCACCTTGTCGAGCTTCCTGAGGAAGTCATCGTAGTCGTCACTCAGCTGCATCGCCGTGATAACGGACGCCAAATGCTCACGGAGCTTCGGATGGCCGTACTCCTCAGTCAGGCGCCGGTGCAGGTGATGTTTGTGACGCCCGTTGGGAGTCCTCGGGGTGGCGCTCTTCAGTTCCTCCAATACTTTTGGTGCGAGACGGGAGTAGATGATGTCGTTCGTCAGGTGCCCGAAGTACCGGGGGCGCCTCACTGAATCCCTGGGAAAATCCAAGCCCCGCAGCCGAAAAAGCTGGGCATAATACTCGTTGGGGAATGTCGCTACCCAAGGCCGTAGTTCCTTGGCGATGAACTTCTCAAGAATCTCGGCGAGCGCAGTTGCGGCGCGGTCGCGCTGAAAACCGGTCGCCTCGTCTACGAGCGCGATGATTCCGACATTGGCGAGCGCTCGCATCAAGATGTCGGCCGCCGTGATCATGCGCTCGTATCGAGTTGGTATCTCGCTTTCTTGGCGAAGCATTTCATCGCGGAATTTCAAGTAAACTTCGGCCACCTGCGGCAGCAGCCGGGCATCGTAACCCACGCCGCGACCACCAGAAATCGTCCGATAGAATATCGGGTTGGTCGACATCGCCAGGTCTTCAGAGATAAAGGGCTTGAGGGCCTCGGCTTGCAAGAAGAACGGCAGTTCGTCGATGGTCGACAGGACACCGGTTCCAGCCTTTGGCGATCGTGACCTTCCGAGCGCGCGGAGAAAGGCGGCTTGCGTGATGATGCGCGTCCCGTTCGGAAGCACGGCACAAGCGAACGGCATTCCGCCAAGCGAGAACTCCCCCTCATATTCGGCTTGAGGCAGCTCCTTGCTCCACCGGGCGATTGCTCCAGCCCGCGCTATTTCGGATTTTCGCTCAGGCGGCAGTATTTCGGCCCGCGCTCTTCCGCCCTTCCGTCCGGCAGCTTCTTTGCTCATCCGAATCGATCTCCTGCTTAGCAAGTTCGGTGAATAATGCTTAGCATTATGCATGTCAAGCAAGATCGGCTAGTCTTGGCAAGCATCCCTCTCGTGCACAGCAGGAGCAGCAGGTTCGGCGGGCCAGGCTACCCCTACCATAGCACCCTACCCGGTTTGCCGGGCCCCGACCGGCCCCCGCTCGTCCCACCCCGGCCCAATATACGGTAGCAAGGTACGGTACGCTCGCGCTCCGGCTCCCCGCCCGGCCCGGCCGGTAAACCGGGCCCAAAACGGCGGCCGGGTAGGCCAAGCAGCCGAAAAAGGGCTTAAGCCGGTACCCTACTAGCCCCCGCACCCGGTCGGCCTGTACGGCCCTACCCCGCGCCAGGCGGGTCAACGGTGCCGTAGTACCGGGCCGGGGCCTCCCCCGGCCGCCGCTTAATTACGAGATCTTCCTTTCGATTTTGGACAATTCTCGCTTAGGTTGAACCGCCTAGGCTAAACCCGGCTTAGGCAATTAGGAGAGAGAAAATGGCTACGCAGAAATCCAAACCTGACACGGCGCCTGCGGTCGAGAAGCTCGACCCTGTCGAAGCTTTGACTGCGATTTCACTCACTGTGCTCCGAGCG
>WNGK01006599.1_pt1 | contig 12198 bp, 10 predicted proteins | sample 5400601 | NCBI WGS metagenome assembly WNGK01 (sample SAMN13153376, study PRJNA577476) | soil metagenome | isolation source: 60 cm soil or saprolite under Garry oak tree replicate 1 | place: USA:California | collected 2016-06-15
CCAGCATCGTTTGCGCCAGCAGGAGCGATGGGACGCTGTTCTTTTGCGCGCCGGCAGTGATCGCGCGATCGCGCGCGGCCAATGCGGAGTCCCGCCGTGAGCTGACCGCCAGCGACACGGGCGCGGTACGGGGTGGGGGAGGCGGCGCGGCGAGCCCTCCCGGTCCCCCCGGTGCTCCTGGCCCCCCTCCCCCTGCGACGTGTTGCGCCGGCGAAATGGTGGCCGCGGCACCACCGGCTTCCTCCGCCGGCGGTCCTGGCGCGTAGAGGAGGAGCACGACGACCGCCGCCAGCGCGCCCAGTACCGCCAGCCGCGCCCTCATCGACGCATGCGTAATCAGCTTCAGCATGGGCCGGGGCAGCGGCGTCCAACGGCCGAGCGGTTGGGTCGCCTCCTCGTCCGCGCCAGACAGCGCCGCCCGGATCTGCTGCAGCGTCGACATCATCTGGCCGGCGGACTCATAGCGTTCGTGCGGCACCTTGTTCATCGCCTTCGCGACGACGCGCTCGAGCGCGGCAGGAATGGAGGGAGCCACCGTGCGGAGGGGGCGCGGCTCAGTCGTCAGGACCTGATAGAGGACGCCGTGCACGGACTCCGCTTCGAAGGGCCGCCGGTAGCAGAGCAGCTCGTACAACAGGCAGCCGACTGAAAAGACGTCGGTCGCGGCGGTGATCGCGCCGTTCGTGATCTGCTCGGGCGCCATGTAGGTCGGCGTTCCGACGATCGCACCTGATCCGGTCGCGTCGGCCTTCTGCAGCCGCGCGATCCCGAAGTCCATGATCTTGATGCGCCCGTCGGGCATGATGCGCACGTTGGACGGTTTCACATCGCGGTGAATCACGCCGCGCTGGTGGGCGAAGTGGAGTCCCGCGAGCACCTCCATCGTGATGTCGAGCTTGCGCTCCAGTGCGAGCGGATCCCGTAAGGCGATCATGTCGGAGAGATCGTGGCCCTCGACCAGCTCCATCGCGATGTAGAGCTGGCCCTCCGACTCGCCGAGGTCGTAGACCGTGACGATGTTGGCGTGCTGGATCGCGCCGGCCGCCCGCGCCTCACGCAGGAACCGTTCCTGCATGTCTTTCGTCTTGCGGAAACTCGAGCTCAGCAATTTCAACGCGACGTAGCGTCGCAACACCGTGTCGTAGGCCTTCCACACGATGCCCATCGCGCCTTCACCGAGGAGCTGGTGCAGCTCGTACTTGCCGAGCCGGCGATAGCGCTGCTGGGAGTCTGTCACGTGATCAGCCAGTCGTAGGCGCGCTGCAAGTAGGATCGCATCGCGTCCGTCACGTCAACGTGGCGCCGGGGGAGCACACGCTCGACGGTAGCCAAAAAACCTTGCGACGTCATCCGCTTTGACGAAGCTCCTCCCCAGGCGAAGGGGGCGACGTACTTCGGCGCTCGTACACCATCGAACACGCTGGCACCGGCGCCAATGACCGATCCGGCATCGAACAGCATCCCGATGGCGGTCTTGGCGTGATCGCCGAACAGGCTACCCAGAAACTGGTGCCCGGTTTCGAGCTTCGTCCCCGCCGCCTCCAGCCGGACCGAGCCGTACGTGCTTTTGAGATTCGATGTCGTCGTGCCGGCGCCAAAATTCACCCATCTCCCCAGCACCGAATGCCCCAGAAAGCCGTGGTGACTCTTGTTGGAGTAGCCGAGGAACGCGGTCGTGGACACTTCGCCATGAACGACGCACCAAGGGCCGATCGCCGAGTTCCGGATCGCGCCACCCACGAGCCGGGTATTCGCGCCAACCCACAGCGGACCCTCGAGCCGCATACCGGAGCGGACCTCGACGCCACTCTCCAGCACGATGGGCCCGTTGCGGGTGTCGAACACGACGCCCGGCTCGATCGCCGCCTCGCGCACCGTGATCCACGTCGGGTCGCCGAGCACGATCGAGCCTCTGGGCACCGCGTCGGAGTCACCGAGCAACCGGACCAGATCGTCCCGCAACAGCTGCTCCAGCGCGCTGACCAGATCATGCACGCCACGGAGCACGACGCCTTCCACGTTCATCGCGTGCGCGTTCGCGACCGGGCCACTCCAGGTCGTTCCCGCCGGCACTGACCACCCTACGGTGATGCCTTCACGCGTGAGCCGGGCGGGCGCATCCGGGAACGGACCCGCGAGCCCGCGCGGCGCAAACGTGGATGATCCGATCACGGCGGGTCCGCTGACCGTCCGCCGCGCCTCGACGGGCGGCACACCGGCCTCGGGAAATCCCTCGAGGTGGGGGAGCGCAAAAATGGCCGATGCTTCGGTGCCGACGAACATCTCCCATCGCTCCCGCACCAGATGCGCGCCCGCCCGCAGCTCGCACAGCGGTCGAATCCCTGCGAACGGCATCCACGCCGGACTGGGATCGGGATCGAGCAGGTACAGCGCGTGGGTCACAGGCTCTGCACCAGCGCTCTCAGTTTTTCCGGACGACCGGTCGGCATGACCAGGGTGTGCCCGTTGGCGCGGACGACCACCATGTCCTCTACGCCGACGACCGCGATCGCCTCGTTCTCCGCCCAGATCAGGGAGTTTCTCACGTCGTCACCGAGCGTCACATGACCGACCGTGACGTTGCCGCGCGCGTCGCGGCGGCGAATCCGCAACAGCGCGTCCCAGGAGCCGATATCGTCCCAGGCAAATGTCCCGGTCACTACGGCGAGGCGCGAGGTGCGTTCCAGCACGGCCACATCCACGGCGACCGGGGTCACCGCGGCGAAGAAGCGCGGTGCGTCGCCATTGGTGAGCGCCGTCCATCCGGCCGCGAGCTCCTTGGCGTACGCGCCCGCTTCGCCCAGAAAGCGCGCGGCGCTCCAGGCGAAGAGCCCACTGTTCCACAGAGCGCCGCGCCGGCGGAGCAGTGCCGCTCGCGTGGGACTCGGTTTTTCAATGAATCGTTTCACCTTGCGCGCGCTGCCCGACGGCTTGCCCGGCACGATGTACCCGTATGCGGTCTCGTTCCGCGTCGGTTTGACGCCGACCGTGACGAGGACATCCTGCTCGACCGCGACCCCAAGGGCGTGGGTTGCGGCCGCGCGGAACGCGCGGTCGTCGCCGACGGCCCAGTCGGCGTGCAGCGACAGCATCTGCCCGCCCGGGTCGTGTTTGGCGATCCAGTGCGCCGCCCACGCCAGCGCCGGCGCCGTCGAGGCGGCACGAGGTTCGGCGAAGATGTTGGCTTGCGGCACTTCGGGCACGGTGGCGCCCACGCGCTCCACCAACGACGGACTGGTGAGGATCAGGATGCGTTCGGGCGGCACGAGCCCCTGCAGGCGCGACACGGCATGCGCGAGCAACGGCCGATCACCGGTCAGTGGCAACAGCTGCTTGGGCCGTTCCGGCGTCGAGAGCGGCCAGAATCGCGTGCCCGATCCGCCGGCGAGGATCGCGGCCCACGTGCTCACGGCGTCTCCGCGGAAGGCTGTGTATCGCCGAACATCATGGCGATCCGCTGGCTTAGCTTCGTCGGGCTGAACGGCTTCGTCACCAGGACCGCCCCGAGCCGGCGCGCTTCGCGCAAAATGCGGTCCTCGCCCTCGGCGGTCAGGACGAGCACGGGCAGGCGGGCGGTCCCGCGCTGGGCGCGCAGGTCGCGCAGGAAGTCCAGCCCGGAGCCGTCGGGGAGATGCAGATCCAGCAGCAGAGCATCGGTCGGCGGCGCCGCGCGCAGCGCACTGCGCGCTTCGTCGAGCGTCTTCGCGACGCTCACGCGGTAGCCGAGCTGCTCGAGGAACGGGCGGAGGACAAGCCCGATATGTGGCTCGTCATCGACGACAAGGAGATGCCGCGTGGAGCTGGAGGAGGGAGCCACGGGCCGGCCGTCCGCTTACAACAGACCAGCTATGGCGGGGCGGTGTCGGCGAAGATCGAACAGCAGGGCGCCTACGTTCGTTGCCGGCTGCACCAGCACGATGAGGAGCGCATCGGCGTTGAGGACTGCGACGATCGCGAGTCCCTTGCCGAACTCGAGGACGGCGGTAGTGAAATCGCCGCGTCCGCCCGCATCACCGAGCTGCGCCATGTGCGTGATGGCGGTTGGCAGGAGCGCGGCGACGCTCTCGGCATCCACGCCGTTGGCGACGCGCGAATCGATGGGCAGCCCATCCCGGCCGACCACCACAACGGCATCCACGCCGTTCGAGCGGCTGAGCGCCTCGACCACGTCGCGGATCGTCGCCATAGGGCTGCCAACGTAGGATTCGACGAAGTCGAAGTCAAGCAGCCATCATGGGTTGACCCACTCGAACGCGGCCCTGTAAGTTCTCCACACTCCATGCGCTATCTCGCTCTGCTCGTACTCGCCAGCGTCGCAGTCGTCGCCGCCACCGCGTGCGGCGACACCACCGGGCTGCAGGCCTACGTCACCAACCGCGTCGACACCGTCTCGCTCTACGCCTTGAGCGGCACGCCGGTGACCGAGCCGTCCGGCTATTCGATCGGCGCGCGGAGTGCGGTGCGCACCGAACAGGTTCTGTCGTTCGACTTCGCGTTCGACATCGACACGTCCGGGCGGCCGGTCCTGCTTCCGACCGGCGCGCTGAAGCTCGGCCAGCAGTCCGGTCTCCAGCTCAGCCGCCTCCCGTTCGATTCCATTCGCATCGCGCCCACCGCGAACTATCAACGCGATAGCGCCGTGGTGATCGGTGACAGCAGCGTGGTGATCGCGCATTCCAACCCGCTCACCTGCGCGACGATAACCGGCCTCACCGGCGTTTATTACGCTAAGCTTCATGTGCTGACGCTCGATACCACCGCGACGCCCAACGGGCGGCGCGTCGAGTTCGAAATTCTGACCGACATCAACTGCGGCTATCGCGGGCTCGAACCCGGCCTGCCGAAGCACTAAAGCGTGATCGATCTGAAGTTGCTGCGCGCCTCTCCCGGTCAGGTGCGAGCGGCGCTCGCCCGTCGGGGAGATGCATCCCTGACGCGGCTGCTCGACGAGATCGAAGCGCTCGACATGAAGCGGCGCACGCTGACGGCGCAGCTCGACACACTCAAAGCCGAACGCAACGACGCGGCAAGAGCGGATGCGCTCGCGGCCAAGTCGCAGGGCGGCTTGCCCGCCGCCGTCGTCGCCGAGCGGCGGAAGCTCGGCGAGCGGATCGCCGGACTCGAGTCCGAGCTGCGGCAGATCGAGACCACGCTCGAGGCGAAGACGCTGTTCGTGCCGAATCCACCGCTGCCGGACGTGCCCGACGAGCAAACGACGCTGCGCAGCTGGGGCACGCCGGTGCCGAAAGGCGGCAAGCCGCACTGGGAGATCGGGGAGCAGCTTCAGATGCTGGACTTGCCGAGCGGTGCGAAGCTCGCGGGCTCGGGATTTCCGGTGCTGAAGAGAATGGGAGCCCGACTGGCGCGCGGGCTCATCAACTTCATGCTCGATCTCCACACGCGCGAGCACGGCTACACCGAGGTCGAGCCGCCGTTTCTGGTGCGGCGTGAAGTCATGATAGGGACGGGGCAACTTCCGAAGTTCGAAGACGACGTCTACCGCACAACCGACGATCTGTTTCTCGTGCCGACCGCGGAAGTGCCCCTGACGAATCTGCACCGCGACGAGATCCTCGACGGCGCGACGTTACCGCTGGGCTATGTCGCCTACACGCCGTGCTTCCGGCGCGAAGCGGGCGCCGCGGGGAAAGACACGCGCGGGCTGCTGCGCGTCCATCAATTCGACAAAGTGGAGCTGGTGCGCTTCTGTCGCGCCAGCGATTCGCCGGCAGAGCACGAGAAGCTCACCGGCCATGCCGAAGAGGTGTTGCGACGTCTGGAGCTGCCGTATCGCGTGGCCGTCTTGCCGGCCAACGACTTCGGGTTCGCGGCGGGTAAGACGTACGATCTCGAGGCGTGGGCGCCCGGTGTCGGCCAGTGGCTCGAGGTGTCGAGCTCGAGCACGTTCACCGATTTTCAGGCGCGCCGCGCCAACATCCGCTGTCGCCCACGCCCCGGCGAGAAGCCGGAATTCGTCCATACCCTGAACGCGTCGGGCGTGGCGCTGCCGCGAACCATCGCCGCATTGCTCGAGACGCACCAGCAGCCCGACGGCTCGGTCCTCATCCCTCCGGCGTTAGTGCCGTATGTCGGCACTGACCGAATTGCCTAAGCGGAGTGGCGCGCTGCGTCGCGCGGGGCCGCCCGCGCTCCTCGCCGCCGCGCTGCTGTTCGGCGCCCTGTCGGTCGGTTACGCCTGGGTCGTCGGTCGTCACCTCCGCAACGACGCGCGGGAGACGAGCCGGCTGCTGGGCCACGTCTTTGCCGGGTTGAACGATCCGCGCGAGGGCGCCGCCGCGGACGCGCTGCTCGCCCTCGCCGACGAAGTCCGCCGGCTCGGTATTCCGATTGCCGTCACCGACATGGCGGGCAGGATCACGGCGCTCGACAATGCGCCCTTCGGTGCGAACGCGAGCGAGACGACGCAGCGCGACTGGATCGCCGAGCTCGACCGCATCCAGCCGCCGCTGAGCCAGCCGGGCGTAGGCACCATCCATTATGGCGCGTTGCCCGCGGCGAAGGCGTTTACGGGACTCGCCGTCCTGCAGGGCGCGATGTTCCTGTGTCTCGTGTTGCTAGCGGCGTGGGCGATGCGTGCACGCGTCACGGCGGCCCGCGACCGGCTGTGGGTCGCGATGGCCCGCGAGTCGGCACACCAGCTGGGGACGCCGCTGATGAGCCTCACGGGTTGGATTGATTACCTGCGCGAGAATCCGGATACACCCGGCAGCGAGCTCGTCCCGCATCTTGAAGCGGACGCCGAAAGGCTCGAACGCGTGGCCAAGCGGTTCGAGCGGATTGGGCGACCCGCGCGCCGCGAGCCCGTGGGTTTGGGCCTGATCGCCGAGCGCGTCGTGGGGTACTTCCGGCCGCGCCTGCCGACGCTCGCGCATTCGGTGACGATTACCCTCAGCTCGCCGGGGGCCGGGCCGATGGCGATCGGTGATCCGGTGCTCATCGAGTGGGCGCTCGAGGTCATCGTGAAGAATGCCGTGGACGCATTGAGCGGCCGCGGCGGTCGGATCGAGGTCGAGGTGGAGAGCAGCGATGCCGTCGGTCGCGTCAGCATCCGCGATGATGGACCGGGCATCGGGCCCGAGATACAGCGCCAGCTCTTCGAGCCGGGGGTCTCCAACAAGACGGGCGGCTGGGGCATCGGGCTTGCGCTAGCCCGGCGCATCGTCGAACAGCAGCATGGCGGCCGGGTCGCGTTCCGACCGGGCCCGCAGGGCAGGGGATCGGTGTTTGTGCTTGAGTTTCCACTAACAACTGCATGACTGCGCCGCATCCGTTGCCCCTGAATCCCGCCCAGCGGGAGGCGGTGGAGCATCCGGGTGGACCGCTCCTCGTGCTCGCCGGGGCCGGGTCGGGGAAAACCCGGGTCCTGACGGCGCGCATCGCGCACCTGATTACGCAACAGGGTGTGGCACCGCAGCGGATCTTCGCCGTGACCTTCACGAACAAAGCGGCCGGCGAGATGCGCACGCGCATCGCGCAGCTTCTCGGGTCCGACCCCCGCGGGCTCTGGATCGGCACCTTCCACTCGCTGTCGGCCCGGCTGCTGCGCCGTGAGGCTCCGCTGCTGGGCTTCGGGCCGAACTTCACGATCTACGACGCCGACGACTCCGAGGCGCTGGTCAAGCGGCTGCTCGAAGCGCGGCAGCTGTCCACGAAAGTCTACCCGCCCCGCACGGTGCACGCGGTCATTTCAAGCGCGAAGAATCGCATGCTCACGGCCGAGCAGCTGGGGCAGGAGGCCGACACGCCGCTGGTGAAGGTCGCCGGAGAGATCTATGCCGCGCTCGGCCCCGCGCTCAAGCAGGCCAACGCGATGGATTTCGACGACCTCCTGCTCCACCCGCTGGTGCTATTCCGCGAACATCCGGAGCGGCTCGCGTATTGGCAGGACCGGTTCCGGCACGTGCTGGTGGACGAGTTCCAGGACACCAATGCCGCCCAGTATCTGCTGGTGAAGCAGCTGGCGCAGCGCCACGGAAATCTGTGCGTCGTCGGAGACGACGATCAGGCTATTTACGGCTGGCGTGGGGCCGACGTGCGGCACATGCTCTCGTTTCAGAATGATTTCCCCGGCACGAAGCTGGTGCGGCTGGAGCAGAACTATCGCTCCACCCAGGTCATCCTCGACGCGGCGAACGGCATCATCGCGGAAAACACGGCCCGTCTCGGCAAGACGCTCTTCACGGAGAAGCAGGGCGGGTCTCTCGTGATCCTGTTGAGCACCGCCGACGAGCGCGACGAAGCCGAATGGCTGGCCAACGAGTTCGCCCGGCGCGCCGCTGAGGACGATTTCGCCTACGACGGTATGGCGATCTTGTACCGGACCAACGCGCAGTCCCGCCCGCTGGAGGAGGCTTTCCGCTTCCGTGGCATTCCCTATCGGCTCATCGGGGCGATCAGCTTCTATGAGCGGCGTGAGGTCAAGGATCTCCTCGGCTATCTGCGACTGATCACCAATCCGGCCGACGACGAGGCGTTCCTCAGGATCGTGAACGTCCCTCGGCGGGGCATTGGCGAGGCTTCGCTGGCTGTGCTTGGCAAGGCGGCCGCCGGCTGGCAGCAGCCGTTGCTCGCGGCCGCACGCCGCGCCGGCAACCTGACCGAGCTGCGTCCCAACGTGCGCGAGGCGCTCGGCGGCGTGGCAGCGCTGCTCGACCGCCTGCGTGAGGCGGTGGGGCAGGCTGATCCCGCCACGGCGCTCGAGACGATCCTCGCCACGACCGGCTACGAGCAGTACCTGGCCGAGGAAGGCGCGGAGGGGATGGAGCGGATCGAGAACGTGCGAGAGCTGGTGGCGGGAGCGGCAGCGTGGGCCGAGATCCAGGATCCCGACGCTGGCGAAGGTACCGGCGGTCCGGTGGAGCGCTATCTCACCCAGGCTGCGCTGGTGACGCCGGCCGACGAGCAGCGCGACGAAGCGGGGGTCACGCTCACGACGGCGCACATGTCGAAGGGACTCGAGTGGCCGATCGTCGCGCTGGCGGGTCTGGAGGATGGATTATTCCCGCTCGGTCGCTCGACCGAGCAACCGGGTGGCGTCGAAGAGGAGCGACGACTCTGTTACGTGGGTCTCACGCGCGCGCGCGAAAGGTTGTATCTCTCATGGGCGCGCACGCGCTACCGCAATGGACGGCTGGAGCTCGCGGAGCCGTCGCGCTTTTTGGACGCGCTGCCACCGCACGTCGTGGAGGAACGCAGCACGACGCCGTCGTGGCGGCCGTTGCGCGGTTCGTCGGGCGCCATGCCGCCTCGGGCCTCGCGGCCACGCGGCGCCGCCGCGCGGCGTCTGTTGCCGGAGCTCGGATTTCCTGAAGACGTTTCGCAGGACGCGCCGCGCTACGTCAAAGGAGAACGGGTGCGTCACCGCAAGTTCGGCGGTGGAACCGTACGCGCTGTTTCGGGCGAAGGACGCGATCTGCGCGTGAGCGTCGACTTCGATGATCCGGGCATCGGCACCAAGCAACTGCTCGCCGCCTACGCGGGGCTCGAGCGTGATTGGCAAGGAGAAGGGGCATGAGTGTCTCGCGGGAGGAAGTGCTCCGCATCGCGCAGCTCGCCGAGCTGGATGTGGACGAGGACGCATTGGCGGAGCTGGTCGACAACATGTCGCGCATCATCGATTATGTCGCACAGCTCAGCGCGGTGCCGGCGAACGGAACGGTGAAGGTCTTCGTGCCCGGCCCCGATGCGATTCGATTCCGCGCCGATGAAGTCACCCCAGCGCAACTGGCATTTGGTCCCGCGGAGTTCGCGCCTGACTTCAAGGAGGGCTTCTTCGTCGTGCCGAAGCTCGGCCAGTTCGAGTGAGTGACGCCAAAGCGGTCGCCGACCGCCTGGTGAAAGCGAAGCGCCTCAACGCGCTGCTCACGCCACCCAAGGATCTCCGCAAGTCGCTCGCCGCACAGGATGCCGCCGCCCGGCCCACCGGCGTGTTGTACGGCATGCCGGTCGCGGTGAAAGACAACATCTGCACGCTCGAGTTCACGACCACCTGCGGGTCGCGCATTCTGGAGGGGTATCGCTCGCCGTACGAAGCCACCGCGGTGGCGAAGCTCAAAGCCGCAGGCGCGTTGATCGCGGGGAAGACCAACTGCGACGAGTTCGCGATGGGGTCGTCAACCGAACATTCGGCCTACGGCCGCGTGCTCCATCCGCTCGACAAGACGCGCGTGCCGGGTGGCTCTTCCGGCGGCTCGGCGGCGCTGGTCGGCGCCGGCGCGGTGCCCGCGGCCCTCGGATCTGAAACCGGCGGCTCGGTGCGCCAGCCGGCGGCGTTTTGCGGCGTCGTCGGGATCAAGCCCACCTACGGGCGCGTCAGTCGGTATGGCCTCGTCGCGTTCGGCTCGTCCCTCGATCAGATCGGCGTATTCGGGCGCAGTGTGCACGATGCCGCGCGCGTGCTGTCGGTTATCAGTGGACGTGATCCGCGCGATTCCACGTGCGAGGATCGAGATCCGCTGCGCTTGCCGACCGTACCGGAGTCGCTGCAAGGCTTTGTGATCGGGCTCCCCAAGGAGTACTTCCCCCCCGAGCTCGATCCGGCGGTACGGCGGGCCTGCGACCGGGCCGTCCGATTAATGAAAGAGCTGGGGGCGGCGGTGCGGGAAGTGTCCTTACCTCATACGCCATATGCGGTTCCGACGTACTACGTGATCGCGCCGGCCGAGGCGTCGTCCAACCTGGCGCGCTATGACGGGGTCCGCTACGGGCCGCGGTTCAAAGGCAGGCTGGATCTGCGGGGTCTGTATCGCTCGACGCGGGGGCAGGGGTTCGGCCCGGAGGTCCGGCGGCGGGTCCTGGTCGGCACGTACGTTCTGTCCGCGGGTTACTACGACGCCTACTACAAACGCGCACAACAAATGCGCGCGCTGATCGCCCAGGATTTTCGGAACGCGTTCGATCGCGGTGTGGACCTGCTGTTCACACCGACGGTGCCCAGTCCCGCTTTCAAAGCGGGAGAGAAGCTGTCGGATCCGATCGCGATGTACATGTCCGACATCTTCACCGTGACGGCGAACCTCGCCGGCCTGCCGGCGATGTCGCTGCCGATCGGGCGCATCAAAGGCCTGCCGATCGGCGGCCAATTGATCGGACAAGCGTTCCTCGAGGATGAGATGATTGAAGCCGCGTACGCGCTCGAGCGTGTCGTCCCGCCGACCGACGAGGCTTGATGAGCTGGGAAACGATCATCGGGCTCGAGACGCACGTGCAGCTGCGTACGAAGTCAAAAATGTTCTGCGGCTGCTCGACGGCGTTCGGGGCCCCGCCCAACACGCAGGTCTGTCCCGTGTGTCTCGGATTGCCCGGCGCGCTCCCCGTAGCCAACGGCGCCGCCATCGGACTCGCTGTACGCGGCGCCCTCGCGCTGGGTTGCACGGTGCATCCCAAGAGCGTCTTCGCGCGCAAGAACTATTTCTATCCTGATCTGCCGAAGGGCTATCAGATCTCGCAGTTCGGCCAGCCGCTGGCGACGAACGGTATCCTGTCCTTCGTCTCGACCGAACGCGGCATTGTAAACGCGACGATCGTGCGCCTGCATCTCGAAGAGGATGCCGGCAAGTCTATACACGACCGTTTCCCGAAAGCGACGGCGGTCGACCTCAATCGCTCCGGTGTGCCGCTCATCGAAATCGTTGGCGGGCCGGACCTGCGCTCGCCAGCCGAGGCCCGCGCCTATCTCCAGACGCTGAAGCAGCTGCTCGAGTACATCGGCATCTCCGATTGCGACATGGAGAAGGGCAGCTTGCGTGTTGACGCGAACGTCTCGGTGCGGCGCGCGGGCGAGACTGCGCTGAACACGCGCACCGAGGTCAAGAACATCAACTCGTTTGCGTTCGTCGAGAAAGCGCTGACCGTCGAGCGCGACCGGCAGATCGCGTTGATCGAGTCGGGCGGGACGGTCACGCAGCAGACGATGCTGTACGACTCCAAAGAGAACGCGGTACGGCCGCAGCGCTCGAAGGAAGAGAGTCACGACTACCGCTATTTCCCGGAGCCCGACTTGCCGCCGCTCATCCTGACGCCGGAGTTCGTGGCTGAACAGCAGAGTGAGCTGCCGGAGTTGCCGGCGGCCAAGCGCGACCGCTTTGTGGCGACGTACGCGCTGAGCCGTGATCACGCGACGGTGGTGACGAGCAGCCGGCCCGTCGCGGAATACTACGAGAACGTGGTCCGTGCCGG
>WNGK01006602.1_pt1 | contig 12197 bp, 12 predicted proteins | sample 5400601 | NCBI WGS metagenome assembly WNGK01 (sample SAMN13153376, study PRJNA577476) | soil metagenome | isolation source: 60 cm soil or saprolite under Garry oak tree replicate 1 | place: USA:California | collected 2016-06-15
CGGCTCGCGCCAGCAGCTCGGCACTGATCTGGTCGGGCGGGCCCGGCTCCAGGCCCTCGGCCACCATCACCAGCACGCGGTAGTCCGGGCGCAGCTCGAACACGTCGGGGGCCATGGCGATGGCCCCAAGAAATGCGCGTGCGCGCTCACTCACCTCAGCCGCGGTCAGCGGGGTTATCACCGGGCCGCACCCCCGCCGACAGTCGGCTCGAACACCGTCAGGGCGAAACGCGCCACCTGCGCTGTACTGGCGTTCACGTATCCGTGGGGCAGGTCACCGGCGAACGAAGCCGAGTCTCCCTGCGCGAGTATCTCGGCGTGCTGGCCCACTCGGAGCTCAAGCTGACCGTCAAGGACCAGGAGCAGCTCGCGGGTTCCCGCCGTGTGCGCCTCGCTGGAGTGACTCTCACCCGGCCCGAGCGTCCAGTCCCACAGCTCGGTGACGTCCGGCGGCTCCGTGCCGGCGACGAGCACGGCCCGCCCGCCGAGCTTCCCCCGCCACAGCACCGGGGCGGCGCCCGCCCGGGTGACCCGCAGCCTGGACGAACGATCCATATTGACAAGCGCGGGCAGCCCTATGCCGAGCGCGTCACTGATGCGAAGCAGCGTCGCGATGCTCGGATTAGCCGAGCCCTGCTCGATGCTGACCAGCATTCTGCGGCTGACGCCGGAGCGCTCGGCGAGGTGGCCCAGGGTCCAGCCCCGGCTGCCTCGTCCCTGCCGGACCCGGCCGCCGATCGCCCGGGTGATGCTGTCCGCCCCGGCGCGAGCCTCCAAATCTGACTGCCTCATACAGGGCATTATACTGCACTGGTGCGGGCAGCGGGCCGCTCAGCAGAACACGCTCGCAGCCACTCGGGTCACGATCGGTCTGACCGGGCGGTTTGGAGGACGCGGTCCAAGGCCATGGAGGCTCGATCGCGGCGGATGGCAGCCCTCGTCTCGACGCGACTGTCAGTGGCTGATCGTACGGTTGATGACGTGACTGAGCCTTTGCAGTTCCCGCGACGCCCGGCCGGATCGGTGCCGGTCGTAGGTGGGCTACCGAAAAATTTTTATGGAGATGTCGATTGAGCTCGTTGTCGACCGACGGGTGAGTAGAAGGCAAGCTGAGCCGTCATCCGCCGGGGCTGGACAGTGGCGCCGGCCCTCGCGGCGGCTCGGCCGAACCAGGCCAGATCAGATGTGGAGATATCCGATGAGCACACTCATCTCCGAGTCGGGGAGTCCGACCGGCGAGTTCCCCCGCTTGCATGGCCGGCCGGCAGTTCACGCTGGCCACGCCCACGACATCAGCAACACAAGTCAATTCGATTACGCCGTCTACGCCGAGGCCCTGGTCCGTCATTTCAACGGGAGCCGTGCCGTCGACGATGTCGACTTGCGGATCCCAGCCGGTGAGATTTACGGCTTCCTAGGGCCGAACGGCGCGGGAAAGTCGACGACCGTGCGCATGCTCTGCACCCTTCTGGCACCTACCGCGGGCCGCGCGCTGGTAGCCGGATACGACGTCGCCAGCCAGCCCGGCCAGGTCCGGCTCCGGATCGGCGTCGCTCTCCAGGACGCGGCGCTTGACCCCAAACAGACTGGCAACGAGCTGCTCTGCTTGCAAGGTCGGCTCTACGGCCTGTCCAGCAAGGCCATGGCCCGGCGGCTGGCCGAACTGAGCGAGCTGATCGAGCTTGGTGATGCACTCGACCGGCAAATCGGAACCTACTCTGGCGGGATGCAGCGGCGGCTCGACCTGGCGGCGGCGCTGGTACACAACCCCCAGGTCCTCTTCCTGGACGAGCCGACAACCGGGCTGGATCCAGCAAGCCGGGCCCGCGTGTGGTCTGAGATCCGTCGGCTGAACCAGGAGCTCGGCATGACCATCTTCCTGACCACGCAGTACCTCGAAGAGGCCGATGAGCTGGCGCATAGAGTCGGCATCATCGACCGCGGCCGGATCGTCGCAGAGGGTACGCCGGCCAAGCTGAAGCGGTCCGTTGGCGCCGACGTCATCGTCGCTCGCGTGGCGGGCGACGCGATGGCCGCGCGTTCCCTGGTCGATGCGGTACCGGGCGTGCTAAGCGTCGAGGCGCACGGGAACGAACTGGTCATCGCCACCGCCAATGGCGCGGGTGCCATCAGTCCGGTCGCCGTCGCGCTCGCCAGCAGCAAAATGGCCGTGCGCGACCTGACCTTGCGGACGCCGACGCTCGATGACGTCTTCCTCGAGCTGACTGGAACCCACATCGAACGCAAGGACACGGAGGAGCACCCGTCATGACCTCGCTCACTGGGACCGTTACGACGGACACCGTTGCGACAACCGCCCCCGGCGGGGTGATACACGCCCGCCCTGCCGGATTCGTGCACGACTTGACCTCAATCGCCGGTCGGGCGCTGCGCGCCGTTCCACGTGACCCCGCGGCTGTGGTCCCGCCAGTGTTTATCGCCCTGTTTTTCTTCATCGTGAATATCGCCACGCTCAAGAAGCTGACGGGCAGCCATCCCGGCTTCAGCTACACAGCGTTCGAAATGGCCACCGCCATTCTTCTCGGCGTCACCGGCGTTTCACGTGCTCCGGCCCTCGTTCTCGACGTGCAGACGCAGTACCTCGACCGGCTCCTGCTCACGCCCGTACGCCGAGCCGCGATCCTGATCGGCCATATGGCCGCCGACGTCGCGGTCGCGGCCGCGCTGACTGTGCCGATCCTGGTACTGGGGACCATCCTCGGTGTCCGGTTCGAGGCGGGCCTGCTCGGCGTCGTGGCGTTCGTCCTCCTCGCTTCCTTGTGGAGCCTGGCGTTCGCCGGATTCGGCTACGCGATCGCGCTCAAAACGGGGAACCCTGCGGCGGTGAACTCCACCTTCCTGCTGTTCTTCCCGTTCTTGTTCCTGACCTCTTCCTACGTTCCGCGTAGCCAGCTGTCCGGCTGGCTGAACACGGTTGCCGGGTTCAACCCCGTCACGTACCTGCTGGGCGGCCTGCGATCGCTGGTGCTCGGCAGCGGCTGGCAGTGGACTCAGCTTGCCCAGGCGGTCGCTGCCATCGCCATCGTCGGCGTAATCAGCATGACCATGTGCTTTGCGGCCCTGCGGGGAAGGGTCAAGCGCAGCTCGAGCGCGTAATAGCGGCCTCGTCATTCGTCGCTATGGACCGGATCCTCGCAGGCAAATGTCCTCGCGACCGTAACAGATTCGCCGCGAGATGCTGCCCGACAGGCGCGCGCCGGATCACTGGGCGCCGGTCGGGGCGGATCCCGTCACGGTCATCGGCTTGGTGGGTGCAGACTGTGCGGGCATGCCGTCGATCCGTCTTCCCGGGCGCGTCAGTTCTGTGACGATGCTTCCTTTCGGCTTGGATGCTCAGGTGGGGACCCAAGGGCCGGGCTGGGTGGATAGCCATCGCAGGATCTGGCCGCGGCTGACTGGGCCCCGAGGCACCCACGGCGCGGGGAGGTCCCCGGCCGCCGCCAGCTCACGCTGGACAGGGCGGTTTCGCTCGAGGATGTCGGCTGCCAGGGCGCAGCGGGTGGCCTGCGGGTCGAGGCCGAATAGCTCGGCGGCGTTCAGGCCGAGTACCTGTGCCTTGATCGCGCCGGTCAGTGCCGGGTATCCGTAGCGATCCTGGTATTCGGCGGAGATCTCGAAGGCGCGGAAGGCCATGATCTGGGTTTGCGGCGGCCCGTACCACACGCTGTCGGTACCCCACAGCACTCGCCGGGTCCCGAGGCGCTTGAGCAATTTGCCGACCGCGTGTGCTGCCTGAGTCGGGTCGGTAAGCAGGACGCGCCATGTCGAGGCGATGTCAGCCCAGACGTTACTGTTCGGCGGAACGTGGTGATCATCGAGTGCCTTCAGCAGCGAGTCGATGCCGACCGGGTCGGCCGGGTTGTAGGGGCCCTCGGCGTGGCTGGGCGTCCATGCCGAGTGGTACACGACGAACTGCATGTCGGGGAACTGGCGGGAGACGGCGACCATGTCACGCGGCTGATTCCAGGTGCTCTCGAAGTTGAGCAGCGTCAGCCCCTTGTGACCGCACATGACCTTGACGCCCAGGTCATGCGCATGCTGGACGACGGGCAGGCCGACGGTGGGGTCGTCAAGGTAGTAGCCGCGCCCGCCCGGTCCCCATGCCGTGTAGACCTTGAACGCGTCGACGTGACCGGTCTGCGCCGTCTGCGTCATCTCCTCCAGCCTGGCCTGCAAGCGGCCGAAGTTCGGCGCGAGAACGTTCTGCATCAGCAAGCGCGACGCCCCGCTGCGACTAAGGCTCGCGATCATCTGGCGGGTGCCTTCGGCGTCGTCGAAGGGCAGCGTGTCGTTCGATTCACCTGTGCTCGGCAGATCTGAGAGCAGCGCAACGGTGGTGTCACTGGCCAGGAAGACATCGTGCAGGTAGGCGCTGCGGTCAACGCACGTCAGCGGGTTCGACGCGGTGCAGTCCGGCGGGACCATGTCCAGGACCAGCCGGAGCGTGTCCGGGGCGGTGCGACGCCAGGGCAGGCTCGGCATGACGTGGTGGGTGTGCACGTCCACGATGAACTCGCGGCGGCTGCCCAGCGCGTGCTCGCAGGCAGGCAGGTCTTCTGGCGAGGGAACGTGGTAGCTGCCGCCGGGACTGCGGCCGGCCCGGGGGCTGCCTGGGCCAGTGCACGCGGCGGCGTTGACCGCAGCGAGCAGTGCGGCCATCCCGCCCGTTGTCTGCAGGAACCGACGACGATCCATGCCCAGCCGGTCCGCCGCCGCGGCAGCGCGGTCAAGCACCGCCTCAGCGAGCCGGATATCAGCAGGGCGCGCCGGCGCCGGGAGGAATTCACCGTTCGAAACCGGCCCGACGACCAGCGGCAGCTGTATGCGGTGATCATTGCCAGCCACTAGTGCACCGCCTTCGGCTGTCATCATCCAGCATGGGCTTGCCGCCCGTCTACCCGCCGGCCGGGGGAGCACATGATCCAAGCTATCTCGCGCGAGCGGTAGGTCAGCGGCCGAGAAATTGGATGTCGGGCTGGTCGGGGGACGGGTGGTCCAGCAGCTTGCTGGCCCGGCCCCGTAAGTGCAGGTCGAAGAACGCCCCGATGTAGGCGCGTTCCGCGGCGACGGCCCGCGCCGGATTCACCGTGCCAATCCACTGTCTCACCAGCAGGTTCGCCAGTTTGGGCGGGATGATCCCGGCGGCGAGCAGCTGGGTCAGGACTTCTTCGAGGTCGGTGTAGGTGTAGTGCAGGGAATTTCTCATGGTCAGGAACAGCCGCCAGCCCCGCAGGTTTGGCCAGAAACCCCGCCAGGACGGGTCGTTGTGGATCCCGGCGCCGTGACTGCTCATGATCATGAATGGCCGGTCGCCGATGTGCCTGCCGACGGCGGCGCCGGCCTTCTCCGGGTCGAGGTGCAGGGAGGGGTTGGTGAGGAAGAGGCTGCCGTCGAGGTCGATCCCGGCGCCGATCCTGGCGTCGGCGGCCATGACCTTGGCTGCGGTGGCACCTCCGAGCGAGTGACCGAACATGCCGATCTCTGTTAGGTCGAGTGCTCTCGTGAGCCCGGCAGGCAGCGGGCGTTGTTCGGCGTCGGGGTTGACGCCGGAATCGAGCGCTGCCAGTTCGTCCAGTACGAACCGGGTATCGGCGATGCGGGTCAGCTGCTCGAGGGACAGAGCGCCCGCCGCCTCTGGTATCCAGGGAGCCGGCGGAAAGCGTCCGGCGTCCAGTGCCGGATACCAGACGCTGACCATCAGCTCACGCGGGCGGGCAGGCACCCACGGGTCCTGGCGGGAGCGGTCGACGAGGTGAAGCGGCACGGTGCCGACCGGATACGGGCCCGTCGGAGGAGAGAGCGTCAGCTGCAGCCGGGTGCGAGCTTTCTGCGTGGCCGGCACCGCGCTGCACCCGGCGGCTGCGAGACCGAGCGTCGTGGCACCCGCCCCGAGGAAGAGTCGGCGGGACAGCCCGCCCTCGCCGGCGCCGCTCGTGTCCGCGACCGGAGCGCCGGACGCCGGTGATCTCGCTGGCTGACCCACCTGTTCCTCCGGCATGGAAATCACTTTGCGGGCCTATCCTGGGCTGCAACCCTGCGGTCAGAACATGGACTGCGTATGAGTTGAGTGTGAATCCGGCGAGGGCGCACGCATGGCCAGTGCCGCTAGCCTGCGGTCGTGCTAGATCACTTGGCGCATGAGGAACCCGATGTGCTTCCCCTCATCGAGCAGCACCTGATCCGAGCGCCGGCGGTCCTGACCGAGATGCCGCCGCCGGCCCGCCTGATCTGCCGCCGGGTGCTCCGGCCCCGATATGACGCACAGCGCCGATTGTCGGCGCGGTTGCCCGACCGCGATCGCAGCTGGGATCACGAGCCATCCGACGCAGCCGTCAGGTCTCCTGGACGGAGGCGGAATGCCTGCAAGCGCAGGTGGTGATACTTCTCGGTCTCGCCGACCCAGTCCATGCCGATACGTCGAACCGTCGCCATGGCGCGCTTGTTCGCTGGCCGCACGACCGCGATGACCTGTTCAATTCCCTGTTCGAAGGCCCACCGCGCCAGGGCCAGCCCGGTCTCGGTAGCGTAACCCTTGCCCCACGCATCAGGGTGAAGCTGCCAGCCGATCTCGAATTCCTCGTCTGGTGCCAGAGGAAGCAGGGTGGCCCCGCCGACCACATGTCCGTCCTGCCGGAGTTCGATCGCCCAACGGCCAGCCGGCACCCTCATTCGCGCGTCCTCGCCGACCCACTGCTGCAGCAGCAAGCGCATGGCCGGCAGGTCACGAACCGTGTCCATTTCCGGAGCCAGCCATCGGGCTACCTCAGCATCGCCGTACGCGCCCAGCGCCGCCTCGGCATCATCGATGCTCCACGGGCGCAGGACGAGACGTTCGGTGACCAGTCTGTGGGCCATGGGCTCACGATAGCCGGGCGCGGCGAATCGGAGACGCTCGAGTCCGCAACACTGCGCAGCCTGGTCACGATGACGCCTCGACCTTGCTGCCGCATGTGCGGCGCTACAGCTGGCTCAGGCACAGCGCGAATCCCCGGGTTGACGTCGATCATGAGCCGCAGCTCGCCAGGGGCCGGCCCTGCCTGCCTTGTGCCGGCGGCCAGCGTGCCCAGCTTGCGCTCACTTTGGCGATCGCGAAGCGTGTTGGCCGCGTTCGCGCAGGTCCCGCCGTGGCAGCTGATGATCGCGCTGGCGGCGTACAGGCTCGCCAGGTTGCGCGACGCCACGTACACCGCGATAACGATGGCGTTCCCGGCGATGCCGAGCCACAGCCTGAGCCGACGGCCGCCACAGCAGAACCGCGGGCCATATCAGCTGGGCGCACGAGACCACCAGGAAGAAGACGCCGTACACGGTGTATTCCGGAGAAGTGCTCGAATACGAATACTGTGGCGACCTTCCCTGGCGGACCGGCCGGTGGCGCGCCGAGGTGCGGTCGCCCGCGCGGCCACGCTTCTCGCGGTTCCCGCCGCAGTGATCGCGGCGACCACCGCGGTGATGACGCCCGGCTCGGCGGGCCCCTCGGCTGCGTGGCGGGACAGGTACACCGCGCAGATGCTCCACGTATGGGTCGTCCCCCATCCCGGCGGCGTCTTCTCCGATGACCTCAGCGCGGCCGCGACCAGCGCCGCGGTCCACACGGTGCTAGCGGAGCACGGCTAACAGTCTGGTCGATCCGGCGGCGATGACCGGCTCCGAGCGGGTGTAGCCGACTCCTCAGCTGCGGCGCTGCCTTGGCTGGCGTACCGGCGGGTCAGCGCCGTGTGGCCGCGAACAGGTGCGCCGGCCGGCGACCGCCGAGATCTGCCGCGCGGTGCCCCAGCCCGCCCTGGTAGCAGGCGTGGCCTGCGGGGTGCAGCCGCCTGCCAGGAGCCCCACGCATGTGCCGGTGCCCGGCCTGGAGGTCAAGACTAGGAGCTATGGAGTTCTTCTGCTACCACCGCGACCGGACCGGCTCTGTCGCGCTGCGCGGCGACCTGCTGGAAGATCACTGGTCCTACATGGACCGGTACTCGACGCAGCTGATCGCCCGCGGCCCGACCCTGGCCCGCGACGGCGGCACGCCCAGCGGCAGCGTGCACATTGTCGATCTGCCCGATCCCGCCGCCGCCCGCGCGTTCGCCTTTGACGAGCCGAACTATCAGGCCGGGGTGTACCGGGATGTGTTGCTGCGCCGGTGGCGCAACACGCTGGGCCGCACCATGTGGGACTTCCCCGGAGGCCGGGCCGGCGGCAACCGGTACCTGGTGCTCGGCCTCGGCACGGGGCAAGCCGCCGACCTGGCGGTGCCGCCCGGCCGGGACGAGTTGATCGCGTACGGGCCGCTGCTCTCTGATGACGGTGCCACCTGGCTGGGTACGGCCGTGCTGGTCCGGGCGCCAGACCCGGACCAGGCACGCGGCGTCTTGACCCCAGGCCGGTACGCCGGCATCGAGGTGCACAACTGGGCGTTCGGCGGGCGGCCGTCATGACCGGACGGCTGCGAGGGCGGTGGGCTGCGGCCCGTTGCCCGGGATGAGCTTCCCGGTGATCTTCTGCTGGTCCCGGATCTCCTTCGACGGCGCCTGGCGGGCGCTGCGCGCCCGGACCCTGGGAATGATGGTCCTTCCGGTGCACAAGGTCGCCAGGATCGGCGTGGTGGTCATGGGCAAGGCTGGGAGCACCCGCAACCGCCGTCTGATGAGGCCGAGAGCACCAGCAGGGCGCGAGTCAGGTCCTCAGACCGCGCGGCCGCCGCTGGGGCCAGCCGGCGGCGCGGTTTGCCCGCGGTCGCGGCGACGTGACCCGACGGGACAGTTCGGCGTACTCGCGGTCGTCGAGGACCAGCCTGGCCAGGCCTAGCGACCGGCGCAGCGGGAGCTTGCAGGGCAGGGCGACAATGACGTCCGCTGGCGTCTCGACGCGGACGACAGCGGGCGGGCCTGACCAACGGACGACTTGCGTAACCCAATACTCCTATGGTGCGGCTATGGTGCGGCGGCTGCTGTTCGGCGTTCCCCTTTTGGCCACGCTATGCGCCATGAAGATCATCCGCTAGGGGCGAAGGGCCGCGAATTCGTCCCGTCCGTGCGCGGTCTGGGCTAGGACGCCGACTCGGCCGCGGCCAGCATGGACCGGACAAGCGCGGCAACATGCCGCCGCTCGGCAGGGCTTAGCCGGGCGAAGGATGCGATCAGGACCTCGATTTCCGGGTCCCCGGTCGCCGCCGTGTCGAGGACCAGCCCGGCTGCCGACGCAGCCGCCGCACGGACCACGTTCAGCGGCAGGTCGAGTCCCGCGGCCAGACGCTCCAGGGTGACCGGACTGGGCAGGCGCCCAGAGCGGCGGTGAGTGGCCAGGTGGTGCACCGTGGAGCGGGGCAGCTTGCCCAGGCGCGCGACATCGCCGTATGAGCGCTGCAGCTCCTGCATCCGCTCAACGATGAGGCGCTGCAGCGCATCGGGCGGCGAATCGTTCATCGGCTATTCCTCTGGCCACAAGGCTACCAGCGTTCAGATCCGCCGCCGGATCGCCGCCGCTTGCCAACCGTGATCCTTGGCAGTACTGTCCAATGAGATTGGACGATTCATCTGGTCTCGTCGGACACTAAGGTTCGGCGGCCGCCACCAAAGGAGGATTCGGCCATGACAGTCACCGCCCAGGGTCTTTCCCCGCAGGGCCTGACCGCCCTGGGGATAGGCTCTCAGCCCGGCCCATTCAGCCCGGCGTTCCCGGCGCCGATAGGCGCTGAGCAGTTCCTGGGCATCCCGCAGGGTTACGGTTCGCAGCCACCGATCTGGCAGCCGTCCTATCCGGGTCAAGGGGTATATGGCATGCCCGCGACCTACGGCCAGGTGCCGTTGGTACCGGGGCAGACCGGTTACGGCGGCCATGCGTCGTACGGGTACACGCCGTTCGGGCTCACGCCGTTCGGGCACACGCCGTCCGGATTCACGCCGTCCGGATTCACGCCGTCCGGATTCACGCAGCAAAGCAGCGGTGTGGCCCAGCCACAGCAGGTTCAGCAGCTCATCGGCCTGCTGGCGGGGCAGATCCTGCCGGTGGCCCAGCAGATGATTCTGCCTCAGGTCATCTCGATGGCGGTGCAGGCGGTGCAGCAGCTGATCACGCAGCTGGCCGTGCCGCAGCTCATCGGGCAGCCGTTCTGGGCGCAGCAAGCGGCGCCTTGGCTGGCGCCGTCTCCGCGGCCGTACGCCGGCCTGTCCTGAGGGGCGCACGTGAGTACGGACGTCGGATACGGCCCGGTCGTGCAGGCTGAGCTGCAGCGTCAGGACGTCGCGGCGCTGCTGCAGCACACCTACCGGTGGACGTGCGCCGCCTCGGCGGTGGTTCCGGCGGTGGCGCAGCAGGTGGCTCCCGGCCTCACCGTCGCTGCACAGCTGTACGAGGGACGGCAATACCCGGCGGCGATGAGTCAGCTAGCCGGCATGGTGGCCATGCTGCACCAGACGCGCCAGGCCTGCCCGGTGCTGCCTGAGTTGTGAGCTGCGCCATCACGCCACGGCGGGTGCGGCAGGAGCGGGCAGTCTCGGAACCAGCCCGGTGCCGCACCCGTCGCCCACAGGGGCTAGCGCGGCATGGTTCGCCGAATGGCCGAGGTATTGGTTCACACACAAGCGAGCAAGAGAGGCGATCATGAGCGGCCAAGAAAAGACCCCCGGCGGTACCGGAAAGCCGTCGCACGGCCAGCGAGCACAGGCGCCGCAGGGGATGCGGCGCGAGTCAGGCAAGCCGGAGCCAGCTCAGGCCGGCGCCGCAGGGCGAGCCGGGGATGGCCGCTCGAGGGGCGCCGTGGCTGGTTCCCGGCCCGAGCGATACCTAGTGGCCGCGGCCCAGCCTGGCGAGGCGCATGCCCTCGCCGGCCAGCTGGGCCAAGATCCGCAGATCACGGTTGTGCGCACGATCAGCCAGGCGCGCGCTGCGCGTGGTTACCCCGCTGTCGCGGTGATCGAAGCCACGCCGGAACGGGCCGCAGCCCTGGCCCGGATGGCCACGTTGCGCATTGAGCCCGACCAGCGGCTCGGTTGGAGCGCGCTTCGCGATGACCAAGCTGGTGAGACCACTGACGCAATGGCCGCTCCGGCGGGCGAATTGCAGCGGGTCGTGATCGTCGTCGAGGACGACGGCGGCCACCCGGTGGAAGATGCCACGGTCTGCGTGACCGGTCAGGGTCTGCCTGCTCTCGGCTTTACCGGCCCGGACGGCCGGGCCGAGCTGATCATGGCCGCAGAGACCGCGGCCGGGCCTGAGCTGCTGGTCGTGCAACCGGCGCGCGGCTGCTGGCCAACCCGGATGATCCGCCCGCAGTTGTCGGCGCGTTATCCGGTTACCGTTCGGTGCGAGCGGATCGTCACCACCTTCCCGGGGTTTCCCGACCGGCCGCTCAGTTCGTGGGGCGCACAGATCATGGGATTCGGCATGCTGCCGCCCACCCACCGCGGCCAGGGCGTGAGGATCGCAATCATCGGCTCCGGGGCCGCGGCTTCCCATCCCGACCTGGTCAACAGGCTCACCGACGGCCGGGACGTGGTCGGCCAAGACGACAAGACCTGGCGCGAGGACCTGATCGGCACCGGCACTCATCAGGCGGTGCTGATCGGCGGCCAGGACGACGGAACGGGCGTGACCGGGCTGGCACCCGAAGCCGATCTGCATGTCTGCCGCACCGCGCCCGGCGGCACCTGCGCCGACCTGATCGAGGCACTCGATTACTGCATTGAGCAGGAGATCGATGTCGCGTTGATTTCGGCCGGCTTCGCCGCAGACTCCATGCTGCTCGCCGCCAAGATCAACCAGGCACGCCAGCACGGCATCGCGTGCATCGCTGCTGCCGGGGATGGCGGCCGGGAGATCGCCCGGCCGGCCGCGCTACCCGGCGTGCTGGCAGTGGGCGCGATAGGCCAGCTTGGCGCTTTCCCATCCGGCAGCGGGATCGCCGCTCAGATGACCGGGCCGCCCACGGCCGACGGGCTGTTCGCCCCCAGGTTCGCCAACCACGGTCCAGGCCTTGATTGCTGCGCACCCGGCGTGGCGGTTGTCTCCGGCCTCCCGCCCGCCAGTTACGGGCCGCTCGATGGCACCGGCATCGCCGCCGCGCACGTGGCTGCGGCCGCGGTGCTTGTCCTGGCTCACCACCCCCAGTTCCGGCCAGAACGCCACCAGCCGCCAGTCAGCAGAGACGAAGGTCGGGTAGACCGGCTCTTCCAGCTGATCCTCGCGTC
>WNGK01039857.1_pt1 | contig 12197 bp, 11 predicted proteins | sample 5400601 | NCBI WGS metagenome assembly WNGK01 (sample SAMN13153376, study PRJNA577476) | soil metagenome | isolation source: 60 cm soil or saprolite under Garry oak tree replicate 1 | place: USA:California | collected 2016-06-15
AATGCGCCCTCTTCATCGGCAACGATAGCAGCCCTATGCACCTGGCCGCGGCGGTCAATATTCCTGTTATCGCCATTTTCGGCCCCACCAGTCCCCAGGAATACGGTCCCTTTCCCCCTGACGACCCCAGGCACATAGCCATCTGGCGCCATCCATCAGGGCAACCCTGCTTCTACCTCGGCAAGATGCAAGCCTGCGCGCACTGCGTCTGTATGCCGTCCGTCACGGTTGATGATGTGTGGCGAGCTGTCCAACAACTCATCCCCAGCCATAGAACGGAGATCCGTTAACATTCAGTGCGGATTCGTCACAGACAAAGAAGAGTCGACAACCAATGCTCAGCTTCAGGATACTCCTCGCAATCGAGCACAAACTCCTGACCACGACCGACACTCTGCAATAGAACATGACCTTCTTCCGGCGTCCAGCGTTTTAGATCCCTATGATAGCTCAGTGCAGCTTTCTTACCTTCTGGGTAAAACCAACCTGGCAATTGCCACCAACTTCTTGACCTGCCCGCAGCCGTCAAACACAAAGCAAGGTTAAACCGTTGAAACACTCCCGCTCCAGGCTTATTCGTAGTGATATTGGGCAGTTTCATTTCGTCAGTCGCGATATAAATCGAATCAAGTTCGTCATGCTTCATTTCGGTTCTTTTGGGATTACAATGCTGATGATACAATGCCCATGAAGGTATTTCCGATCGCTTATCGACAGAAATGCGCCGCTCGATTTGTAGCCAACCGAATATGACATGTAGATCAGGCGCACCCCTTACATAGCGATAGATACCGGCGTGTAGGTCGATTTGCCTGAACCACCCATAAAACACGAAAACATCACCTTCTTTTACGTCGTAATTTTGCAGATGTCTCTCCGCGGCTCCCGATTGTCCAAATACGGGCTTCCAGTTCGCCTCCCGAGCTATACTATCAAAGTTAAGGTCAGGGTCTAGATGCGCCTTTGATTCACCTGTGATTTTGCCCCGCGTCAAATCATTGACAAGCGTTCCCAAAGACCAGCTACCGAACTTTATCTCCGCATATCGCTTTGAATGAAAGTTCGCGGTGGAATCGCGACCGTGATCGGGTATAGGTAATGTGTATAATTTTCCTGATGGAAATATTGGGCTGGCTACATTGCCATAGCTTGAGTCAAAACCCTTTCGGCTGAGAATTATCTTCATTCAAGTACCCCTGATACATAGAACGGTGCAAACAAATCATACTAACACTAACCCAGGTTGACGCCCCACCCCGTAATCTCTATAATAACAGCAACAACGCTCCACAGAGCAAAACAAACATGCTTGAGTAAAAAACAAACGGAAAAAGACAATAGATTGAAACAGCTTCTACGCACCCTGACCTTGTTCGCAATCCGCGTCATTGGCATCCCAGGAGCGCGCGCAGCAGCCCAACAGGCGCTTCCGTCCTCGCTTCCACGGGCGCCTCGCATACTCCTCATCCGCCCCGATCATCTTGGCGACCTGGTCTTGACCACGCCTGTACTGCACGCGCTCAAAGCGCATCTCCCCCATGCCACTATCACCATGATGGTTGGACCCTGGTCAGGTGAAGTAGTCGCCCGCCATCCCGCCCTTGATCGCCTGCTCCTCTGCCCATTTCCAGGCTTTCAGCGTGCGCCGCAGAAACCACTGGCCCCCTATACCTTATTACTAAGCACGGCGCAACAACTGCGGCGCGACCACTACGATCTCGCCATCAACCTGCGCCCCGACTTCTGGTGGGGCGCCGCATTACTTTATCTGGCGCGCATCCCACGTCGCCTGGGCTACGCTATAGCGCCCGGCACGCCATTTCTTAGTCACCCGCTCTCCTTCCAACCGCCTGAACAGGCTACAACCTCAAATCTGCGCCTCGTCAGCGCCGCCTTGGAGCTGTTGGGTGCATCTCCGCTTGAGCAGCCGTTCACAGTGGAACAATACCCTCTCGTGTTTACACCAACACCAGCAGAACATGACTGGGTGAGTGCGCGTCTGGCCCTGGCAGGCATCGCAGCCGGAGATACGCTCGTCGTTATCCATCCGGGGACGGGAGCGGCGGTCAAACTCTGGAGAAATGCGGCGTGGGCTGCCTGCGCCAATGCACTGCCAGGCTTGCTAGCATCTCCTCCGCCTTTGCATATCATCTTAACTGGCAGCCAGGCCGAGCGGCCAATGCTGGAGGAGATTGCCAGGGACATGACCACGCCCCCACTGCTGCTAACGGACTTGACCGTAGGCCAGGTGGCAGCAGTATTACAGCGAGCGAAGCTGGCGCTTGGCGTTGATAGCGGGCCGCTGCACCTGGCGGTCGCCGCATCTTTGGTCCCTGGGGCTTACCGGAGCGAAACGTTGTCATTGCCTCAACTCATCGCTGCCTGACGTGCCCCAACATACCCTGCGGACGCCTGGATTTTCGTCCAGAAGAGCTGCCAGCCCACCCCTGTGTGTGCTTAGTTTCTGAGCAACAGGTGCTAGAAGTTATCAAAACAGTACTACACGTGGAGGCTACCACCCCCACTCATACGTTATAAAGATAGCATAAACCAGGAAAACGCATGTCAAATAGAGAAGAACAACTGAGCAACGTCGACGACTATGGCTATCCGCCGCCTCCAGGCTGGCGAAGGAAGCTGCGCAAGAGCATCATTCGCGCGGGCAGGAGCGTCATAGGCGCGTGTATCTACCTGCTCATGAGCATCATTGGGGCGTTCCTCCGGCTGGGCAGGTTGAGTAAACAATTCCCTCCCCTGTCACCTGAAACCTTTCATCCACGGCGCATCCTGGTAATTCGCCTCGATCTCATAGGTGACCTGGTGCTCTCGCTCACGGTTGTGCGCGCCTTGAAGCGCGCCTACCCTGCGGCGGAGATTGACCTGCTGGCAATACCCGCCAGCGCCAAAGTAGCGCAATACGACCCCAACCTCAGCGAGATCATCACCTACGACCCAAACATCTGGCGGCGTCCCAAAGCGCTCTTTCAATCCAAAAACTGGCATGAGGCTTTCGCGCTGCGGCGGAAACTCCGCGCCCGTCATTACGACCTGGCAGTGAGCGTATATGCCAATTGGGCAGCCATACTTGCCGTGTTAAGTGGCGCGCAACGCCGCGTCGGTTACGGACCGGAAGGCTATCCCGGATTTATGACCGATAGCGTGCCCGGCGGCATTCCTGGCCGTTGGCGTCACTGGGCGCCCCTCGACAACAAACACGAGGTCGATTACTGCCTGGCCCTGGCTCAGGCCGCGGGAGCAACACTCACTCCCGCGGACCGCATTCCCCGCCTCTACGTTGATGAACAGACTCTCCAGGAGGTCGAGCAATTACTGCTCAAGGAAGGTCTACAGCCACACAAACTATTGATAGCCTGCCATATTAACTCCAACAATGGGCAGTCCAAACGCTGGCCCATTCCCTACTGGGCCACGCTGATCGACCGTCTCATGCGCGAAGAAGGCGCGCAAGTCGTGCTCACAGGCGCGCCCGGCGACCTGCCCCACATTGAGCATGTGACCCGTCGCGTGAGCGCGCAGCCCATCAACCTGGCAGGCAAAACCAGCCTGACACAACTCGCCGCGCTGCTCCAACGAGTTGATCTACTTATCAGTGGCGATAGCGGACCTTTGCACATGGGCGTGGCATGTGGCGCCCCCATCGTCGGCATCTACGGCCCCACAAATCCTTCCCTTGGCGGCCCCGTCAGCCCCGACGCGACGATCCTGCGCAGCGAAATCTGGTGCAGTCCATGCTACAATGCGCGGGACACGGCTGACTGCCGTTTTTACACAACTCAATGCATGAAAAATATCACGCCATCTCAAGTATTTGAGGTCGCCCATACCAAATTATCGAAGACCAGACAACAGGAAAAATCGGAGGTTAATAACCAGACATGATGGTGGAACCCTTCAAAGCTGGATTATAGACATATGCAAACATCACCTATCACACTGCCAGAAAATACGCATATCCTGGTCATCAAAATGGCCGGCATTGGCGACCTCCTCCTCGCCACCCCGGCTCTGCGCGCCCTACGCGAAACATACCCCCATGCCATGATCGACCTGCTGGTCACACCCGCTTCCGCCGGACTGCTCGATGGCTGGGAGGTGATCAATCGCGTCATCGTGCTGGATAAATACCTCTTCGATTACCCACAGCAGCTGCTTACCAACCCTCGCAACCTGCTGCGCCTGAAACCACTCTGGCACAACCTGCGTGATGGTCACTATGACGCCGTTCTTCTGCTCCATCATCTCACTCTTCCCTTCGGACGCTTGAAACACCAGCTGTTGTTGCGCGCCACAGGGGCAAAATGGCGCGTGGGACTGGATAATGGGCATGGCTGGTTCCTCAATGTACGCGCCAGGGACAACGGTTTTGGAGCCATGCACGAGGCAGATTACAATCTGGCCGTGGCCGGAGCCGTTGGAGCAACGGTCAGCGACAAACGCCTGGTGGTACCCTTGAGCGAGGAAGAGCATCGACAGGCATGGCGCGTCCTCTACGAGCGCGAGCAGCCCGAAAGCATCAAGCATCCCATTATCGCCATGCACCCTGGCAGCGGCAGTTACAGTACCGCGCGGCGTTGGGCGCCCGAACGCTTCGCGCAATTAGCGGATACCCTCTTTTCCGACGTGGGAGGACAATTGCTCCTCTTAGGGGGTCCCGAAGAAGCTGAACTGCACCAACAAATCATGGGCATGATGCATTCCGCTGTGCCGGTGCGCAGCCTGGCGGGCAGGGGGAGTGTCAAGGTCACTGCGGCCCTCCTGGAGCAGGTTGATCTCTTCGTGGGCAACGATTCCGCCCTCGTCCACCTTGCAGTCGCCGCAGGCACGCCCACCGTCGCCATCTTTGGCCTGACAAACGCATCGGCCTGGGGACCATATACCGGCGGAAACACCGCGCAGCAGGCGCTCATCGTCAGCCTGAACCTCCCCTGCATGCCCTGTTTCTACCGCGGTCACAATCTCGGCACACCAGCGGGTTGCGCTACCCGCGACTGCCTGGCGCTGCTCGGCGTCGATCCCGTCGCCGCGGCAGCGCGCAGCTTGCTAAGACAATTATCCGTAGGGGCCGATTGATCGCGCCCAGCGCCGCTTTATCGGCCCTCGCCCGGTGTACCACTATCTACATGAAAAAGGTTAAAAGTGAGCTATCTCATATGAAACCAACAACCAATAGCCGGCAAATTACAGCAGAACAAAATCGATGCGTTGCGTGCGGGCGGCAAGATACTGATCTGTGGCAACGGCGGCAGCGCAGCCGACGCTCAACATTTCGCGGCTGAACTGGTAGGACGCTTCAGACGCGAGCGACCGAGCTGGTCGGCCATTGCCCTGACGGTAGACGCTTCTATACTCACCAGCCTCGGCAATGACTTTGGTTTTGAGCAGATTTTCGCCCGCCAGGTGCAGGCCCTTGGACGTCCAGCCGATATCCTCTTCGCCATTTCTACCAGCGGCCGCTCGAAAAATGTGCTGGCCGCCGTGGAGGTAGCCGCCTCTTCAGGCATGAAAACAATCGGGATGACCGGTGAAGGGAGCAGCCCGCTAGGCGAGTTGGTCGATCATCATCTCCCCATCCCCAGCGCCAATACTGCCTTCATCCAGCAAAGTCATATGGCGGTCATCCATGTCCTCTGCGAGCTAGTCGAGGAAAGCTTGACGACGAGTTAACCCGACCTGCTACCCTTCCTCAATGTCACCTGCATTCAGCATTTCGGAGGTCATTATGCGTATCGAGCAGCTACTGGAGATCATCCCAACGCGCAGCATCATGGTGGTTGGCGATGTCATGTTGGATGAGTATCTATGGGGAAATGTGCGCGGTATCTCGCCTGAGGCGCCTGTCCCGGTGGTAGAGATACGCTCCCAAACCTATGCGCTGGGAGGCGCCGGCAATGTAGCAGCAAACCTGGCCGCTCTGGGCAGCAATGTATGGCTCGTGGGAGTCGTTGGACAGGACACCCAGGCAGCAAAAATAGGTGAAATCCTTTCCGCCACACCTCGTATCTCCATGCTCCTCTACCCCTCTCAAGACCGGCCAACCACGACCAAGACGCGTATTCTCGCCCATAGCCAACAAATGATACGCGCAGACCGGGAAGAGCGACATTTTATTTCAGCAGAAGCCGAGGCCAATATTCTCAATAGCGCCCGGAGCCAGCTCGACAACCTGCACGCCTGCGTGCTCTCAGACTACGCCAAAGGCGTACTGACCGATAGCCTGCTCAGCTCGCTCATCGCCCTCTGCAAAGCGGCCAATGTTCCTGTCATCGTCGATCCCAAGGGGCATCGCTACTCGCGTTACCACGGGGCCACCTTGGTAACGCCGAATATGGGTGAAGCGAACCTCGCCGTCGAAAACGAGGAGGGTTATCTGACCATGGAGCAGGTCGTCGACCGTCTCCAGAGTGAAATTGGCGATGGCGCGCTCTTAATCACACGCGGCCCACAGGGTATGTCCCTTTACACCCACGGTTCTCCACCATTGCACATCCCCACACGGGCGCGTATCATCTACGACGTCACCGGGGCAGGCGACACCGTTGTTGCCGTGCTCGCGCTGCTCCTCTCCACCGGCATGGATATGGCCTCAGCCGCGAAACTGGCAAACTACGCCGCGGGAGTCGTCGTCGGCAAAGTCGGTACCGCCTCTGTCACGCTAGAAGAACTCGCCGCGGGCTATCCTACTTAAACCACGGTTTGCGTTGCTTCGCGCCTCACAGGCCGCGTAAAATTCCCAATCTCCGCCTCTGGAGCCTCCCTTTTCAACATCTCGATCATCGCGCGCATGCCCAGCGCCCTGCCCATCGTATCCAGCTCAGGCATACGCGGCAGCAATACCTCTGGATCAATATTCAGGTTGCGCAGTTGAATAAGTCGCAAACCCGTTTCCTTAATAAAGGCTAGCAGAGCCTCCACCTCACGCTCGCGATCAATCATCCCAGGAAAACAGAGCAGGTTGATGGAGCTATAGACTCCCGCGTCGCGCGCGCGTTTCAGCGACTCTTTGACATCCTCAAAGCTGTAGCCCAGCGGGCGATAATAGGCGCTATACGTCTCAGGGTGCCCAGAAATAGCGCTGGCGCGCAGGGTATCGAGGCCAGCGTCATACAGCCGCTGCAGCCAGCGCGGATTGCTGGCATTGCTGTTAATATTGATGACCCCTCTATCAGTTCGCCCGCGTATGATCTTGATGGCTTGCTCTATGCGTCGCCACTGCAACAACGGCTCGCCTTCGCAGCCCTGCCCAAAACTGACAATCGCCTCCTCAGCCTGCTCTAAATGCGAGAGAGCAACCTCCACAATCTCATCCACCGTAGGTATAAAAGTGAGACGGTCCTGCGGCGAGATCAGTTCCTCCTCTTCCTGCTTTGAAATACAGCCGATACAACGCGCATTGCAACCCGGAGAGACGGCTATTGCCATCTCCCAGCGCGCAAAAAAGAGATTGCTGGCCGTGGGGCAGGAATAGTCGAGCGCGCAATGAGCATGTTGCTCCACGATACGATTGTTGGGAAAGGCAGCCTGTTTCTCCTGCACTAAACGCGTCAACGTGCGTTTGTTAAACGCGCGAGGATGCCATTTGCGTGGGTCGTCCGTCTTCATCGCCGCGACGTACAGGCGGCCATTCATGCCCGCCACCGCGCTATAGCCGAAGAAGGGCAGCGGCTCCGTGCCTGGCACCCTCTCGTAAGCTGGCAATTGCGTGCGCGTATACCCTATGGGCAGAAGGGCTGCCGCGGCCCAGCCTCGCGACGCGGGCAGCGCCAGTTGTTCGCCGCCGCGTTTCTTTCCAACGGCCAGCCGGTCGGGCATCATCGCCAGAGTAACACCATCGGGCAATGGAATGAGTTCAGCCGCGTCTAAAGGTCGGTTGCCGAAGCTGAGTGCCTGCAAACACGGCTCTTCTCTTATTTCTCCTTCAGGGGTACAATATACCAGGTATGGAAAAGTCATGATGTTCCTACTAATATGCATGGGTCTGCTTTAATTCTTTCGCGCCTGGCCGGTAACCTAATGCATGGGCATGGGGGGCGGCGTCGCCGGAATGCGTGGATTGGTCGGACGTTCCTCGTTGTATTCATCGTCAAAGAAACGCGGCAAAGCGCTGGTAATCTGCGCTTGTGCAGAGACACGCTGCTCCAATTCACGCGCCTCCTCGTAGACAAAACTGAGCAGTATATGCTCACCACGTATGCTTTGACTTATATGACGAATGCGTGGGCGTTCCAACTCCATCCAGGCGTTGACGACAGCCTCCAGCGCGGACATGCTATCCCCACACTCTGTACTATCAAAGCCTTTGAACCTGTACACTTTGATTTCCTTTCAGTTGACCAAAAGTCACGTGTTTCATGCCCACACAACATCGTCATCTCCATTGGTCAAACGGTATTGTACCATTCTCAGGCTGATATTACCATAGAATTTACCACTCCACTAACGCACCTCCACCCCCAGGCATTGCAAATCCTCAAAAAAATGGGGGTAGCTTTTAGCAATATGCTCTGTCCCCGTTAGCGTCAGCCCCCGGCGGCTGCGTAAACCCACTATCGCCAGCGCCATCAAAAGCCGGTGGTCAGAATGACCATCGACAACTACGCCGCCCTCGACACCCTGCGGCTGCCCTCGCACGATAATAGCGTCACTTCTCGGGCTAACGTTACAGCCCGCCCGCCGCAGTTCTGCGCAGAGATCATTGATGCGATCAGACTCCTTATAGTGAAGGCTCTCGATATTGTAGAAAACGCTTTCACCTTCCGCGAAACACGCTGCCGCTACCAGCGCCGGGATGCAATCAATCGCGACATCGCCATTCATCTCGATACCGCGCAATCTGCGCCCGCCGCGCAGCCTGAGCGCATCACCTTCAACGAGCAGGGCAGCGCCCATCGCGCGCAGCGTCCTCGTCAGTTCAACACCAATCTCCTCGTCAGGGCGCAATCGTGTCAGCGTAATCTCACTCGCAGGATCGGTGGCTACCGCGCACGCCGCCAGCAGCGCCGCGGCTGAGGGATAATCGCCTGGCACACAATACTCGCGCGGCTGGTATTCCTGCCCCGCCGCGATAGAAAAGTGGCGTAGCCCTATGTCATGTTCAACTACAATACCAGCCTCGCGCAGCACATTGAGTGTAACATGTATAAGCGCTTGCGATTTAAAATCATCAGTCACATCGATTTCAAGCGCTTCGCCAAGCAATGGAGCCAGGAAGAGCAGCGAACTGAGATATTGTGAACTGCGCGCGCCCGAAATCGTGACCTGTCCCCCATGCAGCGCTCCACCGTGTATGGTAATAGGTAAATATCCTTCACTGCCCGTTCCAACACAAATAGCCCCAAGCGAGTTCAGCGCCTCCAATAGTTCGCGGTTCGGTCGCTTTCCCAGGGATTGCGGATGATCAGTAATAAACTTCACTTCTGTTAACAACGCGCCTGCTCCTAGCAGCAGCCGCAACACCGCCCCCGCGTTCCCCACATTGATCGTCACAGGCTGGGCGCAAAATGGACGCCCGACGCCCCTGATGTGCAAAATACGCTCCTGGCCATCACCCGCGCCCAACGCGCGACAAGAGCGAAACAAAGCCTCGCTATCGTCGCTGATGGCAGGCAATGAGACGGTACTCACACCCCTGGCCAGCGTTGCCGCCAACACATAGCGCAATGTGTAATACTTTGAGGACGGCAAATCCGGCGCTCCCCGTATAAAGGGAGTAGGAGCAATATAACGTTTTCCCTCGTGTTGATCGATTGTGCTATGTTCGTTTTGTTGCATCCACATACTTTCATACGTTGTTTGGTCAACACCACCTCGGAAAGGGGGTTGACTCAGGAATTTACGACCCACCGCGTAACCTCATTCAAAACGAGCCGCGATGCGATCCGGCAACCACAATATATCAGCAATTGTAGGATATTGTCTAACAAAACGTCGAGTCTGCATCATAGCAATGTTTTTTCCATGTCGTCGCCACACCTTTCATTTGTTTCCTCCAACATACATCTTATCTTATCCGATTGCATTACATTTAGATTGTGGTGTAATAACAAAATATAGTGCATAATACTACTTTATTATTAATATGTTATTTAATTGAATAGTACCACTTTTTGTTGACTTTCAGTGCATATCCTGCTATACTCGAGGGTATCAAGATGTATTTGTAGCAATAGGAAGAAGGTATTTCAGTGCGTCAACCTCAAGTAGTCATTGTAGGAGCCGGCATCGTCGGACTTTCAACAGCCTACGCGCTCCTTACCCGCGGTGTCAAAAACGTTACCGTCTTAGAGCAGGAAACGGTAGATCACAGGCGAGGAACTTCACACGGTATTTCACGCTTGTTGCGCTTCGAGTATGGATCCGACATATTTTATTCTGAAATGGTTCGTTTGAGTTTGAGCCGCTGGAAACAACTTGAACTCGCTGCTCAGCGCACACTGTATACGCGAACTGGTCTGCTTGTGCTTGGCGCCGGGGGAGATAAATTCACTCAGCCCAGTTTCCATGCCATGCGCGCATTAAAAATGCCTGTTGAACGTTTCTCGCGCCAGCTCTGCCATCAACGTTTTCCGCAATTCAACGCGCACCGCAACGATATCATCACCTATAATAGCGAAGCAGGCATTTTGCACGCCTCCACCTGTCTGCGCACACTCAAAGAGATGATTACTGACCTTGGTGGAACCATCTACGAATCCTGCCGCGTCACAGACCTCGCCTACGGGAACCAGAGTCGCCCCGTGCGCCTTCATACAAGCACCGGCGATGAGCTAACTGCGGAGCGCGTTGTGCTTGCCACCGGCCCATGGGTTCATCGCTTACTTGCCAACTTGCATCTACCGGTACGCTTAACACGCCAGTATCTTCTCTATTTCGCAGGTTTACCCTTCTCTTCTTTCGGGGTAAATATCTTTCCTGCTTTTATCACCAACGATTTGTACGGCTTCCCTCTGCATGCCACCTCCAACAACGCAACCGGACCCTACTGGTTAAAAGCAACTTCACATGCTTTCGGCAAACCCGTCGATCCAGATGAATTACTTCCACCGGATGAGCAAGTTATTGCCAATATCGCCGGCAAACTGAGCAATCTCCTGCCAGCGCTGCGCAACGCCAGGCTCATTCAAGTAGATTCGTGTATGTACGATGTCACGCCCGACGAAGGCTTTATTCTTGACTATCTACCGCACGATCCCCGCGTTGTTTTCGCCACCGGCCTGACCGGCCATGGTTTTAAATTTGGCCCGCTGCTCGGCGAACTTTTAAGCAGCATGGTCTGCAATACACCACCGCCGCTAGAGCTTGGCCGCTTCCGACTGGCGCGCTTCTCCCAGCGGCGCCAATCCATCTCTGTAGCATGACATTTCTTTTGTATTGGATCGGCTGTCCGGGCTTCGTCTCGGCCAGCTGATCCGCTATAAGCCCTCCTACCATTCCCCACAAAGTAACCTCAGACAGCAGAGTGGACAAAACATAGCCATCCCCCCTGCCAGGAAAAGACCAACACTTTTTGTCACCCTAAGTTACTCCTCCCCCACTATCCCGTTCCTAAGCATAGAGCATCAGGACCTAATTATGGCATGTATCAAACTCATCCGGACATCTGTAGGGGCCGATTGATCGCGCCCAGCGCCGCTTTATCGGCCTTCGCCCGATGGTCTGCTGTCCGCATTCAAGAGGTAATGTTCATTATCGCGCTCGGTCTCCGGGGGAGACGACATCGACATCCCGCGCCAGGCGGAGTGAGGCTTCGCCCGTCCCTTCATATCCAGGATAAACATGCATGAACAACCAGCAACTCATACTACAAACCGAAACTGAACAAGAAGAAGAGCTGCGTAGAGAACGCAGAGCAGCGAGACAGGTCCGGCGCAATCAACGCCGCAGCGCGCGCATCTTCTTATGGAGCGCCATAGGCAGCAGCGCCCTACTCCTGCTCCTCATGGGCTTCATCTATCTCCAGATCCAATCAAACATCGCCTTCTACGCCGCCTATCCCATCACCAACGGCGTCTCCTGTGACCGCGGAGAACAGCTCGCCTACCATATTCACGTCCATCTCACCATGTATATCAACGGCAAAACCTACCCCATTCCCAAAGGCATCGGCATTGCCGCCGACGGGAGTTGCATCTACTGGATGCACACCCATACTAACGACGGCATCATCCACATCGAAGCGC
>WNGK01026516.1_pt1 | contig 12196 bp, 13 predicted proteins | sample 5400601 | NCBI WGS metagenome assembly WNGK01 (sample SAMN13153376, study PRJNA577476) | soil metagenome | isolation source: 60 cm soil or saprolite under Garry oak tree replicate 1 | place: USA:California | collected 2016-06-15
TGCCATCCTGGTACACACGCCAATTCATGCCAGCTGGCTCAATCAAATTGAGATTTACTTCTCCATCGTCCAGAGAAAGGTGCTCACTCCCAATGACTTTTCCTCGCTCTCGCAAGTCGAGCAGTGTCTCATGGATTTTCAGCAGCGCTACCAGCAAACCGCTTCCCCTTTCCAATGGACCTTCACTCGCAATGATCTTTGCGCTCTGCTGGCAAAGCTGCAACCCCAAGCGGCCCCCGCTGCCGCGTAAAATACGTCACCGTAATTCCGAATCAGAGTACTAAGTTAGAAGCGGATCAATGATGTTCTGTGACCGAAACGAAAAAGGATGATGGCCGAGAATGCCAGAGGTGTGAGGCAGAGTTCGGTTCCACGACGAGAGTACTCGAGAAAAGCGAACCCCACTCCACTAAGGAACGAAGCTCAACTGAACTGCGTTTCGCTTCGTTCCGAGTTCGATTGTGAAGTGACATGGGAGCTGTCAAGGGTCAAGATGAACGCCCCTTCAAGGGCGCCCTTGACAGCTCCCATGTCACCAGCGGAGGTCTGATGCAGCTCGGAAAAAAAGTAATAAGGATGGCCGCCACGTCGGCCTTGACTTTTATGACCTTCTCATAGAAGCGCTCATTGAGGGGTTTTGAGCGCTATCGTAGATTTTTCGCCAACTACGGCTGTTCACCTGGAGATCCCAACGTTGTGATCTCCGATAATCCGTCCTCCAATGTAGGAGAAGGCTTTTAATGCCTGTAAGCTGAATCGAGTACGGCACCTTTGTCGCTGACGCGATGGCGCGCGCCGTCACGCGGAGATTGGCAGGCCCTCGGTCAGGACCCCAGCTTCCGACGTAAAATCCTTCGAAACACCAAATGGCGACGGTCACGCTCTTCCTGGACGAATCCGGCTATACAGGCCCCGATCTCATCAATCGCGACCAGCCGTTTTTCACATTGGCGAGCACGAGCATCACCGAGGCTGGTGCCCGCTCGCTTCTAACCTCCTGCTTCGGCGCGCGAACGCAAGAAGTGAAGTTTGCCAAACTCGCGAAGAGCGAGCGCGGTCGAGCTGCGATCGTCGAGTTCGTACGCGCCCTCGATCCAAGCCGCGGCAACTGCGCATTCTTCTCCTACCACAAGCAATTTCTCCTCTGCGCGTACCTCATCGATTTTTGGCTCGAGCCGATGATGCACGAGGATGGCGTCAACCTCTACGAGCGTGGAGGGAACATCGCCCTGAACAACGTCAGCTACCTGACTCTCGGAGCATGCCTCGGGCTCGATGGCCGGCGCGAGCTTTTCCGAAAGTTTCAGGTCATGACGCGGGATCGCACGCCGTTTGCGTTCGACAGTTTTTGGGACAGCCTGGAGAAGGCAGTCCGCGAGCACGATCTGCTCAAGGAAATTTTCCGCGGATTGCTCGTGGCTCGACATCGGCTCGGATACAGTCACCTCGCTGGATTGCCGGTCGGCATGTTGGATCTTGGAGATTACGGCCTGCTGGAAACGGTGTTGCACTGGCGAAAGAAGTTTCCGGGTGACGAGCTCATCGTCGTTCACGACGAGTCAAAATTCCTTCGGAAGCAGCGAGAGTTTTGGGAAGCAGTTCTCAGCCAGGCGAACCCGCCGGCAGTCCTCGGGCAGGATCGCCGAACGATTGAATTTCCTCTTCCAGTGAAAAAACTTCACCTCGAGGACTCGCAGAAATTCCCTCAGCTGCAGGTTGCGGACTTGGTCGCGAGCGCCGCGCGTGCTCACGCGAACGGTCTAGTGATGGGCAGAAGCCCTTTTCTCGAGGCGTTGTTCGACGCTGGATTGTACGACGCCCTCGCAGGCGGCGTGTGGCCGACCGACGCGGTCACCCCGACGGACCTTGAAACGGAAGGCCCAGTCTTCGGTGACGCCGCCGACCACATCTCGCGCCTCGAGAAACCGAAGGACCCCTGAGGAGAGAAGCGCACTGTTGAAAACAGGCGTGGCTGTTGAAAAACTCATTTTGCAAAATTCGCCAAAAACAAAATTGCGTCAGGATGCCTTATAAGCGATCTTCTCGGGTTGCGTAGACATTTGCTATCCCCCAAATTTTGTCTGTTTATAACGAAAGACGAGTTTTTCAACAGCCACAGGCGATTACACTCAAAACCCCCGTTCAAGGCATTTTGAGCGTAATCGCATTTCACCAATCACGCTCCAGAATCGCATGCGACCGGGAAATTCCCCGTAGGGACACGGATTAACGAAGAGCGGGCCTCAGCCCGCTCTCATTGGGTTAGAGAAAGAAGCTAACGTTTCAGCTCGATTTGGATAAGCTCGAACGGCTCCTTGCTCGTGTTTTCCGGAAGATGGGCGAAGGCATCCATGTGCATCACGCTTCCGGCTTTTGCCGCGATGTTCTCCGTCCGCCCGTCCGGGTAGGTGAACTTACTTTCGGCGTCGGTTAGGAAAACGGCAACCGATTCCGGATGCCCGTGCATTGCGGATTTCTCGCCTTGCCCGTACTTGATGCGAACGACGCGGACCCGCTCGTTCTCGAACTCCACCTGGTAGTGTTTCGGATCGACTTTCACGGGATCATCGCCTGGTGGTTGGGGCAATGGTGTGACTGCGGCCATATTTCCCTCCTTTGGTTTCGCGAACGCGCACCAGTCTAGTACTCGCGACGTGGAAAGTACACCGCAAGCTGGGAGTTCGGGAGTGGGTGTTTCCTTGGTTCATTGAGTGATATCGAGATGTTTCGCCAACTGACGGTCTAGGGCAAAATGAGTCTATGAACACCTCACGAATTGAGGACGCTATTATTTTCGCTGTTGGGGACCATTGGACGAAAGTTGCCATGGTCATTGCCAAGGTTGCCGATGTGATGGGTAGAGATTTACCTAGCGGAGATGAAGGGTGCGAAGTAATCTCTGAGCACATTGAGGTTTTTATACGCGCCGGTCGTTTGGAGGCGCAGGGAAATACGAAAAACTGGCGTTTCAGCGAGGTCAGGCGATTAGACTCGAAGACGCCTCGGGTCAAGGGTCAATGAATGATATAGGGATTTAACGCCAACTACGGCACTGGTGACCTGGACGACTCTTCCCGACTGTCGTACTGCACAACCAGCCAAGGTTCCCAAACAGCAGGCTCCGCGCCTGTAGATCCATCGCGCTAGCGTTTTCTTCTGACTCGTCTTCTTCGTCCTCTCCCTCGAACTCTGCCTCAAGTATCTCCTGAAGCTTCTTCGGGAGCTGATCCCATTTCGCCCACACTTCCGTGAGCATCACCGTCTCGGCGTTGATCTTCTCCGCGTAAGAGTACGCCGTCAGCGTACGGAGTACATCGAAGCGAGTCTCCGAAGTATTGGTAGCAGGATCGTCGCTCTTGAGATCAGAAGCCTTGTCACCCCATACCCGGCGACAAGCAGACAATGGCCTGCGATAGCGCTGAATAATCCGAGGCGAAATGTTGGGGTTCTGAACATCGCGAGGCAAATAGATTTCAAAAATCGGCCGGACTTCAGTCTTGATCTTGCCCTTGCCTGTAACGTACTGGCTGACCGTGGTCGCGTTGTTCTGCGTCCATGTTGCTGTGTTGTCGCTCGCGCAACTTGGACACGGAACTTGCTGCTGGCTGAAATTGTCTTCGTCAGTTCCCTCTGCGCTTCCCTGCGGCGTTACTTGACCGCAGTCGAGACAACCAACGACCGCTTGTGATTCCATCTCTTGTTCGTCGAGCGGTGCCTGTTCCTCGGTAGTGTCGAGCGTCTCCTTGGTGACACCGATTCCCCACAGCGCTGTATGTTTCGCCAGGAGAGGATTGAGCAACCGCATGTTTGACTCTACGTCGATTGCGTCCTTCGCCATCTCTGCATAGTCAGCAGCCCGGCGCGTGTGCGGATCGTCGTGCTTCGCGGTAGCAATGACGCGAACGAGTTCTGATCCCAACTGATTCGCGTTCGCGTTGATCGCCTTCGCGAAGTAGTTCGAGACTGGCATCGGTCGCGGCTTGCGCTTGTCAGGTTTGATCTGAATGAAACGACGTTCGCCTTCTTTCCATTCCAGCCACTGACGGCGCTGATAGAACAGCGCTTCCTCTTGCCACTCGCGTTCCCTGCATCGCGACCGAGAGCATCCTCGCGGAATTTCAATTCTCCCCAGGCAATCAAAGCATCCTCGGCAGTCGAGGAGTTCTTGCTTCCGATTCCCGCCTGTAGCTGATTGGCCTGTTCGAGCATTTGAATCTCCTGTTATCTCGCCATGCATTGCACTAGGATCGTGTCGCTGTTCGTCCAATTGGTTGCGACCCAGGTCGTGCCGAAGTTCGTAAGCGTCACAGACGACACAGAGCTGCCTGTCATTTGAATCTGCGCAGCGCGGGTAAAGTTCTGCGCGTTGCAAACCCACCCTGAAGCACTGGCTGGCAGATTGATTACTCCGGTCGATCCTGCTGTACCCACACCGATAGCAACAGCGAACGCACAGAAACCAGTGTGACCAGTCGTGATTGATCCAGCGTTGAAGCCTGAGCCATACGTGACGTTGGCATTACCGCACGGAATGTTCATCAGGCCGTTCACATCCAGCGCAAGGTTTGCAGTCATCGTTCCGCTTGCGCCGTTGGTCGCATTGAACTGCAAGGTCTGGGAGTTTTGCGTAGCGCCTGCAGCCTGCGGATTGATCGCTATCGCTGCCCCTGACGTTGCGCCCGTCTCAATGTTTACACCAGTGACCCACTTAACGCCGTTGCCTGCATAGCCAGGAGCGCGAACTTCGATTGCCCCCGCATTGCCGTTGCCTGTAGGCGCTGTGCCAGTCGATGCGCCGGAGATAATTATTCCCCAAACTCGCGCTGGACTTCCGAAGAAGTTAACGTCAACCTCCTCGCCTGCGATCTGGTGACCCGTCACGCCTGCTGTGTCTTGCACAAGCGGATTGATTCCCCAGGCTGCGGCATTCGTCGGCCCCGAAAGAACGCGGCCTTGGAAGTATCCACCGACTGCGCCGCCACCGCTCGATGAGTTCTGATTGGTGACCGCGTATCCCGCGACGCCATTAACCTGGTGAACCGTTCCACCTGTCTGTTGTACGCAACCTGTTACCGCATCGGTTGTGTAGTTCGCGCCCTGTGCCGCTTGGAACTCAGTCAGGGTACTGCAGCCATTCAGCAGGCCGTAGAGATACTTGTTCATCTGCGTGTTAGTACTACTGTGTTATAAATACTACTGTGTTATAAACTAAATACCTTCTGCTGAAAGATTTATCGGTCAGCGTTCTCTAAATGATAAGGTGCGGGTCATGAGCGCCAACTCTGTTGCGCCAGGCGCCCAGCAAAAATCGAAGCGCAGCAGTGTGGTTAATCGACCAGTTGTCACGTTGTATTGCTTCAGCGTGACAATCACCTGAGCTCCGCTGCCGTTATCCAAGAACCGCACCATCAGCGCCCTGGCTTCGCAGCAAGGGTCAGTGATCGGCTTCAGCAGGTCCCCGCAGGAAACACGTTATAGCGGAGAGTCACTGTTCCTTTGGCAGCGACGGGCGAACGAAGGCAAGTTGGCCAGTGAATTGATAAGTTGAGATGCTTGATTGATCCACGCTGCCCGTGGATGCGATCCAAATCTGTGCGCCTGCTATTTGCGACACGACGACAACGCACAGCCACAACACCGCCGTGCGCCTGCAATATGCAACAGCTCGCAGCATTTTCATTTTGTCTTCTCCATTCGGGAAGCCCCGCTCAGGCGATTTGGTTATGCAGAAAACCGTCTGCGGAAGGGTGCTTACAGGTGGGACCAATTCTCACACTGTTATATGTGGCAGTCAAAGAGCGCCGAGGCCCGGGGGGCCTTTCATCTACTCTCGATTTGGATTGACAAAGTTCCTGGCCAGTGCTGAAATGCGTGCGGTCAGCTTGCCTCCAGCCGTCGTGTTGATCTCAGGAGTTTCCAATGTCAATCCCTCGTTTTCCCTCCCATGTATCTGTATTTTCCCTTGGACTCGCGCTGTCGGTTATTTTGTCTTCAGTGGCTCACGCGCAGAAGCAGGCTTCTTGCAGCTTCTCGTTGTTTCAAACGACGTTTTTTACGCCGCCACTTTCCCGCTTTGGACAGTTTTTTCCATCAGGAATCAATGATTTCAGCACCGTAGTCGGAGGGGCCGCCTTTGAAACGGGTTTCATCCGATGGGGTAATGGCGGATTCACTCTCCCCAGCGGGACGAGTTCGCTCGTCTCCCGTAACGACAAAGGGGTCAGCCTCGGCTATGACAGTCAGGGGAATGGAATTATCTTGAGCGGTACCAATGTCAGTTCCGCTGCTGTGACTATTGGCGCGAACACATATGACGGTCTGGGTGTGAGTTTTGCAGGCATAAACGATTGGGGAAGCGTCATCGGTCTGTACAGTGACTCAGCAGGGGTTGCCCACGGCTTCAAACGCTGGAGCAACGGCAATGGACTTGTTCTCAACTATCCTGCATCATTCACAGCGGTGAACTCCGGAACCTTTCCCACGGCAATCAATGATAGCGGCATGATTGTTGGCTTCACCCAGATTCCCTATCACGGCTTCATTTATTACAATGGTAAGTGGGCAACCCTTCATTACCCGAATGCCATTGGCACCTCGTTATATGGCATCAGCAACGCTGGTGTCATTGTGGGGAACGCCAACTTTGCGGACGGTAGTACAAAAGGGTTTCTCTACAAGAACGGTGTATTCAAGATAATTTCGCCTCCCAATACCACGGGGCCAGGTGTCGGCTCGGGTGTAATTGGTATAAGCCTCAGGTCAGGGTTAATTCTCGGCTTCGCTGACCTTCCGAATAGCCCGCGACAAGGTTACATCGCAAAGTGCAATTGAAGATTGGGAGCGGCTTTGACTTCTGTTCCGATTCCGCAACAAGAAGCGGTGTTTCCTTGACCTTTGGCTGACTGCCGGGCCCCTTTCCTCGTAACGCACTCCTCGGCGCAGAATGATCCAGATCAGTCGACAAAGCCGATGGGCAATGGCTCCGATAGTTAGTTTGTGTCCCAGGCGCGGTACCAGACGGCGATAAACGATCTCAAAGATGCTTCCTTTTACCTTGACGGCGGCATGGGCAGATTGATTGAGAATTCGCCGCATGTGGCGATTGCCCTTCGGCGAGCGGTGGCTCTTGGACACGCCCGCGCTTTCTTCATCTCCTGGGCATGCACCAACCCACGAGGAGAGCTCCTCGGCTGAAGGAAAGGTCGCAGCCGTCGCACCCACTTCGGCGATGATCTGCTGTGCTGAGTCGACGCCCAGGCCAGGGGTCTCCGCCAGTCGCTTCACTGAGTCCTGGTGCTGGCTGAGCAGACTCGCCATCTCCTGGTCCAGTTGGCCGACTTGGTGCTCGAGCAATTGCAACTCTTCGAGCGTCATCTTCAACAGCCGGCGGTAGACGGCATTGAGCTCCGCGCAGGCGCCGAGCGCGTCGCACAACTGTACTCGCGTGGCACGCAATTTCTTATCTGCCATAGCGGCTAGAACCGCCGGATTGGTTTCCCCATCCCCCAGCGCCTTCAGCATGCGTCGCGCACTAACGCCCAGCAGATCCGAGACTAGACTGGACAATTTGATATGGGCTTCTTCCAGCAGAGCCTCCAGTCGGTTCTGTAACTGTACCCGATTGCGCGTCAGTTGGTACTTTCTCCGCATCACTGTTCGCCAGAGACGCTGTTCGGCATCGGGCACAAAACTTAAGGTCAGCTCATTCGCTATGAGCCGCTTCACCAGACGTTCGGCATCGGGGAAATCCTTCTTGCGCCCGCGGGGCCCGCGATTTGATCGTGCGTGTGCCAGGTGCAGTGTTCCCGACTTCGGGCCTGCGCCTTCCCGCTTCTTGCAGATTGGCATCCAGTACCGTTCCAGTGCCCCCCAAACCGGTTGCCAATATTGCGCCGTGGATTCCATGACTACTTCCGCAACCTCCTGCTCGATTAACCATCCCGACAGTAGCCGCAGATGCTCGGGGTTGCTCCCAAACTGGCGCCGCTCAAACTGATACTCACCTTCGATTTCGACATCCGCCACAACCACAGCTAGCATCTTCTTATGTACGTCAATTCCCGCTATCCTGTACGACATGAGCTTCCTCCTGGCGGGAGCGGAGAGCGTGCCATAAGTTACCTTTAACCAGGGTCACAGGCTATCGCCGCTCCCACAGGAGAAGACAACGCCCAATTATTCGCTCAACAACGCACGCTCCGGATCAGACAGTACAACGGCCTCAACTTCTCCACTGATGAGTCAACCTCGCCGCTCCGAGCCATCGTGAATTATTGCTCGCCTCTGACCGATTTTCATGAGCTTTCGCGGGCAGCCGCCCGAGTTGACAGCTAGGCTGAACCTACGGAGCACGGCGCCAGTCCTCGACCCTACAAAACTTACAACCCGGACGCCGACGCAGTAAATATGTGCGGAAGGCAACATGAACGAAAGATGGCTGAAAGCACCGACGGTGCAGGAAGATGGAACCGCATACCCATCCCGGAGTTCCTCAGTCTCGATCACTGCAGACCTAAATTGGGCAAGGAGCGTTGCCTCACGCTCGCCTAGCGCTGCGCTCGTCAAACCGCAAGCTATCGGCATATCATCAGAGCCGTGCTTCATGGCCGACTCGCGGGCGGAACGACGCCGTTCATGCGCAGATACTCGACCATCTGTCCGTAATGGTCAAAAGCATGCGCCAAGGACTCCACCACCAATGCGAGGCGAGTCGCTTCCGCGCTTTTCAGGGGCGAGATCGGCGAGGATTTAACGGGCACAGTCTTCTGGCCGATAGCTTCGATTGCTTTGTCCAGATATGCAAATGAGCCTTTCAAGTAATTGAGAATTTCGGCTTTAGTTCTCACAGCTTCAGGCCCGAGCTCGTCGCCAGCATCTGCCGGTGGCTCCTCTCCCAAAGCCGCCGCGGCCAGAATGTAGTTGGTCGCGGACAGGTGGTTCACCATTTGGCCGAAGGTACGCACGCCCTTGAATTCACCATCCGTTGGCGCAAAGCCATACTTGTCGGCGGGCATGGCATCAGCGGCAGACACGATCACTTTCTCGGTTAGCTTCGCCAAGACCTGCAGGGCGTGCTTTTCCGGTTCTGCGTCGAGGCTGGCAGTTTCCTTGGCGTCAACGCGATGCTGCCCGACTTGTGCCAAAATGGTGCCAGAACTCAACCACAGCACGAGCATCAATACCGATTTCATTTTCCGCATGAGCACATCTCCTCCTGGCGGCGAAGCTCTGGACGCTCGGTCGCTCCATATATAACGCTACAACTTAAAGTTGACTTTAAGGCAAGGGGGGTTTTTGTAAAGAATCTGTCAACGTTCGGATGTTGATCGGAAAGGGTGATCTAGAATGTCCTCATGCCCGAATTGACGATTTCCGAGGTGGCGCGACAAGTTGGACTCCAAGCATCGGCGATTCGGTATTACGAGAGAATTGGACTGCTTCCCCGGGCGCCGCGAATGAGCGGGCAGAGACGATACGACACCACCGCGGTTTACCGCCTGGCAATCATTCAGCGTGCGCGTCAACTCGGTTTTACATTGACTGAAATCCGACACTTGTTCTTTGGTTTCCGCGATATCACTCGCCCTTCGGAACGCTGGCGAACGCTCTCCCAAAGAAAGCTTGCGGAGTTGGATCATCTGATGGATGGAATAAAAGCAGTGCGAGGCGTGCTCAAAAAGTTGATGACGAAGTGCCGATGTGACACCTTGGATCAATGCGGCAAGGGCATATTTCGGAGTATGAATAGAAATGTGGTAGCGAAGCGCCCACCTGCAAACCATCCACATCGCTAATAAATAGTCGGCGAGCTGCGAACCTGGTGTGGCCTGAAACATCGGGGTTCCTACCCTTCGAAAACCGCGAAGCGTGGGGCAGCCTCAGTTGAGAAAGGTTCAAAAGGTGGGTCAGCCTGCCAGAAGTCCGGATATCGCTTCGGCCGATCGGGGAGGTTTCGTGTCAGGGCATGGCTTCAGCCGTGCCGATCATTTCTATGAAAGTGACGGGCTTTAGGCCCTGAGGGACGGGATCCAGTTCAAATCCACTGTAAGCCGAAGAAAGGGGATACAAGCCCGATTCAATCGCAAAGTCGCCGTTTGACAGGATTGTTATGAATGTATTCTCGCGATCTCTCATATTGCTGTGAGTTCCACACGCGCACATCATAGAATCCCTTCTGCCAGATTGGAGGCCGCATTCCAAATTCCCTGCCAGCCCGGAAGGAGAAACCGGCCTTTAATGAATTGAACCGCACGCTCAATCGTCATTTCCGAATCTTTGGTTCAGGCGGGGCATCCGTCGGCTTCGGAGTCTCTGGCGCAGTTTCCGAAAACTCGACTCTATGCTTAAGTGCCTCCCAGTCGACAACATGGTCGAGCTCGACTCCGTCGCGAAGGATTTTGGTCAATGCTTGCAGCTGCCGCTCGGCTTCGTGGGTTCTTCGTTGCGCAAGGCTCTTCTTCTCCGAGCTCTGTTTAGCCGTCCGTTCGTCCCTTTTTCGCTTCTCATCCGCCGCCTAGATCTTCCTCCAGCGTTCGTCCCAAGCCTCCATTTGCCAGTTGGCCAGGAACTCGACGGTCCTATTATCGGTGCCACGAACCACGCGAAAGGTCTTTAGACCCGGGTGAAATATTCTTTTTTCCAACACGAAAAAACCTCAGAATTACGATCGCCGAAGCCGGAGCGTACTACCTAGATCCGGCGTGAATTTCAGAAGTTCGGCTCAAAAATGGCCGACAATCGTGAATTCGTCTGAAAATTCTGCAGCAGTCGTCGATTTTCGTAGAGTGGTCATTCGAACGGCGGTTTGAAGAACGAGTCTCAGGATTAGAGAGGTCTCAGTTTGCTGACTTTCGCGAGTATCTTTTCTGGCAAGCCGTCAATCATGGGTGAGGGTCTGAAATTCATGGAAGAAGTAGACGCCGCCGAAATGCGCCAAACCAGCCTGGTTCCAGGTGATTGTTAAGTTTCGAGGAGACCTTCGCATTCCGACATTTACCTAAGTGAAGTAAATGTCAGAGTACCGAAATAGAGTCGCAACACTGATAAACAGGGGCTTCCAGGCGTTGCCGGGACCTCAGAATGCGCCGGATCCAGGTACTACCGCGTTTACACATAGTCAATTACAACCACTCGGACGATATATCGATCATTCTAGATCGGCACAGGCAAGCCCGCATCCCACCCCTCCATTCCCGCATCTAAACATTGACAACAACTCACTCAACTCCTATCATACGACAGAGCGCAAATGTGAGTACGTTGATTTCAAAGTACTTATAAGACAAGGCTTCGGGCTTTAGGGTCTGGGCTTCGGGAAAACGAGCGCAACACAGCACTTTTTTCAAGGAGAATTTTATGGCCAAGATTATCGGAATTGACCTCGGAACCACCAACTCCTGCGTTGCCGTCATGGAGGGCGGGGAGCCCAAAGTCATTGCCAACGAAGAAGGAGGCCGCACCACGCCTTCGGTAGTGGCGTTTACCAAAACCGGGGAGCGGCTGGTGGGGCAGGTGGCCAAGCGGCAGGCCATTACCAATCCCGAAAACACCATTTATTCGATCAAGCGCTTTATGGGACGGCGCTATGACGAAGTGAACGAAGAAATGAAGATGGTCCCGTATAAGGTCGTGCGGCAGGGTGACCACGTGGCCATTGTGGCGCAGGGGAAGGAATATACCCCGCCGCAGATTTCGGCCATGATTCTGCAAAAGCTGAAGAAGGCGGCGGAAGACTACCTCGGCGAGAAGGTGACCGAGGCGGTCATCACCGTGCCTGCGTATTTCAATGACGCGCAGCGCCAGGCGACGAAAGACGCCGGCCAGATTGCCGGGCTCGATGTGAAGCGAATCATCAACGAACCGACGGCGGCCGCGCTTGCCTACGGCCTAGACAAAGGTAAGGACGAGACCATCGCCGTGTACGACTTCGGCGGCGGCACCTTTGATATTTCGATTCTCGAAGTCGGCGAAGGCGTGATTGAAGTCAAAGCCACGAATGGCGACACGCACCTGGGCGGCGACAACATTGATCAGCGGCTGGTTGATTGGCTGATTGACGAGTTCAAGAAAGATGAAGGCCTCGACCTGCGCGGCAAGGGCAACGAGATGGCGCTGCAGCGTCTGCGTGACGCGGCTGAGCGCGCGAAGATCGAGCTTTCGACCACAATGGAGACGGAGATCAATCTTCCCTTCATTA
>WNGK01007532.1_pt1 | contig 12195 bp, 19 predicted proteins | sample 5400601 | NCBI WGS metagenome assembly WNGK01 (sample SAMN13153376, study PRJNA577476) | soil metagenome | isolation source: 60 cm soil or saprolite under Garry oak tree replicate 1 | place: USA:California | collected 2016-06-15
CATAGTGATCAGATATGAGCAATCGTCAAGAATAGAAACATTCTCCTAAACGCCACGTCTGTATCCGTGGCGGGGATAGACAGTGATGGAGCCCTCCATCACAAGCCGACCAGGTTCAGAGCTGGCTGTAAACGCTCCGAGCCACTTCATTATTCTTGGTGAAAAAATTGCCAGACGCATTAGACTATCACGACCTTAGCGCAACACGTACTAGGGAAAAGAAAGAGGGCGGACATAGTGACTGGACCAAAGCGTTCCAGCCACCGGTTCTCATCGACCCTTCCAAAGATCACGTTCCGAGCGTACAAGAAGCCATTCAGATGCTCTTCGAGGGCTCAACCGCCAGTACCCATCCAGATATCGCGGGTTATGTCGGCGGGCTAACAGAATCCGGAGAAAACGTACTGATCAAAGCCTATGGCGACGAATCGCTCTTCAAGTTCAAGGAATTCTATGACCGGGAGCATAAGCGAGTCGGCTGGTTCGACTACACAGTTGTCCCTCTTGTAGAGACCCTCGTTAAGCGAAGATTAGCTCAGACCGCTCCACTTTCACCGGAAGCGAGGGCTGGGTCTCCAACTATCTTCGAGAAGCACTCCATCACAATCGAAGGTTGTGGACATAGATCACATGTCAAGAACGTTCTCGGGCTGACTCAGATATTGTGCTACTCCTGCGGCAGGCCCAGACCGATTACCTCGAAGATGCGGGACGCTATTCTCGCGATTGAAGCGCAAATGGCAAAGGAAGGGAAGAACTAATGGATATGCAAAGAGACAGTTTCCTCAAGAAAGCTCTCCTTCAGAACATGGGCAACCGGGGAGCATCGGACATGGGAGAAGCGGTCGGTTATCTCCTGATCAAACTCGCAGGCTATGATACGACTATCGACGGTCAGCCCGATGCGTACTTAGAATGTGTAACAACATGGGACAGCCAGACATAATCCAGAAGCGTATCGAGGAAGGGTTCGCAGAACGCGAAAAGGCTCGATATGACAAAGTCCGTAAGCTGATCGATCTAACAATCGCAAAGCGCTACGATGACACCAAACTTGTAGAGAAAGATTTGACATCCGGAGAGATAGATCGAAATGAAGAAGTTCGCGCCGTTAAGACGCTCCTATCTCAAGGAGTAGTCGGGCAGATCAAGCTCAAACAAATGGACGCGGAGCTTCATCCAGGAGAACTCGAAGGAGTCTTTGAGCGCGTCAAAGCGTTCCTGACCCGGAAAGAAATAACCGACTTCAAAGAAGTCTTCAAACTAATTAGTGATCATCGGGCACCCAGCGTCAGTCAGTTTAGCGATGACCCGAGTCCGGGTGGCGAAGATCGCGATGAATTTCCTCGCGCTCACGGACAAGGTGGAGACTATGGAAGAACAGCAAAACCAATCGAGGAACCTTCCGACGGCTTCTATGACTCCAGACGACAGGACGCACCAGATTTCAAGCAACCAGCTTCCCAAGTGAGCGGTAGAAATCTCGGGGCTGAGTCGCGAGGTTTGAGTTCTGCGGAAGCACGATCCCAGACCTATGGCCGCCACGCTTCGATTGAACCTTACACTCCGGCTGATTCTCGAAAGATTAGACGTTATGGAGATGAACCTTCGATGCGGAAAATACAGCAAGAGTTAGACAAGAAGCCAAACACGATCAATCCGCCGACACCGGTCCGAAAGTCGGTATTCTTCAACTCGAAGAAAAGAGAAGCGCAGCAGAGGTTAGAATAACATGACAGAGAAACAAATCAACCTGGTCGCCGAATATACTGGCGACGGTGTGCCTACTGGTAACGTCAAGATAGACGGTAAACTCTTCACTGGACTTACAGGATTGCCGGGCATTCAGCCATTCAGCGCAGGGTCATCAGCGAAGAAATCTTGGATTAGCATCCCAGCAACCGCTACTGACAGCGCACCCGTAGGAACTGGGACAACAATAACGATCCGCTGGTATCACACCAGCAAGACAACGCACACGCTGTGATCTAAAATGGCGAAGATAGAACAAGAGCAAGAGCAGATCCTCTCGGACCTTCAGAAACGCCTCGTCGAGCAGTTCAAACCTGACGAGGTTTTCTCTCGCATCAAAGATGGACGAGTTGCCGAGGAGGTAATCCGAGAATTGTATCCTCAACTCAGCACAGAGTTAGACAAGGTCTTGGGTAATATCTCTACACTCTCGATGTTGGGTAAGCTAATAGATGGTCGGCATGCAGAGGAAGAATTTCGGATTCTATACGCGAAGCTGGAATCCATGAGGTCCTTTTCAAATGAGGGCGGACAAAAATGACCACATTCACCAGCACGTTCGTTCAAGCTACCGCATTGGTCGAACTTGATCCTGCGACCGGCTTCACTCCAACCGGCAAGGTTCGTATCGCTTACGCTAACACGATCCAAGCTTTCACCTTCAGCGCATCAAATATTGTGATCGGCACCGTTCGACAAGATGCACTGACTTCGACCTATGGGAAGTCAGTTCTGGCAATACCGTGCGCAGTAGCTGTTTCGGCAGGCACCGGTGGACTTGAAGGCGGAGCCGCGTTGACCTCACCTGTGACCATAAAGTTCCTTGACCAGCAAGGGAAGCTAGTCAAAGCGGATTGGAGCTGATACCTTTGTTCTGGGATAACGTCAATATGACTGGCAACTGTTGGCTATGGCAAGGTGGGAAAACAGACTCCGGATATGGAATTGTTTCGGCAAGCCCGAATCCTTGGAGAACAGCTCACAGAGTAGCGTGGGAGCTAACGAACGGGCCTATTCCAAAGGGTCTTTTCATCTGTCATCATTGTGATAACCGACTCTGTGTTCGTCCTGAACATCTTTTCCTCGGGACAGCCAAAGATAACCTCCGAGATGCTATCAAGAAAGGTAGGTTTGTACCCGATGCAACTCCGATGCATACTCCTGACGTTTGGGCTAAAATGTCTCAAACCAAAAAGGGGAAGAATCCACAAATGAATATACTTCTAACGAAAGAGCAGCGTATTGCCAATGGGACCAAATCGTGGATAACCCGTAGGAGGAATGAGAGCCTTCTGTAATAGTGCAGTGGAGCACGCTCTCAAGAAAGCTGCATACGGGTCATGCGGCTGTGATATTCAGAAAGGACAATTCGATGAAATGGGACGAGTAACTCACCCTCTACCGGGCTACGAAGATATCGTGGGCCCGTTGGGCAATCGCGATAGAATGGTAGAGGAAGGAAGGTATGGGAGCTCTCAGGCTCAACCTCAACAAGGCGACCCGAGGAACATGTTTCCCCCGATAGGTTTAGGGTCTCAACAAGGCACGGGTCAATCTCAGAGTGAGGAAGACGGCCCAACAAACCCGAGCTTCCCTACAGGCTTAGGCCCTCAGCTTGCCGTGCGAAGGACCGAGGAGATATATCAAAGTCCAGCGACGGCGGCAACACCAGCCCCGAATACAGGCAACCCAGCGGCTCTAATGCAAGAGCATGAGGAAGACAGCGCGCTTCAACCCGACCCTAAGACTCCTTGGGGGCAACAGGCTCAAGCTCAACGTGCGGCACTGAAACCGACCGACGAAGATGAGGCTAAAGGAACTCTCAAGGCTCTCATCGCGAGTGTTGCAGGTTTACGGCTCAAAGATAGAGATGATATGTTCGCCTTCATCAAGGAGATGAATGCGACCTTAGACCAAGTCTTCAGCCACCAAAGGAACCCTCCGGCAAAGATACCTGCCTCGCCCGGTCTCAGCGGCTCAAGTGGAGTCTATCACAAGGGCTATCGCGGTGGAGATTACTATCCAGATCAAGGCACTTTTCTTCCAACCACCCACCCGAGAGAGTCCGATCATCCGCACGAACATTCACCCGACGCGGTGAAGTGCTCGATTTGCGGTAATCTTCAGAAGTAGATTATCTTGGGTGATTTCGCGTTCGACCCAGTAGCGTATGCTAAATGGGTAAGAAAGAACTTTGACGAAAACGGTCAGCCGAGAGTTCCTCCAGTCTCTCGCCCGACTGATCAGCATGCTTACATCAATACCTCGGTCGCACCTGAGGAACAGACCGAAGTATCGTGTGCCAAATGCAGTATTCTATTTTCGCTCCCGACTCAGATATTCAAAGGTAAGCAATTTCGTTTCGGGGAGAAATTCGCGAAGTTCTACTGCCCAGAATGTCGGAGGAAATATCGAAATGGGGCACCGTAGATCGAAAATGTCCCGGATCGCAAAGATAGAAGCGTCCAACGAGCTAAGACTGAAAAGAAGGGCTGAGAAACGCGAGAGATCATATTAGCCGGGTTTGCTAAGGTCCCTATTCTGGGCTTGGTATCTGGACGATCTAAAGAGACATCACGCCCCTTTACGAAGCATGGTTGTAAGGGTTTCTTGACCCGTGTCGAGTCAAACGAATACTTCAGTGACTTTGACCCTATGGCGAATAAGGTCATGTGCACTGTTTGCTCGTCTATGTGGATGGGTTCGCCTACTGCGAAGCGAGAACCGACGCCTAAGGAAATATCTGTTTGGAAAATAAGGCGAACTCTCGCGGGCAACATCAAGCTAAAGATCAAACTCTCGAAAGATGAAACCACAATGGTAGAAAATATCAGATCAGGTAGGATTTCGATTGCCTAAACGAGAAATGGGTGAGTCCCGCGTTCATGCTCCTAAGAAGCGATACTTAGATCAGAGCTGGAAGGAAGAACTCAGAAAGGCGCAAGAACTCGAGAAAGAGATGGAGAAGAATGGTCAAAGTAAGACTTCTTGATATCACTACTCAGGAACGAACATCGGGTTTTCTGGCACGAGTCAGATATGAGTCGGGCGGCGAATTCGCATACGCAACAGACACTTACCTCAATTCAAAACATTGGGGCCAAGAACATGAAGCAGAGCTATCACCAAATCCTCTAAGACCCGGTACAAAAGTTGTGTTGAAATGCCTTCATCCGTGATGGGCGAATTTCTTTGACAAAGCTACCTTATTCGAACTGCCACTGCAAGATCGGGCAACTTCCCCGAGAGACAGTGGACAAGATCGACGAACAAATTATCATTGGCACTCCTTACAGCATAATCATCAATGGGTTCCCCGCGCACAATCTCAAGGCTACTGACCTCAGCTACCACAAGAAGAATTGCCAGATCGTCAAAGTGCTCCAAGAAGAGCAACCCGAGATACCCGTCATGCCTTCAGTGCTTCCTTCCGAGGCAGAGGCGATTAGCGATTTGAAGCGAATTGTCGCGATGCGGATCGGACATCTCACACGCCAAGCCAACCTAACACCTGTGCTGAATAATCAGCTAACCAGTCTCATAGACCTTCAGCGAAAGCTTCTCGAGTCGCCCGCCGAAGATAAACAGAAGAATGAAGTCTCAGCGGAATTATTGGCTGAAGCCATCCGTCAAAGTGGCACAAAGATTGACCCATTATTGGAGAGAGTCTTGGACTGGGCTATCATTCATCAGCGACTTGAAACGAAATATGGCGAAGGCGTGATCTCCCAGCGATTTCTCAAGCCATGGGACGAAGGTTTTGGTAAGCTCCCGGGCACTCGAATTTGCACCGACCCAAGTTGTCCAATTTGTCTAAGTCGTCGCTTGGAATTGCATCCAAACTGATGTTCAAAATCGCTCGAAATCTCAAACAGCGCCACTGGTAGAGAATATCGAAAAGAAGCAAATCGGGCCTATTAGAGGGCAATAGCGGGTCCATAGAGGAGAATATACTGACCTCGCTCTTGCTCTCCTATTGCTCCTCATCGTTCCTCTGATACTCAATCTCATTATCTGGGAAGCAATCTTATGCGGGGTCGGCCCGCGGTGAGGCAGATCGTACAGGCCCCACTGGTCAGCCTCGATATCAGAGAGGGCTAAGTCAGTTGCTTACGGTTTTAGTCTGGCTGACCGTGTTCTATCCATAGGGTAGTCGATTCTGCCAATGGATCTTTGATTCCGTGTTTGAACCGTACAAGCTTCAGAGTTGAAAACATCATGACGCATATCCACAAGTGGGTTATTGGCAACGGCTACGCTCGGTGCGTTGACTGTAACGAGCGATTCTTCGCGGCATCAGTTCAGACTCTAATCGAAATCGGGGCGGTACGCATCGAGGATGGGCTGGTCAAGTTCACACTCGACAAAGAAGCGGAAAAGGACCTAAGACCGGAGATTGAGATTGTATCCGGCTAAGGGAATTCATGATGACCTTTGGGCGTACTTCTACGATCTCCCCGCTGACATAACTTGCTGGCAATTCGATCCTAACGACAAAGAGGTATGGAGAATAATTCATGTGGTGAGCCTTCAGAACGGAGAGGCTCCTTTCTCCTATGCTGAAATGGACCAGATCAGGTTTGAGACCTACGAACAGTTCAAGGAATCCCGAAAGATAGCAAGAAGTCTTGAAGCATGGAAGGCGATTCAAAATGGCGTTAGGTAGGCTCGCTCAAGGGTTTACGCCCGGGTTCGACTCGAACAACTGGACAAAACAGGAAGATCAGAACGGTTCAACCTCACCCGAATATACTATGGTTCCAACGCAGTGGTTTGCCCAACGATTCACTCCTACGATATCATGCGGCAGGCTTCTTTTCTCAACCAACATACGGCTTCCGGCGGGTGCAAGCATCCCCGTCGGGGCAACCCTCGATGTTTCCATTTTCAATGACACGAACAGCGGGCCGTCCGGAATCTCTCTCTCGGGTGCCTTTCTGCCTGAGCAGATCATACAGTCGATATCGAGTTTCTTCTTCCATCGGCCGCAACCTGGTAAATCTGACCCGTCAATACAAGGCGGATTCATCTCATTCCCACTAACGAATGTTAAGGCCCAAGGAGCGGATTCACCAGGTAATGGGGTCGATACCTCTCAGCACTACTTCGAATTCCCATCACAACCCGGTTCTCTGTGGCTTCCGAACACGAGTCATTGGTTCGTTATGAGAACGACTTCCTTCGGCGGGAATCTCTACGTCGCGGTGAAGAATGATACGCAGAACACAACGCGATATACCTACGACGCTAACGGGACTCAAAGCTCATCGAATCAAGACTACGGCGACCTTTTCGGCTATTTCGCCAATACTCCCGGTGCAGCTCAGACCTTCAACTTTCAGAACGGGAAGACATCACTCTTTACGTTGTTCGGGGAGAAGGCTCTTTCAACGCTCACTACTCCCTCTCAAGGACAAAGTGCAGGAATCAAGGTAACCGAACCAATCTTAGGAACGGTTTGGAACGCGACTTCTCTCTCGGGGCAAGATCATATCGCCAGTGAGATTTCATTCACGACTTCTGTTGTAGCTCGAAGAAGCTCCCAAGGCTTTGTCGATGTGGCGTTCCCAATGACATCGGGCGGATTCACAAACAATAGTGGCGATGGTCTCACTCGCATGACCTATTCTTGCGCCGTAGATTATGTCTCATTCAAGTAGAAACTAACAGCGGAGAAGCCCGGTAACGGCGACGGCCGGGAGTAGTTCTGATCTACCAACTACTTGCTCCGCTTCATTCTCCTCCGTCAAACCCTCGATTGTCAACATTCAGAATTCAGAGCGTGTACCATAGTTGAATTGCTCATGTCCCAAGATAGAAGTCGGGCCGCTGATCTCGATTGTTCAGCACACCGTCGAGTGCCCGAAGAATACTAACAAGAAAGCTTTCGGTGTCAAGCTCTATCCGTTACAGTCTGGACCCGCAGAGTATCAACCGCGAGAGATTCCGGTTCTCTCAGATATCGAGGGCGAAGTGGCGACCAATCCGATTTGGCAAGATAACGCCAACAGACACATACCGGAAGAAGGTGCAAATTTCCAAGCCATTACAGGTCCTGGGGTCTGGCTCCGAGAGCAAGAATTTCTGCTTAGGAGGCTTGGGTCCAAGAATCCAACGGCTGTGCGAGACTTTGACAAGTGCGAGATATGCCACGTTCGACCGGTTCGCAGGAAGTCTGACGGGCGATACCCGACTCTTCACGCCTGCCAAGAATGTGCCGACGCGAGACTCAAGCAGCAGAGGAAAGAGGGCGGGTTGAGGCATCGAAGGAAGCTACGAGGAATTCGAATATGCGCGCGATGTAAGATTGGCACCGTAGAGCTTCGAAAGAAGATTTGCGCGCAATGCCTCCAGAAATCGAGACTTGAGCATAGAGAGGTAGAGAGAGAATATTTTCGAGGATATCATCAGAAGCAGATGGCAGAGAAGCGGCGACTTAGGGAGATAGCGGAGACTTCTCTTGATGAAACTCGGCCTGGGGAAATCATACTTTGAATATGGAATTGTGGGCGTTCTCTCAGTGGCTCCAAACGAGGCATGGAATCTACTTCCGGCTCAAGCAAGTAGATGAACCGATACCGCCATGTGAAGACCTTCATTGTCGATATAAGGACCTCGAAAGCAATGGAATGCTCCTCAAATCGAAGCCTCCCGTTATTCTGATCTACCTCGGCGGCCCAGACCCCTTTCTATCGCTCTCGCATGAAGTAGCGCATCTGAGACTGGGAATCGAAAACGGGCCGGACTTAGAAAGAGAAGCTACCGCGGACTTAGAAGAATATCAGAACCAGAAAAAGAAGGAAAGCGGGGTTTAGAAGTTAAGACGCCATGTTCCCCCGCAAGCAGGCCCGCAATCAGAGCCGCCGATGAAGGCGAATTGGTAGTTGTGCCCAGATTGGAAGGTTCCTTGAATGCTGAGAGTTACGCTCTGACCCGGGCTGAGTTGAATGCCGTCTGTTATGTTCGCCACTATCGGGGTGTTCGCTTGGGAATCATCTCTCAAAGAGTGGAACAGAATCGTTGCTGTCCCGTTCCCCGTGTTCTTGACCTCGCCCCAAGCAGTCGTTGCATTGATGCCGCCTTGACCAACGCCCGTGAGATAACCGACGTAGACGGGATTCTTGGTTGTGTTCGGGGCGTGAGAAAATGCTCCCGAGAGGCTTAGACCCGCGACGGCTCCAATCATCAAGACCGCCACTATCGGGATGGCGAGAATTTTCGCCCGCATCTAAGCCACCTCCCCATCCTTGACTTGTCTTACCCCTGTTCCTATCTTTGCGGGGCCTCGCTTCGGAAGGTTGATCTGCTTCTCACGTTGCTGTCTAGCGACGATGCGTTTCGCGTATTCCATGCACATCTCCTTGACCTCCGCGAGAAACGGCGTTAGCGGGGATTCGAGAGACACAGAGCGCCCCCAGAGAGGAAGAACCTGTCTGAGTAGGGCTCTTTCGCTCTGCATCTAACGAACCCTCCGATAGACGAAGCTTCGACCGTCGGCCTCTCTCGATATCTTGTGCTCCTTCATGAGTCGGTGAAGTGCACCGTTGACATGCGGATTCGATAAGCCGAGGCTTGAAACAACTCTTGGCTGGGTGTTTATGCCTCTCGCGATTGCCGAGAGGACTTTCTCTAAGACCGATTTCTTAGATGTCATTTTTCTTCGAGAATATCTACCTCACCCAGGAGGGACACCATGTTGACCCGCTGTCGTGGGGACAGAGGGACATACCGAAAGTTACGGGGTCAGTTGAGACTCGACTGTAGACTCAGGAAGGACTTCGAAGGATCTTCGGCAAGAGCGTCGTCTTCGATAGCTTGACTCTCGCAGACCAGGACGCCGCTACCTTATTGGCGGTTTCGATAAATGATATTGAATTCTGCCACATCTGTCTGCGTCAAATCTCCTCTTTGAGGCTGATTTGGACCGGAAATTGACCCTGTTGAAAACTAAAAGGCTGATCTGAAGATATTCTTATTAGAAGAATCCAAGCCCTAACTTGTTTGTAGGGCAGAGGCACGAATACTTTCTGGGTACCGGGCTGGCGTAGGCCAGAGGGGACCCAATACCCGGATTTCTCCGCGCTCTGTTTCCCCACTCATTCCTCGTCTGTCGGTGTCGGGCCCATGAAACGAACACCTTTCCCGACTTTTGCAAATGCAAAGTAGTATCCCCATACACCTTGATCGGTCTTTGTCCTGCTTGCTTCACCTTTCCGAACGAGATTGGTTAGAATTCCCGAAATGTCCGTGGACTGAACATAGAGTCCACTGGTACGAAGCGCATCAACTATTTCCTTCAGCGTTCGAGGAGAATGAGCCCAACCTGAAAGCAAGAGTTGTTTTACTGCATCGGCGTTTGACTTGACGTTAGCAATTCGTGGGATATCCTCTGTTGGTTGAACAGATTCTTCAGCGCTTTTCGGTTCTGGGACAGGTGAGTATGTTTTGAGGAATTTGTCGGACCACTCGTCAATATGGTCGAAAGCATCACTCACTTCTTGCTGCGTGCCTTGGACTTCGATTTCGACGTCGCCGCGCCGTAGCTTGACTCTCAGAGACAAGGATACCGGGGCCATAGCGCCGGTCCTAATAAGTGTTAGGGATACTCAGACCGCCGGGAAGCTCTTGGCAAAATCAGCTCTCCGGGCCGATAAGAGGCCTGTTTCAGGTTATTTCCAATAGCTCCCTATTGCTGGTGACTATATGGCTTATGGATATCGCAAATACGGTTGCGGTGTCCTGGTCTACGAGCGTCAAGCTATCCTTGTTAGCCCGAGAGGGCCGCCTACCTCTACTACCAATCAAGTCCCTCGCCCTACCTAACCTATGGTATCCCACTGTCAAGTCGAAGATTGCGGAGGCGAGACAGACTTATTCTGCTTTGGCTGTCGCAAGTGGTTCTGTAAGGAGCATTATCGTAAGCATCGAGAAGTTGTCTGTGAGCTACAGCAATATGCTATGTTCCCAGCCGGCTAAGAAGTAGTCTTCGCTATCTGGGAAGCTACCGAGAAGATATCTTGGCGGGTCAAGCCGGAGAAGTTCGGCTTACGGTATTGCCAAAGGCGCGAGCCCATATCCTCGGACTTATCGGTGGTCTTTGGTGAAATCTTAGCCCTCAGCGCCGGGTTCTCCATGATCTTCCGCTCAAGTATTTGTCTCATTTCATGAATGTCCGTGTCTTTCATCAGCGCGAGGAGCTGCACGATTTCTTCGAAGTGAGACTGCTCCTCTCCCCTCCCGCCTCGGCGCGTCAGAACGTTTAGTGTCGGTCTCAGCTTGTCGAAGAATCCAGCTATCTTGGCTTCCCCTTCCTTGGTCCACGGACTCTTATCGTATCCGAGCTTGTCCACTTTGTGACCCAGCAGGAATTCTGAATAGGCCCAAGGAATCCCGGAATTACTGCAGAGGGTCTTGAAGAAATGCCGGAAAGCGTGGAACCGGACATGATAGACATGTCCTACTTTCGATTGAACCCCTGCCCTCTCTGCCAACCAATGTATCTGATGCTGAATTTCATCAACGCTGAGAGGCGTGCCGGAGGTCGTGATGAAAAGCGGATCTGATGCCGTTAGTGGTCTCCCTATTGTGCGCTCTCGTTCCTTGACCAGATCATTCAGCGCGTCCATTCCATCGTCTGATATCATCGTCCAATACTTGGTGTGGGTCTTTCGTCGAAAAACATCTACCCTCATAGGAGCGTCTCCAGCCTTGATCGCCCCGACATACTTCCACCAATTCGTGTTCCCAAATATCGAGTACCACTCAGCGATCCCGAGTGCCGAGACCCCGGTCAGAATGATCGCCCGGTCGCGACGGTTCTTGGCTTCAGAAACTAACTGCCTAAGCTCTTCAGAGGTCATCGGAGGACCGGTTTCTTGCTCCTCGATCTCGAAGGCGAACTTGTAATTCTTGGCTGAATTCGGACCGATGAACCTCCCCAGGAAGCTCCTAATCGCTGAGACCGTGACGACCTTAGAACTCTCAGCTAACGCGGCAAGATGCAGATAGTCTTCCAGTTCCCGTGCCCACCGCGTCTGTTCCTCATATTCCGGGCTTCTCTGGGCGACCTTGACCGCCTCGACCCACTCATCCACCGAACCATACTTTCTCGATAGAAGATTACGCCAGTAGCGGCTTAGCTGGGAAGCGTAGGAACGAGCTGTTCCCTCAGCCTTCGCTGCCTTATGACGATACCACTCCAAGACCCGCGGGTTGGAAGCGACCCAACTTGTCAAGGCTGAAGGTTTCTGCCAGCTCGAATATTTGGGTAAGCTGATACCGTGAATTTCTACCTCGTAACCCTCTTAACCAGCAATCTATTGCCTTCGCAGTTAGGAAATCAGGAATGAGCAGCCAAATGGTCGAAATAGCCCACGAACCGCTGAAGAGGATCGTCATCCGGGAACTTGTCAAATACGATAACCCCCAACAACTCGTGAACGC
>WNGK01006604.1_pt1 | contig 12193 bp, 8 predicted proteins | sample 5400601 | NCBI WGS metagenome assembly WNGK01 (sample SAMN13153376, study PRJNA577476) | soil metagenome | isolation source: 60 cm soil or saprolite under Garry oak tree replicate 1 | place: USA:California | collected 2016-06-15
ACAATCCCGTGCAAGGGTTTCTTATGTATGTTGTAGTCAAGCATAGCAGGAAACAAACTGAACAGCAATGGTTTTTGAAGAGTCTGGAGAAATTATAAGCAAATTTTAATCTACAGCTTACCTTATTTGTTTGTTTTCCGACCGCGCGGATCAAACTTGCTGATCCACATTCTCGTAGGCCCCGATGTCACATGCATTCTCATTGCCATCCGGTCGTTTCACGCCGCGTTGGTCGGTGTACATGCGAGATTGATCGTTAAAGATGTCCTTGACTTGACAGTAGCGAAGGGGAACTTGATCGATAGCCGGACTGTTTGCACCTAGCGCATAGGTCCAGGTTTGGCCACCGTTGCCCCGCAGCCCCCCTGGGGAAGCAAACAAACTGGGAAGGTCGTTCACCGACAAAGTCTTATCGGTGCCATGGAGGTCACTTGTGGCTGGATCGAAGGTGGCGCCAGAGTTATCCTGGAACAAGTTGTAGCCATGGGAGGTGAGCATCCCCGCAATATCCGCCTCCCAGTGAGTGGAGTCACCGGCAACGATGCTGTTGCTTATCTTCACCTGGCTGCGTTGTGTGGAACTCTCATCTTTGATCACCATGTCAGCGCCGCCAGATCCCCTATTGCCATAAATAGTACTAAAGATGAGGTCGGCTTGTGCTGGGGAACAAGTCTGGCAGTCGGAGCTTGCGATTTTGATACCCCCGATGCCGTTTGGTCCAGAGGCCGAGTTGCCCGAGACGGTGCTGTTGGTAAGGGTGAGCGTGCCCTCATTGTCGATACCCCCGATGCCGTTTGGTCCAGAGGCCGAGTTACCCGAGACGGTGCTGTTGGTGAGGGTCAGCGTATCCCCCAATCTATTGAAGATGCCTCCTCCGGTGGATGACGCCGAGTTACCCGAGACGGTACTGTTGCTGAGGCTGAGCGCGTTCCCATTGTAGATGCCGCCGCCGACGCCGTGAGTTACCGTATTGCCCGAGACGGTGCTGTTGGTAAGGGTGAGCGTGCCGAGATTGTCGATGCCCCCACCTTTGCTGCCGCCGGCGAAATCAGCCCTATTGCCCGAGACGGTGCTGTTGGTAAGGGTGAGTGTGCCGAGATTGTCGATGCCCCCACCACCGTTGAAAAGGGCGGTATTGCCCGAGACAGTACTGTTGCTCAGGGTGAGCGTGCCCTCGTTGTAGATGAAGCTGTTGAGCATGATGGTGCTGTCTTTGAAGATCAGGTTGGAAATGGTGACGGAGAATCCCTGCAGCACATGAACTCTGTGCCCACTCTTGCCACTGCTCACCGAAAGGGTATGTGCCACTGGACCACGGATCGCCAGGTTCCTGGCGATCTTCAGTTCGCTCGTCAACATGATGGTCCCCGATAGAGCCGTATCAAAGGTGATCGTGCTTCCTGCAGGTGCAACATCAAGGGCCTGACGCAGCGATCCTGGCCCATGGTCCTGCAGGTTGGTGACGTGGGTCGGATCAGGAGCCTGGTGGGTGAGGAACCAGCCTGCCGTGGCAATTGAGGAGACTACCACGAGCAACACAGCGAGCACGCTGACAGCGGAGAGCACTCGGTGGGTAGCGCTGGCGCGCAGAAACGCCACCTCACTCGTACTTGGGCTGTTGCGCCTGGCCCAGGCTCTCGCTTCTTTGAGCTGGGAGCCGCGGTACAGCCGATCCCTCGACTTGCCGCGCTGCTCCCACCCGACGGCATCTTCGCTGAGGGACTGTTGCAGGCGAACATCGTCGCGTGCCTCCCACAGCCAGTCGGAGAGCCGCGACCACTCGCGGATCAAGGCCTCGTGGCTGACTTCGATAGTGGGCGTTCCCGCGATCTCATTGGTGGTGAGCAGGCGCGCCGCAAGAAAGTACGCCGTGACCTGGTGCAGCAACTCCGTCTCTTCAGGGGTGGATAGCGATAACTCTGAGAGGGATGCGCGGCGGCGCGTGGCGTCCTGGACCCCTGGGTCGATCAAGCGCAAGAACAAGGAGCGAGCGAGCTTGCGATGCTCCTCTGATGGTAAGGCAGCGTAGGTCGACTCGGCCTGCTTTGCCAGGGCGCCTTTCACACCACCGATCTCGGTATAGGCCTGGTACGTTAGCAGGTGGTCATTGCGCCGCACAAACAACTGCTCAAGCGTAAATTGCAGCAGGGGCAAGGCCCCAATTTGCCCCCGCACCTCGTAGAGCAGGTCACCCACCAGGTTCCCCTCGAAGGTCAGTTGGACATCAGGCAGCGCAGCGGGCTGCTTGATCGCTGCGCGCTGCTCATGCATATCCATTGGCAATACCAGAGTTTGATGCCCCAGGATGAGCCGACCCAGTTCTGGATAGGCCATGGGTCGATCATATAAATCGGCGCGCAGCGTCAGGAGGAGGATCACCCAACCACGCGGCTCTCTCACCGCTGTCGTCAGCAAGTCGATAAAGCGCCGTCGCTCGTCCTCTGATGCCGTCTGGGTAAACAACTCCTCGAACTGGTCAACCAGCAGCACCACTTTCTGCCCCGCTTCCTTCACGAGTCGTCTGGTGAGCAATTGCAGGCCGCGTGCCGACTCGTCTTCCAGGTTTTCGCGGAGGCTCTTCAAACTTTTATCCGGGAAGCAAGGTGCCAGGGTGAGGGTGAGCGCCTCCACCGGGTGTGTCCCTGGTGACATTGGCGCCAGGTAGACCCAGTGCTCGCTTCCAGGCAGCGCGCCTTGCTGGAGTCTCGGCAAGAGTCCGGCCATCACCGCGCTCGATTTTCCCGACCCGCTTGGCCCAAGAACAGCCAGCATGCGCGCAGCGTGCATACCTGGCTGTTCTGGCGTCAGCATGTCCTTCACCTTGCCGATGAGTTCGGCAATCAGGGTCAGGGCTTCTCAAAAGTCGCGGTCTGGGTCAACGGACCCAGGCGAGGGCCTCGTCAGGGTGAGAGACGAAGCGGCGGATTTGACGAGCGAGCACTCGGAACCTGATGCCAATCCATCAAGGAGAGCACCACGGTGTTGAGGACGGCGAGCATTTGAGCCACCGGCGGGAAGCGGACGCCACAACGATCCTCCCCTAAAGTCACATCGCGGCGCCAGTGGAGCCGATTTTCCACGGCCCAGTGCCCGCGAATCACCTGCAAGAGCCGTTGAGGGGAACAGTGCTTCGACGACAGACTGGTCCAGCCATAGACCACCTCGACGCTGTGCTGGTCTTTGATGGTGCGTTCGCGGGGCCTCGCGAAAGACCTGTCCCACCTCGCCCCAATCGCGGCGCGAGACGCGTCATTGAGATCAGGACTGGTAGTGATGTGGCGCCGCTCCAGGCGACCATGACCTTTCTCGATCTGGGTGTAAGACTGCCAGGTGCTTCGATCGGCCTGGGGGTCCTCAAAAAAGAGTTCCAGATCAGCACGGGTGGCGGGAGTATTGCCTTTGACGAAGATGATCACGTCACCGCCTGCCCGCTTGACCAGGCGCCCGAAGTCATGATAGCTTTGAGCGGCATCGGCGGTGAGCAGACGCCCTTGGCACAGCGCCTGGGTCAACAAGGGTTTGAGGGTACTGACTTCATTGTGCTCTGTGGCAATGGGACACTGCTGCAAGACAATGCCGGTTTGCGCCTCATAGACATGCAGTACCTGTTTCTGCGGCTCCTCTCCCCCATAGGCTTGCTTGCCGGTGCCTCTCAGGGCTTTGCCATCCACCGCCAGATGCACGTGCTGCTGGCTTGCCTGGACCGCTAACCGGCTCGGTTCCTCTGCGCACCGACTCTCAGCCTCCTGCCGCACACACCAGGCCGCCAGTGCCACATTGACCGGGTTTTCTGTCCAGGCGAGCTAGTGCATAGTCGTAGGTATTGCGACACGGCATGTGGGTCCACGACAACTGCAACCCCTCACGCAACAGCGTTTCCTGGTCCTTGACCCAGCCGACTTCCCCCTAACAGGCTCTGCATGCCTGTCAGCTTCGCCAGCACCAGTACGACTAATAAGCCTGCCAACTCATAACGTTTCCCTCGCGCCCCCCTTCCATCGGTCACCTGCTGGCACACCTGGTAGAGTGATTGCATCCCTTGAGGGGACGGCTCTTGCCCGGCTTTGCTCTGGGCAACCAGTGTTGTCTAGTCCATCACGAGTCCCTCCTGCATGAAAGTGTTTTTTGATGGCTTTCATTCTACCGGATGGACTCGTCTTTTTCACCCCCTCGACTTTTGAGAAGCCCTGCAATCAGGGTGAATAGCAGTTGACAGAAATCTACCTCTATGTTATGCTTTCTGCATCATGAGAAAAAGTGATCGCAAGTATCTGCGGGTAGGGAAGGCTGCTGAGGAATTGGGCTTACATCCTATCACCATCCGGCGGTGGATTAAAATGGGAAAAATCCAGGCAGTTCGAGTGGGAATCGAAGCACGCGTTCCCAGAGCCGAAATTGAGCGCCTGCTTGGGCAGACAGAAAGCCGGTTTCTTGTCCTGTATGCGCGAGTCAGTGGATACGATCAGAAGCCAGACCTTGAGCGGCAAATTGAACGCTTGGTCGCATGGGCGAAAGCCGAGAGAGCAGGCCAAGAAGTGCTGGTGCTCTCTGACATCGGCTCCGGCCTCAATGTTGCGCGCAAGCGGTTCCAGCAGTTGCTCAAGTTGGTGTGTGACGACCGGGTGGCTGAAGTCGCTATTACCTATCCTGACCGCTTAACCCGCTTCGGAACAGAATATTTGGAGACGCTGTTTATTAGCTTTGGTGTCACTTTTACGATCCTCGATCCAACTGAGGAAAAAATGCCAGAGCAGGAATTGACCGAGGACCTTTTATCGATCATTGCCTCGTTTGCAGGCAAGTTATACGGCATGCGTTCGCATAAGCAGAAAGAGTTGCTTGAATGCGCGGAAAACGTGCTTCGCAGTCCCTAAGCTATCCCATCCGTTTGCCTGACAGCATGCAAGCAGCTGCCCTCCGCCTGCTCGATGTGAGTAGACAGGTGATCAACGCGACGGTCGCGGCCCTTTGGGATCGGCTGGACGAGTTCAGTGAACCAGAGACCAAGTATGCCTACAAACAGATCACCGCCATGATGGATGCACCTGTGTTTCACGGAGATCGCTTGTGGCGGTGCCAGGCGGAACAAGCCGGTCGTATCCTGCGTGGACAAGCCGAGCGGAAGAAACACTTCGCCCTCATTCTGCCAGTTCTTGAACAGGGGATGATCCAGCCGAAAACAGAGAACAAACCGGCGGGGAAGAACCGTAAAGCCATCAAAGCTGCGCTCGCTGCCCTGCGGGAAGAGAACAGCTATGGGGGAAGTGCCGTCGAACTCCAAAGCCTGATTGAGCAGGCCTGTAATTTTTACCTCAAAAACGGCTGTTTCCCCTCCTTCTATGAAGAAATGCAGGCGATTCCCGTGCTCAAAGTCGGCTGCTTGCCCTATGCAGGAGACGATGGCGGCGAGCACGGCCAGGCGTATCGCTGCCGTGTGGATCTGGAAGGACGCTGCTGCTATTTCGCCTTTCGTGCGCCTGACGCGGCATTCGTCTGGGCAAAAGTGTGGACCGAGCCTCAAATGCGACTTCCCTTACCTGATCCTGTCGTGGAGGCTCTCAAAACGGGGGAACCCCTCGCGCCAACGCTGCGTGAGATTGCCGAGCCAGACGGCATGCGCTACGCCGTCCTCGATCTCATCGTCGAAGTTCCTGTCACTCCACCGCCTGAGCCGATCTGCGTCGCGCGCGTGTTGGGATGGGACTGGGGAGTCAGGACACTGGTGACAGCAACGGTGGTAGATCTCGAAGGCAACCGGCTCTCGCCCCCGCTCTTCTTAGACACGGGCGGTTTCGATGGACGCCAGGCCCACACCCGCCGACACATTGATCGCCTCAAGAAGAAAGTAGCTTCCTTGGAGGAAAGACGAGACCGGTTTCCGGCAGGCGATCCCAGGCGAGAGCCATCAGAGAGGAAACTCGTCATCTTGCGCCGGGAGATCGCGCACTGCTGGAGGAAGTACGAAGCGCGCAATAATGACCTGGCCCACCTGGCTGCTAACCTGCTGATTCTGCTTGCTACCGTGTGGGAAGCCGACCTCATTGCTGGCGAGTCCCTCAAGTCGCTCAAGTCTGAAGGGCGGGGACGGGGAGCTAAGGGACGATGGGTGCATTGGCGCAACAACTCCCAAATCCGGGGATCGCTCTGGGGCGTGCTGCGTTACAAATGCCATCTCAGCGGGCTGCGCCTGACCTGGCAGTACCCAAGAGGGACGAGTCACACCTGCCCACACTGCGGCCAGCCCGCCGATACGTATGCTTCTCCTGACCTTTCCGCCAGGCGGCTTGATTCAGGAGCCTGGTTGCGCTGTGTTGCGTGTGGCTGGAACGGGGCCAGAGACTACGCCGCAGCCATTAACATTGCTCTGTTAGGCGTCGCCTCTTTGTTGCTGGAGAGGGAGCACAAAGAACGGCTCACACCGCGCATTCGTCCGACTATGAAGACCAAACTCCTCAACTCGGATTCGTATATCGGGTCCGGGCTGGCGCTACGGTTGCCGCCAACACCCTCGCGAGGGTGCCTGAGTGACTCAGGAAAGCTGTTCGTCAATGGTTGGATTCAATCTGTCACGCTGCATTCCGCTTTGTCCCAAGAAATCATGCTTCGTTTGTGCGGATAGCAGCACCTTGCCACAGATTGATCAACCTAGACGTACTTCTTAGCAACGGTATCGCGTCCAAAGAAATCAGTAGCATCGTCCCCGGTGAAGGCACGCAGCCCCTTGTATGGATTGCGGGGTTCGCCTATTGGCTCGGCGAGATATGACTCATCAGAGGAACAACTCTCCTCACCTATCGCGGCCATTCGAATGAAGTGACTGGGGTAACATGGTCGCCCAGTGGCTTGCGCATCGCCTCGGCGAGCGATGATTACACAGTGCAGTCGTGGGATGCGTCCAACGGAGGCCACGCCCTGGTCTCTCGTAGGCAAGGTCTCATGGAGGGGGTTGCCTGGTCGTCTGATAGCTTGCATATTGCCTCAGCTGGGGGTCCGGCACAAGTGTGGAATGCTGCTACTGGGAACCAAGTCTACACTTATGGCGGCCATCCTCTGATCGTGTATGGGGTAGCATAGTCGCCCAATAGCTCACGTATCGCCTCGGCGAGTGCTGATGGAACAGTGCAGGTGTGGCAAGCACCATAGGAACTTAATGCTTCATAGCGGCGAGGCAGTTAGGAGGACTCGTAGGCCCCAATGTCACAAAACTGCTCATTTCCGTCTGGCCGCCTCATGCCGCGTTGGTCGGTGCTGATGCCGTTGATATGACAGGCCGCAAGTGGGATTTGATCGACAGCAGGACTGTTTGGGCTTAGCGCGTAGGTCCTGGTCGGGCCACGGTTGTCTCGCAGCCCCACCGGGGAAGCAAACAATCTGGGGAGCTCGTTCATTGACAATGACTTATCGGTGGCATGCTGCTCACTTGCGGCCGGATCGAAGGCGGCGCCGGAGTTGTCCTGGAACAGGTTGTAGCCGTAGGAGGTGAGTGTCCCCGCAATGTCCGGGCCAGGATGAGCGGGATCACCCACGATGATGCTGTTTCTTAGCTTCACCTGGCTGATTTGTTTGGAGGGCTTGAATACTTGCTTCGGCAGCTCTCCGGAGTAGGAGCCATCTTCCACCGCGATGTCAGCACCGACAGCTGCCCTATTGCCATAGATGGTACCAAAGGTGAGGTCGGCTTGTGCAATGAGAGGCGTCTGGTTGTTGGTAATACTTTGGATGAGAATGCCACCACCGCCGGTAGAGGCCGAATTGCCAGAGACGGTGCTGTTGATCAGGCTGAGGGTGCCGCCATTGACGATGCCGCCGCCATAAGCGCTGCCGCCGCTGACAGTAGATGCTATATTGCCAGAGACGGTGCTGTTGATCAGGCTGAGGGTGCCGTAATTGACGATGCCGCCGCCATAAGCGCTGCCCGTGGCATCGTCGCCATATGCTGTATTGCCGGAGATGGTACTGTTGATCAGGGTGACCTGGGCATTGGCATTGAAGGCGCCATTGAGGATGCCGCCCGCCGAGGCATAGAGGTTAGATGACGAATTGCCGGAGACGGTGCTGTTGATCAGGGTGAGCGTGCCCTCATTGTCGATGCCCCCTCCTTGGATATCTGTATTGCCCGAAACAATGCAGTTGATCAGGGTGAGTGTGCCCTCAATTTGGATGCCCCCTCCTTCGGGATAACTCCCTCCCACACCGGTACTCCCCTTGATCGTCAAGTTGTATATGGTCACGAAGACACCTTTACTCACACTGAACACCCTGCCCGCCCCTCCAGCACTGATCGCGAGGATTCCCGCGCCTGGACCACGAATCGTCAGGTTCCTGCTAATGAGCAAATCTCTGGTCTCCAGGCTGGGTCTCAAGATTGTCCCCCTCAGATTCGCATCAAATGTAATGGTACTTCTTGGTGGTGCATTCGCAATGGCCCAGCGGAGTGATCCGGCCCCATCGTCCAGGAGATTGGTGACGCGGGTCGGATCGGGGGGCTTGGGAGCCTGATGGGTGAGGAACCACCCCGCTGTGCCGATCGAGGAGATCACTAGCAGCAATACAGCGAGCGCACTGACTACAGAGCGCACCCGATGGGCAGCACTGGCGCGCAGAAACGCCACCTCGTGGCCACTGGGCGTGTTGCGCCTGGCCCAGGCCCGTGCCTCTTTGAGCTGGGAGCCACGGTAGAGGCGCTCTGCTGGCCTCTTGCGCCGCTGCCACTCCTCGGCATCTTCGCTGATGGCCTGTTGTAGGAGAATGTCTTCACGCGCTTCATGCAACCAGCCAGAGAGGCGTGGCCACTCTCTAATCAGCGCCTCGTGGCTGACTTCGAGGGTGGGCGTCCCCGCGATCTCATTGGCGGTCAGCAGGCGTGCAGCGAGAAAATGCGCAGTGACCTGCTGGAGTAGCTCCGTCTGTTCTGACGTGGGTAATGCTAACTCTGAGAAGGTCGCACGACGGCGTGTAGTATCCTGCTCGGTCAAGCCAGGATCGATCAAGCGCAAGAACAAAGCTCGAGCCAGCTGGCGATGCTCCTTTGAAGGCAAAGAAGCGTACGTCGACTCTGCATGCTTCGCCAGGGCACCTCTGACACCGCCGATCTCGTGATAGGCCTGTAAGGTCAACGTGTAGCCGTTGCGCCGCTCAAACAACTGCTCGAGTGTAAATTGCAGCAGCGGCAAGGCTCCCACCTGTCCCTGTACCTCGAACAGCAGGTCCCCGACCAGGTTGCCCTCAAAGCTCAGTTGCACATCAGGCAGTACAGCCGGTCGCTTGATGACTGCCCGCAGCTCTTGCACCTCCATTGGCCAGACCAGCACCTGGCGCTGCACGATGAGTCGCCCCAGCGCCGGGTAGGATATGGGCCGGTCATACAAATCGGCCCGCAGTGTCAGGATGACGATGACTGCTCCCTGCGGCTCGGTCATGGCCCTGACCAGCAGACCGATGAAGTGCTGTCGCTCCTCTTCAGCGGTCGTCTGCGTGAAGAGTTCCTCGAACTGGTCAACGAGCAGTACGACTTTTTGCCCTGGTGCCTTCACCAACTGGGCAGCCAGCAGGTGCAGGCCGCGTGCCGACTCGTCTTGCAGGTCCTCACGCATCGCTTTCAAACTCCTGTCAGGCAAGAGCCTTGCGAGCCTGAGCACCAGTGCCTCCAAGGGGTGAGCGCCTGGCACCATTGGCTCCGGGTAGACCCAGTGCTCGCTTCCTGGCAGAGCGCCCTGCTGCAAGCGTGGTAGTAGGCCTGCCATCACCACGCTCGATTTGCCCGACCCGCTTGGCCCGATCACTGCAAGCAGCCGCGCTTTGGCCATGCCTGATTGCCCCGCTTCTCTGAGCCTCTCCACGAGTTCGGCAATGAGGGAATCCCGCCCGAAGAAGTCGGCGGCATCGTTCTGCGTGAAAGGACGCAGCCCCTTGTAGGGATTGCGCGGCTCTCGAAGCTCTTCCGCAGGCTCTGCATGCAAACGTTCCTCTGCAGGGATTTCCTCAAGGCAAGCCACGATCTCACCCAGAGCCTGCTCATAACGCTCATTGCGTGCATCGACCAGGTCTGCCTGGGCTGCTCGCCCCCATTCATCGGGGAGCACGGCCGCAATCTCCTCACCTGCTGCCCACACAAAGACCAGCTGGCGCTGGTACAGGCTGGCGATGCGCAAGTGCTCTCTCACGCTGCGGGAGGAAGGAGTACCGGGCGTGACCACCAGCAGTACGGCGTCGATCGCGCGGATCGCCTGGCGCACGACGTGTTCCTGCTTAAGCACGTTCTGGGTAATCTCCGGGTCTTCATTCCAGACGGCGATCCCACGTTGCTGCAAATCTGAGGTGAGGCGTGCAGCGAAGGCGTCATCCTCTGGTGCAGCCGAGAGAAAGATCCGCTTCGAGATGGCAGCAGGAGTGCTAGACGCCGCAGGGGAGATGGCATCAAGGGAGGCTGTTACTTCTGTATCAGTATTCAAGTCAAGCCGGTTCAGCTGGCTGGCTCGTTCGAGTGCCTGGGCGAACAGTTGCACGCTCACGTAGCGATCCCGTAGATCCTTGGCCAGCGCTCTGAGCACCACCTCCTCGACCGCTTCAGGCAGCGAGGGATCATGTTCCCGCAAGGGTGCTGGTGCAAGAGATATCTGCTGATAGGCGATCTGCCAGGTCGCTCCTTCAAAGGGGCGCACCCCGCAGAGCCATTCGTAGACGATGACGGCCAGCGAGTACTGATCGCTGGCAAAGCCGGGTTTGCCACGAATTTGTTCGGGCGCCATATAGGGCAGCGTACCCGCCATCTCCTGGGTAGAGAGTTGTTCGGGTGAGGGAGACAGCAGCGAGATCCCGAAATCGCTGAGTAGTACCTCCTGCTGTGAACCAAGCAGCATATTCTCCGGCTTGACGTCGCGGTGGATCACCTGGTGGTTATGGGCGTATTGCAGGGCTGCGGCGACCTGCTTGACATAGGCGACCGTCCTCTGCAAGGAGAGATAGGAGCCACGCGGGTGACGCTGGCGCAACGTCCCGCGCGAAGCATACTCCATCACGAGAAAGGGCGTCCCCTGCTCCACGGCAAACTCGTGGACGCGCACAATGTGGGGATGATCCAGGAGAGCGAGCACCTGGGCCTCGGCGAGGAAGTGCTCGACATCCTCCTCCTCCAGAGCAATGTGCAGCACTTTGAGGGCGGCGCGGCGTTTGAGATAGACGTGCTCACCAAGATAGACTTCCGCGAAGCCACCTCGCCCGAGCAGACGCAAGAGGCGGTAGTTGCCAAGCTGTTGACCAGCGCGATCTGGCATGGCTGTCACTCCCCCGAAAGGTAGGATAGCTCCATCCACAATAGATATCCATCATAGTATGAACGCTGCTCCTACTCATTTTTTCGCACGAAGAATACTTTACCTCTTCTTTCATAGTATACCACACTATGTGCATGAAGGCATTGACAAGGAGTCACGAGACGGCAAAATCGAGCACGCGCACGATGTTGGGATGCGCCAGGCGAGCGAGCGTCTGGGCCTCGGCGAGGAACTGTTCGACATCCTCGTCCGCATGCGAGGTGCGAAGCACTTTGAGCGCGGCGCGACTTTTCAGGTAGAGGTGCTCTCCTAAGTAGACTTCTGCGAAGCCGCCTCGCCCCAGCAAGCGGATGAGGTGATAGTTGCCAAGCTGTTGCCCTACTCGATCTGGCATGCTCGCACCTCCACTGGAGAGCTAGTTTCAAGTTATCAATGGAAATCCTGGCACACTCTCAACTTTATCGCCCCTGCGTGTGGGAGGCCCAGATGGGTTTTTGAGCGAGAGTATAGATCACCTGGCCTACCTCCTGACCATTCGTGTGGGAAGCCCAAATGGCGGTGGCGGCCAGATTTGCGGTCTTGTAGAGGACGAGATTACCGTCCTGTTGCATAATCAGTTGAAATGAGCCATTGTCGGTGACGACGCTGTTTTGCTGACCCTGCTGCGGGTTAGGGAACAAGGCGCCACCGCCGGGTAATGTTGCCATAGAAACCTCCTTCTGAAGTCAAAAGCGAAGAGTACCAACTGATAGGGATCAATATCAGATAGACGATGACACTGCTCCTTTTTTGCATATTCAATCAACTACGAGGAGCGCCTGGCACGATATCAACAGGTGATCGCTTTACGTAGGCGAGGCATGAGCCAAGCCGCCATTGCACGCCGAGTCAGGATGGGAGCGAGCACGTCAGGCCTGGTT
>WNGK01007252.1_pt1 | contig 12192 bp, 15 predicted proteins | sample 5400601 | NCBI WGS metagenome assembly WNGK01 (sample SAMN13153376, study PRJNA577476) | soil metagenome | isolation source: 60 cm soil or saprolite under Garry oak tree replicate 1 | place: USA:California | collected 2016-06-15
GCGCCGTCTGTGCACGGCTCGAGCCGTACCTTCCACCCGTCGGCCGCGCCCGCCGGGACGGTCAGGCACATCCCGTGCATCCGCAGCGTGCCGTCCTGCACGTACTTCCAGGACTGGGCGGCGGCGCCGTTGCAGGTCCAGATCTCGGCCGGAGTACCGGCCGCCGCCAGATTGTGCACGTCGTCGAGGCACTTCCCGCCGAGGTCAAGCGGGACCGGCCCGGCTGGGCCCGCGTCCGGCGGCATGCTCACGGTCCAGGTGAAGGAGACCGAGCCGGTGAGGCCATGGCCGTCAGACGCCGTGACCGTCGAGGCGTAGCTGCCCGGCGCGACGGGCCAGCCGGTGATCTGCCCGGTGCTGCTGATGGCGACTCCCCTGGGCAGTCCCGTGGCAGAAAATGACAGCGTCTGCCCGACGACCGGGTCGGCCGGCTTGATGCGTCGGCCAACGGGGCTGCCGACAAGGTAGTGCTGAGCTCCTGGGTCCAGCAGCGGGAGCACGGCCGGATTGAGCTGGTCGAGGTCGGTATGGCCGGCATCGTTGATCCCGGTCACCGTGCCGGTGCTTGTGTACTGCCAGAACGCCCAGTTACCCCAGCCGGCCGTCGCCACCGGGCTGGACGCGGTCGCGCTGTAGTACGGGGTCCACAGCGGGATCTGGCCGAATGCCGCGCTGCCGCCCGTGCAGTCCTTCCACCAACCCGGCGGGGTGTAGATGACCGGCTGCTGACCAGTACTCTTCTGCACCTCCGCGCCGAAGGCGGCGATCCACGACACCATGGCGGACTGGCTGAGCCCGTAGCACTGGCCGGTGCCATCGGGGTTGGGGTTGTACTCGATGTCCAGCATGACCGTCGGCACTCCGGCGGCGCCTGTCTTCAGGAAGTTGATCAGGTCATCCGCCTGGACCACCGGGCTGCTGCTGGCGCTGCCACCGCCGCCGTCCGGGATGGCGTAGGCGTAGGCCAGCACAGAAAGGCCGGCCGCCTTCGCGTTCACCAGGTCGGTGAGTGCGTACTTGTTCGTGTAGTAGCCGCCCTCGGTGGCCTTGATCGCGGCGAACTGGATACCGGCGCCAGCCACCGCCGGCCAGTTGATCGTTGTCTGCTCCTGAAAGGAGGCGACGTCCACACCCTGCCACGCGCCCGCGATGACCCCGGGTGTCACCGACGTCGCGGCCGGGCCAGAACCCGTGGACCCGGTGCCGCCGGCCGTGCCCGCGAGCTGGCGCAGGACCTGGGGCGAGTGGGCGGCCTGCACGTTGGGATGATCTACGGGCTGCGGCTGTCCCGATGGTTGCGCGACGGGCCTGGGGCCGGCGGCCGCCGCGGCTGCTGACGAGGCGACCAGCGCCAGCGCGCTGACGGTGGCAACCCCGGCCATGAACCCCGTCCGCAGCAGGCATGCCAATGCGCGCATCAAGACCTCTCCTTGCAGAACCGGTCCTTGCAGAACCGGCCAGTACTGTCACGGGCGGGCCTAGAATCTCATCCGGCCATAGGTAATGTCCGGTTGTTGCAGATATTGGGTCCGAAGGACAAGCCCAGCGAAAACCGGACCGGCCCGTATCAGCCGGGTGACCTTTCAGCCGGGTGACCTTGATTACCTCTGCGGCCCGGCCTGCCGGGAATCGGCCGGGCTGCCCGGCGGTTGGCACCTGCATGGCTGCGGGACACCAGATCACGATCACGCCGGCCGATGTCCGCATCGAGGTGACCCTCGATGGTCAGAGGCTGGCCAAGTCCGACCGGGCGGTAGTCCTGAACGAGACAGGACTACCGCCCCGGTACTACTTTCCTCGCGACGACGTGCGGGCCGACCTGCTGCGGTCCTCTGACCGGCAGACGACCTGCCCGTTCAAGGGCCAGGCGTCGTATTGGTCGGTTCAGGTGGGGGACCAGGTCCACGAGGACCTCGTCTGGAGCTACCAGAACCCGATTCCCTCGGCCGAGGGAATCGCTGGCTTGATGTGCTTCTATAACGACCGGGTCGAGCTGACCATAGGCGGGGCGCGCCAGCCGGGCGCGCAGGCGTCCCGGCACTAGCCGCTCGCAAAGGCCCTGCGTCGCCCGACCCGGCCGCGGACTTCAAGTTCCGGGGCGCCGGCACCGCGGCTCCCGTCGCGGTCACCTGGGTGGCTCAGCCACCGGTCGCCGCGAACCAGACGTCGACCCCGGTGGGACCGGTGACGAAGATGATCGGGGCTATGCAGGGATGGGGGAGCGCTACCGTGGCGTCGATGCTCGAGTCGCCGGCCGCGTCAGCCTTGAAGTCGCCCGTGCTGACATTGGCCACCGTGGCCGTGCCGTCGGCACCGATGCTCTGGCAGCTCACGACGGCCCGGAAGTCCGGGAACGGGTTCGTGCCCTGCAGCGCGACCGGCACGGGCGACTGTTCGGCGAGGACGAGCCCGCTCACCTTGACCTTGAGGTGACCGTCGCCCTTGAGCGACCCGTTCGCCGCGGTGAGCAGCCAAGGCAGCCCGCCGCCTGGCACGCCCCTGATCGGGTTCGCCGGACCCACGTAAGGGCCGGTGACCGGCACCATCGTGTCGAACTTCAGGATCGTGGGCGGGCCGGGAACCGGCGAGGCGGCGACGCCCTGCACGGCCGCCACGCTCACCAGGGCCGCGCCTCCCACCATGCCAAGCAGCAAGCTGATCTTGCGCATTTCACACCTCTCTCCGGGCACGCGAACAACACGCTCGCGCCCCGCTGCCAGATCATGCGTCTTCAATCACACGTCCCGCGCGGGCGCGGGGTTCAACTCTGTCCGCGCCTCTCCCGGCCCGGGCCCGGCAACCTCGCGAGCGGATTTGTCAACGGCGCGGCCGCCGCGAAACGATGCTGCCGGAGGAACCATGACCGAGCCCGAGCGTCACCACCACCACGGACCCGAGGGGCAGACCCCCGCACTTGGTGATCTGTTCAGTCAAGCGTTCTGGGATCAGCGATACCAGGCGAGCGGGGCGCTGTGGAGCGGTCACCCCAATCCGCAGTTGCTGGCCGAGGCAGCCGACCTGCCGGCCGGCAGGGCGCTGGATGCCGGCTGCGGGGAAGGGGCAGACGCCATCTGGCTGGCCGAGCGCGGCTGGCTGGTAACCGCCGCCGATATCTCGACCGTCGCTCTCGACCGCGGCGCAGCCCATGCCAGGGAACTGAGCAGCGAACTGGCGGAGCGGATCACCTGGCAGCAGGCGGACCTGCTCTCCTGGTCACCGCCGTCGCAAAGCTACGACCTGGTCTCGGCGCAGTTCATGCAGCTTCCCGCCGAGCCCAGAGCCGCATTCTTCGGTCGGATCGGCACCGGGGTGTCGACAGGCGGGAGGCTGCTGGTCGTTGGTCACAGCCCCGCCGACCTGAGTACGACGGCGGCTCGGCCGCCGCTGCCGGAACTGTTCTTCACCGCCGCTGAGCTGGCAGCCGGCCTCGATCCTTCGCTGTGGACGATCCTCGTCAGCGAGGCTCGCCCTCGCCTTGTCCGCGACCCCGACGGGCAGCCGGTTACCGTGCACGACGAGGTGATCGTCGCCAAACGCAACTGACCGGCGGGCGCGGCCGCGAAGCGACCGAAGCTAGGCCGAAGCTAGTCATCAATGATCGGCGCACGCGCCAGGGCGAGCGGTCACGCCGCGCCCGCGGTAAGCGAACGTGCAAAACCAACCCGCGCGTTAATTTCCGCCACCTGCCCGGGGCTGGTCACTGGCAACCGGGCGGCATGGAAGAAGTTGGCGCCCTGCACCGTTACCTGGACAAAGCCATTGGTCTTTGTTTCCTTCACCAGCAGGAAGAGCAGGCCGAGGAGAAAGAACCACACGGTAAGTATCGTGAAGATGATTGCCCAGGTAGGAATGACGTTCGACGTCACACTCATGTCCTCAAATGACCAGACAACATCCTTGATCGGGTGATTGCCGGACGGCGTGATGACCGATTTGGATGTGCAGGATATGTCGCCAATGGCCACCAGGATCGGGAGCGGGGCATCTTCTGTTTCCATGGCAAAGACTTTAGGGCACTGACCACTCGCAAACCAACATTAGCGCAACGTAAGGATTTCCTTACCATGAAGTAAGCGGCCGGCCGGAGATCGGCATGCAGGCCAGATAGACGGCCAGGAACAGCGCGGTCGGCACGGTCACGAGCGCGGCCACGCCCGCCAGATTCAGTCCGTACAACGTGATCAGCAGCACGCCCGCGGCCGCTATCGCGGCGAGGAAACCGGGCTCCCGCGTCCGCCGTTCGCCGGCGGCAACTCCGCGGCCCGCAAGCTGGCGCGCCATGGTGGCGGCGCCGGTGACGTACGCGTTGACCGCGCCGATCGTCAGGATGACGGCCGCGGCCGCCGATCGTCGCGACGGCCAGGCCGAGGTACAGTACCGTGGTGACCGCCAGCGCGATCGCGATCACCCTGGGAAGCTGCCGCTGCGGACTGGCGAAGCGCGTGGTCAGCGGCGCGACGGCCTCCCAGCCGACGAACGACAGCATCAGGGTGGTGGCCGCGCGCCCGACCGGCGGCCAGCCGTCCGGCGCGAGCAGCGCCAGCCAGGCGACGATCGAGGCCGGTCCGGCCTCGGCCGCGGCGAGGCCGGGCAGCAGCAGGCCGGGACCGAGCAGGGCGCCGATGTACAGTGCCGCGCCCCGGGAGGTGGTCAGGCTGGGGGAGTCCGCGTGGTTTGCGTAGCGCCTGGTCATGACTTCGAATCGGCCAGAAAACGCCCGGCACGCGATGGCAAATATAGCGCCAGCACCGCCAGGGCACGCAATGAACTTGCGTCAAAGTGACTATAGACTCAGCTTTATGTCAGAGCATCAACCGGACAGCGTTGATCGTGCCATCGTCACCAGGCTCCAGCGCGACGGCCGGGTCGCGAACGTGGACCTGGCCGACGCCGTCGGCCTGTCTCCCTCGGCCTGCCTGCGGCGGGTCAAGGCGCTGGAGGCCAGCGGGGTCATCGCGGGCTACCACGCCGACGTCAGCCGGGTGCGCGCGGGCCTGGGGCTGACCGTCTTCATCGGCCTGCGGGTCGAGGGCCACTCGCAGGAGACGTCGTCGCGGATCGAGCAGAACCTGCTGGCCATCCCGGCGGTCGTCGCGTGCTACCTGGTCTCCGGCAACGACGACTTCCTCGTCGAGGCGGCCGTGCCCGACCTGGCCAGCTACGAGCAACTTTTGCTCGGGGAGATCCTGGCCATCCCGTCGGTGGTCGAGGCGCACAGCACGTTCGCGATCCGGACGATCCTCAGCGGCGGCCCGGTGCCGCTGCGGCACTGGCGCTAGCGCGGCCGCGGCCGCGGCCGCGCCGCGCTACGGCGAGATTGACTTCTCGCTGTACTCCCACAGGCTCGCTGCGAGCTCGGGCGTGACGAGCTTGCTCGGCTCCCGCTCGCGGCGGCTTTCGTAGTACTTGCCGGACTCGCTGGCTACGTCGGGCGAGGTCGCGCAGTACAGCGAGGTCCGCGCGCCCTGCTCGATCGTCAGCATCCGGCGGGTCACGAGCTGCCTGGCCGGCCACGGGACCCGGCGCCAGATCTGCGACGCGACCACGCCGGGGTGCAGCGAGTAGGCGGTCACGCCGGTGCCGTCCAGCCGGCGGCCGAGTTCGGCCGCGAAGAGCACGTTGCAGAGCTTGGAGACCGCGTACTCGGGCAGCCCGGTGATGCTCTTCGTGCGATTACGCAATCCCTCGAAGTTGATCCCCTTCGCCTGGTAGTGCGAGTCGCTGGCAACGGTCACGATCCTGGCCGGGGCGCTGTCCCGCAGCAGCGGAAGCAGGGCCTGCGTCAGCGCGAAGTGCCCGAGGTGGTTGATGCCGAAGTGGATCTCGAAGCCGTCGGCGGTGCGCCCGCGGGCGCCGCCCACTCCCGCGTTGTTGATCAGCACGTGCAGCGGCTCGCCGAGCGCGGCGAACTCGCTCGCGCACTGCCGGACGCTGGCCAGGTCGGCCAGGTCCAGGTGCAGCAGCCGGACCTGGCCACTGCCCGAGGCGGCCGAGATCGCCGCGACGGCCGCCTCGCCCTTGGCCCGCGACCGGCACGCGAGCCAGACCCGGCCGCCGCGGGCGGAAAGGTCCTGTGCGGTCGCGTAGCCGATTCCGGCGTTCGCGCCGGTGACCAGGAAGGTCCGGCCGGCCATCGAGGTCAGGTCGGTCATCGCGGCGGGCCGGTCAGGCGCCGTTGTCGCGGTCGGTGCCGGCGTCCACGCGGGCCAGCAGCAGGGCGACGTCGTCGCCGTGTCGCGTCTGCCTGCGGGGCAGGCTGAGCAGGTCGTCGGCGAGCACCTCGAGGTCGTCGGTGGTCCCGAGCCGCAGCACGGCCAGCAACGAGCTCAGGTTGTGCTCGTCCGCGCTGTCGGCGACCATCAGGCCGTCGGTGGTGAGCACCAGGACCGAGCCGGGCTCGACGAGGAGCTGCGTGGTCGAGTAGACCGCGTCCGCGTCGATGCCGAGCGGCAGCCCGGCGTCGCAGTCAAGCACGCGCGGCTTCCCGCCCGGAGGCAGCAGCAGCGCGGGCGGGTGACCGGCCCGGCAGATCGCCAGCTCCCGCGTGCCCGGGTTGACGACCACGAAGCAGCACGTCGCGAACAGCGCCAGGTCAGGGTCCGCGTTCAGGTCGGCCAGCCACTGGTTGGCGCGGGCCATCACCTCGGCCGGGCCGTGGCCCTCGCGCGCGTAGGCGTGCACCGTGGTGCGCAGCCGCCCCATCAGCGAGGCGGCGATGAGGTTGTGCCCCTCCACGTCCCCGATCACGAGCGCGACCCGGCCGTCGGCGAGCTGCACGACGTCGTAGAAGTCCCCGCCGATCTCCACCCCGGACGTGGCGGCCTGGTACCTGGTCGCGATCGTGAGCCCGCACGCGGTCAGCCGGCCGCGCGGCAGGACGCCGCGCTGGAGCGCGGCCGCGAGCGCGCCCTGGAGCTCGTGCATCCTCGCCCGCTCGAGCGACAGGGCGAGCAGCGCGGAGGCGGCGAAGAGCTGCGCCTTCTCATCGGCGCGGAACTCGTGCCGCTCACCGAAGCCGAACAGGCAGGCCCCGACGTGCCCGCGGGAGTCCCGCACCGGCAGCGCGACCCACGCCTGCGCCGTGCCGTGGCGCAGCCGGTCGACCAGGTGCGGGAAGTCCTCGGCGAGTATCTCCGGCGAGCTGATGTAGACCGGCGCGCTCCACTGGATCGCGACCGAGATCGGGGCGGGCTGGCGTGACGTGAGCCCGCAGAGCGCGTCGACACTGTCCTCGTCCAGCCCGCAGGACGCCGCCACCTTGAGGTGGCCGTCGCGCTCGGCCACCAGGATGAGGCTGTCGGCCCCGTAGGCGCTGATGCCGGCCTGAGCCGCGTCGATGATCGCGTTGACGGTGAGCGCCGACGCCAGCGTCGCGGTGAACTCGTGCATCCGCCTGGCCCGGTCGGCGACCTCGCGCAGCCGCCGCTGCTCGGCCTCCCGCTTGGCACGCGACGTGGTGATGTCCACGACCATGCCCATCATCCGGGCCGGCCGCCCGTCGGGTCCCGGCAGCACCCGGCCGCGAGTCTCCATCGTGCGCAGGCTGCCGTCGGCGCTCTTGACCCGGTACTCGAGCTGGTAGGTGCCGTTGGAGGCGAGCATCCGCTCGATCGCCTCGTGCAGTTGCGGCAGGTCAGACTCGGGGACCCTGGTCAGGAACGTGTCCATGGTCGCCGAGGGGTCCTCCGGCAGACCGTGCATCCGGTAGGTCACCGCGTCGCACATGACCTCGCCCGAGTCGAGCTCCCAGGTGAAGAACCCGGCGTCGACCGACGTCGAGGTCGGGTGGAAGGTGGGCGAGTTGCGGTCTCTTAAGGTGCCAGGCAATCCGTTGCCCGTCGTGACCGGGCCATCGGCGGGCTGAGCCGTCGCGACGACGTCACTCGGCTGTGTCATCGTCCGCTCGCTCACCGTCGTTATGTTCGCCGCGTCGCCGCATGGGCGGCTCACGGTAACTGTCCGAAGTACCACATCATAGGCCAGGGCACCGGGGCCGGGCCCGAAGATTCAACCGATTTCCGGCGGCAGCCGAGCCAATTCGTCCGGTCGGCGCGGTCAGGCGAGGGCCGCCGGCGTCTGGCGAGGGCCGGCGCGGTCTGCTACTGACCGTCACCGTCGGCTTGGGGTTCGGCTCGCTGCCCGGCGCCGCCCGGCGCCGCCCGGCGCCGGGCAGCCCGTCGGCTTGACTCCGTACCCCGGTACGGCTGCTAGCTTTCACGGCATGGCTGGTCTTACCATCGGCAAGTTCGCCGCCGCTGAGGGCGTCAGCGTCGAGACGATCCGCTTCTACCAGCGCAAGGGCCTGCTCGCGCGGCCGGAGCGCCGCGGCTCGGAGTTCCGCGAGTACTCGGCGGCCGACCAGTGGCGGCTGGCCTTCATCCGCCGGGCCAGGCTGCTCGGCTTCACGCTGACCGAGATCGGCGACCTGCTCGGCCCGGCCGAGGCCAGGTCGACCGGGGACATCACGCGGGCGGCCGAGGCGAAGCTCGCCGCGGTCAGCGCGCAGATCGCCGAGCTCAGCGCGCTCGCGTGCCGGCTGCGCCGGCTCGCGCGGGTCTGCGCGCACGGCAGCCGCGACGACTGCGTGGCGCTGCACCTGCCAGAGTTCGAGTCCGCCTGCGGGCAGGCGGCGAGCTGACCGGGGTTTCAGCCGATTTGAGGGGAACGAGTTCGATGAGCGCAGCCAAGTCCGTCACCGACCAGAGCTTCGCGGCCGATGTCCTGGCCAGTCCCAGGCCGGTCATCGTGGAGTACTGGGCGCCGTGGTGCGGCCCGTGCCGCCAGGTCGGCCCGGTGCTCGACGCGATCGCCGCGGAGTACGCGGGCAAGGTCGACGTCGTCAAGCTCAACACCGACGAGAACCCCGAGACGATGCGCGGCTACGGGGTCATGATGGTCCCGACGATCAACCTGTTCTCCGGCGGCGAGGTCGTCAAGCAAGTAATAGGCGCCAAGTCGAAGTCGGCACTCCTCCGCGAGTTCGCCGAGTTCATCTAGCGTTCCGGGCCGCCGCCCCGACCGCCGAGGGGAGCAGCACGTGACCGAGCCGGGCATTGCCGACAAGGACCGCATCGCCGAGAAAGACCGTGTCGTCGAGTTGCTCGGCCGCGAGTGGTCGGACATCGCCGGCCTGCTGGCCGGCCTGACCGACGAGGAGTGGTCCCGGCCCGCCCTGCCCGGCTGGGATGTCCACGACGTGCTCGCCCACCTGATCGGGACGGAGCGGTCCCTGACCGGCGCCGCGCTCCCTGATGTTCCTTCCGACCCGGGCGCGCACGTGCGCAACGACATTGGCCGGCTGAACGAGGCGTGGGTCACCGCGCTGCGCGACCGCGCGCACGCGGACCTGCTCGCCGACTTCCGCGCCGTGACCGCCGAGCGGCTGGCCAGCCTGCTGGCCATGTCGGTCGAGGAGTTCAACGCCCCGTCGTGGACTCCGGCCGGCAACGCGACCTACGCGCGCTTCATGCAGATCCGGATCTTCGACTGCTGGATGCACGAACAGGACATCAGGACCGCCGTTGGGCGGCCGGGCAATGAGCACGGCGCTGCGGCGCGGCAGTCGCTCGAGGAGGTGGTCCTGGGGCTCGGCTACATCGTCGGCAAGCGCGGTCGCGCGCCGGACGGCAGCTCGGTCCTGATCAGGCTCGGCGGGCCCATCGAGCGCGACCTGGCCGTCGTCGTGGACGGGCGGGCGCGAGTTGTTGACGCCATAAGTGGAGCGCCGACGGCGACCCTGACCTTGTCATCCTCGGAGTTCATGCGGCTGGCCGGCGGCCGCGAAGACGCGCAGGCCGCGGAGGGCGCGATCGACCTCGGCGGTGACCTGGCGCTGGCCCGTCAGCTCGCGACCAGCCTGGCGTTCACGATCTGACCCGCGGTTCTCAGCGGGTGACCGCGCCGGCGACCAGGGCGATGCCGCGCGCCCACGCGGCGAGCTGGCCGGGCGGCAGGAACGCCATGCCCTTCCTGGTGTGGTCCACCATCGGCGAGGTCACGTAGCGCTCATGGCCGGACGGGTCGATGAAGTAGATCAGCGACGTGTGGATCACGTCAGCGTTCCGGCTGGGCGCCTCGACCTGGATCTGGTAGTGGTCCCACACCGCGTGCAGGCTCTTCAGCGACCCGGTCAGGAAGTACCACGAGCCGATCGAGTCGAGCCGCTGCGCGTTGGAGTAGGAGGCGACGTCGGAGACCCGCCGGTGGTAGGGGTTCACGTTGACCGCGACGAACACGACCCGCCGCGCCGAGGTGCCCAGTTCCTTGTGCGCGTCGATGAACTCACGGGACACCAGCGGGCAGATGTCGGTGCAGTGCGAGTCCATGAACGTGAGCACGACGGTGCTGCCGCGGAAGCTGGACAGCGACACCTGCCGGCCCGACTGGTCGGTCAGGGTGAAGCCCGGTGCCGTCGCCGGCGGAACCGGCGAAAGCTGCATCATTTCGGCCAGCGAGGTGCTCACGCTGGCCGGGATCCCGGTCGGCCGGAAAGGCGTCGGCTCGTTCCTGGCGTGCAGCCGGGTCACCGCGAACGCGAACACGGTGGCGAACGCGATGCCGCCGAGCAGCGCCCCGCCGTACAGCAGGATCGAGGACCGCCTCGGCCGCGCGGGCCGCTTGCGCGCCCAAGGTCCGGGCCCGGCGGGCGGTTCGCCCGGGTCGCCGGCCGGGGCGCCGCTCACCTGGTCAGTCTCGTTCATCCAGCAAGGCTACCGAAATCCAATGACCACGGAGTAACCTCACGCCGTGGCCGATCTGTCCGACTACCTGGAGTTGCCGGTCGGCCAGGCCCGCGAGCAGTTCGCCGCGCTGCTTCGCCGCCGGCCAGTGACAGCCGGCAGGCAAGTCACGTTCCTGCCGGTCGAGACGCTGCTCTGCCTCGCCGCCTCGTTCGTCGTGAACCATCGCGGCTTCGGCGGCTCGACCGCGCACCTCGCGCCCGCGCCCGTGCCCTCGCTGGCCCGCCTGTTCTCCCGCCCGCCGTCCAGCGTGCTGGCGAAGATGGCCAACCTGGACGGCTCCCGCTCGCACGGCGGCCGCTGGGACGTGCTGGCCGGCGCCGTGCTCCGGGACAACCCGGCCCGTTTCACCGCCGTATACCGGATGCTGCTCGGGGCGGCCAGGGCCGAAGGTATCGGTTCGGACAAGCTGCCCGACTTCCTCGAACTGGAAGATGGCGACGACCTCGTGCTGCTCGGCCAGGACGAGATCGATATGTCGGTGCTCGAAGCGGACCTGCGGCAACGGCTGCAGGGGCGATCCGATCCGGACTGGTCGGCCAAGGAGACCGAGCGGATCCTGCTTGCCGCTGCCCGCGTTGGCCAGCACATGTTCGCGGTGAACGTGTTGCGCAATTGCGGCAGCAGGTGCGTGTTCTGCGGGCTGGCTCCCGCGGGTTTCGGCGCCAAGCGCATGCTGCTGGCGGGCCACATCAAGCCGTGGAAGGACAGCTCGCCGGTCGAGCGCCTGGACTTCCGGAACGGGCTGGCCGCCTGTCCGGCACACGACGTCGCCTTCGACACCGGACTGCTCACGGTCAACGGCGGCCTGCGCATCCACGTCGCGCGCTCGCTCGCGAGCGCGGTGGCGAGCGATCTCGCCGCGAGGCACTATTTCGGCCGCCCGCCGCTGTACGAGGCCCTGGCGGCGCCCAGCCACCGCTCCTCAAGTACCTGGACTGGCACCGGCGGAAGATCTTCGTCGCCTGATGGCGACAGCGGGCAGCGAGGGTGATCGCGCGGCGATGGTGGCCGCCGTGTTGGCGCAGTGGCTGGGGTGGCGCAGTGGCTGGAGTGGTGAAAGCGATCAAAGTGGCAAATGCCGCCAAGGCGAGCGTGAGTACGCGGTTAAATGGGCGCGGTCACGCCAACCATGCGCCGGAGGCACTCGTGGCTTATATCTTCATGGCCGTGCATTACCCGGAGCCGGGCAAGCTCGATGACATCTACGCGAGCATGGCCGGAATGGCCGAGTCAATGGCCGGGACGCCTGGGCTGATCGAGATAGGCCCCTGGCTCGACCGGGCCGGCGACCGGGTCGTCGGCTTTTCCCGATGGCAGTCCAGGGAAGCGTTCGACGCCGCCATGCCAGGAAGCGGTGTTCCCAACGCGGTGATACATAGCGGCGAGAGCAGGCCCCGCGAGTACTTCCATCTCGTCAAGCCGGACGGGTCGGCCTGAGGCGGCGGCCCGA
>WNGK01011648.1_pt1 | contig 12192 bp, 11 predicted proteins | sample 5400601 | NCBI WGS metagenome assembly WNGK01 (sample SAMN13153376, study PRJNA577476) | soil metagenome | isolation source: 60 cm soil or saprolite under Garry oak tree replicate 1 | place: USA:California | collected 2016-06-15
GTAAGCCGCGAGCACATTGCGAACCAGCTGGTAGCTGCTGTAGGCGGGTTCTGTTGGAGGAGCAACGGTGTGGTTGGGAGGCTCGACATCCGGCGGCGCTGTCTCTTCCCATTCCTGCGAATAGTCTTCAGGAAACTCGACCGCTTCTTTCCGGCGGCCCACAGGAAGCGCGACGCGCGGCAACAGTTCGCGATCGAAGACCTGGTCGATGTCGCGGTATGCTTCAACGATAGAAGCGGTGCGCGACTGGAAGTCTGACTCCGTCAACTTGGCTTCAACCAGCAGCGAGCCCCACCGCATATCCACTTCAGTACGATCGAACAGGCCGCTCTTGAGGGGCACGCGCGCTTTCCAGCCAAAGACCGGCGCTTCGCCTGCATCCACTCCAAGCGCGTTTCGCACCAGGGGAGACTCCAACACTCCCGGTACGCAAAATACATTCATCAGCAACGCATCGGAGCTCATGCTGGAGTCAAGCTCGCGCCATTTCCGACCCGGATCGGCGGAGGGTTTGGGGAGTGCCCGGCCTTGGGCATGAACCTTGTTGAAGCGCTTCATCCATTCGGGGCGGGCAGTGATTGCCGCGTAGGCCGCGTCGTAGAAATTTCCGTGCTGGTGGTTTTCGGGCGCGTACACGATCACGGGCTGGCTGCCATAGCTTTCCACGTGAAGACGCCCGCGCGCATGGCTCCGATTGCGAAGACAAAGTTCTGTGCGGAGCTGGCTTGCGTAGAAGCTGGATTTCACGGCCATCTTCACCAGCGTAAATTGCGCGGGGTCGGGAAGCTTGTGCCGATGCTGGGGTCTACCATCAATGGGTTGAGGTATCGGCCGCTATCTCCATGAGAAAATGGGATACGTGATCGTTCGCATCAAGCTATTTTTTCTTATCTTTATCCTGGCCTCGACAGTCGTACTTTGCGGTTCTGCGAAGGCCCTTGATTCGAAGACCAAGGCAGCCGAAGAAGCGGGCGCGCTTCTGTTTCGCGACAGGGGTTGCACCTACTGTCACGGGGTGGGCGGTATCGGCACCAAGAAAGCGCCGCCGCTTACGGATCTGCCCAAAGAAAAAACCTGGCCGCCTGCGAAGATTACCGATCAGATTTTGAACGGCGGACAGAAGATGCCGCCGTTTCGCGATTCTCTGAGTGACGAAGAGATCGCCCAACTCGTCGCGTACCTCAGATCAAAGCACAAGCCGGTTCCGCCGCCCTCCGCGACTCCGATTCCGCCGCCTGGAGATTGAGGGTTTGGCGGTCCCGGACTGTGCTGCGGGCCATGTGACTCCGTCCCTTCTGAGGCTTCGTCTCTGCCCTCAAATGCCGATGCGCCTTCAGATCTCCACGGGTACGTTGGCTACTCCCTCGACGCCGAAGATGCGGCGGTAGCGTTCGATCTCTTCTGGCGGCCCCATGGCCTTCGCGTAATTGTCGGAGAGCTTAACCGCGGGACGGCCCTCGACTTCGGTCAGCTTGCAGACCAGGCTCACCGGGTTGAAGCTCTCATCGCCGCGCGGATTGCAGTTCCGAAAATCGTTGGTGAGGAAGGTTCCCCAGCCGGCGCTGAAGCGAATGCGCCGATGCGGAGTCCAGCGCTGCACATCGCAGAAGTCGGACGCAGCGCGAAACTTGTCGGGCTCTACGCCATCGTGCACGATGCCTCCAAAGTGCGCATGTGATGCGAGGATGCGGTCCACATCGAGGGCATCGGAAGCAATGAGACGCTTTCGCCGCGGATCGCGTCCGCGCTCCTTGAGCCACGCAACGTATTCATCTCCAGCGATAAAGGGATCCTTGCTGTCAATGCGCTGGCCGGTCCAGTCCGCGACCCAGTCGGGAGCGTTGCGCAAAAACTGCGTGGTGCCGAAGGTGTCGGGCAGCAGGATCAACAGCTCGCCCTGGTAGGTCTGCTGCCAGAGTTCGAGCAGGCGGTACTGTGCACTGCGCACTTCTTCGTCGGTGTTCGCCATGGCTGCGAGGGCCATTGGGAGTTCATGTGCATTGGTGCCGATGGCTTCGAGATCGTGCTTGTAGGAGAGATAGGTGTTCGAGCTGCCGGCAAAGCTTGCGCCGAGCACATCGCTCATGGCTTTTACGACGTACTCCTGCCATAGAAAGCTGTGGCGGCGGCGGGTGCCGAAGTCGCTTACGCTGAGGCCGGGCACACCACGCAGACGCTCCATCTTTTCCCACAGGCGGGTTTTGGCGCGCGCATACAGGATGTCAAGTTCAAACTCGGTGAGGTTCTTGAGGCTAGCGCGCGTCTTGAGCTCGTCGATTGCGGAGAGCGAATAGATCTCCCACAAAGTGGTGTCGGTCCAGAGGCCTTCAAAGCGGAGCGAGATTTGTCCATCGACGACGGCGAGCTCGAAATCGGAAAGCTTGAAATCCTGGTCGAGCCACTCAAGAAAGGCGGGCTCAAACATGCCGCGGTGTCCGTAGAAGGTGTTGCCGGCGAGCCATATCAATTCTGACTTGTGAAATCGCAGCTTCCGGGTCGCTTCCAATTGCTCACGCAGCTGGTTGATATCCACGACTTCGCCGAGGCGCACGTGGGTGGTGCGGTTCTGCAGCGTGAAGGAGACGCGCGTGCGCGGAAAATGCTTCCAGATGAACTGAAGCATGAGCAGCTTGTAAAAATCGGTATCAAGCAGGGACCGGGTGATCGCGTCCAGTTCAAAGTTATGGTCATGGGCGCGCCGGGCGAGGTTGACTATCACAATGTCATTACTTTAAAGCACCGCGCCAGCTTCGATGACTCCGGCAATCCGCGCCTGCACCGCAGTATCGAGTGCAGGCATGGCCCCAGCTTGCGACGCTACCCAACTGCCCCAGCGGTTGCCAGCTTCGTTGAGCGTGGCGAGGTCTGCACCGCGCAACATGTAGTGAGTCATGGCGGCGGTGAACGCGTCGCCCGAGCCAATGGTGTCTGCCACTTTTACGGAGACGCCCGGGTGCTCATGCCAGGAGTCGCGCGTTACAAGGAGGCTTCCATTTCCGCCGCGTGTGACGGCGACCATTTGCAGCGTGGGAAACTCCACTAGTAGCCTCTCGGCACCCACACGCAGCGCACCGGGCGCATGCTCGTCGAAGGAGGGCAAGCCGAGCAGGCCTAAGACGAGAGACACCTCGGTGTCATTCATCTTCATCACGGTGGCCAACTCGAGCGACTCCTGCACCACTTCGCTGGAGTAGAACGGCGTGCGCAGATTGACATCGAAGACGCGAACGCAGGCCGATGAAGTTTGTGCGGCCAGCGTCTGGATGGTCTGCCGGGACTCAAGGCTGCGTTGCGCGAGGGAACCGAAACAGATGGCATCGGCGCGCTCTGCGAGCTGCACCCACTCATCGGAGAGCTCAAGGAAATCCCAGGCGGCGGGGTCGTGAATGATGTACTCCGGCTGGCCATCTTTGAAGGCAACTGTCACGCGTCCGGTCTCATGCGCGGGGTCGACTTGCAGGAACTCGGTATCGACGGGCATGGGGTCGAGCAAATCGACAGCAGCCCGGCCGAGATCGTCGCGTCCGATGCGGCTGAGAATGGAGGCGTGACATCCGAGGCGCCCCGCCATCACGGTGAAATTCGCCGGAGCTCCACCGAGCCTCGGCCCTTCAGGCAACACATCCCACAACAGTTCGCCAATACCAAGAATTCGATGCGGTTCCATTCGACTTGCTCTCCCCGTTTTTACATTCCGCCATTTGAGTCAAGCGGATGTTCAAGGTGCCAGCAGACAGCTTTCTCCTTCGAAGGGTAATTCGTCAAGCGGATTGGAGACACGTGTCTATTCAAAGTCAGCAGGCTGGCGCGTAACGGATGCGATGCGCTGATGTTGAAGAGACTGGGGTCTGCGGGATGGGAAACGATCGAGAGTATGGGTATCGCTATTCCCTGCCCTTGCCGATCCACCGCCAGATGGAACAGTCCTCGTAGGGAGCGGACGCATATTCGCCATCGGGTTGATTGTTGAGGATCTTGTGGTCAGCGAGCGCGTCAGGGCGCGACCGTTTTACCTGTCCCAGAAAGAGCCGGGCGAATCCCGCCTGCTGCTCGATTGTGCGCTCCTGCTCGTTGTTGACATAGAGAAGGTCAAGTTGGCCGGGACGGCGCGCGAAGCTCCTGGCCAGAGTCAAGAGGAAGCGGCGCATCACGGTCGCGCCGAATGGATTGAAGAGAAAAGCGACGCAGGGTCTGGGCGGGAAGGCGAACTCCACTGCATCGCCGTGCACGATGCGCAGAGAGGCTCGCGCGCGACCCGACTTCCGCCAGATAGCACGATTTTTCTGCGCTGTTCGCACCAGGGCGGGATGAAGCTCCACTCCGATCACCTCGCGGAAAGGCATCTCTGCTGCCAGCAGCATGGCGCGGCCCATTCCGGCACCGACGTCGATGAAGGTGGTCTCTTCGATCGGTGCGGCGGGACGGGTGCGGCGCCATCGGCGCAAAAGTGCCTGGAAGACCGATGGCGCGACCCCGTAGTACGCGGTCGCGTGGCGATCATGCCGATGCCCGCTGGCCAGGTGGCGCCCGGCGATGAGGCCGCTGGTGCGCACTCCGTGTTCCAGATCGAAGGGGTGGCGCAGGAAGCCATCAGCGACCGAAAGGCCGGGTAGAAGGCGGCGTCCGCCGGCGGGATTTGAGGCGGCCTGCGAATTTCGCGAGGGTGTTTGGTCGACCATGCTTAAAAAACCAGACTACCCCATTAAGCAGTTCGGCTCTCGAACGGTAACGTTCCTAGAATGCGGCTCCTGAAATGATCGGACTGTTTCTCGTTGGCGAGCAATTTCATTCGCCCGTTCCCTATCGAAACAGCGCGCTGTTATCCCCGCTTTCGACATGCGCTGAAAGAACTTGGTGTGGGGAGCTCTTGCAGCCGGTCTTAGAAATCGTGATGATCGTCAACCAGCGTTGAGATGCTCGACGGCTGGTCTTGCGTGGCGACTCCTTTGGGTACGGGTGGGTTCGCCGCCTCAGTTTGGGCACGCAATTTTGAGACGGCCAGCCAGTTGTCCTTGTGCGGCTGATCTGCGATCCAGGGGGGCAAAGGCATGTAGAGATAGCGGCTGAGCGCCTCGGCGTATCCCTCGTAGAGAGCGCGCATCTCGCGGAGCCTTTCGATGGAGCGATCGTCGCGGCAGACGCTCACGCCACTTTTGCAGAGGAGTTTGTAGAGCTGCTCATAGCGCGCGTCGGGGAGCCGGTCTGGGGCGTCGGTTACGGGAGTCAAGGAGAGAATCTGCGCGAGGTCAACTACCGCATGGCGCGCCATAGCGAAGGTCAATTGCGCCTGCCGCGCCTCGTGTCCCTGGATGCCTGCGATCAGCAAGGCCGACGTATCGAGAATTGAAGTGAGCGCGCTCAGCCAGCTCTGGTTGGTGTGCTGGGAGCGGAAGTAGCACAGCAGCGGATAGGAGATGTGGCTCTCGAGCAACTCAGCCGACCAGCGCTCCCACTCCAGGAGCAATAGGGAGAGGGCCTGCTCTGCGCCTTCATAGGAGTGGCGGCGCATCAGCTCCGCGGCGGTGGGGGGCGATCCGGCCCTGGCATCGAGGAGCGAGATGCTGACCTCGCGGCGTGAAAAGGCGCCGTAGAGAACCGGAAAGTATCCCATTACCACGGCCAGGAATCCGAAACCCGTGCCCGCTTCAAGAATGATCAACTCGCGTGTCACTGGACTGTGCGGTGTGACGTCCCCCAAGCCGAGTGTAAAGATCGTGGTGCCGCTCACGTAAAGGTCCGAGCGAAGCCCTGGCCTCTGCAAAGCGTCGTTGAAGGTGCTTCCAAGCGAGTAATAGATCAGCGCAAAGCCCACCACCATGGCGGCGGCCCAGACAACCAGCAGAAAGATCAGCGAGAGCGGTCCATAGTAGCTCAACGCCGACTCGCGCTTGCGCGCATCGCGCAGGCGCTTGATGAAGAAGGCCCAGGGGCTCCAGGTGACGATGTAGAAGAGGCGCGTAAGGCGAAAGCGGCCCGAGGCGCGGCGCGGCAGAATGATGGTCTGAAAAGCGTCGAGCAGAACTCCAAACACGAACACAATGCCGACGATCATGGTGATTGCGCGCATCTATTCTCCTGGGTGCAAAACCTGCTGCAAAGCGCCGGCCGGCTTCTGGAGCTGTGCCGATTGCCTGTATTCTAGCCGTGAAGATGCACCCGGGTGCGAGGAATGAACGAGCTTGGCAAAGCGCTTCTTGGTCTGGGCGGGCTGCTGGTGGTGATCGGAACACTGCTGCTGCTCGCGGGCCGCATCGGTCTGCCACTGGGGCGGTTGCCGGGCGATATCGCCTACCGGGGCAAGAACATGTTGGTTTTTATTCCGCTGGGCACGTCGATCCTCATCAGCATCGTTTTATCTCTTCTCTTCTACCTGATCTCCCGCTTTCATCGGTAGGTAAACCGGATGCGCCGGGAACCGACCGGCGGGCAACATTGTGCAACTTTCCTACCTTTTTCTAAGCTTTGGCATCGTATCCCCTGTGCTTGGGGTCTGTGGCCTGGCACCCAAAAAAGCAGGGCGAAGGAGGATTATGTCTGACAAGAAGAAATGTGCAAACGTGGCTTGTAGCTGCGCTGCCGGCGACAAATCGAAGTATTGCAGCCCTCACTGTGAGGGTATTGCGCAGAAAACCGAGATCATGTGCACGTGTGGCCACCCCGGGTGCACCGGTGCGGTCTAAAATCGGATAGATTGTACCGGGAAGGGGCGGCCCGGCTGCCCCTTCGTTTAGGTTCCCACTCAGTCACCTGCTCTGCGATAGCGGATGACATGTATGCCCAATCCGCGTTACGCTGATTGGGTATCCGCAATTGTTGCGCTTCAAGGAGTAGCCACACCCTCATGCCTATACAAACCACCTCGAAAATCTGGCACAACGGCAACTTGATCCCCTGGGAGCAGGCCACCATTCACGTGATGAGCCACGTGGTCCACTACGGCTCCAGCGTATTTGAAGGGATTCGATGCTATGCGCAGCCCCAAGGCTCGGCCGTTTTCCGCCTGCCGGAACACATGCAGCGCCTGATCGACTCTGCCAAGATCTACCGCATGACCATTCCCTACTCGCTCGACGAACTGTGCGCGGCCGTGGTGGATGTAATTGAGGCGAACGGTGTTGCGCCCTGTTATATCCGGCCGATCGTGATTCGCGGCTACGGGGAAATCGGGGTCAGCCCGAAGGGTTCGCCGATCGAGGTATACGTCGCCAACTTCCCCTGGGGCAAATACATGCCGGGGGGCGACGGCGCAGACGTTTGCATCTCCAGCTGGAACCGGCTCGCACCCAACACCATGCCGTCACTAGCCAAGGCCGGCGCTAACTACATGAATTCGCAGCTCATCCGGATGGAAGCCGACATCAACGGCTATGCGGAGGGCATCGCTCTCGACGTAAACGGGCTGGTCAGCGAAGGATCGGGCGAAAACATCTTCGTGGTTCGCAACGGTGTGCTCTACACCCCGACACTGGCCAACTCGGCGCTTTCGGGAATCACCCGCGACAGCGTGCTCACGATTGCCCGGCATCTTGGCCTGGCGGTGACAGAGCAGGCGATTCCCCGCGAACTGCTTTACATCGCAGACGAGGTGTTCTTTACCGGAACGGCCGCTGAGGTTTCGCCGATCCGCTCGATCGACCGCATCCTTATCGGCGACGGCAAACCCGGCGAACTCACAAAGAAGATCGCCGACGAGTTCTACGCGATTGCCAACGGCCTGAAGCCGGATCGATTCGGCTGGCTGACGCCTGTGAAGGTGAACGCTGCCGAGCCCGTCACCGTATAAGCTTTGAGCATCCGCGAAACAGAACGGGCGGCTCTTCGCGAGCCGCCCGTCTTCATTTCTGCCTGACACACAATCGTTCGTCGGTATAAGAGAGTCGCTAGAGCGGAACCAGAGTAACTGTGTCCTGTTGAGTTTTGTTCAGGGTCGCCGCTCCCTGATGGTCGCGTCGACTTGAATGCTGTGGTTTCGGGATACATCGACTCTGGTTCCGCTTTAACCGATCGCGATAGACTTCTCTTTGTTCTTATGAGCTCAAGCCGTTTGTCACGACGCCGATTTTTGTCCGCCGGCCTCCGCGCCAGTGGGGCTGCCGTACTGGCCTCAGGCATCGCGGCAAGCGCCATTCCGCAAGAGAAAGACAACGCCAGGCCGGCTTCAGGACGCGAACAGTGGCTCGACTGGCTGGAACGAGTTTCGAACCCTGTTCTGGAGGCTCTAAGCAAGCGGGAGTTGCGGCAAAGAATGCCCGTTGAAGCACTCCCGGGGCATAAGGAAGAACGCGCGGTATCAACGCATCTTGAGGCCCTCGGACGGCTGCTGGCCGGTCTTGCACCATGGCTCGAACTCGACCCATCGCGCGGCGGGTCCTTGCGAGAGGCCGCGCTTCGCGCACGATATCGCTCCTGGGCGCAGCAGGCTATCGCGTCCGCTCTGGATCCCTCTTCGCCTGACTACATGCGATTCGGCGAGTCACCGCAGACGCTGGTTGACTCGTCGTTCCTGACCCTGGCGCTCTTACGGGCGCCAAAGATCCTGTTTGGGACGATGGAAGGCAGCACGCGCACACGCCTCATCGGAGCACTGGAGAGCGAACGCAAGATTTCCGCGCCCTTTAGTAACTGGCTGCTGTTTGCGGCGCTGAACGAGGCGCTTCTCCGCCGACTTGATGTCTCATGGGATCGTCTCCGCATCGACTACGCACTTCGAGAACATCAGGCGTGGTACGCCGGCGACGGTACCTATGGAGATGGACCGCACTTTCACGCCGATTTCTACAACAGCTTTGTGATTCATCCTTATCTACTCGCTTTGACGGATGAGCTTCGCGACGACCCGCAGTGGAAAGAGATGGCTCCCACTATCGTCGAGAGATCGCGCCGATATGCCGACATACAGGAACGCAGCATTTCGCCCGCGGGTGAGTTCCCTGTTCTCGGCCGCTCGATTACTTATCGCGGGGGCGCCTTTCATCTTCTAGCCGACGTCGGCAGCGGTCCGATGCGCGCTTACGGCCGTGCAGGAGCGGACACTCAACGCGTCGGGAACGTTCTCCACTGAAGGCTGGCTGCGAATCGGCCTGGCAGGGCACCAGCCTTCCCTGGCAGAGAGCTATATTTCAACGGGAAGCCTGTATCTTTGCTCCGCGATCTGGCTGCCGCTGGGTCTGGCCCGAACAGATCCGTTCTGGTCTGGAGATGCCGCGAACTGGACCCAAAAGAGAGTTTGGTCCGGGCAGGACGCAGTCGCTGACCATGCAATGACGGAGTGAATTTCGAACAATAAGCGGACGCAGACTCTTTGGCTGAATTCTTCAGGTCTCGGCTGCACGTCACCGGGAGCCGTGCGGAGCGCGAAAATCTATTCCCGCGGCACGATTGGCTTCTTCCGTCGCAGACATATTGATCTGATCGAGCGGAATCTCGCGGAACTTTGCATCGAGGACGGTAAGTTTGGTCGAGGTAAGCAGGTAATTATGGATCTGCTCAGGCGGCCGTCCATCCTTGAAGATCAGCGTGACAGGCTCCTCGGGTTTGATCGTCGCGGCACTCTGGGCAGGCTGACTCGAAGGTGCGTACACCTGCCGAGCTGGTTGAGAGGCTTGGTCGCCGGGTGCCGAATCGCGGGGTGACTGGTAGTTCGATCCCTGGTAGCCGGGGTCAGGCCCATATCCCTGCATGCCGTAATCCCCGTATGGCCCGGGCGCACCATAGTTGTTCCCGTACGGTACCTGGTTCCCGCCGTAATCCCAATCGGACCCCCAGTTGCCGTACGCCAGGGTTCCCGGCTCTCCCAACACATAGGGGCTCAAGTACCAGCCTGAGATTCCATAGCCGTACCATGGCCAGTATCCGGGCCAATACGGCATGCGATGGTGTCGATGGTCGCGATCGTGATCGCGATGCCGATCCCTGTCACGCCAATTCGAATGTCCGCCACCTGGCGAACCGCCAAACCGGGATTGGTGCGCGTCAAAAACCGTGTGCCGGCCCCCCGGGGTAGCGTTCAACCTGCCAAAGCCTGTTTGGGGTGGGCGATTGCCTGCATAAGGCACGCGAATGCCCGTGTAGGGTGTGCGAGCCACGGGAGAGCGGGGTGGCGCCGCAAATCTGCCGGGACCGGGTCCCCTCATCCCGCCGTGCAGGGGTGGAGCCGAGAATCTTCCGGGACCGGGACTCCGCATGGCGCCATGCGCAGGCGGGGCCGGCCGTACTGAAATCCCGCCGTGCGATGAGGAATGCTGAGCCCATACAGATCCCGTTACCGAAGCAACGATCACCACAACTGCAGCCAGAAATCTCATGGACAGATTCTACGCCCAAGTTTGGCGATTGACTCACGATATTAGGGGCGTCTTTACGGGGTCCGCATCGTCAAACACGTCATTTCCGTGCTAGCATCAGTCCCACATCGATTCTGCTGGAGTTGGCCGCCACAGAATCTCCACAGGTTTAGAAAGTTCGCCCACACACCCTACAAAGGAGGCGGACATGCCCACCATTCCCGCTCCCCTCGCAACAGCCAGTCTTTCCATCCTGTTGCTCGCTGTCACGCTTCCCGCCCAGACTGCCGACCAGGCTACTTCGCCTGCTGGTACCTCAAAGATTCGCATCGTGCGCCTCAGTGAGGTGAAGGGTGCGGTCCAGTTGGACCGCAACACCGGTCGCGGATTCGAGCCCGCCATCGCCAACATGCCGATCGTCGAGCAGAGCCGTCTGCAGACCGACGTTGGAGTTGCCGAAGTTGAGTTCGAAGACAACAGCACTCTGCGGCTGGCTCCCAACTCGGTTGTGGAGTTTCCGCAGCTTGTTCGTCTTGCGGCCGGCACAACGGCGTCTACGGTTCACCTTGTGAGCGGGACAGCCTATGTGAGCCTGGTGAAATCAAAAGGCAATGAGTTCAACCTGCTGTTTGGTGAAAAGAAGCTTCAATTGCAACCCGCCACTCACATCCGGCTGCAACTGCAAGGCACCGAAGCCACGGTTGCGGTTCTTGACGGCACGCTGCGGATCGACCGGCCCACGGGAAGCCTGGACATCCCGCACAAGAAGACGGTGACGTTCAACCTGCTGCACGACTCGGAACCGACGGTGGCCAAAGATATCCCACCTGACGCATTCGATACATGGGACAAGAATGCGGCCAGCTATCACGCGCGGACTGCGACCCTGAGCGCATTTGGCAGCTCTCCGTATGCGTATGGCCTGAATGACATGATGTACTACGGCAGCTTTGTGAATGCTGCGGGCTGCGGCTCAATGTGGCGCCCCTATTTCGCAAGTGCGTCGTGGGATCCGTATTCGAATGGCGCAATGGCATATTATCCGGGCGCGGGATACTCATGGGTATCGCCTTATCCGTGGGGATGGACTCCGTATCACTACGGCAACTGGGCATTCTGCCAAGGCGCAGGCTGGGGATGGCAGCCAGGGGGGTCCTGGAGCGGCTTAAATAATATCGCAACCCTCACATCGCCGAATGGGACCTCATCGCCGGGCTCGCCTTTGAGACGGCTGCCGGTTTCACCCGTCCTGCCACCCAAAGGCGGTCAGCCAACAATGTTGACTGTGAACTCGAGACCGCTGGTCAAGTCTGAAGTTGGATCTCCCGAGTCGTTTGTTTTCCGCAAGGATTCGGCGGGCCTGGGAATTCCCCGAGACGGCTTTGGCAAGCTGAACGGGCTGTCGCAACGCGCCGTAAGCCACGGGACTGCGACTACATCCATCTACATGAGTGGTCCGACTTCACCCGGCGCCAACGGAAGGCCGGTCGGTAATTCCACCAACATCGCCGCTACTTCAATTCACCGCGGATCGCCGCCGGCCTCTTCAACCAATATGGGCTCATCTGGCGGTTCGTCGGCCAGCAGGTCGGGCAGCATGTCGGGCGGCATGTCCAACGGCGGCGGAGCGCGTTCAGGCGGTGCCGCGCCATCAGCTCGCCCTGCTCCATCACCATCGGCAAGCCGCAACCACTAGAAAATGGGTACCGTATCTCGGAACCCGCCCTGGGCAGTCGTTGTTGACGCTCCGGGGCGGGTAATCCCAAGTTAGAGCGACCGATATCTGCCTCGCCCTGGTTCCTCCGCGATTTTTCCGTAAACATCACAAAACAATCTCGATCAACACTCTTGTAACGGTGCGTTCGTTATGATCGGAGATATGCATTCACGTTTGCGCCCGCTTCTTCCG
>WNGK01021232.1_pt1 | contig 12192 bp, 11 predicted proteins | sample 5400601 | NCBI WGS metagenome assembly WNGK01 (sample SAMN13153376, study PRJNA577476) | soil metagenome | isolation source: 60 cm soil or saprolite under Garry oak tree replicate 1 | place: USA:California | collected 2016-06-15
CCTGACTTGTGACACGATCGGTCGCCCAGAAGGCCTGCGGCTCGGTGACCTGCGGTTTCTCGGCTTGCAGTGATCAGGTTTGCGCACTAATCGGGGGCCGTAGAGTGGCCCGGTGCCGTATGTGCGGACGGTGAAGACGGCGTCGGGTGCGACGGCGGCGCAGATCGTTTACTCATCTCATCGCGGGTCACCGATATCGAGCACATCGGCTCGGCTCACGATGACGTGGAGCTGGAGCTGCTGAAGGCGGCGGCGCGGCAGCGGCTGGCTGCCGGGCAAGGTGAGCTTGACCTGGGCCTGGATACCGCTGCGGCCGGCGGGCCGCTGCCGATCACCGCGTCGCGGATGGGCTGCCTGCTCGATGCCCTGGAGCAGGCCTCCAGGTGCTGGGCTTCGGCTTGGCGGCTGGCGGAGATGAGGTGTTCCGGCATCTGGTGCTGGCCCGGATCATCGAGCCGGTCAGCAAGCTGGACAGCCTGCGCGTCCTGGAGGAAGCAGGTGCGGCCGTCACGTCGTACCGGACGTTGCTGCGGCGCCTGCCGGTCTATGCGGAGGATTCCTGGCGGCAGAGGCTGTCCGCGGCGTGCGCGGCGCATGCGGGGCTGGGCCCGGCGAGCCTGGTGCTCTACGACGTCTCCACGCTGTATTTCCAGACCGATGCCGGTGACGGGTTCCGCGAGCCGGGCTTTTCGACGGATCACAGGGTCGTGCCCGATACGTGCCCGATCAGGTGGTCGGTCAGGGATTGCCGCGGCCACTCACGGACAAACGGATCGGCCTGCCGACCTGGGTCGCAGCACGTAGCTTCCATGGCCGATGAACCCTGATAAGGAAGAGGTCGATGGATCAAGTTCCACCTAAGCCCACCCAGATCAAGCAGCCTTAGCGTGATCATCTAAGCGCTGTCCGTACTGCGGTGTACCACCTCCGTGCCAGATGTCTTCGAGTCAGCCCGTTCGGACTGCAGCTTTGTTGCTGCAAGAGCACCGGCGATGGCGGACCGCGTCGCGGCGGAGGTCTTCAGGCTCAGTCGGCGCGGGAGAGCCGGATGACGGGGATTGCGCGGTCGGTTTTCTGCTCGTAGCTGGCGTAGCGTGGCTGGATTTGGGTGATCCGCTGCCATGCCTGCGCGCGCGTCTCCGTCAAGTTGCGTGGGGGTCACCCGCAGTTGACGGCCGCCGAACTCGATCCAGACCTGGTCCGGATGCGCGGCGATGTTGTGATACCAGGCAGGATGATGTGCTGATCCGGCGGCGGAGGCTACGACCAGCCAGGCATCCTCGCCGTCGGGGAACCGGGCCACAGCGGACTGCCGCTTCTGGCCGGTCTTGGCCCCGACCGTGGTCAGGTACAGCAGATCCATGCCCTGGAACTTGTCCCCGGAGCGCCGGTGCCAGCTCGTCATGACCCGCATCATGGCGCGCGTCAGGGCATTCGACGGGGCACCCCGGGCACCGCGGGTCCCGCCCGGAGTTTTCTGGAAGCTCATCATGTCCGTCCTTCTGCTCGCCAGGCTGGCAACGCCATGCTAGCGACATGCCTCAGCCAGACCGCTTTGACGGCGCGTGACAGCGCGTGCCCAGCGCGTGCCCAGCGCAGACGGAGCCGGGCACACGGAGCCGACACGCGATGCCCGCCGTGATGCATAGGTCCAACTGAACGTTGCCCGTTTCGGCTTCGGTGAATCGCCTATCGAGTCCGGAGGCTCTGCGCGGCTGAGACAACCTGATGAAGCTAGCTGATCTTGCTAACGCAGATGCTAACAACGGACGTGGATAACCCCGGATGGAGCTGGATCAAGTCGCCGTCTGCGACCTCCGTGACCAGGTCTGTCCAACCCCAACGGACTGATCTGGACGGCCGGAATCTTGCTACGGATCAGAAGGCTGGGGGGTTTCGAGTCCCTCCGAGCGCGCCCAGGTCAAAGGCCCCTCCCGGTGGTGGAAGGCGCCTTTTGCTAACGCGGGTGCTAACAGTGGCTAGCGAGCGGAGACGATAGCGCGGCGAAAATGTCCGCCGCTTCGGCGAGCTGGTCGCTGATCACGTGGGCGTACACGCGCAGCGTGATCGAGGGTCGGCGTGGCCGAGCCGGGCGGCGCGGACTTCGCTGTGGTCCAGGTCGACGTCCCGCGCAGATGGCGGGCGGCCAGGTGCGAGGACGCGGAACGTTGACGCGCCGTGGCAAGGTGGAGCCGTTGACGCGCTTAGCCTCGATTCTCGGTGCAGAAATCCAAGCGTCGCGTATTGCATCGGATGCGAATACGCGACGGTTTGCATGTGCCTGGCCCCGCCTGCTGCGGTGACTGTGCGTGACCTCGGCTTCTGCGGGACCGGGCAGGCCTGCTGGTGCCGGAGGCGCGGATCGCGTTCGCCCGGCGGGGTGCCCGTGCCTGGCTTCCTGACCTGCGCTGTTGCGCCGCAGTCACGTTAGATGCGATGATCTCGCATCCAATGCGAGCGCCTGGGAGTAACGGCGGGTAGCGGTCTTCCCGGCGCCTGGCGCGGTCCCAGCGAGAAGGCGAGCAAGCGATGGGCCTAGATCATCACTGGCGCCCGGTCCCGGGCGAGGGCGGCGCGGGCGCCGGGCGGCTCGGCGTGATGCTGCGTGCCGGGGCCTGTGGCGTGCACGCGGACGAGGCGGCTGCGGAGTTGCTGGTGCGGCACGGGCACTGGACCGGGCACGGCGAGTTCGTCCGCCGTTTCGCGTGGGCGGGGGCCTGCCCGGATCTGGCCGGGCCGCAGGTGGCCGGCATCGACTGGCAGGGAGCCGCTGACGGCCTGGATGGAGGCGAGCTGGCGTGCTCGGCGAGCGAGGCCGGCCTGCTGCGCCTTGCCGCGAGCCTGGGCGGTGGGGTCCCGGTCAGCCTGCGGGCGGTGCTGTGCGGGCTTGATCATGTCAATATCGCCCTGGTTGCCCGCGCGGTGCTGCACGCCAACGGCACCACGAGTGCGACGGTCACGGTGCCGCCGCGGTTTCCGCCTGGCATCGATGTCACCGGCGCCGGCGGCGTGCGGCGGGGAGAGGGCCGGTGAGCGCCGCTGGCGGGCCGGCTGCCGGGGCTGCCCGGCTGGAGCTGGTGGCCGGGGTGGCGCTGCTGCGGCCAGATGAGCAGGTTTTCGACGCGATGCTGGCCGGGTGGGCCAGCCAGCAGCTGGCCCGGAACCTGGGGTTCGGCACGATCGAGAACCGCGGCCGGGCGGTGCGGGCGTTCGCCGCCCACGCGGGCTGCTTCCCGTGGCAGTGGTCGGCGCAGCTGGTCGATGAGTGGTGCACCGACCTGCGGGCGGTGCGCCACCTGGCCCGCTCGACGGTGCGGAACTACGCCGAGTCGGTCCGGCTGCTGTGCGCCTATCTCACCGACCCGGCGTATGAGTGGGCGGCCGAGTGCGAGAGCCGGTTCGGCACGCATCCGGTCCAGGTGTGCCATGAGTGGAACACCGCGGTGCACGTGCAGCAGGGTGAGTCCGGCCCGTCCAAGCGGGCGTTCACCGTCGGCGAGCTGGAGACGTTCTTCGACTACGCCGACGGCCAGGTTGAGCAGATCCGGGCGGCGGGGCGCAAGGGCTGGTGGCCGGCGTTCCGTGACGCCACGCTGTTCAAGGTCGCCTATGCGTTCGGGCTGCGGCGCAACGAGACCAGGATGCTGGATGTGGCTGACTTCGGCCGCAATCCCGAGGGACAGGAGTTCGGCGAGTACGGCGTGTGCTACGTGCGGCACGGCAAGGCGATGAAAGGATCACCGCCAAAGCGGCGCAGCGTGCTGACCGTCTGGCCATGGGCCGCTGACATACTCCAGCAGTGGGATGAAGACATCCGGCCGCTGCGCGTGCTGGAGGGCAACCCGGCGATGTGGCCGTCGGAGAGGGTGCCGCGGATCGGGCTGGCCGCGATCGACGCGCGGTTCGGCGCCTACCGGGACGCGCTGGGCCTGGACGCCGGCCTGGACTTCCACTCGCTGCGAAGGTCGTATGTGACGCACCTGATCGAGGCCGGCTGGGACGCTTTGTTCGTGCAGCAGCAGGCCGGGCATGAGCATGCGTCCACCACGGCGATCTACACATGCGTGTCGAGCGATTTCCGCACCCGCACCCTGCGGCGGGTCCTCGACCAGACAGTAGATGCGGCCCTGGGCGGTGGCGGGAGGATATAGATGACGGCACGGCGGAACGCCAGCTACCAGTGGCGGCTGCGCAACGTGATGGCTGACCGGGGCATGTTCAGCACCACCCAGCTCGTCCCGCACCTGGCCGAGCGGGGTATCACGCTGTCGGCGTCGCAGGTCCACCGGCTGGTCACCGGCACCCCGGAGAGGCTGTCGCTGCCGGTGCTGGCCGCGTTGTGCGACATCCTGGACGTGACCCCGGCCGACCTGATCGCCGTCAGCGCCGAGAACATCGCGGGCAGGGCCGCGGCCGGCGGGGGACCGGCGGCCGCGGGACACGCGGGTGGCGCCATCCGGCCAAGGCGGGCCCGGCTGCGCCCCGGCCGGTGAGCCCTCCTACCGCACGCCCGGGCAGTACGAGCGCTGGCACATCCGCGACTGCGCCCGCTGCGGCCGCCGCGCCGCCCTGGCCGCGAACTGGCCAGACGGGCCGCTGTGCCGTACCTGCTATCAGCGGGCAGCGCGCACCCGGGGGTGCTGCCCCGGGTGTGATACCAGCCGGCTCCTGCCAGGCCGCCGCAGCGACGGGACACCCATCTGCCGGGACTGCGCCGCCATCACCCGCGACTTCTTCTGCGACCGCTGCGGTTACGAGGGCCTGCTGCTGCGCGGGCGGCTGTGCGAGCGGTGCACGCTGGCCGGCAAGCTCACGGCGGCACTCGATGACGGCACCGGCCACATCAGCACGGCATTGACGCCGCTGTTCGACGCGCTACTGTCCATGGCCAAGCCGCAGGCCGGGCTGGACTGGCTGTCGAACAACCCGCAGGTCTCCGGGCTGCTCACCGGCCTGGCCACCGGGCAGATCCCGCTCACCCACCAGGCACTGGCCGGACTGCCGAACTGGCGGACCGTCGCCTACCTGCGTGACTTGCTCATGTCCTGCGGCGTGCTGCCCGTCATCGACAAGCAGGTACTGCACTTCGACACCTGGCTGCACCACCGCCTGGCCGGGCTCGGCGGCCAGGCGGACACCGCGATCCTGCGCCAGCACGCCCTATGGCACCAGCTCGCCAGGATGCGCCGCACGGCCCAGCACCGGCCGCTGCCCCCCAGCGCCGCCAAGAGCGCGATGGCGCAATTCAACAACGCCGCCCGGTTCTGCGCCTGGCTGCATGACCGCGGCCGGAACCTCGCCCAGGCGACCCAGGCCGACATCGACGCCTGGCACGCCGCCGCCAGGCCGTATGCCCGGCAATCCCTGCACGCCTTCCTGACCTGGGCGAGGAACACCGGGCACCTGCCCCGCCTGGCCCTCCCCCCACTCCGGGCAGCTCACGGCGGCACGGCCATCACCGCGCAAGCCCGCCTGGACCTGCTCCGCCGGGCGCTCACCGACGACCAGGCCCCGGTCCGCACCCGGGCCGCGGCCTGCCTGCTGCTGATGTTCGCCCAGCCAGTCAGCCGCATCGTGCGCCTCACCATCGACGACATCATCCGTGACGGCGAGCAGGTCCTCATCCGGCTCGGCGACCCGCCCGCCCCAGTGCCCGAGCCCTTCGCGGCCCTGCTGCTTCAGCTGGCCGTCAGCCGGCAGAACACCAACACCGCGACCAACCCCGCCAGCCGCTGGCTGTTTCCCGGCCGCCGGGCCGGGCAGCCCCTCCACGCCGACACGCTGTGGACCGCGCTCCGCCAGTTCGGCATCCCCGCCACCGCCGCCCGGACAACCGCCCTGCGCGACCTCGTCCTCCAGGCCCCCGCCCCCGTCATCGCCCAGGCCCTCGGCTACGGCCATCTGGCCGTGCACCGCCACGCCGCCCAGGCCGGGCACACCTGGGCCCGCTACGCCCCCGGTGACCACGGACGGTGACCGTCATTCCGGTCCATGCAGACGAACACGCGACACTCGAATACGCGAGCATGCCAGTTGGACGGGGTGGTGGCTGCGCAAGGTGAGGTCGACGGTGACGCCGCCGGGGGGTGATGTGCAGTGTGCCGGAGTCGTCGAGGAAATGCCGCCAGATCGTGTCGGGGGTGGCGCGGGAGTAGCGCGGCAGGCCGCGGGCGAAGAGGCGGTAGAGGTTGCCGGCGACGACGGTGAGCGTGGTGTCCAGGTCGACGTTGAGCGGCACGCTGGAGGACAGCGCGTTGAGGCTGACCCGGAGATGTAGGCGTCGGGCTCGTTCTCGATGAGCATCCGCTCGGCGTAGCGGGCGAACAGGTCCTTGGCCGGGGTGGCGTGACCGTTGGTGATCAGCAGGGTGGGCTGGTCGCGGCCGATGTTGGTGATGGCGATCTGGCGGGCCGGCGCGCTGATGCCCTTGAGCGTGATCATGTCTTCGTGCAGGCGGGGGCGGCGGTAGCGGCCGGCCCGCTCGATGGTGGCGTGCTTCCACGCGCTGGCGGGCAGGGCGGCGAGGCGGGCCAGCTCGGCCTTGCCGCGCTGGCGCGGGGTGAGCCAGGTGATGCGGCGGGCGGACAGCTCGTCGAGGATCTTGTAGGTGGTGAGCTGGGAGTCGAGGACCAGCAGGCCGGGGTCGGCTCCGGTGGCGCCCCGCCAGTAGTCGGCGAAGGCGATGATCTCGGCGGCTTGCTCAGTCTTGGTGATGTCGGCGTTGGCGTAGACCATCTCGCCGGAGGCGTGGTCGTTGGCGAAGAAGGTGAGCACCGAGCGGGTGCGCTGGGACCGGGCGGGCACGTAGTGCTCTTCCAGCACCGGGTCGTCGCCGTGGTGGCGGATGGCGTGGAAGTCGCAGTTGAAGCCTTCCCCGCCGCCGGCCAGGCCGAGGGGCCGCAGGCGGCGGATGAGCCCGGTGAGCAGCCGCTGGCTGGATTCGCGGCGGGCGCGGTAGCCCCTACTACCTGGCCGGTTTCTGCACGAACGGGCCGACTTTCAGGCCGCGAGTTGCATGGCACGCAGCTGTGCGTCGAGCTGGTGCTCGTAGGTGCGCCAGGCTTGGGTGAGAGGGCGCGGGAGGGCGGCCGGGGGTTCGGCTGCCCGTTCCAGCTCGGTCAGAGCGGGGACGACGACACGGGCCGCCAGCTTGGTGAGGAAGCAGGAGATCCGCCGGCCGTAGGGGGTGACCCGGTAGACGTGGCTGCCGGGCACGCGCTCGATGAAGCCCTTGCGTCTGAGCCGGCGCAGGTCGTAACTGGCCTGTCGTGGGTTGTAGCCGGGCCCGTAGAGGGCAAGCATGAGCTGGCGTAGCGCGCTGTTGGTCAGGCCGGGGAGCACATGCGAGAAGTGCGCGATCGAGGCGAGCAGCGCCATCACCCGCGGATCTCCGAAGCGCAGTCCGGGTGCCCGGAGGCCGTCCTCCGCAGGGGACGGCAGGACCACCGCACGTAGCGTGGCCGGGTCAGGGGCGACGTACTCGGCGTCGGCGAGCGCGGCGAGGAAACGGGCGTTGGTCCCGTCGCCAGTGCGTTGCAGGGCCCGCCAGTTCTCGGCGCAAAGCCGGCGCCCGATCCCGAAGTCGCGGGGATTGTTGATGGTCGTCTCGACGCGCAGTGCGCGGCGTTCTTTGAAGTAGGCCTTCGTCTTGTCCGACTTGTAGCGGATGCGGATCTCGGGATCGACCCCGGTGGTGAGCACCCGGGTCTCGAACCGGCCGGGAGTCGGCCGGCGGCTGCGGTTCACGATCCGGCGGTCAAACACCAGCGAAACCTCATTCGGGCGGCCGAGGTCGAGGTGGTTACGGATCGCGGACTCAAACCAGGCGCGGCCATTCTGCGGACGGTCGAACACGAAGGTCTCGGAGATCTCGATCTGGCGGACCGAGAAGTCATAGCAGTAGCCCGCCCGCCGGTCGCCGGGCAGCAGCGGGCTCGGCAGCCAGCTCAGCCAGCGCGACAACGCCGCCCGCAGATGGCCCGCACCCAGGCTGGCGCAGATCCGGCGGGCCGCTTCCGGATCGCCGGCCGAACGCAGCCCGTTGTCCAGCTCGGTGAAGGCGATACCGGCCTTGGCCAGCTGGCGCTTGGCCCACTCGTGACCGTTGGCGTTGACCCACAACGGGTAGGGCGCGAACGGGCAGACCTTGACCAGCGCCGGGCCCCACTCCTCGTCCCAGAGGTAGAAGTACCAGTGATCCGGCACACGGGACTGCCGCGAGTAGGTGATGTGCACTCGCCGGTCCGGGCGGGTCTGGGTGTGCCCGGCCCATGCCGCGACCCGCTCCTGGGCCTTGCCGACCAGCACGACGCCAGGCCGGCCGGCCCGCGCAGCGGCCTGCTGGAACGGGCGGGCGACGTCCTCCTTGCACATGCCCTTGGTGAACCGGATCACCTCCAGGCCGTTGTCGGCGACGAACCGATCGAGCGCGCTCACCAGCCGCTCGTGGTTTTGGGCGAGCCCTCGTGGGGTCGGCAGCCGGTATCCCCGGTTGAGCAGGAACCGCACCAGGCCGCCCTCGTAGGCCAGCCGCTGGATGTACCCGTGCACCCCGATCCGGTCCACCGACGGCAGCCGCAGCGTGACATGCTCGCTCAGCAGATCCGCCACCCGTTCCATCGCCGCCTCCTCGCCACCGCAGCCCGCCACCTAACCTGAGCATGCGCCAGACCTGACAGTGCGCCGGATACGGGCCCGGGACTGGTTCTCCGAGCGAGGCTCAGACCCCCAGCCGCGCACCCGCCGGCACGCTGGCTGGCAACAGGACGGGAGGTCTGAGGCTCGCTCGCTATGAGTAGGCGGGCAGGTGGGTGGCCTTGGGCAGGGCAGTGCGGCCGAGGAAGAACGCCAGGCCCTCGTCGTCGGTGACGCGGTCGATGTGGTGGGCGCGGGGCACCCGGGTGGCCGCGGCCAGCAGCAGGGTGCCGATCGACTGCCAGGCTGACAGCCGGGCGGTGGCGGGGTAGCCGGCGCCGCTGATCAGCTCGTGCAGCCCGGCCTCGGCCATGGCCGGGGCCAGCAGCAGCAGCCCGGCGTGATCACAGCGCAGGTCCAGGGCCTCGGCTGGCCAGCCGCCCAGGGCGGCGGCCTTGACCGGCGCCAGGGCGGTGGCGGGGCCGCGGGCCGCGGTGTCATCTCCGCGCAGCCGGGCCAGCCCCTCGGCATCGCAGATCTTCCAGACGGTCTGCGCGGAGATCGGGGTTCCCTCACGGGCCAGGATGCGGGCGATCTCGGTGACCGGCAGCCGCCGGGCGCGCAGCGCCAGCACTCGTTCCCGCACCGGGCCGGTCGCCTTGGTCGGGCCCCTGGGGCCGGGCCTGGCGTCGGCGAACAGGCGCATCCGGCCGGTTCGCAACAGCGTGGCCATCTGGTGCACGCTGGCGGTGGAGTACCCGAACTGGTCGGCGACGGCGGCAGCGGGCCATTCGTCGACGAAGTAGGCGCGCATCGCCTCGTACCGGCGCTGAGCAGGGCCGGACGGCGCGGTGAAGAACTCCGCTCCCGTCCTCATCGCCGGTCACCTCAACTAGTATTGCTGAAATCCTCGGTTCGATAGTAGATCTGAGGCACTGGCGTGCCAGCAGCGACACGCTGGTAATCCCGCTGTGAGCAGGGACCTGCCAGGATCATAGAAGACCGGCCGCGGCTGATGTCCGGATTCAGTTCCGCGTATCGATTGAGATTTCTCAGCAATACTAGTTGAGTTCAGCGCCGTGCCCGGGCCGCGCAACCCTGTGACCAGCGCCGATGCCCGCGCCCGCCGACGCGCAACGAAGAGGCGGGCTCACGCCCGCCTCCCGAGAATCGAGGTTAGTACGACAGCCGCAGCCTGTAATTCGTGAGGCGGCGCTGGTAGTGGCATCTTCGGGCGCGGGCCTGGTGTTTTCGGCGCCAGCGTGACCAGCGGTCGTGATAGCCGGGCGAACGGGCGGGGTGGTTCCTGGCCGCGAGCAGCCGGCGTATTTCGTTGACGGTTAGCGCGATGAGCTCGGCGCCGTCGTCGTCACGGATGGTCGCGGGAGGCTTACCGGTCCTGGGCGGCCGGAATTCTTGTCCACAGGTAGCGGGTCCCTTTTTAGCGGGCTCGCCGCTGGCCGGGACTGGCGGGGGCTGGCAGGCGGCGGCGGTGACGGCGAGGAACGCGTGCGCGAGCATCGACAGCGTGATGTGCCGGTACCAGGCGCCGTAGCGGCGGACCTGGTAGTGATCAAGGCCGGTCTCGTTCTTGGCGGCCTAGACGCAGGACTCAATCGGCCACCGCTGATGCCCATGAAGCGGAGGCCGATTGAGACGGGGAACAAGCAGCTGAAGACCTACCTGCGCGGGCCCGGGAAGGTGCTGCGGTCGCAGAGCCCGGACATGGTCCGGCAGGAGATCTACGGCTACCTGCTGACCCACTACGCCATCAGCGCCCTGACCTGCAAGGCGGCCACCGAGGCCGGCGTCGACCCGGACCGGGTCAAGTTCAGGCGCACTGTCCGCATCCTGCGCCGCCGGGTCGCTGACCCGGCCTTTTCCCCCTGAGCAGCGCGACCGCGCCCTGGCCCGGGTGATGGCCGGCATCACCAGGAAGAAGAACCTCAGCCCCCGGCGGCGGCACCGGACCTACCCGCGCGTGGTCAAGCGCGCCCGCCACAACTCCTACCGGGTGAAAAGGCCCGGCGACACCGGCACCCGCCACGACGGGCCGGCCACGATCAAGCTCGCGAACGCCAGGCCCCTCACCCTCGCAGCATGATCAACTTTAGCTAAGCGGCATTGCCTCTAGAGTGGTCAAGACCTTCGAATCATCCGGGAGGACGATGTCCACCCGGAACACGAGGCGTTGCACGGCGACCCGCCTCCCCGCCGACGAATTCTGCGTCTTTGTATCCGACCACCAATAAACGAGGCGGCCCCGGAAGCCGCGACCACCCGCAGCCGATCGTTTTCGGAGTCTATCGGCAAGTCTGGCTTTCGAGGAGGCCCGCCCCGTACGAGACAAGGATCATTACCATGCTGAGCCGCAGGCAGGTGATGTCCTCGCCGCGTACGGTGCGGCTGGGGCGCCAGATTGTCCTGTTCGGTGTGGCACGGACGGCAATGCCGACCGACCGGACTAGCGCCATAACGGCGGGTAGGTGTGCGCGCCCAAGGTGCTCACCCGACGTCGCCAACGGATCGCCACAAGACGAGGCGCGTGGCCGGAGGCAGCACGCTGCATAGTTATGCGGCCTACCCGGCGAACGGGGGCGCATCCTCAATTGCCGCATACGGCGCGCGTCAAGCCATGCAAGATCTGGCCACCGGTGGCCGAGGCGCGTCGTCGCCGGGCACCATTGCCCGGCGGCGACCCAGGCCAGTCACGCCGCGCCGGGTCGGCGGTAGGCATTGGGCTACGTCGATCGGCATCATCACGCTGAGTGATAGAGAAAATCAGCGAGAATGCGCGCAGTGTCGCCGTTCTGCGCGACCGCCGACGCCTGGCGGCGTCACCGTCGACTGACTCAGAGCTGGATGATCTGCGCTCGCTGTGTGCTGCTGAACGCTCGCTCATGTCGAGATGAGGTGGGCTTGCCCCGCTTTGACGGACAGGCGTGGCAGCACCACCAAGCGATCTCACCCGCCAGCCGCCGGATCCGGCAGAAGGTCCGGGGTCGGACCAAGGCCGAAGTCCGGGAGAAGCTCCAGGCACTCCACCGCGAACTCGAGGCCGGGCTTCGCGTCTCCGCTACCTACACGGTGGCGTCCTGCATCAGGGACTGGCTCGGACGACGGACTCACGACGCGGCAGGCCAGCACCGTCGAGAATTACCGGCGTCTTGCTGATCATGCGATCGGCAAGCTCGGCGCGGTCAAGCTCAAGGACCTGACGGCCTGGCAGGTGCAGAAGGCCCTGGCCGAGCTGTCGGCATCGCTGTCGACCCGCTCGCTGCGGCCGCCTCTGCTCAGCGCCAGGCTGACAAGATCGCTCGCCCACGGGGAACAGCTCCACTGGCAGCCGGTAGTTGATCGGCGTGGCCGTGGCCTAAAATCACGCGTGTGCCTTGCCCGGCCGCAGCCTTGCCTGCCGACCTGAATGATTCCGCGAGGTCAGGGGCTCGACAGAGCCACCAGCCCGAGGCGGTCGACGCGAAAGGAACGGCACCCATGCCTGACGAGCGAGCAGGCGACCCTGGCAACCGGGGAGGCACGATCGCTGACCTCGCCGGG
>WNGK01009085.1_pt1 | contig 12189 bp, 9 predicted proteins | sample 5400601 | NCBI WGS metagenome assembly WNGK01 (sample SAMN13153376, study PRJNA577476) | soil metagenome | isolation source: 60 cm soil or saprolite under Garry oak tree replicate 1 | place: USA:California | collected 2016-06-15
TTAACGACTTCAGGGCGTCCTCTAGGACCGAGCTGGTCAGGTCACTTACCTTCGACAGGTCTTCAATGAGTCGTTGTGGAAGAGGAGACTGGATCTCAGAGGCCGTTCTCGCGATGGTGGTTGCATGATCGGCTATTCTTTCAAGGCTTTTCGAGACCACACGATAGACGAGGCAATCCCGTGGATCCGCCAATCCGATTTCCTGGATCAGGCTTCTGTTCAGGACAGCCATGGTGAGCTGTCGTATCAGAAACAGGTAAAATCGGTCGACTTCTTCGTCTCTCTTGATAATTTCCTCAGAAAGCGCAGAGTCCCGATTCTTCAGAGACTCTACTGCATCACGCAACATGAGTTTAGCGATGAGGCTCATTCTTGAGATGACTTTTGGCACCGGGAGGTCCCCGTAGGTCGAAAGGCATTGAACTATCAACTCATCTCGCGACTCTTCAATAATCTCGGATCCAACAAACATGCGCCTCGCAGCTTCTCTAAGGTATGTACGAAGGTCGGGTCTTGACGCAGTGTGAAACCTTAGCCTGATTACATCATATCCTGCCAAATACTGAGCAACGACGGTTCTCAAGATCTGCTCTTTATCCTGTTCCTTTGATGGTGCAAGAACAATCTCCGCACCTTTGCCTTGATTGGTCGGGATTTTCTCGTGAGGGACCAAAGTCAGCGAGGAATCTGACCGGGGAAGAACCGCCACGATATCTCCCGCTTTGAGACCCTGCTCCTTCACCCAGTCCTTGGGGAGAGAAAGAGTAAAGCTCGCCCCTCCTGTCATTTGGAGTCTTCTAAGTTCAACTTGCTTCAATTGACGAACCCTCCTCCATTTATCTATGTATATATTTACCCCAACTATATACTCGGTTAGTTATCTACTTATTTCCACTGATTGCGTGCTTGCACGGGCGAACAAAGATGAATCAGATCACAACACCTCCGGACAGTGAGGTCCCACCCTTGATTCTATCTCCGGACACCGGAGAAAGCGGCGAGACCTATGACATAGAAGTTCAAACTACTCCGTGGTTAAGGTCTCGCCTGTCGCGTCCCGTTCGGTTCTCTAAGACTTCCGATGTGTTACTAGACACCTCCGAGAGCGGGGAGACCTACGAAGCACAAGCTGAGGCGTTGTTTGACCGGGCGACAAGAGCTGACCGCCCCCGCCGAGTTTCCTCTGCATCGTCTCCCACGTGAGGCGAGTGTTTCCGAGAACTATTGTGGTCTACTGACATACATAGGTAATCAGTATTATCAGTGGCACGACTAATTACTCGGTCACCTCAGTAGTTTGTACCGAGTGCAATGTCTGCCAGCAAAGACGTGGTAATTAGAACGACTGGAATAAGTAAATCAATTTTCATTATCAGTTTGGTAATCGTTGCGGCTGTTAGTGGAGTCGCAGGTTTTTTCGTACCAGGACTTCTCAAGCAGTCATCGTCGGTGATTACCATTAATGGGGCAGGGTCAAGCTTTGTATTTCCATTGTTGTCTGCGATAGATGCGAATTACAGTGCCGGCAATCCAAACGTTCAGATCAACTATCAGTCCGTTGGAAGTGGAGCAGGTATCACCGACTTCAGCACAAAAATCGTTGACTTTGGTGCAACAGACGCGCCACTGTCGGGGGGACCGACTGGGCAGAGGGCCAATATCACAAGAGATACGGGGACCCCTCTTACTATTCCGGAATCCATTGGCGCCGTTGCTGTAGCCTACAATGTCAACGGGATTAGCACGGGCCTAAAGCTCAATGCAACTGTCGCGGCCATGATCTTTCAAGGCAATATCACGCAGTGGAACGACCCGAGAATTGCCAACATGAACTTAGGCGCCAATCTTCCCAGTTCCACGATAACTGTAGTCCATCGGTCAGACAGTTCCGGGACCACATTCATATTCTCAAGCTGGCTTAACTCCTCAAACTCTCATTTTCCGTGGAAGTTGGGGGTAAGCAAGACACCTAAATGGCAATATGGCACTCAGGCAACATATCTTTCCCTTCCACAAAATGTGGGAGTCGCCGGTGGAGTACAGCAGAATCCCAACACGATTGGGTATGTAGAACTAAACTATGTCCTTTCAACCGCCCCACCAATGACCTACGCAACCGTTTTGAATGGAGACCAGAACGGCTATGTCCTTCCTTCACTGACAACGTCTACATTCGCAGTCAACAACTCGACCGCGAGCCTACCGACAGGAGATGGCGATTGGTCCAAAGTCACCCTCCTAAACGCTCATGGCGGATCCTCCTATCCGATTGTAAGTTTCACCTACATTCTTGTCTTCAAAGAGCTATCAGTCGTTCCTGGCATGACCCAGGCGAAGGCCCAGGCATTAGTCAACTATCTCTGGTATGTGGTACATAACGGACAAGATCAGGCAACGAAGCTATCGTTCGTAGCTCTCCCTGTTCCTGTCAGGACCATCGATGAGACGACAATCAGAATGATAACCTACAACAGCGTAGCCCTGCATAGCTAGCATGGCCGTGATCGATTAAGATCCTCAACCTATTGCTCCTCGCCCTGTCCAACCATGAGCCTTTCAGAAGAGGCAATGCCGCAACAAGCCAAGATCCCAATTCGAAAGCGATTGGACGCTCTCCCCGCACTGCGGTTTTCCATTGACGATTTATTCGAAACCTCAACAACAATCTTGGCCGCGTCCATCATTCTCATCATCACCGTAACCTCTGTCCTCCTCATCCGAGGGTCAATCCCAGTTCTGGAAGGATTCAAGACTGGCTTCTTTACTGGCACAAATTGGATTTCAGTAGCGGGGAGTGAGTCCTACGGTGTCCTCCCCTACGTGTTAGGCACGCTTGTCACTTCGGCAATCGCAGTTGCGGTCGGTGTACCGCTGAGTCTGGGCATAGCAATTTTCCTGGCCGAGATGGCGCCTTGGTCTGTGAGGAATGCCTTGTCTCGGGTCATCGAGCTCTTGGCCGCGGTTCCCAGCATTATCTACGGTTTCTGGGGGCTTTTCGTGTTCCGTTTCTGGATCAGAGATTACCTTGAAGCGCCAATCACGAGCTATGCAGGTGCACTTCCAGTCTTTCAGGGGACCCCATTTGGTCTGGACATTCTCACCGCAGGTTTGATTCTTGCCATTATGATCATTCCCACAGTTTCCTCCATATCTAAGGACGTGATGATGGCGGTTCCCTCCTCTCAGAGAGAAGCAGCTTACAGCATCGGAGCAACGCGATGGGAGGTTGTCCGAACGGGGGTCCTCGGATACGCACGTTCAGGAATCTTCGGCGCCATAATTCTGGGATTAGGGAGAGCCGTGGGAGAGACAATGGCCGTCACGATGGTCATTGGAAACGCGTCGGGTTCTGCAGCTTTTCCCACCTCTTTGTTCAAACAGGGTGCTACAATGGCTTCAGTCATCGCAAACGAGTTCAGCGAGGCAGAGTCCGGGTCCCTTCATCTTTCCGCTCTAATCGGTATCGGACTCACCCTCTTTCTGTTTGCACTCGTGATCAATGTTTTCGCTCAAGTGATGGTCTGGAGAGTCTTGAAGGTTCGAGGGGGGTCCGTAGAATAGTCTTGTCGAACCAGTCTTTCAGAAGGTTCAAGGATAAACTTGCGTATGGCCTCGGCGTTCTTTGCGTCGTACTTGCAATGTTGCCATTGGCGAGTATTCTCTTTGAAGTTGTGGGAAAAGGTCTGCCCGCGATTAGCCTCAGCTTTCTTACAAGGCCAACTGGAAACGTAACCGATCCAAGCAGTGGAATTGGCAACGCTATTGAAGGAACCCTGATTCTTATCGGAGTGACCTGCTTGATTGCTGTTCCAATAGGCTTGTTCGCAGGGATCTATCTCGCTGAATTTGGCGACAACAAGTTCGGCAGAACGATAAGATTCCTAAATGACGTGCTAGCCGAGTTCCCTTCTATTGTGATAGGAATCTTAGCATTTTCTGTCGTTGTAATTGCAATTGGGCATTTCTCGGCGATAGCTGGCGCGGTGGCGCTATCGATCATAATGCTTCCAATCGTGACTCGAACCACCGAGGAGTCGATCAAGTTAGTTCCGAGTTCTATCAAAGACGCCTCTATGGCACTGGGCATCAGGAGATGGAGAACCAGTCTGAGCGTTGTCTTGGTCACAGCCAAAGACGGGGTAATTACGGGAATCATGCTTTCAATTGCGAGGATCTCCGGGGAGACCGCTCCTTTACTTTTGACGGTACTGGGAAGTGGGTTCTTTTTCTCAGGCCTCGATCAACCAATCGATGCTCTTCCTTTGAGAATATTCACAGATTACAAGAATTCCAACTACCCATCTGCGCTCGCACAGGGTTGGGGAGCGGCTCTGGTCCTCATCATGCTAGTTCTTGGTTTGAACCTTGGCGTTAGGTTGCTAACAAGAGGCAAGTCTAGTTTTGCGAGGGCACGGGCTTGACATTGTCACTGCAAATGGAACATCTGAAACCTGCAAATAGTGAAGCCCCCTCAATCATAGGTACAATGGAGAAGTTCAAGATCCAGACGGAGAAACTGAACGCTTGGTTTGGAAATAACCATGTACTCAAAGACCTGTCGATCAACATCAAGGAAGACGAAGTAACTGCCATAATCGGACCGTCTGGGTGCGGAAAATCCACCTTCATACGATGCTTGAACCGCATGCACGAACTGGTCCCTGGGGCTAGATCTTCGGGTGCAGTTTTGCTCGACAACGCTAACGTTTACGCGAGAGGAATAGACCCGGTCACGGTTCGAAGGAAAGTGGGTATGGTTTTTCAGAAACCCAACCCATTTCCAACAATGTCAGTATACGATAATGTTGCCGCGGGGCTCAAATTGAACGGGATCCGGGATCACCAGAAGCTGGACCGGGCAGTGAAGCGGAGCCTTGAACTAGCATTTCTATGGGAAGAAGTGAAAACGGAGCTTGACAAATCCGGGGCAAGCTTGTCCGGTGGGCAGCAACAGAGGCTTTGCATCGCGAGAGCATTGGCAGTCGAGCCTGAGGTCATCTTGATGGATGAACCCTGCTCGGCTCTGGACCCTGTGGCTACTGCCAAGATAGAGGAGTTGATTTCGAGCTTGAAGGCTCAGTATACGGTAGTCATAGTGACTCACAACATGCAACAAGCAGCCAGAGTCTCTGATAACACAGCCTTCCTCTACTTAGGTCAGTTGATAGAATACGGCGAGACCACACAGCTGTTCGAGAATCCAACAGAAGAGCTCACTGAACGCTATCTCACAGGTAAATTCGGTTAGAGGGTCCAGTTTTGGCAAGACTAATGGATATTGGCCTTGAAAGGCTGAGGAACATGGTTCTCGACATGGCAGACCTCTCCGAGAAAACGGTGGCAACTTCAATCGGCGCTTATGTTCAAGGAAAAGACCTTCGCGAGAGGATATACGGTTGGTCTGAGCAACTTCGTATGCTTCAAGATGAAGTCAGCGAATTGGCTGTGGAGCTAATTGCGAGGTATCAACCCGTGGCCTCAGACCTGCGATTCATCAAGTCCTGCATGGAAGTCGCTTATGGGTTCTCGCGGTTCGGAAGATACGCCCACGACATTTCAGACGTGTTTGGAATATTTGGTGACCTGTCAAAATGTGATAAGACCGCAATAGAGCAGGCTGGTGATCAATCGAAGAACATGATCCGGGTGAGCATCAAAGCATTTACAGAACGAAACGTAGAACTCGCAACCAAACTGAAGAAGATGGACGATGTCGTCGACAACATCTACTTGGATTTCGTCAAGAAATCAGCTTCGAACCCTTCGGGAGACCTGAAATGCACAGTCTCAGGGACACTGATCCTTCGTTACCTGGAAAGAATAGCCGACCACGCCACATACGTGGGCGAGAGCGTCCTGTATATCGTGTCCGGAGAACGAACCGCAAGAAAATAGACCGCTTACACCAAACCTACGAGCCTATTTGACGCTTCATCCTAGGTAGGCGATGATTCTTGGAGAACGCAAGAACGGACCGCTTGGATACAGCAAGCACAAGACAAGTTCTTCAGACCGAAACGATTTAACTCACATGCGACTTGCCCCAACCGTTGTCTCATGGGGCTCAGGGAACTTCTCATACCCAGAGAAAAAATCTTCTTCCAGCTTCTCGAGGAAGAGTCGAAGAATGTCTTGGCGGGGGCTATGGCTTTCAGTGAGTTGATCCAGAACTTCGATCAATTGGTGGACAAGAGGAACAGGATAAAGGACATAGAACATCATGGAGACGAAATTGTTCATTCGATCTACGACCGTCTCGTGAAGACTTTCATCACTCCCATCGATAGAGAAGACATCAGCAAGCTAGCTTCCCTATACGACGATGTCCTAGACTACATCTACGCCGTTGTCAACCGCTTGTATCTCTACGAGGTTGCTTCACCAACAGAACCGATGAGACGGTTCGCCGACTTGGTCTTGAAGTCAGTCCGGGAAATCGACTTCGCCTTCGCCAGCATTCAAAAGATCAAGGCCTCTGAGATTGAGACCAGATGCAATGAAGTCGACACCTTGGAGAACGAGGCGGATGTTGTTCTGAACGAGGCCGTCGCCGCCCTTTTCAAGACAAACGATGCGATCTCCATTATCAAGTTCAAGGAGGTCTACGAACTCATGGAGACGATTACTGACAAGTGTGAGGATGTTGTCCAGGTGATCAGGGACATCATCCTAGAGTACTCCTAGTCAAAAAAGGGTGTCCTCGAATGTCCACCGCAGTACCGTTTGAGATAGTTGTTCTGGTGGTCGTTGTTGCTCTAGGCTTCGATTTCATGAACGGGTTTCATGACGCAGCCAACTCCGTTGCTACCGTGGTTTCTACGAGGGTTCTTACTCCTCGGGTCGCTGTGCTCTGGGCTGCGTTCTTCAATTTCGTGGCGGCCTTCGTCTTCGGAGTCAACGTGGCCTCTACAATAGGTAAGGGAACCATAGACCCGAAGATAGTCACCGCCTGGCTGCTCCTTGCGGTTCTCACCGGTGCCATATCTTGGGACGTCATAACGTGGTGGTTTGGCCTGCCTACGAGTTCGTCTCACGCCTTGGTGGGCGGCCTCATCGGCGCGGGTGTCGTTAAAGGAGGGTGGGGCGTAGTCCAGACCGCTGGTGTCAGCAAGATAGCATACTTCATAGTGTTGTCTCCCGTGATCGGCTTCTTCGCTGCTATTGGCTTAGTCCTGCTCACGGTGAGGATTGCCATGCGGTATTCCCGTTCCACATCCGATCACGCGTTCCGACGGCTTCAACTCGTCTCCGCGGCCCTCTACAGTCTAGGACACGGGACGAACGACGCGCAGAAGACGATGGGGATCATAGCGGCACTTCTCTTTGCACAGGGTTTGTTGGGCGCGACGTTCTACGTTCCGTTCTATGTCATACTGTTGGCGGGAACCGCTATGGGTCTTGGAACCTATTTCGGGGGATGGAGGATAGTTCGCACAATGGGCATGAAGATTACAAAGTTGCACCCGTTCGGAGGATTCAGTGCTGAAACCGCGGCTGCCTCAACGCTCTTCGCTACCGCATCTCTTGGAATCCCCGTCAGCACAACTCATACCATAGCCGGGGCGATCATGGGCGTCGGCTCGACCCGAAGGCTCTCCGCGGTGAGATGGGGAGTGGCCCGTAGAATAGTCTACGCGTGGATCCTCACGATTCCCGCGGCAGCCGCGATAGCTGGCCTATCATACTATGTTCTGAAACTTGCAGGTCTCAGCTAAACAAAATAGCGGCGGTTTCGACAATTGCTAACGGCGTCGAATTTCCATTCGGTGCTTTGTCCGCTGCAGACTGATTCGAGCTCTGATTGTAAAAACGACGAGGGTACTGAGCAGTCCAAGAAATCCCCCGACAAGGAGGAGACCAGTGTTGGTGGAGATCCTCGGGAATATTCCGCATACTGCACAGCTCCCGTTCGAGTTTCCACCTGAACCTCCACTCCCTCCGTTAGACCCACCTGGACCTGCTTGGTCTACCTGAATCCCCATAGGTTTGCTGTTTGGTGCGGAGGGATAGCTGCTATCCATGGCTGTGAAGACGACCGTGTAGGACCCTATCTGGCTTGAGCTTGGTTTCCATGAGAAAACCCCGGTTGCCTGATTGAATGATGCGCCCGCCGGCAGCCCTGTTGCCGAGAGACTGACAGTGCCACCTGTGTTCAAGGATACGGCTGTGACAGTGAAGTTGACCCACATCCCTGCAACGATGGTCTGGTTTCCTGGAACAGACAACGTGGGTGGAACTAGCGCCAGCACGTTGACGATCTTGCTTGCCGTGATGCTTGCTTGTGGCGAGGCTGAATCGGTAACCGTCACCTTGGCAGTGTAGGATCCTGGGGCCGAGTAGGCGTGGGTTTCGGGGTTTCCCGATCCTGTTCCACCGTCGCCGAACGCCATAGTGTAAGTGTAAGGCGAGGTTCCGCCTGATGCCAACGCGGTGAACGTTACAGTTTGGCCGACCTGAGGCGAGGATGAGGAAACCTGGAAAGATGTGGAGAGAGGCGGGGTTGCGAGGACTGTTATGGACCGGGAGCTAGTCGCTACCTGGGTTGGAGTAGACGAGTCTGTCGCTGTCTCCTTTACTGTAAATGATTGGGCAGCATTGAAAGTGTGTGTGACCGAGCTTCCGCTTCCCGTTGTTCCATCACCGAAATTCCAAGTGACTGCGTAGGGACTGGTTCCTCCAGCCGTAATGGCCGTAAACGTGACAAGAGTGTTCACAACCGGGCTCGCCGGTAGAAACGTGAAGCTTGTTGACAAGGGAGGCGGCGAATTTACGGTCACACCATTGGAACTCGTTGCCATCTGTGATGGAGATGAAGAGTCAGTTGTGGTCTCAGATACTGTGAAGGATTGTGCAGTCGTGTATGTGTGGGTAACGGTAGCTCCAGTGCCTGTCGCTCCATCGCCAAAATTCCAGCTAATAGCGTACGGCCCGGCTCCCCCGGTTGTTACAGCAGTGAACGTGACAGGCGAGTTGACGATCGGGTTTGAGGGAAGGAATGTGAAGCTAGTTGATAGGGCAGAAGGGGCTGGTGTCGGAATCGTTTGTCCCCAGACATTCATTGCTCCGGTCGGCAATCCGCTTCCATCCCAGTCTCCGGCTTCCCAGAGACCGTACGAGCCTTTGATGTTGTCAAGACCTTGTATCACCGCGACAACGTAGGCTAGGGATTCCGCGGAGTATTGACAGCTACAATTCGGGTTTACCACATCCGGAGGCGAGGGTCCGCCGCCGCTTGCGTCTGCTCCAAATTCTGAGACTATGGCAGGTGCGTTCTTGTACGCTTCAAGCGCTAACACGGCTGCTGGAACGTTGGCCGCGTAGGCTTGCGCGTCAGAAATGCTCCAAGCAGGATGATACTGATAGAAGTAGTAGTCGTGAAAGTCGTAAGCCACCTGGTTAAGAGGGTCGGTTACTGTTGGAAAGGCTGAGAGAAAGGTGCTGTCGTTCGGGGCGCCGTACTGGCCGTAGCTTATGCTGACAATAATCCAGTGGTTGTCGCCTAGGTTGCGATCCTGGTTGATCCAGTCCTGATAGAAGGATGAGAGTTGCGCGGCTGAGTTGCTAGGCTCGTTCCTTGGCTGCCAAATTATCATCGGCTCATTCTTGTAGGCGGTAATTATCGGAGCCCAGAAGGACAGCCATGCGGCTTCGTTGGTTATACCATACTCGTGATCATCCATGATGAGCCAAATATTGTGCTGTTTCGCTATAGCAAGCAGGTTATTGAATGCCGTTTGATCAAAGCTGCTGACCCCAAGCACGGGGTCTACAAGACTGATTCGAGCCGCGTTGTAACCTCTCTGCTGGAGAAGCGTGAAAGTAGCTTGAAGGTCGGCGGTTGACTCGGTTGGCAGAATTCCGTCCCAGCCTCGAACATACGGGAAAGCACCGGACACAGCTTGCGCTCTAGGCAAAACAGGGATAGCAATTATCCCAATGATCATGATAGCAACTAGTAAGTGCGCTCTCAAGCTCAGGGCCCTCCACGTTTGTACCCAGCAGCAGGTGCTGCGGGTGCAGATCTGGGGATACGATTCTTGTTAAGTCCCAATTTCTTTCACGTCCTCGGCCGGGATTACCATGGCCCGAGCCGAACCATCTGCCCGCACTGCCGACGGAGAACCAGACTCTTTGTTGTGAGCGAGTTCTTCGGCAAGAAACTAGTAGGGCCACATTTTCTGATAGGCGCTATCGAACTTCGTGTCTAACATCCGGGTTCAAGTGCCCAGTTACCACTCCACTCTTGAGCGAAACTTGTGGAAAATCACTCCGCAAGAAATGGGACTTGCTCAAAAGCCCATAAGTGAGAAAGTCTTTGCCGAAACTCGAATGGCAAACAAGCCCGTTTTTTCTGACCTAATTGCCTAGATTTGGCCTCTGAGAGAATCTCGTATCGTTCCATCTTTCCATAGTTGCTCTACCTGTGTTGCTCTGCAAGCCTTGCAGACGATAGTGACCCATCCACCCGCCGAACCAGGGTGATTGCTAACTTCGTGTTCCATGACCTTGTTGCAAGTCCAGCACCACATGACTTCCTTGACTATCACCAACCGCATGAGGAGGGGAAATGAGTGGAAGCGATTAAGGAGGAGATGGGAGGAAATGTGAAAGCATTTGTCGAGCGAACTTGCAAGCTATGAGAGGGAGAGGGACGCGAAGAATAGTGATAATAGTTGAACCGGCACCTAATCGGTAATCTGCGAGGTGAATTTTCGGAATGGGTGTTGAAGAAAACCTGCGACTAATGCAGACATTAGACAATGCTTGGAATGCCAAGGACTGGGAGACCTTCATGAAGCGTCACTCTGAGAACGTTGCAGTGTACTGGCCGGGCCAGCCCGAGCCAACAAAAGGACGTCACGCACATCATAATGAATCTGTTGAATTCTTCAAGGCATTTGACAACCATCTCGACAACAATCCGTACAAGATCCTCTTCGGCCAAGGCGACTACACGTGTTCAGTGGCCAGATGGACAGGCAAGAACATAGGACCATTCATGGGCCCAGATGGGCGCATGATCCCTGCCACCAACAAGAAATTCGAACTTGAATTCTGCACCGTTGCCCACTGGAAGAATAACGAGATTGTCGAAGAGAAGCTCTTCTACGACCTAGTAGGACTGTTGAAGCAACTTGGCGTAACTCTAACCACAAGGACTCAAGCAGAGAAAGTGCCTGCGGTTTAGCAGATCGCGGCTCGGCTCCCCTGATGCTCCGAGAGCAGACCGCCACTGGAAGGTGGGTCCGGCCGTTGGATACTCGATTATCATGAATGGAAATTGTTAACTACTTACCACGCGGAGCCGAAACCGTGAATTTTACACATGCCCAATATTCCGATAGCTAGGAAAGTCATTAGGGAAAGCCTGCAGGTCAAAGAAGACGAACAGGTACTGATCCAGACCTGGGACCACACGCTCGACCTATCCGACTCGCTCTCTCAGGAGGTTTACGCGGCCGGAGCCATACCCTTTGTGAATCTCACCACACAGAACTCTTTCCTCAACTACTTCACCACCGTTCCCGAAAAATACTACGGGAAGACCCCACGAGCCATGCTCTCACTACTCGACCAGATTGACGCGCAGGTCGTGCTCTTCGGTCCCAAGGACCCGAAGGTTCTGACGATGGCTTCGGGAGAGCGCTTCGCCAAGTCTTTCGAGTCAGAGAAGCCGGTGATGGAGAAGCTGCGTGAGCGAAAAATCCGGACAGCGTTACTCCCCGTGGGCTACATCACTCACGAACGCGCCCTGAACTACGGTTTCGACCTGTCGAAGTGGCGCAGCAACCACGACCAAGCAATAGACGTTGACATGCAGAAGATGACAGCCCTCGGCAGGAAACTGTCCTCCAATCTTCATAATGCAAGCAAGGTTCACGTCAGTCACAGCAACGGCACTGACTTGACGTTTGCCATCCGCGATCGTCCAGTCCATGTGCGAGACGGGATAATCGATCAGGACGATATTTCCAAGGGGAACCTTACCGAGTCTCTACCCTCAGGAAGCGTTCTCGTGGCCCCTGTCGAGTCCACCGCAGAGGGGAACGTCCTCTTTGATACTCCCCAGGCTCTGATGGGAAAAATGCTAAAGGGTTTCACAATGAGCTTCCGAAACGGAAAGCTAGCATCCTTCGATGCAAAGGAAAATCTCGACGCGTTCGCCGGCATGTACCGCGGCGGGACCGG
>WNGK01009820.1_pt1 | contig 12188 bp, 9 predicted proteins | sample 5400601 | NCBI WGS metagenome assembly WNGK01 (sample SAMN13153376, study PRJNA577476) | soil metagenome | isolation source: 60 cm soil or saprolite under Garry oak tree replicate 1 | place: USA:California | collected 2016-06-15
AGGACGGTCGTGCCGAGCGCGCGGTGCAATCGCAGGAACTCGTTCTGCAGCCGCTCGCGAACGATCGGATCGACTGCGCCGAACGGCTCGTCCATGAGCATGACCGGCGGTTCGGCGGCCATCGCTCGGGCGACGCCGACGCGCTGGCGCTCTCCGCCGGACAGCTGCGACGGGTAGCGATTGCGCACCTGGGCAGGATCGAGCCCGACGAGCTCGAGCAGCTCCTCCGTGCGCCTACTGATGCGCTCCTTCGGCCAGCCGATAAGCCGCGGGACAGTGGCGACGTTGTCGGCGATGGTCTGGTGCGGGAAGAGTCCGACCTGCTGGATGACATAGCCGATCCGCCGGCGCAACGAGGTAACGTCGATGGTCATCACGTCCTGATCGTCGATCAGCACCTGGCCACTGGTCGGCTCGACCAGGCGATTGACCATCTTCAGGCTGGTGGTCTTGCCGCAGCCGCTCGGGCCGACCAGCACACAGATGTCACCGGCCGGCACCAGCAGCGACAGATCCACCACCGCGCCCTGCGCGCCGTCGTACGACTTGCTGACGTGGCGAAACTCGACCGTTGCCTGGTTCATTGGAGCTTTTCGCCAGCGCGAACCGGGATAGCCAGCCGGCTATCGGGCGGGGCGAGCGGGCACACCCACATCGGATCATAGGCGCACGACGGGTGGTACGCGTAATTGAAGTCGAGCACGATGGTAGCGCTACCAGGGTCGGAGCCGAGATCAGCGCTCTTGATCGTGTCAAGCAGGTAGCGGCCGGCGCCGTACGTCTCGCGGCCGCTCGTGGCGTCTTTGAAGGGCACGAAGAGACCACCGGCGTAGCCCTCGATCCAGAAGGCGGCCAGGCTCAGCTGTTCGCCTCGATAGATGAAGTCGAGGCGGCCGATCCGCGTGAACGCGACTTCCGCGGCCGTCGGCGGACGTTCTTCGTTGTGCGGGGTGAAATGTGCCGTGACGCGTCCTTCGGGGTCGAAGGGCCAGTACGACAGACCGTTGAAAGTCGGTCGATCCGCGAGTGGGATCGGGCTTTGCGGATGGTCGTGGAAGAGCGCGTCCTTCTGCGCGCGGAACCAGCTCAATGTCTGGGCGTCCGCCGGCCGCCGGCGCAGCTCTACAAAAAGCTCTGCGACGCGTCTGCGCCAGTCAAGCAGCTCGAGGTACTCGGACGTGGCCATGTTGCCTTCTTCGAAGCGTCGAGTCTGACGCGCCGCGGCGCTGCGCGCAAGCCCCACCCTTGTGTGTGGAGTGCAACACTTGAGGCGCCCCAGGCGTCTAAGCGGACGATGACGATGACCCACCCCTATGACTCCGACCCGTATCGGAGGGGGTCGGCCCTCTCTCGCAGCTTCCTGCCACTCGCGCTGATCACGCTTGGCGTGGTCTTCCTGCTGAGTAACCTGCTGCCTGAGCGCGGCCGCGGCGGATTGATCGTCCTCGGCCTGGGCGCCGCGTTCCTGGTGGGGCGACTGACGACTCGCCGCTACGGCTACGCTGTGCCCGCCGGCATCTTGATGGCCATCGGCGCGTTCATCAGCCTGCAGGACCTGCAGGGGTTGCGCGGCGTCGGCAGCGCCGGACTGTTCTTCGTGCTTCTCGGGTCGGGTTTCGCGGCGATTTATTTCGTCGGTCTGCGGCCCAGCGCGATCTGGCCTCTGTTTCCCGGGGCCGTACTGATCTGCATTGGGCTGGTGCTGCTGGGCGTCTCGACGCTCGGAGCGCTGGCGTCGTGGAGCTGGATCGCCGGCTACTGGCCGGCGGCGCTGGTGCTGCTGGGCCTGTGGCTGCTGATTCGGGACTCATTGCCGGCGCCGGTGCGCCGACCGCTCGCCACGCTGGGCGGGCTGGCGCTGCTGGCGTATGGGATTTTCGCTGCCACGGCGAGCGTCGCCGCCGGGGGCACGCTGGTGCGGACGGGAGCGTCGCCATTTCCCGAGTCCGTCGACATGAGCATGCCCATCAGCCCGGGCCAGACCTTCACTGTCAACAACAGCAGTGGGCGGACCACGATTCGCGGCGGCTCCGGCACGGAGGTGCACGTGGTGGTCAGCCGACGGTTCGGCTTCGGCGGCTTTGGGGGCTTTGGGGGACCGAATCCGGATGCGCGGCTGGTGCAGACGGCGGATGGAGTAGGGCTCGATGCGTCCGGAGCCGGCAGGTCGCTGGACTACACGATCGATCTGCCAGCGTCGGCGGCGGTGAAAGCACAGTCCAGCAGCGGGCAGCTGGAGATTGACGACGTCCAGGGTCCGGTGGATGCGTCGACCAGCAGCGGCAGTGTGTCCCTCAACGGAGTGTTCACCCAGGCGGTGCGTGTGAGCGCGTCGAGCGGGTCGGTCAAAGTGAAGCTTCTATCGGGCAGCGCTGAGCAACTGGACGTGCACTCCAATAGCGGCAGCGTGGAGCCGCAGGGCGGGTTCCAGCTTGTTGGTGGCACCACCAATCGCAACACGCTGACGGGCGCCTACAACAACCCAGCTCCGGGCGCCATCCTGAACGTGCAGACCTCCAGCGGCAGCATCACCATAAGCCAGTAGCCCGCACATCGGACGCAGTCTCTCAACGGAGGTGACTCGTCCCAGGGTACGCAAGCCCGTACCGCCCGAAGATCGGACGATGCCCCGTCAGCGGAGTAGCAATGCCGACGGCTGGTCAGGTCCCCACCGGTGGTAACCTGGCGTTTTCGATCGACTGGTTCAGGAACGCGACTTCGGTGGCCAGTGCCTCAGACAGCTGGTCCAGTTGCGTCTGGACGCGTTGCGACAGGTCGTCGAAGACCGACTTTGCGCTCGCCGTGGGCGCGCCGTCGCCGCTGGCGACCGCGCCCATCAGGAACGCCAGCTTGCCGTTCAGTTTGACCGGGAAGTTGAGCGTGTCGCCGCGACTCTTCGCATTGGCCTGGATCAACTCCGCCTCAATCGGCTTCAGGCGATCGATCAGCGCCGCCGCCGCCTTGTGCACGGACTCCAGCTCCGACCTGTCCTTTGACCGCGCCGACCAGTCCTCCGCCCGCCGTCGCAGCGTGCGGATCTGATTGATGGCCGTGTGCGTTTCTGACAGCCGCTTATGCAGTTGTTGCAGTAGCTCGAATTGTGCCCGCAGATCCGCTTCGGACGCCGTCACCCGCGGATCCTTACGGACCTCGAACTCCTGCTCGTGCGACGTGTCACCGACAATTAGCCGCATGCGATACGCGCCAGGTGGCACCTGGGGACCAGCAATGCCGTCCTCCACCAGCTCATTCGCGGCGTCGTCGTCGTTGATCTTGGTGGCATCCGGATAGCGCAGGTTCCACACCCAGCGGTTGAGGCCTTCTTCTTTTGGGATGCGCGGCTGTTTCTTCTTCCGCGCGGCGGCCTTTTCCTCTTCAGTGCGCGCTTCCGCCTCCACGTCCTGGCTCGAAAAGGTGCGGATCTCACGACCGTCCGACTCGAAAAATGTCAGCGTAATCTCGCCGTCAGGCTTCGAAGCCAGGAAATAGTCCACGATGACGCCGCTCGGTGGATTCTTCGCCGCGTCGAGGAACTCATCGACCTTGTCGCCCGTGCGCGGGTCCTCCACCTGCGTGTAGGTGACCATCACCGCACCGGGCATGCGGTAGTTCTTGCCGCGCACCGCTTTGTGTCCAAAGCCGCCATTGGATTTGTAGCGGATCGTTGGGCGCGGTTTTACCAGCACGCTGGCAGCATCGTCGTCCATCGAGCGGACCGGACTCAGATCGTCCAGCACCCAGAACGAGCGGCCGTGCGTCGCGAGCACCAGGTCCCCTTCGGGCTCCTTGACCACCAGGTCATGGATTGGCACCACCGGCAGGTTGCCCTTCAGCGGGTGCCACGCCGCGCCGTCGTCAAACGACACGTACACGCCGGTCTCGGTGCCGGCGTAGAGCAGCCCGCGGCGTGTCGGATCCTCACGGATGGCGCGGCAGAAGACGTCCTCCGGCAGCCCACTGGTGATCCTGGTCCACGTCGAGCCATAGTCGGAGGTCTTGAATAGATACGGCGCGAAGTCGTCCAGCTTGTAGCGATTCGCTGCCACGTACGCGCTGCCCGCGTCGTGCGGCGACGCCTCGATAATGCTGATCAAACCCCACTCCGGCAAGCCGGGCGGAGTCACGTTCTGCCACGACGCGCCGTTGTCCCGCGACACGTGCACCAGCCCATCGTCCGAGCCGGCCCACAGCACGCCGCGCTGCCTGGGCGACTCGGCGAACGCGAAAATCGTGCCGTAGTACTCCGCGCCGGTATTGTCGCCGGTGATCGGCCCACCGGACGCCTCGAACTTCGTCGCGTCGTTGCGCGTGAGGTCCGGGCTGATCGTCTGCCACGTCAGACCTTCGTCGGTCGAGCGGAAAGCGTAGTTGCCGGTGACGTACAGCACGTTCGGATCGTGCGGTGACAGCAGCGTCGGAAATGTCCACTGGAAGCGGTATTTCGCGTCCTTTGCGCCGGTGCCGATCAAATCCTCCGGCCAGACCTCGATGTCGCGGATCTGTCCGTTGCCATGGTCGTAGCGCGTCAGGTACCCGAGGTAGCTGCCGGCGAAAATGATGTCTGGATTATCCGGACGCACGGCGATGTAGCCGCTTTCGCCGCCACCGATCTCCCAGGATTCGGAGTTGGTAATCGCGCTCAGTGGTGAACGACTGGGCACTGAAATCGTGGTGTTGTCCTGCTGCGCACCGTGCAATCGATAGGGGATGCGGGTGTCGGTGGTGACGTGGTACAGCTCGGCCGTCGGCTGGTTGTAAATCGATGACCAGCTCGCGCCGCCATTGAACGTCACCAGCGCACCACCGTCATTGCCCTCGATCATGCGCTGCGTATCATTCGGATCGATCCACAGATCGTGGTTGTCGCCATGTGGGATGGCGAATTCATTGAAGGTCTGGCCGCCGTCATGCGACTTCCAAGCCTCGGTGTTGAGCACCCAGACCGTCTCCGGATCGCGCGGGTCTGCGATGATGTGGTGGTAGTACCAGGCGCGCTGGCGCAGCTCGCGATTGTCGCTCAGCCGATCCCAGGTCTGCCCGCCGTCGTCCGAGCGAAAGACGGCGCCATCCTCCGCTTCGACAATTGCGTACACCCGGTCCGGTTGGGCACCGGACACACTCACGCCGATCTTGCCGAGCACACCCTTCGGCAGACTTTTAACCCGGCTCCTGTCGCGGGAAATCTCGGTCCAGGTGTCTCCTGCGTCGGTGGTTTTGAACAAACCGCTGCCCGGACCACCACTATTCAAATTGGATGGACCGCGGCGAGTCTCCCAGAACGACGCATAGAGCACCCTCGGGTTGTGCGGATCCATGCTCAGGTCGTTGGCGCCAGCGTCCTGGCTCCTGAACAGGACGTGATCCCAGGTCTTGCCAGCATCGCGCGAACGGAAGATGCCGCGCTGCTCGTTCGGGCCGTGAGCATGGCCCAGCGCCGCGACGTACACCAGGTTCGGGTCGCGCGGATCGACGCGTACTTTCGAGATGTGGCGCGTGTCGTTCAGCCCAAGGTGCGACCAGGTCTTGCCGGCGTCGGTCGAGCGGTACACGCCGTCGCCGTGCGAGACATTGCCGCGAATGCAGGACTCGCCCATCCCGACGTACACCACGTTGGGATCCGCTGCTGCCACGGCGATGGCGCCCACCGAGGCGCGCTGAAAGAAGCCGTCAGAGACGTTTTGCCAGTAGAGCCCGCCATCGGTCGACTTCCAGACGCCGCCGCCCGTCGAGCCGAAGTAAAAGACGCGGGCGTTCAGCGGATCGGCGGCCACGGCGCCGACGCGGCCGCCGCGGAAGGGTCCGACGAGACGGTACTCGAGATTCTTCAGCAAGTCTGCTGTCATCCGTCTCAGGTTAGCGATACGCGGCTGTCGCGTTCATCACACCCCAATTAGCATTCCAGGGTGACTCTGGCCGACGACGCGGAAGCCGTCTATCTGCACTGCGACGTCGACAAGATGTACTTCTCGGTCGAGGCGATCGAGTCGCCTGGTCTGGCCGCGGACACGCGCGCGGTGATCGTGGGTATCGACCCGCGCGAGTACCCGCGCTCGGTAGTTACTACCGCCAACGGGGTGGCGCGCTCGATCGGCATCAACAGCGGGATGAGCACTGCTATCGCCACTCGCATGGCCCGCGAGCGCGGCATCGATGTGGTGTTCGTGCGCCCGCGGCATGAGCTGTACGGCGAGTACTCGCGGCGGCTGATGGAGCTGCTGCGCAGCGAGACGCCGCTGCTCGAGCAGCGCTCTATCGATGAGGCGGCGCTCGACTGGCGACACAATGGGTTCGTCGCCGAGCCAGTGGCACGGTTGCGGCAGCGGATCCTCGACGAGATTGGCCTTTCGGTGTCATTCGGCGTAGCGCCGACGCTGCTGGTGGCCAAGATGGCTTCCGAGATGGCCAAGACGGCAGCGGACCACGTCTGGGTCGTGCGGCCCGGCGAGGCGGGGGCGTTCCTGGCACCGCTGTCAGTGCGAGCGCTGGTGGGGATCGGGCCGAAGTCGGAGGCGCGGATGCGCGAGCTGGAGGTCACCACCATCGGCAACCTGGCCAAGCGCCCGCTGGAGTGGCTGGTCGAGCAGTTCGGTGCTTCCTATGGGCGATATTTGCACCATGCCAGTCGCGGCGAGGACGACTCGACACTCGTCGGGGAACACACCTCCAAGAGCATCTCAGCCGAGCATACGTTCGGCCGCGACACTATCGATCGCGCCGAGATCTGGCGGCGGCTACAGAGTCAGGCGCGCGAGGTGTCGCAGCGCTTGCGGGCCGAGCGACTGCAGGCGGGCGAAGTCGCGATCAAGCTGCGCTATGGCGTGACGTGGGAGACGATCACGCGCCAGCAGCGACTCGGCGCCGCGACTGACGACGCCCAGGTGCTCGCGGCGGGCGCGGCGGCGCTGATGCGCAAGGCGTGGACACGGCGGCCGATCCGCCTCATCGGCTTACGGGCAGGCAAGCTGGAGCCATGCCGAGAGGAAGGCGAGGTCCAGCTGACCCTCCCGCCGTAAGCGTGACGCGCCATCGCTGCGCTCGGCCCGACTGTTCCCTCCGGGGGTCAAAGGGGCAAGGCCCCTTTGAAATCCCCGAAGGACGGCGCTGCGCGGATGGTCATACGGGCCCTACATCTGAAAATCGCGTGACGGCGCCGAGCGCAGCGATGGCTTGTGTCAGGCGGTGCGTTCGAGGATGTACAGGCCGCCGGTGAAGCGGTCGGTGACGTAGACCAGTCCGTCCGCGCCGACCAGCACGTCGTTGAACTGGATGCTCGACCGACCTGGAGGCGCTTCGGGCACGAAGTAGGCGACCTCGCGCGGCTTGCGCGCATCCGAAATGTCGACTACCCGCAAGCCCGCGTTGAACCAGGTCACATAGACCATGTTCGAGTCGACGAAGCTGCCCGGCCGCATTTCGTGCACGTTGTGCGGGCCGAACCGCCCGCCACGCGCGCAAAAGTCACCTTCGGGCACGGGGAACTCAGACACAACATGCGGGTGCCGCTCGTCGGCGATGTCCACCACGCGCACGCGCGTCTGCATCCCCTCGCAATCGTTGGCCAGCTGTTCGTCAGTCACGACCAGGATGTCGCGACCCGGCACCGGCAGCGCGGTATGCGTCGCGGTGCTCACCCCAGCGCCGAACTCGAGGTGGCTGACCAGACTCGGCTTGTGTTTGTCTGAGATATCCAGGATGACCAGCCCGGCGTCCCACCAGCCGCAATAGGCACGATCGCCGCGTATCAGCGGATGGTGCAGCGCGAAGCGTTTGGCGCCCGGTGGGCCGCCGTGAGACGTGGTCGGCGTCCAGCTCGGCGTCTCGCCCGCGCCGGTGTTCTGCCCGGGAAACCACCAGCGACCCACTTCCTCCGGTCGCGCCGGGTTCGAGAGGTCGACGATCACCAGGAACTGGTCGACGAGTCCCTCGTCGCTACCGCTCATGTACGCGTATGGCGCCTCCCAGTACGTCATGCGATGCACGCCTTTACCCGGCATCTTGAGGAAAGCAAGCTCGTGCGGCTGGCTCGGCGTCGAAACGTCGTAGACCTTCAGCCCACCACTCCAACCCTCGGGCTGTGGCTCGAACGGACTGCGCTCGTGATTGACCAGCAGCACGTCGCCGACCACCTGGACTTTGTGTGAATGCGTGCCTGGCGGTGTCTCGAGTTGTGTGACGACCCGCGGGCGGCTCGGATCGGAGACGTCGACCACCGACGTCCCGACGCGACTTTCACCCATGTGACCGATAAAGGCGAACCCGTCCTTCAAGTTGACGTGCATGCAATCGCCATGACCGTTCAGACCGGTCTGGCCGACCAGGCGCATGTTCAGGGTTTCGGCTTGAGCGAGCATGGCGCCACAGTAGCATTCCCGATGTGGCGGACACAGTCCGTGGTCCAACGCGCATCAACGGCACGTATCACGCCGCGGTGGCGCAGAAAGAGCGTGCCCGTCGGACGCGATGGCTGATCGGCATCGGCGCGGTGTTGACGGCGATCGGGCTCGTGCAGATCGTACTGATCAATGCCGACATGACCCGTATCGAGCAGTCCGGACCTGCGCGGCTGTCACTGGCAGGCGACACACTCGCGCACTTCATGCCCAGCATCCTGCAGAACTTTCAGCGCGCGCAGCAGCCGTCCAACACCGTCACGCTGATCACGGCTGACGACCCGCGCCACTCGGTGGCGTTCGTCAACGATAAGCGCGCGCTCGAGCGCTGGACGGCCTTAACGGGCCTGTCGCTGGCGGTGCTCTTCATCGGGCTGCAGGAACGGATCCCCCACAGCACCTCGAATCCTCGCTCGCCGACCGGCACCGACATGTCACGTCTGTTCATCCTGGTCGCGCTGACGTACGGCGCGCTGTCCATTTTTGAAAGCGGCTAACGCTTCCGTGCGTTACGCTCAACGCCGTGGCGCTCGATGGCGACGTCCTCTCAGTCGTTGAGCGCGTCGACGCGCGGCTGGGACGCTCGATCTGGGATACGACCGCAATCGAACCCGATGATCCCGACGTCGCGGCCGCGGCCGAGGTGGCGGTGTTTGCGCTCGAGCTCGCGGGCAAGCGTCGCCAGGCGCGTCGCGGCGGCCGTTTTTCAAAGCTGATCGTCCGCTTCGCGCTCGCGGCCTGCGTCGCCCTCGCAAGCGTGGCAGCGGCATGCGACAAGCCGGACGCCAGTCCCGAAGCCACGCAGGTCGCGATCAATGAATTGCCCTCGATTAGCGGCTCGAACGCCGTGATTACCGCGCCGCCGCGCGCCAGCCCAGCGCAGTTCACCGAGCTGAACCTGGTGGACGCCGGCAGCGACTCGCAGCCCTGGGCTGTCTTGCAAGCCAGTGGAGCAGGCACGCCGATCCTGGTCGATCGCGTCGGCGCCGGCCTGGACAGCGTCGGCGGCACCTACCGACTCGCGGCGCAGCCGGTGACGGTTGGCACGCGCGATGGGCCCTCTCAGTTCCTCGATCCGCTACAGCCGGCGGTATCGACAGGCGGCACCCTGCAACCCACGGATCGCCAGCAGCTCGAGCAGCGCTGGGTTCAGGACGAGCGTTACCTGGCACCAACCCGCGCGATCGCGGGTACTCCGACCGTGCTCGACGCGGCGTACAACGCCGACGCCGCCGCGGCTGCCGGCGGGACGCACACCTACCTCAACGGTGTGGTGCTGCGCGTCGAACCCGACAAACCAGTGCTGGCAGTGATCGATCGAGCACTGCTGGAATCCGGCGTACCGACGCGTGCTGAAGACGTCGTCTACGTCGCGATTCGATCGAGCGAACAGTCGCTGTACGAGCCCGGCCAGGTGGTGAACCTGCGCGACGTGGTGATGAACCTGCAGCGGGTTGATCAGGGCCTCGCCGACCAGAGCCAACTCGCGTCGGGGACGCCGACAGCGCCCTCGCCGACGCTCACGCCCGGCGCGACGAACACCACGCCGCTCCAGCCCATCATCGTCCAGCAGCGCTCGAGCGGACCGTCGTTCGTAGACGACTTCCTGATCTTTATGTGGCTGAGCAACTCGGGCTTCTACCGCGGCTCGACGGTGATCATCAACAACCCACCCTTCTCATCCAGTCGGCCGAGTGGCGGGGTGCTGTACTCGCCGCCGCCGACACCCAGCGGTTCCAGCCCGTCGACCGTGGCGGCATCGCAGGCGGCTTCGCGTAGCACCGCGCTCGAAGCGTCGCGGTCGGCCGTGTCGGGGCAGGCGTCGGGCACCGGTGGCGGCGTTGCGGCGACCAACAAGTCGGCCTCTGATGCGACCTCGCGTGTGAGCGCGGCGACCGCCAAATCAGCCTCCGTGGCCGGTGATGTGAGCGCTTCGTCCGCGGGCAAGAGCGTTGCTTCGGCGCCGAGCGGCGCGTCGAGCACGGCGAGCCGGAGCGCTGGCACAACGTCGGCGGGTACGCGCGGCAGTGCGGGCGTTTCGTCAAGCTCCGGTTCGAGCGGTGGCAAGGGGATCGGCGGATCGTCGTCCGGTGGGTTCGGTGGCAAGGGCGGCTCGAGCTCCAGCGGCAGCTAGGCGCCTCTGGTCAGCAACAGCAAACCCCGACGGGCCGGGGATGCTCGAGCGCGGGCGCGAGTACGAGGCTTCTCAGGCGGCGCAGTTCGAGCCGCTGATGCTGGCCTGGACCGTGCGCCTCGCCAGACTCGCCGACGACATCTCCGAGACGCTGCGCGACTGTCCTGACGCCAGCGTCCGACGCTCGGCGGCCGTGCTGGCAGCACGGGCGCACCCGATCCTGGCGGCGTTCGATGGCTGACGTTTCAGCAACAGCAGCAGCGTCGCCTGACGACCTGGCGTGGCTAAGCCGGCTGGTGAGCCGTTCGCCGCTCTTGCCCGACGCGTCGTTGAGAAGGCACTGGCTGCACGTGCTGCCGTGGCTGACGCAGGATGCGCGCTACACGCTGGCGGCGCTGTTGCTCGAGATCGAGCACCCTTGCGTTCCGTAGCGCGGCGGGCGCTGGAGCGGTGGGAGGCTGCGGCAGGGCCGTGGCGAGGCTGGTGCGTGAGCCCTTTGCTGCTGGCGGCGGGACGCCAATCCGACACTGATCGACAGTCTTATTCCAGAAGGGTTGGTCAATCGAGCGCTGGCCGCGCGATCGCTGACAAGTTGGCGGACTCGCTGGCGAAGGGCGGCACGGCCGTTGTGTTGGACCTCGAAGCCGTGCTGGGCGTCCACGTCGCCGCGCACCTCAACCGTGAAGGGCTCGCGCACGCGGTCATCGTCATTCCGAGTTGGCCATATGACGAAGCGGTGCTCCCCACGGACGAGGTGGTGGACGCACTGATCAGCCAGTCCAGGCGGCTGACCGCGGCGCCTGACCTGCCGAACGTCGCGTTCGTTCTCGACGCCCAGCGGAACCAGTCGGTTCCCCATCGAGCGTCAGGCGATCGGCGCGCTGATAACCGATATCGCCTCAGCACTGTCGACCTGCCCAATCTCGCCCGCCTGCGCGCCGCGGGCATTCGCCGCGTGTTGAAGCTCGCGCATCCGTGAGGACGCTCATTCCAACCACCGATTACGCCGACTACGCCGCGGCATGGGGCACCGTGGCGCGCCTCGGACACCGTCAGCTGAACTACGATGCCTGGGCCGGCGGGCACCGCTATCTGTCGCTGGTCGCGTTGGGACTCACCCAGAGCGAGCTCGTCCAACTCAGGCAGGTCACGCGAACGTTCTCCGGGCTTTTGGACCGGGCCGTGGACGGCATTCTCAACGATCCCGACTGGTGGTCAGCCCTGGCGTGGCCATGGCCGGCGATCGAGCTGGCGCGACAGGAACCTCCTCACCCGCGCGGGCATGCGAGCCTGTACGGTCGCTTCGACTGCCTGCTCGACACTGACGGCGTCTGGCAAATCATCGAGTACAACGCCGACACGCCCTCTGGCGGGCGCGAGGCGACCGGTCTGGAACCAGCCATCGCAAAGCTGTACCCGGCACTCCGACGAACGAACATGCAGTTCGCGCACGAGCTGACAACGACACTGGTCGAGAGAGTCAGAAGCGCTGAGCCGCCCATCGAGCTGGTCGGCGTCGTCTCGAGCCACAGCTGGCTCGAAGACATTGCCCAGGCCACGTGGCTCGCCGCGCTGCTCCGTCGCGCCGGCGTGCCCGCCATCGTCGGCGACGTCACGGACCTCAGCGTCCGCCGCGGTCGGATCCTGCTCCGCGGTCGGCCGAT
>WNGK01006611.1_pt1 | contig 12185 bp, 7 predicted proteins | sample 5400601 | NCBI WGS metagenome assembly WNGK01 (sample SAMN13153376, study PRJNA577476) | soil metagenome | isolation source: 60 cm soil or saprolite under Garry oak tree replicate 1 | place: USA:California | collected 2016-06-15
CTCCGAGTAGAGGAGATCCGGTACTGTGACGCACCGGAGTCTCCCCCCTCACAGACCTCGCCGTGCAGGTTTCCCGCAGCGAGTTCCTCAAGTTGACTCACCGGTTTACCCAGGCGTGCATAATCCGGGGCGACAACAGCGGGTGCCGTCGTAGGATCGCGTTGTACTTCTCCCACGAGATCGGCCCCCCGCGAGTTCGGCGACTGAGCCACCGACGCCAGATATGTTGGACGCCCCGATAGAACTTCAGGATACCCCGATAGTTCGTAGGTCGTCCGTAATACTGGTTGTGGCCGCGGAGCTTGGCGTTTAGGGTTTTCTGCTGCTGGTCCACAGGTTCATGACGGTGCGCCTGGCACCATTGGGCGATTTCGTTCAGGCCCCTGCGGAGCCTTTTACTCATCGTCCTCACATGTACTGTGAACGTACCCTTCCGGCTCTGGGCGCAGATATGTGTAAGGCCGAGGAAAGCAAATGTGTCAGGTTTTCGACCCTGCCGTTTTGCCTTCCCCATTGCACATCGTCCGAACTCCAGCAGCCGCGTCTTCTCCGGGTGGAGCGTCAACCCATATTTTGCAAACCGTTTGGGTAAGACGTCCATGACCTTCTCGGCATCCTCTCGATATTGAAAGCAGATGACGGCATCATCGGCAAACCGGATCTCGTGGGCTTCACCCCGAAGCCGGGGCTTCACCTCCTGCTCGAACCATTCATCGAGCACGTGATGTAGATAGACGTTGGCCAAGAGCGGGCTAATCGTCTGCCCTTGTCCCGTCCCCGTTTCACTCACGAGAAGCCTACCGTCGTCGATGAATCCGACCTGTATCCACTTTCGTATCAGCCGGAGGACGCTCCCGTCGCTGATGCGCTTCCCGACCATCTCCATGAGTTGTTCTCTCACGATCGAGTCAAAGTAGGCTTTGATGTCTATCTCCAGGATCCACTCCGTGGGCCGCGTACATATGTCGGCTCGGAGCTCGTCCAGTGCCTGGTGAGGGCTTCGCCCGGGCCGAAACCCGTACGAGCAGTCGAGGAAGTCCTGCTCATAGATGGCGTTGAGTATTTCGACTGCCGCCTTCTGCACGATCTTGTCTTCCAGGGCGGGAATCGAGATAGGCCTCCGCTTCCCGTCCTCTTTCGGAATATAGATCCTGCGTAGTGGCTGAGCCTGATACGTTCCATCCGTGAGCCGCTGATGAAGCTGGCGGATGTTTCTCCCAGCGTTCGCCTCATACTGTTCGTAGGTAACGCCGTCCACTCCTGCACTGGCCGCCTTTCGTAGACTTCGAAACGCTGCCTCCAACGCCTCGGGTGTGATCAAGTGAGCGATCGAGAAGAACTGTCGCTTCGGATCTTCCCTGGCTAGTTCAGCTATTCTGTCGAGTTTCGTGGACATAAAGTACCGGGTTCTGTGTCCCGTCTATGTTTCCTTCGGCAGATACGTCCGCTTGTTTCCCCCTTCCCTCCAGTGGGTACCGTGGCCGCTCCTTGCGGAAGCCCTGCGGTTCCCCGCTCTCGTCGGTACTATGGGTTCGTAAGACTGCTCAGCATCCCTCCGTGTCCCTCCGGTCTCCCTTGGGGTCACGTACCTCCCGATGTGAGAGGCGTTCCTCTCGGTGTGGGAGGAGATGAGGAGCTCTCTTGGGTTCCTGGGGAATCCCCTTGGAAGCATGCCCCGGGCTAGGGACTCCGGCGACCCGGACCGCCCTTGCCATACACGGGCGCCCGAGTGCTGCCTTCCGCTCTCCTAACGGCGTCGGCATCGCGATCAGGACTGTTTTCGGAGCTGGTTCCTCACGGCCTGCTTCCTTGCTGTGTACGCTTCGTCACCCACCAGTCGCCCGGTGAATGGCAACACTCGCTACCGACGTGCCGGCTACGCATTCGTCGGGCGGGACTTTCGCCCGCTGGATTCCATTAAGAGGTTTCACTATCTCATCGCAGATCCTCCTCTTCCAAGCTTTTCCCAACGCGATAGGAGCCCGTCCGAGAATTGAAGTTTAAAGAGCACTGCGGCGGGCCAAGGCTGAGCTGTGAAAACAGCAAGGCACCCTTCTCATTTCTCGCATTCTCGGAGCGCGGGCGATGGAAAAGCGTTCCGCGAATGTCCACAACATCTATGTATAGAGTTTTCGTGCTTGCTGGTCCTCTTCTTCTATCCATAGCAGAGCCGATGTAACTTCAGAATGTTGTGCGTGAGACAGACGATCGCCCACTCCCCTTGTACTTTCTTCAGTCCACGCAAGAGAAACTGTCGGAAACCGCGCGCCTGCTTAATTTGTCCAAACACCGGTTCGACCACGGTCTTGCGTGTCGAGTAAATGGCCGCGCCCTCTTTGGTCTGCAGTTTTCGCCGCATGCGGTCCACACGCGTAGCTCCCTTCGCCAGCGCCCCGCGCGGGCCAGGCTTCTCGCGATCCCGATACGATTCTCGATCCACGGCCACGAACCCTTCGATCTTTTTCTTCTCCAGATAACCCAGATTCGCGTCCGAACAATAGCCACTGTCACTGACCACGTCCGTAGGTTTCTGCCCGGATTGCTCTTGGATCACCTCGACCAGGGGCCTCATCTGTTGTTTGTCATTGGCCGCTTGCGTCACCCGCTGGCCTACGATCAACTGGAAGTCGGGTTCCACCGCGACCTGCGCGTTGTAGGCCTGGACAAAGCCGTCGGCCCCTTTCATGATGCGCGATTCCGGATCAGTAAAGTTGTATTGCATCTTGGCCTCGGGCTTCGCCTCCGCCTCCGGCTCGCCCTTGCTCTTGGCCTGCTCCCGTGCCCGCTCTTCCAGCGCTCGCTTGGCTTCGCGAATCTTCTCCCAGCGTGTCTCCCGCCGCGCCAGCTCCGCCGGCAGTTCATCCCCGCTCTGCTCCCGCCCATAACGGGCATCTTCTTCGACGTCGACTTTCTCCGCCTGCTCCAACAGCCTTTTTACCTCCCCCCGTAACCGCTTCTCGTCCTCCTGCATCCGCCCGTAACTCATCGCCTTGTGCTTGCTCGCATTGGCCTTCACCTTGCTGCCATCCAACACCACTCGCCCCAGCTTCATCGTCCCCGCCTGCAACGCGATCTGCAGCATTTGATCAAACAGCCCTTGCAGCGCCAACAGATGCAGCTTCCGAAAATCTGAGATCGTTCGGAAATCGGGTTCATTCCCCGCTGCCAGCATCCGGAAGCCGACATCTTCCACCAACTTCTTCTGCATCTGGCGCGAAGAAAAGACCCCTACGCAATAGCCGTAGAGCAGAATCTTGGTCATCATCCGCGGATGATACGGAGGCTGTCCTCGCTCTTCTTTTTCATAGACCGATTCGATCGCGCTCAAATCCAGCTGCTCGACCACATCCGAGACAAAATGCGCTAAGTGATTCTCCGGCAACCAATCGCGCAGGTTGGGCGGTAATAGCAGATCTTGCTCAGGCAGATAATCCCGGTATGCTTTGGCCATGTCGCCAAACTGGCATATCCTTCCTGTGAGTTTCAATACAAATCGGCAGTTCACCGTTGAATACTCGGACACGCTCCTAGCAGACTCGCATCTACAGTTCTGCAGCAGGTACCCTCAAGACGGTTAGAGTTACCGCATAGGCCAGTTTCGAAGTCTGTCAACCCATCGGTGACAGAACCTTTACAAACACTCTGTTATAGATCTAACATCAAATGGAAATGGGTGTACGAGACCAGCCGAGACTGGCTTGGCTCCTGCTGACGTTCAGCCTGCCTACCAAGCGGGCTAGTCAGCGGGTGGAGGTCTGGCGAAAACTGCAACGCTACGGAACCGTCCCGCTAGGTAACTCCGGATACTTACTACCCCGCAATCCAATGAACGAAGAACGCTTTCAGTGGCTGGCCACGTCGATTCGCAAATACGGGGGAGATGCTTCCATTGTTCACGTGCAGGGGATCGACAATATCTCGGCCCCGCAAATGATCGGACGTTTTGCCGAGGCCCGTGCGCAGGAGTATCAGGAGTTGATCCGCCAAGTGCAAGAGTTTTTTGATACGCCTCGAGCGAAGCAGGCCGTTGGTCGTCTCAGCCGGCTGCGCAGCCGTTTTCAAGAGATCGTTGAGGTGGATTTCTTCGAAAGTCCTCTGCAGAAGCGCGTCGAGGAGCTGCTGGCGAAGGCTGACGCCGCGCGTCTCACAACGCACATGGCAGAGACGCGAAAGATCAACTCGAAAGATTACAAAAACAGAGTTTGGGTTACTAGGCCGAGACCTGGTGTGGACCGATGCGCATCCGCCTGGCTGATTCGACGCTTCATCGATTCCAAGGCACAGTTTGCCTTCGCACCTGAAGAACAAGTGCCAAGGGACTCCGTACCGTTCGATATGTTTCACGAGAGGGGTTTTGGGCACCGCGGTGACGACTGCACTTTCGAGACATTACAGAATGACTTTAGGATTCGCGACCGAAGAGTGAAGGCGATTGGGGAGATTATTCATGACGCGGATCTCGCGGACGACAAATTCGGCCGCAAAGAGGGTTATGGAATCGATGAAGTGCTCAAGGGTTGGGCACGACAAAAAATCTCAGACCAAGACCTCCTTGATCGGGGAATGCAGTTGATCGAGGGGATCTATCATGCCCCATCGTAAAAGAGCGTCGCAGCACAAAGTCTTTGAAATAGGAGCAGACCATCGTGTTAGAGAATCATCGGGCCGGACTGAGATGCATTACGATCACGTTCGCCCTCCTGATAACCGCCGGCCAGACCATCCTCGCGCAATCGCGCGTAGAAGAGAAAAAAACACTTACGCTCGAAGAGGCGGTTGACTTCGCCCTGAAGAATTATCCTGCGGTGCGTGCAGCGCTGGAGCGGGTGACGGCGGCTCAGGCGGGCGTTGGTTTGGCGCGCACGAATTATCTCCCCAGGGCAGACATGGTTTGGCAGACAAATCGCGCGACCGATAACAACATTACAGGCCTGCTCCTTCCGCAATCCATCATCGCCCCGATTTCCGGGCCGGTACCGGTATCGACATCGAATCGAAGCGCTTGGGGAAGTGCGGCAGGACTCCTGTTCTCCTGGGAACCCGTCGATTTTGGATACCGGGGAGCAAAAGTGGACGCCGCGCGCGCCACTCGAGATCAAGCCACTGCGGAAGCTTCTTTGACGCGTCTCGATGTGGCCGTTGCTACCGTGAACGCCTACCTAACGGTGCTGGCTGCCGAAGAAACCGTGAACGCCGCCGAGGCGGATGTGGAGCGGCGCGACACGTTCGACAAGGCTGTCCGGGTACTGGTCGATAACCAGCTTCGCGCGGGAGCGGATGCTTCCCGTGCGGATGCAGAGTTGGCTCGCGCCAGAGTCAATTTAGCCCGTGCCCAGCAACAAGAGAAAATCAGCTGGGCCGCATTAGCCGATATTCTCGGACTGCCAGATGTCTCCGTGGAAGTTCGAGAGAGCTCTCTCCTTAGGCCACCTGCCGACGGATCTCCACAAGCCACCCCGCTTAGCAACAATCCGATCGCGCAGGTGCAGCACGCGCGGATGGAAGAGGCACAGGCGCAGGTACATATCCTGGATCGTTCATACTATCCGAAGTTCTACCTTCAATCGTCGGTGTATGGACGCGGCAGCGGCTGGGACCCAACGGGCAAATTCGAAGGAGGAACCGCAGGCCTCGGCCCAGATCGTTCGAACTGGGCAGTCGGCTTGACCGTGACCTTTCCAGTATTCGACATCTTCGGGATTCGCTCTCGAAAGGCCGTTGAATCGGCAAATGAACGTGCCGAAGCCGCTCGCTACGATCAAGCCCTGCAAGACCTGACGGGGCAATTGCTGAAAGCACAGGCTTCTCTTGAAGGCTCGCGCCGCATCGCCGAGAACACACCGGTCGAACTAGAGGCAGCGCGCACAACCGAGAACCAAGAACGGGCGCGTTACCAAGCTGGGCTCGCGACACTGGTAGATGTCTCGGATGCGCAGGGTCTGCTCGTGCAAGCAGAAACCGATGACGCTCTTGCGCAGCTCGCGGTTTGGCAAAACCTAGCTTCGGTCGCAGCATCCCATGGTGATCTCGGGCCCTTTCTGCAGTTTCTACACGATAAAACCCGGGGAGGACCGTAAGTATGTGGCTCCTCCGCTCGGCCCTTCGTCGCCCCCTTACGATCATTGTGTTTGTAATCGCGATAGCTCTTTGCTCGATCCTCGCTCTGGTGCGCATGCCGGTCGACATTTTTCCGAACCTGAATCTCCCTGTGATTTATGTCGCGCAGCCATTCGGGGGTATGTCACCGGCACAGATGGAAGGCTACCTCGTCTACTACTACGAATATCATTTCCTCTACATCACTGGGATTGAGTCGGTCGAATCGAAGTCTATTCAAAACGTGGGGCTAGTGAAGCTGACGTTTCAGCCCGGCACCGACATGAGCCAGGCGGTTGCGCAGACGGTGGGGTACGTGGATCGCGCCCGCGCATTCATGCCGCCTGGAACGGTCGCGCCCTTCGTCCTGCGCTTCGACGCGGGGAGTGTTCCCGTAGGCTATCTCGTATTCTCGAGTCCGTCCCGCACGGTGGGAGAGATCCAGGATGTCGCGCTCAACCGTGTGCGGCCACTGTTTGCCACTCTGCCCGGGGTCTCGGCGCCACCTCCCTTTGGCGGAGCAGCCAGAACCATTGTGGTCAGCCTCGATCCGGATCGTCTCCGTGCCTACCGCATGGCGCCAGAGGAAGTCGTTCAAGCTCTTAATGCCGGCAACGTTATCGTGCCCGCCGGGAATGTGAGAACCGGTGATCTGTTGCGGTTGGCTCCGATCAACTCCGTGGTTTCCAGTATCAAGGACCTGCAAAATCTGCCCATCCGGACCGGCGCTGGTCCCACCGTATTTCTACGCGACATCGGCACAGTCGAGGACTCCAGCGACATCGTCACTGGCTATGCGGAGGTGAATGGACGCCGGACAGTATATATACCGGTGACCAAACGAGCAGATGCTTCGACTCTTGCCGTCGTCAACGAGGTGAAGGCGAACCTGGCACAATTCCAATCCGTTGTTCCTTCCGACGTCAAGATCGACTACGAGTTTGATCAATCTACGTATGTACGAAACGCCCTGCTTTCGGTTGTAAAAGAAGGTTTGCTCGGGGCGCTGCTTACGGGGCTGATGGTCTTGCTGTTTTTGCGGGACTGGCGGAGTGCTCTCATTGTGGTCGCGACGATCCCGTTTGCGCTGCTTGCTGCCGTCGTGGCGCTGTGGGGTGCAGGGCAGACCATCAACATCATGACGCTTGGCGGACTTGCATTGGCCGTGGGGATTCTTGTCGATGAATCCACGGTGGTCATGGAAAACATCCACAGTCATCTTGATCAAGGGCGAGGACGGGCACTTGCTGTCCTCGAAGCCAGCAAAGAGGTGCAGATTCCGCGCCTGCTCGCGATGCTCTGTGTCCTCGCGGTGTTTGTTCCATCGTTCTTCATGGTAGGGGTTGCGCGTTCCCTCTTTGTCCCGCTTTCTCTTGCCGTGGGATTTGCCATGGCCGCTTCTTATTTGTTATCGAGCTCTCTTGTGCCCGTTCTTTCGACATGGATCCTTCGCGATGCTCGTCATAAGCAAGAGAAGAAGAGTCCCTCGCTGCTCGACCGGTTGCGGCGAAAGCTCGGCTACACTCTGGAAAAGTTAACCGGAAATCGAAGACTCGTCGTTTCGATTTATGTCGTGGCCGCTTTGCTGGTCATTGGGCTAGTGGGTCCGCGCATCGGACGGGAGATCTTTCCGCGAGTCTCCTCTACCCAATTGTTGTTGCGTTTCCGCGCACCGATCGGAACGCGCGTAGAAGCGACGGAGCGCTTGTCGCTCGAGCTTCTGCGCTCGATCGAAAAAGCCGCCGGACCGGGAAATGTAACGATCACTTTGGGCTATGTCGGCGCGACGCCTCCGAACTACCCCATCAATACGATTTACTTGTGGACGAGCGGACAGCACGAAGCGGTCTTGCGCGTTGCGTTCAAGGCCGACTCCGGTATCCGTGCGGACGAACTCGAAGAGCGCCTGCGGAAGAGTTTGCCGGGAGAATTTCCAGGATGCCAATTCTCGTTTGAAGCCGCGGACCTCGTCACGCAGATCATGAATTTTGGAGCTTCCACTCCTGTCGAGATCAACGTGGCCGGGCCGGACTTGGCGGCCGACCGAGCTTTCGCCGAGAAAATTCGCGCGGAGCTTGGACACATCGGCACTCTCCGTGACCTACAGTATGACGAGCCTTTGGACTATCCAAGCATGAACGTGAACATCGATCGCGAGCGGGCAGGACAGCTGGGCGTGACTGTCGACAAGGTAGGCCGATCGTTCCTCGCGGCCACCTCGTCCAGCCGTTTCGTCACGCCGAATTATTGGGCCGACCCGAAGTCCGGGGTAGCGTACCAACTGCAGGTGCAAATCCCACAAGCCGAAATGACCTCCATTCAGGACCTTGAGCACGTGCCGGTCACACCCGGCAGCTCATCGCATCCCCTGTTGGGCGATGTGGCGCAAATCACTTACGGAAACACCGTCGGCGAATATCACCGCTGGAACGGACAGCGGATGTTGACACTCACCGCGAATGTTTCCGGCGAAGATCTGGGCCGAGTCTCGAACCGACTGGAGCAGGCCATCAAGAACGCCGGAACTCCGCCCCGTGGGGTGAAGGTCAACGTCCGAGGCCAGGTAGGTCCCCTGAAGGAGACGCTGACGAATCTCGGCGTGGGACTGCTTCTTGCCGTCCTTGTCATCTACCTGCTGCTCGCTGCCAACTTCCAGTCGATACGACTGGCAGTGGCTGTCCTCTCGACCGTTCCGGCGGTCATCTGTGGCGTGATTTTTGCCCTGCTGCTTACCGGAACCACCTTGAATATCCAGTCGTTCATGGGAGCCATCATGGCCATCGGCGTCGCGGTCGCCAACGCGATTTTGCTGGTCATCTTTGCCGAGGAATACCGTCGAGCTGGTAACGCCTCAAAGGTCGCGGCCATCCACGGTGCGCAAACTCGCATGAGACCAATCCTAATGACCAGCATGGCGATGATCGCGGGAATGTTTCCCATGGCGCTCGGAATCGGTGAGGGAGCGCAGCAGACGGCTCCTCTCGGGCGCGCGGTCATCGGAGGATTATTGTTTGCCACCGCCGCGACTCTGCTGATCTTGCCTCTGGTGTTTTCGATGATCCAGGAACGAGCGGGCACTCGCTCGCCGTCGCTCGATCCGGAGGATCCGCAAAGCGCTTTTGCAAACCAGCCACTGGGTAATCCAGACTCCACTTCTGGGGAAGCTTCATGACTCGAATACCAGCGATATCCATTCTTGTTCTGGCCGGCAGTATCGGGTTTTGTATTTCGTGCGGCTCAAATTCGAGTCCCGTAACAAGCGCCGCTGGCGCGAATGCAGCCGCGGGGTCAACACCTACCGTCGAAGTCACGAGAGTCGTGTCCCGCAAGCTTGCCGTTACCGTGCGCCTCCCCGGCGAACTCCAGCCCTACGAAGTCGTGGCTGTTTTCCCCAAAATTACGTCATTCGTGGATTGGATCGGCGTCGACCGGGGTTCGGCAGTGAAGGCCGGACAACTCATGGTTCGGCTGGTCGCTCCTGAAATTGCCGCGCAGCGCGGAGAAGCGCAATCGAAACTCCAAGCAGCGGTTGCCCAACGTGCTGAATCCGAAGCGAAGCTCGCGTCCGAACAAAGCACTTACGAAAGACTAAGAACAGCTTCCGGAACGCCCGGCGTGGTCGCCGGCAATGACCTGGAAGTGGAGCAGAGGGCTGTCGAAGGGAATCGTGCCCGCCTGGATGCAGCGGCACAGAGTGAGAAAGCGGCGAAGGCGGCCTTGCAATCGATCACGGAAATTCAGGGCTACCTGCAAGTTCGAGCTCCGTTCGACGGCGTGGTCACCGAGAGGAATGTTCACCCCGGAGCTTTGGTGGGTCCCGGGAGTGGATCAGGAGCCAATGTCCCTTTGTTGAGAGTAGAACAAATAGCACGGCTCAGGGCGGTGGTGCCTGTTCCCGAGAAGTATGTGGCCGGGATGACCGAGGGGGCGAAAGTCGACTTCAGCGTACCGGCGTTCCCGAATCAAACATTCTCGGGAACAGTCGCGCGGATTGCTCACTCGGTTGACGTAAAGACACGAACGATGCCTGTAGAACTCGACGTCGCGAATCCGAAGGGCCGTCTGGCTTCGGGAATGTTCCCCGAAGTGCTTTGGCCCGTCCATCGTTCGGAGGCGACTCTGTTTGTTCCGGCATCGTCGGTTGCCAGGACCACAGAAGCAACTTTTGTCGTTCGCATCCGCGATGGAACGGCAGAGTGGGTGAACGTCCAAACCGGCGAAGTCGATGGAAAGCTAATCGAGCTTTTCGGGGATCTGCAGCCGGGCGATGAGGTTGCATCGCGGGGCACAGACGAGCTGAGGCCAGGAACTCGCGTGAGTGCGAAGCCGGCCCCGGGGGACTCGCAAGGTTCACCGAAATGAATTTCGCAGTAGAAGGGTACTTGTTTGAACAGCGGCGTTTTCGTCATCGCCGCACAGTAATGACACAGCGGTTCAGTAGTCTCCGGTTAGTCAACGCCGTTCCCTTCAAAATTGCCCCGCGCGACACGGAGATACTCTAGGAGGAGATCTAGAGCTAACCCATTGCTCGGGGGGGGGATTCAGGGCGACTCGGTGGCTTTCCGGGCATCTTCATTTTGTTCTTTGTCGACGGAACCGGGATCTTGTTGCTCTTGTTTGTGCAGTCGCTCAAATTCGGCGAACATGTGCCGCGATTTGTCGACTTCTCCGAGCTTGGCATAAACACGGCCGAGCTGGTAATACGCCGCGCTCATACCGGGATCGTATTTTACAGCTTGCTCGAACTCCTCAGCGGCGGGCATGAATTGTTGCGAGGCTACCAGGAGTTTCCCAAGTTCGAAATGTGAAAGTCCGTATTTCGGATTGAGCTGGATCGCCTTTCTAAAGGAGGCTTCCGCTTGCGCGATTTCATTCTTCCGCAAGAGCAGAATGCCGATGTGACAATGTAGACGCGCGTTCTGCGGATCCAGATCAATCGCCCGCCGCAGACATCGTTCAGCGTCAGTGATCTTTCCCAGATTTGCCAGGGCGATGTACTGGAGAAATAAAGCTCGTGCTGCACTCGGATTCAGTTCCACCGCCCGTGCTAGATTCTCCTCCGCCTTATCGTATCTTCTAATGAAGTAATAGCTTATACCTGCAAGGTAATAAGGCTCATCCCAATTGGGCGCGAGCGCAATTGCCTTTTGCGCCAGCAGCAATGCGTTATCCTGCTCTCCGGCACGTTGCAGCAGTCGAGTGCGCAAGACTAGAACCTGGGGACTATCGGGAGTCATCGCAACTGCCAGCTCGGATTCTTTGTCCGCTTTCTCGAAGCGGTGCGAAGCGTAGTACGCGCTGGCGCGCAGGTAATGGTCATCCGATGTTTTCGGCTCTCCGATAACGTTCAAGACTTCGTCCGCCTCGCCGGATTGCAGGTAAGTTAAGGCCAGTTGGTGACGGATCTCGATGTCGTCAGGTCGGATGCGATTGGCGGCAAGCAGATACAAGGCAGCGTCTTTTGCTTGCGCATTCTGAAGGAAGAGCTGACCAACGGCAGCATTCCATTGAAAATCAGAACCGAAGCGTTTCGCCGAAGCGCGGGCCTCCTTCTGCGCCTCCCTGATCTGCCCAGCCTCGAGTTCGGCACGGACAACATTGAAGACGACATCAGCACGTCCAGGATTGAGTATCCTCGCGTGCCGTAATTGAATCAGTGCCGCTGCCGGTTCGTGCAGTTCCAGTAGAACTATGCCCAAGTCATATGCTGCATCCGCCTGACTGCGGTCCAAAGTCGCGGCTTGTTCGAGTTCCGCGCGGGCATCCTGTAGCTTGTGCTCGCGCACGTAAGCCAGTGCCAGATTGTAGTGAGCTGAGTACGAACGTGGGTTCTCGTCCAGGGCTCGTTTGTAGTGCTGGATCGAATTTGCCGTCATGCCTTGGTGGAATTCGGTCAGCCCCAATAGCAAATAGACCTCGGCACAATCGGGATCGACATCGGTGGCTCGGTTTAGTTCTCGAATGGCAGAGGCAGAATCTCCGGCACTGAGAGCCGCGCGGGACCGCGTGATGAATGGGCGTGCGGCGACACAAATGGTCGGGGGCGTCTGTGCACTGGCCGGATGGATTGTCTCAATCATTTGGAGGGC
>WNGK01006613.1_pt1 | contig 12184 bp, 15 predicted proteins | sample 5400601 | NCBI WGS metagenome assembly WNGK01 (sample SAMN13153376, study PRJNA577476) | soil metagenome | isolation source: 60 cm soil or saprolite under Garry oak tree replicate 1 | place: USA:California | collected 2016-06-15
GCCGCGCGAGCAAGGGAACTTCAGCTTTCAATCCAGATTTTCCGTCGCAGCGGCGTGATGAAATCGTGCAGTTCTTCGCGATCGTAGGCGCGCGGCGGCGCCGCGCCCCACGCCGGCTTCGGCCAGGCCACATCGGTGCGAAAGCGCGCGATGATATGAACGTGCAATTGCGGAACCGCATTGCCGAGCGCCGCGACGTTGAGCTTGTCGCATCTGGTGACCTCGCGTAGCGCACGCGCGACGCGCGTGATTTCGGTCATCAACTGCGCCTGCTCGACCTCATCAAGGTCGATCAGATCGACCATATCCGCTCGCCGCGGCACCAGCAGCAGCCAGGGAAAATTCGCATCATTGATGACCAGCACACGCGAGAGCGGCAGATCGCCAAAGCTCGCGGTATCGCGTTCAAGTTGCGGGTGGAGCTTCCAGGCTGCGGGCATGTCGGGGATTTCCGGTGCGGAACCATAGGGCCGGGGATACCTAGCACGGAGAGCGAATGCGGCGCTTGCATTCGTGCTTTGTTCGCCCGATATAGGGGCCGGGAGGTTGGCAGTGGACGAGCCACTCGCCAACCGGGTCAGGTCCGGAAGGAAGCAGCCCTAACGAGCTTCGACTCGGGTCGCTCGTCAGCCTCCCACTTTTTCATTCGCAGCACGGGGACCGCGCGGAGCGCAGGGCACGATGAACGACGCCACGCCTTCCGCACCCGAGCCGGGCCTTGATCTCGGCGCCGCCCCGGCGCCTGCGGGGCAAGGCGCGTCCTACCGCGTGCTCGCGCGCAAATATCGCCCCTCGACCTTTGCCGACCTGATCGGCCAGGACGCCATGGTGCGCACCGTCTCGAATGCGTTCGAGACCGGTCGCATCCCGCAGGCCTGGATTCTCACCGGAGTGCGCGGCGTCGGCAAGACGACCACCGCACGCATCCTGGCGCGCGCACTCAATTACGCGCTGCCGGATGGTTCGGTCACCGGTCCGACCATCCACATGCCGGCGCTCGGGCTGCATGATCAGGCGATCATGGAAAGCCGCCATGTCGACATCATCGAGATGGACGCGGCCTCGCACAATGGCGTCGACGACGTGCGCCAGATCAACGACGCCGTGCGCTACGCGCCGATCTCGGCGCGCTACAAGGTCTACATCCTCGATGAAGTGCACATGCTGTCGACCTCGGCGTTCAACGCACTGTTGAAGACGCTGGAGGAGCCGCCCCCGCATGTGAAGTTCGTCTTCGCGACGACCGAAATTCGCAAGGTTCCGATCACGATTTTGTCGCGCTGCCAGCGCTTCGATCTGCGTCGCGTCGACGCCGGATTGCTCGTGAAACACCTCGAGGGGATTTGCCAGAAGGAAAACATCACCGCCGAGCCGGAGGCGCTCGCGCTGATCGCGCGTGCGTCCGAAGGTTCGGTGCGCGACTCGCTCTCGCTGATGGATCAGGCGATCGCGCATGCCGGCGCGCAACCGGACGCCGGCGGAAGTGTTGTCCTGGCCGGCAGCGTGCGCGCGGAAGATATCCGCCAGATGCTTGGCCTTGCGGACCGCACCCGTGTCATCGACCTGTTCGAGGCGCTGATGCGCGGCGATATGGCAAAGGCCCTCGGCGAATTGCGCGATCAATATGATTCTGGAGCGGAGCCGGCGGTCGTGTTGAGCGACTTGGCCGAGTTCACGCATTTCGTCACGCGCGTGAAGGTCGTGCCGGCAGTCGCCGACGATCCGTCGTTAGCCGAGACCGAGCGCACGCGCGGCCGCGCGTTCGCGACCGCACTCTCGATGCGGGTGCTCTCGCGCACCTGGCAAATGCTGTTCAAGGGTCTGCAAGAGGTGGAGAGCGCCGGCAAGCCGATGGCGGCGGCCGAGATGGTGCTGGTGCGCATCGCCTATGCGGCCGACCTGCCGACGCCCGATGAGGCGATCCGGGAATTGCAACAGAACGGCGGTTCGGGCGCGTCGACCGCGCCAAGCGGTAACGGCGGCGGCTCGGCGCGGCCGCCATTGGCGCCGCGGATGGATGCACCGCGCGGTGCGCCGCGGGCTTCGCTCGGCCCCGCGCAACTCGTCACCGCCCAGGTGCCGGACTATTCCGCGGTGCGTGCGCAGCAGCAGCCCGCGCGCGTGCAGCCGGCCGCGAGCGTTCAACCGGCCGCAGGCGCGCAGCCCGCCGCAGGCGCGATCGTGCTGAACAGCTTTCCCGAGCTGGTCGCGCTGGCGCATCAGAAGCGCGATATCCTGACCGGAAGGGCACTTGAGCGCGACGTGCGGTTGGTCCGATTTGAGGACGGCAAGCTCGAAATCGCACTTGAGCCAGCGGCCTCAAGGACGCTGGTGCACGAGCTGCAGCGCAAGATCACCGAATGGACCGGCCGCCGCTGGATGGTCGTGGTCTCGACCGAAGAGGGCGCGCCGACCATTCAGGCGCAGAATGAAGTGAAGCAAGGCGCGCTCGAGCAGGGCGTGCGCGCCGATCCGCTGGTGCAAAAGGTGCTGGCGCGCTTTCCCGGTGCCGAGATCGTCGGCGTGCGCCGCCGTGACGATCCGGTGATGCCAAGTGCGCCCGAGACGCCCACGATGGACGACATGCCGCTGCCCAATCCGGACGACTATGGCGCCTCCGATGACGATGATGATTTCTAGCGAACGGTGAACCGAATGGCTGATTTTCTCGGGTTGATGAAGCAGGCAACGCAGCTCAAGTCCAAGATGGAAGAGATGCAGGCCGAGCTCGATCAGATCATGGTCGAGGGTACATCGGGCGGCGGCATGGTGACGGTGACGCTCAGCGCCAAGGGCGACATGAAGGGCGTGCGCATCGACGCTTCGCTGATCAAGCCGGATGAGAAGGAAATCGTGGAAGATCTCATCGTTGCCGCGCACGCCGACGCGCGCCGCAAGTCCGAGGCGCTGCTTGCCGAAAAGATGAAAGACCTTACCGGTGGCCTGCCGCTGCCGCCGGGCATGAAGTTGTTTTAATGCCCGCCGTAGCCGGACCCGAAATCGAGCGCCTGATTCAACTGCTCGCCCGTCTCCCGGGACTCGGGCCGCGCTCGGCGCGACGCGCGGCGCTGTATCTCATCAAAAAGCGCGAAGCCCTGATGGCGCCGCTGACCAGCGCCTTGCAGACCGCGATCGACAAGATCGTGGTGTGCGGCACATGCGGCAATATCGACACGCAGAACCCCTGCACGGTGTGCGTTGATCCGCGCCGCGACCCGTCCGTGATCGTGGCCGTCGCCGACGTCGCGGATCTGTGGGCGCTGGAGCGTGCCAACGCGATTTCGGCGCGCTATCACGTGCTCGGCGGAACGCTCTCGCCGCTCGACGGTATCGGCCCACAGGACCTGGCCATCGATGCGCTGGTCTCCCGGGCGCACGATCCCGAGGTGAAGGAAGTCATTCTGGCGCTCAACGCCACGGTCGATGGGCAGACTACGGCGCATTACATCACCGATCTCCTGCGCGGTGCGAATGTAAGAGTGACACGGCTCGCGCATGGCGTGCCGGTCGGCGGCGAGCTCGATTATCTCGACGATGGCACGCTGTCGCAGGCAATCCGGCAGCGGACGCTATTTTAGCTTACCGGGACCGTGGCCGGCTTTTCGAGTGCCGCAAAATGCTCGCGCGCCTGCAGCCAGGCCAGCAGCAGCAATCCCGGTATCCCGGCGAATGCGCAGATCGCAAAGAACCAGCCCCATCCGGTTGCGGTCGCGACGAAGCCGGCGCCCGCCGACAGATATGTGCGCCCGACAGCGGAGAGCGCGGTCAGCAGTGCGAACTGCGTCGCGGTATGCAGCGGATTCTTGCACAGCGCCGACAGGTAGCCGACGAAGATCACGGTGCCGATCGCGCTGGTGAAATTCTCCACTGTGATTGCGAACGATAGCCAGGCGATATCCTTGCCGACATGCGCCTGCCAACTGAACGCGAAGTTCGCCGCCGCCTGCAGAATGCCGCCGATCCACAGGCTCGTGGCGAGTGGAAACGCACGCGCCACATAGCCGCCGGCGAATCCGCCAAGGAGCGTTGCGGCAAATCCGAGCCCCTTGATGACATTGGCGTAGTCGACGCGCGAAAAACCGAGTTGAATCACGAACGGTGCCGTCATGGCGCCGGCAAGCGCGTCTGTGAACTTGAACAGCACCACGAAAGCGAGGATGACGATCGCCGTGTCCTGCACTAGAAAGTCGGCGAGCGCCGTGCGTGCGGTGGCGACGACGCGCGTAAGCTTGCTGGTCCCCGGATGGCGCGCGTGCTCGGCTTCGACCTCGGCCGACTTCGCGGGCTCGGTCGCCAGGATTGCGGCGATCAGCCCGACGACGACCAGCAGCGCCATTGCCGCATAGCCCAGCGTCCAGGCGGTATCGCGCGCAAACCCGAGGCCGGTTTCAAATCCCGTGACGACATAGAGCGCGCCCGCTGTGGAAATCAGCAGTGCGACACGATAGGCCGCGACATAGGCGGCCATGCCAGCCGCCTGTTCGTTCTCCGGCAGACTCTCGACGCGGAAGGCGTCGATCACGATGTCCTGCGTGGCGGATGCCGTTGCGACCAGGATCGCCGCCACAATGGCGAGCGCCGGCCCCGACTTCGGATCGCAGACAGCGAGGATGACGATCGCCAGCATCAGCAGCAGTTGCGAGAACACCAGCCAGCCGCGCCGCCGGCCGAGCAGACGCGACAGCACCGGCAAGTCGAGCGCATCGACCAGCGGCGCCCACAGGAACTTAATGGTGTAGGGCGTGCCGATGATGGCGAACAGCCCTATGGTGCGCAGGTTGACGCCGCCTTCCGTTGCCCAGACCTGCAGGGTCGAACCCGACAGCGCGAGCGGCAGTCCCGACGAGAAGCCGAGGAACATCACGATAAGGACGCGCGGACGCAGATAGACCGCGAGGGTGTCGGCCCATCCGCGCGCGGGCGCGCTCTCTTGCGTGGCGGTCATGCGTCTGGCGATTCGCCCGGTTACGATCCTGGATTCCCGCTTACGCGGGAATGAGCGGGGCGTAAATGGCAGCTTGGGCGGCCTAATGGCTAACCGTCTGGGCCGGCGGCGGCTCGCGCAGCGTATACATCGTGAGTGGCTGGGAGAAAGTCCACTCGATGTCGCCGATTTCGGTCTTCTCGATGCCGTGCGCGGTGATCTGGACCTGATAGATTCCGTAGGTCGTGCGATTGGCCGCGACGGATTTCTCGTAGCGCACGGTGCGGGCGCGCACATCGAGTTTCGTGGTGTAGATGCAGGCGGTTCGTGCCAGTCGCGTGTTGATGTCGACGACGACGTGAAGCGGATTGGCGCCGCGCTCGGCAAGGCCGGCAACCCGCTCCACGAGCTCGACGCTCTCGCAGAACAAGCCCTTTTCGTAGGCCCCCAAGCTGTCTGGTGCCCCAAACACCAGCGCAGCGGGGAGCATCAATGCGCCGAACTGCAAATCCAAGACTTAGCCCCGTCGCCCCAGCGAAGACCCCTCCAAATTAGATAATGAGATTATGCTTAATGCAACATTAACAGGCGCGCCTTATTCGGCGGCAGTCGCTTTTCGGACGACTGGTGCCGGAATGATACGCCCCGCCGCAAGCGCATCGTCACCGTCGAATTCCATCGATTCGATGCGTCCGCCGCGCTTGGCGATCTTGTCGGCCGAAATGAGGATTTGAGTCACGTCCTCGTTCGCCTGACCGAAATGCTTTTGCAGGTTCAGCACGCGTTCGCGCAGCCGGCTGAGATCGTTGGTCAGGTGGCCGACCTCGGTGCGGATCTCGTGCGCGGCCTCGCGCATCCGTGAATCCTTGAGGATCTGCTGCATCACCTGGATGGCGAGCATCAGCAGCGTTGGCGAGACCAGCACGATCTGCGCGCGGTAGGCCTTCTGGATCAGGTCGTCGAAGCCGTCATGCAGCTCCGCATAAACCGACTCGGAGGGCACGAACATCAGCGCGAGGTCCTGTGTCTCACCCGGAATGAGATAGCGCTCGGCGATGTCGGTGAAATGCTTGGTCACGTCCTGGCGCAGCCGCTGCGAGGCCTGTTTCTTCTGCTCGTCGGTGCGGGCGTCGCGTAGCGCGCTGATCGCCTCGAGCGGAAATTTCGCATCGATGATCAGCGGGCGATCGTCGGCGGGGAGGAATACCGCGCAGTCCGGCCGCCTGCCGTTGGTGAGCGTGAACTGGAACTCGTAGGAGCCTTTCGGCAGCCCGTCCTGGACGATCGCCTCCATGCGCCCCTGGCCGAACGCGCCGCGCGCCTGCTTGTTGGCGAGCACTTCGCGCAGCGAAGTCACCTGCGAGGCGAGGTCGGTAATGTTCTTTTGCGCACCGTCGATGACGGCGAGCCGCTCGTTGAGCTTCTGCAGATTGTCGACGGTGTGCTGCGTGGAGGCCTGCATCGACTGGCCGAGCCGGTGCGTCACCGCATCGAGCCGCTCGGAGACCGCGCGGGCAAGCTCCGCCTGCCGGCCCGACAGCACTTCGCCCATGGTGTGGACGCGGCCGGCCGTGTCGGACTGGATACGGGCGATTTCGGCCATACGCTCTTCGAGTTCGCCCGCGTGGATGTCGTGGCGCGTGGCCTCCTCGCCGCGCGCACGCGAGGCGCGCGCCAGCATGGCGGCGATCGCCGCCAGCAGCGCGAGCACGATGCAGGCAAAACCGGCGAGCGCTTCGCCGACCGTCAGGGTGATGCCGCCGACAATGAGAAAGATTTCGGTCATCAGGCCTTTTAGCGCGATTCGCTTAACAAGAACGAAAGAAGAACATGAAGGACGGCGGTTCCGCAACCATCCTGATCGGTGAGTGTTCAGATCGGGTTCAGCGCGGAGCGCGTCTCCTAGGCGGCAGGGGGGAATCATCAAGGAGGAAATCAATGCGTAAGCTCATCCTCATCGCCCTGGCCGCCGCCGCAATTGGTTTTGCCGTGCCACAGTCCGGTTCCGCAACTCCGAGCGGCAGTGGGCTCGGCGCCGCAGCGGACACAGTGTCAAATACCGAACAGGTATGGCACCGCCGTTGGCACTACCGCCATTGGCACCACCGTCATTGGCACCACCGCTATTGGCATCGTTGGCATCGCCACTGCTGGCACCGCCGCCACTGGAGCGACCGCCGCTGCTGGTAACCGTCGCGAAACTCCGACGACGGCCGGCGTCGCGAGGCGCCGGCCGCCTGCTTTTCGGCCGCCCGGTTGACCCGGTGGCGTTCACCTCGTAAATCGCCGCGCATGGCGTTGCGCGACATCATCATCATCCCCGACAAGCGGCTGCGGCAAGCGTCCGACCTGGTGAAGACCGTGGATGCCGAGGTGCGGGCGCTCGTCGATGACATGTTCGAGACCATGTACAAGGCGCCCGGCGTCGGCCTTGCGGCGATCCAGGTCGCTGTCCCGAAGCGCATTGTCACGGTCGATACCGCCAAGAAAGACGAGCCAAAGAACCCGCAGGTGTTCATCAATCCGGAGATCCTGTGGAGCTCTGACGACAAGGCGACCTACGAGGAGGGGTGTCTGTCGATCCCGGAATATTACGAGGAGGTCGAGCGTCCGACGCAGGTCAAGGTCCGCTACATGGACCTTGAGGGCAAGACGCACGAGATCGAGGCAAACGGATTTCTCGCAACCGTTCTGCAGCACGAGATCGACCACACTAACGGCGTCTTGTTCATCGACCACATCTCCAAGCTCAAGCGCGACCGCGTGATCAAGAAATACACCAAGGCGGCGAAACGGGCGGATGAGTGATGCGCCTGATCTTCATGGGCACGCCCGATTTCGCGGTGCCGACGCTGCTGGAGATTGCCGGGCGTGATCATGAGGTGGCGGCGGTCTATACCCGCGCGCCCAAGCCCGCCGGACGCGGCATGGAGCTGCAGGTCACGCCGGTCGAGCGCGAGGCGCGCCGCTTCGGCATTCCGGTCCTGACGCCGAAAACGCTGCGCACCGATGAGGCGCTTGAAGCATTTCGCGCGCACAAGGCCGATGCGGCGGTGGTCGTCGCCTACGGGCTGATCCTCCCCGTACCGATTCTCGAAGCCGTGCCGCTTGGCTGCTTCAACCTGCATGCCTCGCTGCTGCCGCGCTGGCGCGGTGCCGCGCCGATCAACCGCGCCGTCATGGCGGGCGACGCCGAGAGCGGCGTGATGGTGATGCGGATGGCGGAGGGGCTCGATACAGGGCCGGTCGCGATGGCCGAACGCCTGCCCATCGGCGCCGACACGACCGCGGGCGAGCTGCATGACGCATTGGCACCGCTGGGTGCGGACCTGATGGTGCGCGCGCTCGGTGCGCTGCAGCGCGGCACGCTGCAGCTCACGCCACAGTCCGGTGAGGGCATCACCTACGCGGCCAAGATCGACAAGGGCGCGACGCGGATCGATTGGGGCAAGCCGTGGAAAGCCGTGCATGACCATTGCCGCGGGCTGTCGCCGTTTCCCGGTGCGTGGTTCGAACTGCCTGGCGCGCAGCCGGCGCGCATCAAGGTGCTGCGCACGACGCGCGGCGAGGGCTCGGGCGCTCCCGGCACCGTGCTCGACGATAACCTGACGATCGCGTGCGGTGATGGCGCGGTGCGGCTTTTGGAAATCCAGCGCGCCGGCAAACAGCCAATGAAGGCACAGGACTTCCTGCGCGGGACGGCGCTCGCGCCGGGAACCGTGTTGCACTAGAAGCATGTTCCGCTCATTCCCGCGCAAGCGGGAATCCAGGGCAACAAGCGCCGGAGTTCGCGACCCTGGATCCCCGCTTTTGCGGGGATGAGGAATGATTCAATCTCGCCGGAACATGCTCTAGTGCTCCGATTCCGACGTTCGCATCATATCGCGGCACACTCGTTTGCGAACTTCGGAATCAAATGAGCACTAGAAAACCTGTGATTCTAGTGCGGTTTTTGAATTTGAAATTCCTAAGAGGACTCGCCGCGATATGATAGGAATTTCAAATTCACCGCACTAGGCAGGCGAATGCCCCGTTATAAACTCACCATCGAATATGACGGCACGCCATTTTCCGGCTGGCAGTGGCAGGATCATGCGCCGTCGGTTCAGCGCGTGCTGGCGGATGCGCTGGTGGCGTTTTGCGGGCATGAGGTGAAGATCACCGGGGCGGGACGCACCGATGCGGGCGTGCATGCGCTCGGTCAGGTGGCGCATGTCGATCTCGAAAAGGACTGGCGCATCGACAAGGTGCGCGATGCGCTCAACGCGCATCTGCGGCCGCATCCCGTCGCTGTCTTGTCGGCCGAGAAGGTGGCGGAGGGATTCGATGCGCGCTTCTCGGCGCGCAAGCGCCATTATCTCTATCGCATCGCGAACCGCCGTCCTGATCTGGCGCTCGATCGCCTGCGTGCCTGGCGCGTGCCGCGCCGGCTCGATGTGGATGCGATGCATGCGGCCGCGCAGCGCCTGGTCGGCAAGCACGACTTCACGACGTTTCGCTCCACCGAGTGCCAGGCCAAATCGCCGGAGAAGACGCTCGATCAGCTCGACGTATCGCGCTGCGGGGACGAAGTGCACATAAAGACATCGGCGCGCTCGTTCCTGCACAATCAGGTGCGTTCGATGGTCGGCTCGCTCGCCCTGGTCGGCGACGGAAAATGGAGCGCGGACGATCTCTTCGCCTCGCTCGCCGCGCGCGATCGCGCGGCCTGCGCGCCCGTCGCGCCGCCGGACGGGCTCTACCTTGTCAAAGTGGATTACTGAGCGAAGTAACGCTCGAGAATATGCCGGTAGATCGCCGTGAGCGCGACAAGGTCGGCCGTCGCGACGTGTTCGTCGGTCTTGTGCATCTGCTGACCGAGCAGCCCGAACTCGATTACCGGGCAATAATCCTTGATGAAGCGCGCATCCGAGGTGCCGCCGGTCGTAGATAGCACCGGCGTCCGTCCGGTCACTTCGGTCACGGCCTTGCTGATCATCGCGACGAACGGTCCTGGCGCGGTGAGAAACACATCCGAGTTGGACGGCTCCCATTCGATGCGCCAGCGGATGTGATTGCCGGCCGCCTTGGCGGTGCGCTGCTCGACCAGCGCCCGCAATTCCTCGCGCGTGCGCGTGTCGTTGAAGCGGATGTTGAAGCGCGCACGCGCCTCCGCCGGGATCACATTGACGGTCTTGTTGCCGACATCGACCGAGGTGAATTCTAGGTTCGACGCGCCGAAATGCTCCGTGCCGTCGTCGATGGGTTCGGCGTTGATCGCGCCGATGATCGTCGTGATGCCGCGCACCGGATTGTCGGCCAATTCCGGATAGGCGACGTGCCCCTGTGTGCCGGTGACGATCAGCGTGCCGTTCTGCGAGCCGCGCCGGCCGATCTTGATCATGTCGCCGAGCGCATGCGGGTTGGTCGGCTCACCCAGAATGCAGTGGTCGAACGTCTCGCCCCGCGCGGCCGCCCATTTGAGTAGCTTGATCGTTCCGTTGACGGCGATGCCCTCCTCGTCACCCGTGATGAGGAACGAGATCGAGCCCTTCGGCTTTTCGTTGGCTGCCAGATAGTCGAGCACCGCGGCGATCTTGGCTGCGATCGCGCCCTTCATGTCGACCGCGCCGCGCCCGTACAGCACGCCATCGGCAATCTCGCTCGCGAACGGCGGATGGGTCCATTTCGCCTCGTCGCCCGGCGGCACGACGTCGGTATGGCCGGCAAACATCAGATGCGGTGCCGCATCGCCGATGCGGGCGTACAGGTTTTCGATCGGGTCGGTGCCGGTCTCTTCGAACGTCACGCGATGCACCGTGAAGCCGGCGTCCTGCAGCACACGCTCGATCAGCGCGAGTGCGCCGCCTTCCGCCGGCGTCACCGATGGACAGCGCAAGAGGTCACGCGCCAACGCGATGGGGTCCGTGGTCATCAGAACGCCTTTGCAAGACCTGCTTGCTTGAGCACGTCATTGGCCGTGTGACGGGATTTGGTGGTGCGGGGCACCGTCACATGCAGACGATTGACGGGGCTGTACCAAATTTCGTGGCTGCCTTTGCCCGAACGCACAATATGACAACCGCTTTCGCGCAAAATTTTCACCAAGTCGCGGTAGAAGTCCGCCATCAGGCGCCGGCGACATCAAGGTGTTCTTCGGCCTTGAACGTGAGCGACAGTCTGTCGCCGCCTTGTCCGGAAACTTCCAGCAACTCAGGCAGGACCAACTGCACTTCGTGGATCATGCCGGGCCAAGTGTCGGCCTCGACCACGAGCCCAGGCACATCCTCGCTGGTGGCTAGCCAAACACTCGCCTCGCCATCCCAGCGTGCCTGAATGGTAATATCGCGCTGCATGTCCAGAAGATCGGTCTCTTTGTCCGACAGGTCAATCCCGCAACAGCTCATTGATGCTGGTCTTGGAGCGCGTCTTTTCGTCCACGCGCTTGACGATCACGGCGCAGTAAAGGCTCGGACCGGGCGCGCCGTTCTTCATCGGCTTGCCGGGCATCGCGCCGGGCACGACCACCGAATAGGCCGGCACTTCGCCCATGAAAACTTCGCCGGTTTCGCGGTCGACGATCTTGGTCGAGGCGCCGATGAACACGCCCATCGAGAGCACCGAGCCCTCGCGCAGGATCACACCCTCGGCGACCTCCGAGCGCGCGCCGACAAAGCAATTGTCCTCGATAATGACCGGACCTGCTTGCAGCGGCTCGAGCACGCCGCCGATGCCGGCGCCGCCGGAGATGTGCACGTTCTTGCCGATCTGCGCGCACGAGCCGACGGTCGCCCAGGTGTCGACCATCGTGCCTGAGTCCACATAGGCGCCGAGGTTCACGAAGGACGGCATCAGCACGACGTTCGGCGCGATGTAGGCCGAGCGGCGCACGATCGAGCCCGGCACGGCACGGAAGCCCGCGGCTTTGAAGCGATTCTCGCCCCAGCCCTCGAACTTCGACGGCACCTTGTCCCACCAGTTCGCGCCGCCGGGACCGCCGGAAATCGGACCCATGTCGTTGAGGCGGAACGAGAGCAGCACGGCCTTCTTGAGCCACTGGTTCACCTGCCATTTGCCGCCGTTTTTCTCGGCGACGCGCATCTGCCCGTTGTCGAGCAATTCCAGCGCGGTCTCGACTGCGTCGCGCACCGCGCCCTTGGTCGTGGGGCTGACGTCGTTGCGCGCCTCGAAGGCGTCGTCGATGGTCTTGGCAAGATCGGCGTGAGACATGGAAATGATCCCGGCAGGATATGAAGGATGTGGCGGTTTGTCGGGGCCGGG
>WNGK01006617.1_pt1 | contig 12182 bp, 8 predicted proteins | sample 5400601 | NCBI WGS metagenome assembly WNGK01 (sample SAMN13153376, study PRJNA577476) | soil metagenome | isolation source: 60 cm soil or saprolite under Garry oak tree replicate 1 | place: USA:California | collected 2016-06-15
ATAGTGCTGAAGAAAAGGTAAAACCGCGGCAACTGACTACCGGCCGATTCGATGAGGAAAATGCGATTTGGTCGAAGGACGGGTCGCAAATTTATTTCACGTCGAGCCGGATCGACGAACCGTATTACGAACTGCCAAGAACAGATCTTTACTCCGTGCCGGCGACTGGCGGCAAACCCGTCAAGATCACAACGATCGATCTCAACACGCAATTCGGACCGGGCGGAGGCGCATTATCCCTCAGTCCCGACGGCAAACAGGTCGCATTCGTCGCCGCGACGAACCAGCCGATCAATTCATATACAGAGCCAGATCTGTGGGTCCTCGATCTCTCGCCGAACGCAAAACCACGGAACATCACCGCGAATTTTGATTTCGACATCGATGGTTTTGTTATCGGAGACAGCGCGTCGCCGCGGGCCGGCGGACTAAACAAACCGATCTGGACTGCAGATGGAAAAGGGCTCATCGAAGTTTATTCCAAGGAAGGAAAGCGAAATCTCGCGCTGTTTGACGCAACTGTAGCCGGGGACGGCTCGTCCGCCGTAGCCTCGGCGAAGGCAGATGGCCCCGGTAAAAGCAGCACAGTGCAAGATCTCACTTCCGGAAATCACGGCGTGATGAGTTTTCGCGCGACGCCTGATGCTTCGAAGCTGGTCTATGTCATATCGACGCCGACTCGCATTAACGACCTTTTTGTTCTCGATCGGGCAACTCCTGATGCAGCACCGAAGCAGTTAACGAATGTGAATGACGAGCTGTTGTCTAAATTGAATCTCACCGAGCCGGAAGAGATTTGGTACGACAGCTTTGATGGCAAACGCATACAGGCATGGCTGCAAAAGCCGCCAAATTTCGATGCGCATAAGAAATATCCGTTGATTCTGAACATCCATGGCGGACCGCACGTTGCCTATGGCCACATTTTCGTTCATGAATTTCAGTGGATGGGAGCGAAGGGTTACGTGGTGCTTTACCCGAATCCGCGCGGCAGCACGAGTTACGGCCAGGAATTTGGCAACGTGATTCAATATCGTTACCCAGGCGACGATTACAAGGATCTGATGGCCGGCGTCGATGAGATGATCAAACGCGGTTACATCGATGACAAAAAACTTGGTGTCACCGGCGGAAGCGGCGGCGGATTGCTGACGAACTGGGTGGTTGGACAAACTGGACGCTTTGCTGCGGCCGTCGCGCAGCGTGACATCGCCAGTTGGGAAAACTGGTGGTACACGGGAGACTTCACGCTCTTTCAGCCGAATTGGTTTCGAGCGCCTCCATTCGAAGACCCGGACGAGTATCGGGCGAGATCGCCGATCAGTTATATCACCAACGTGAAAACGCCGATGATGTTTATTCTTGGCGAAACAGATTATCGAACGCCGCCCGGCGCCGGTGGCGAGCAAATGTTTCGCGCGCTGAAGTTCCGGAAGATTCCGACAGTAATGGTGCGGTTTCCGAATGAATCGCATGAGCTGTCCCGGTCCGGCCAGCCGTGGCATCGCGTCGAGCGATTGCAGTATATCGTCGGATGGTTTGACCATTGGCTGATGGGCGTACCCAAGCCGGAATATGAGGTGGCCCCGCACGAAGAAGTGCCGATCAAGCGGGCTACGATCGGCGGAAACTAATCTGAGCGATTCTTCGCCTGCACGTCCATCGACTTAAGCAGAGCTAGTTTCGATTCCGTCGAAACGAACAATTTCTTATCGGCAGAGGATTACTGCGAGAACCCTGTCTTCACATGTGCCCGCACGATGATGCCGCGAAGTTATTGGCACGACTCAAGGCTGCAATGCGAATTTCACGGATGATCTCTCCCTGGAAGTTTGTGAAAACAGCTGAGTTTGACGGATTGAAGACTCACATTGGAGTTAACACGCTTATGTCGTTTAGTATTGGTCGATCATCGAATTCTAGACAATGCCTTCTTCATCGCTCTGGCAGCGCTTCCAGCGATATTTTTTGTACTACCGCGATCTTGATTTTTCTCTCGACATCAGCCGGCTGAAATTTCCGGAGGATTTCTTCGAGAAAATGCAGCCGAAGATCGGCAAGGCGTTTGCCTCGATGCGAGAATTGGAAGCGGGAGCGATCGCCAATCCCACTGAAAAACGGATGGTTGGTCATTACTGGCTCCGCAATCCTGCGCGTGCGCCAACCGCAGAAATTCGACAGGAAATTGAAGAGACCATGAACCGCATTAAAAAATTCGCCGAAGATATTCACGCCGGAAAAATCACGGCCGAAAATGGAAAACGCTTCGAGCATGTGCTGCTGATCGGGATCGGCGGCTCAGCGCTTGGACCGCAATTGGTGGCAGACGCGCTTGGATCCGCAGTTGATCCAATGGACATCTTTTTCTTCGATAATACGGATCCGAACGGGTTCGATCGCGTCTTCGATAGGATCGACGCTCTGCTCCCCCAAACCCTCGTCGTCGTGGTTTCCAAATCCGGCGGAACGAAGGAGACACGAAACGGGATGCTGGAGACGGAAGCACGATTCAAAGAAAAGGGACTGCACTTCAACAAGCACGCAGTGGCCGTCACCGGTGTTGGCAGCAATCTCGACAAAAATGCCGAAAAGAATGAATGGCTTGCTCGATTCCCGATGTACGATTGGATCGGCGGGCGTACCTCGGTGATGAGCGCGGTGGGGCTTCTCCCGATGGCGCTGGAAGGCTTCGATATCGATAGTTTTCTCGCTGGCGCGGCCGCTATGGACGAGCGGACGCGCGTACCTGATGTGACACAAAACGCGGCAATGCTTCTGGCGCTGATGTGGTACTATGCTGGCAACGGCAAGGGTGACAAAGATATGGTGATCCTTCCGTACAAGGACAGGCTGGCCTTGTTCGCCAAATACCTGCAGCAACTCGTAATGGAATCGCTGGGAAAGGAAAAGGATCTCGACGGAAACATCGTGCATCAAGGCATCGCTGTTTACGGCAACAAAGGTTCGACCGATCAGCACGCGTACGTTCAACAATTGCGTGACGGCGTCCTAAATTTTTTCGTGACGTTCGTCGAAGTGCGGAAAGATCGGCACGGTAATCGGCTCGAAGTCGAAGATGGTATCACCAGCGGCGATTATCTTGAGGGGTTTTTGCGCGGAACGCGAAGCGCGCTTTACGAGAAGGGGCGCGAATCCATCACGATAAGTATTCCAGACGTGAACGCGTTTAATCTCGGAGCGCTGATCGCACTTTACGAGCGTGCAGTAGGCTTCTACGGCTCTCTAACTAACGTCAATGCCTACGATCAACCCGGTGTCGAGGCCGGAAAAAAAGCGGCGACACGACTATTGCAGCTTCAAAAACAAGTAAGCGCGAAACTGCTCGGTGAGGGAAAGAGCGCGGAAGAAATTGCGCGTTCCATCGACGCAGATCCGGAAGACGTGTTTCACGTGCTGCGACATTTGGTGAGCAACGATCCACACATCAGGGTCGCGCCTGGCGAGGAACCGTCGGAAGACCGTTTTTCAGTCGAACAAGAGCGGTAATGTGCCCGATTATGGCAAACAAACCTCCTCAGAACGGAAAAGATTTCCAGAGCGTCCCGTGGAGCGACGCAATCCGTTTTATTGCGCAACTAAGTCATGATCTGCGCAATGATCTAAATGCCATCGAACTGCAGTCCGCTTACATCGAGGAATTGGGAAAGAGCGAAGAAGTCAGAAACGAGATCAAACGTTTGCGCGAAATGATCTCACGACTGGCCTCGACCTTACAACGACTTTCCAGAGCAGTGGGGGAGGTTAAACCAAACCTCATTCCGTATCCGGCCTCTGATTTTATGCAAGACTTGCGCGGAAAGATGGACCACGATTTCCCAGAGGAGAGCGCGGAGATCTCCTGGGAAATTCAGCTTGGTGACGCGATGCTGAATGTTGATCCTCAGTTTTTCGAGGAAGCATTTACCGAGATTTTCGCCAACGCCTTCCGGCACGATCGTGGTAAAGGTCCGCTTGTTGCGAGAGCGAAAATCGATGACAAGGGATTCCTCTTCACCCTCTGTGAACCCAAGGCTCGTTTTGACTTGCCGACCCAAAATTGGGGGCGCGAACCGCTTCGGAAAATGAGCCAACGCCATTATGGTCTTGGTCTGAATCGCGTCCGCGCTATCGTAGAGGCTCACGGCGGCGAACTGAATGCTCAATATGATCCGAAAGTTTCGGCGCTTATCACGACCGTCAGGCTTCCCCTGTCAGGCTAGTTTTTGGAAGAAGCGTGAAACGTCGGTCGTTTCTCTCCGTTTAAGCAACTGGAGCCTGCTGGTCGTGCGTATTACGGGCAGCGCAATTGAATGAAAACAAATAACCGTCATGTCCTGATCATCGATGACGAACGGCCCGTGCTCATGACGCTCGAGGCGTTGCTGAAGCGGCACGGCTATCAAGTGGACACCGCGCCCACTGCCATACAAGGACTCAAGGCGTTAAAATCAAAACCGCCAACGCTCGTACTGCTCGATCTCGGACTGCCTGACGCGGACGGATTAGAAATGCTTGATCGGATCAAGACCGAGCTACCCCAAGTGCAGGTAATTATCCTGACCGCGCACGACTCACTGCACAATGCCATCGAGTCCATCAAACGCGGTGCGTACCATTTCATTAGCAAGCCGTATGCGCCCGAGGAGCTGCTTAGCCTCGTGGAAAAGGCGTTGGAAACAAAATTCCTGTTACGAGAAGCGGAAGAACTTCGGGAAAAAACAGAGCGACTCGAAAAACGGCTGGAGATCGCCGAGGCGCGGCCCACGCCCATTTTCAAGAGCAAACCGATGCAGGAGATCGAGGAATTGGTCGATGCAATGGCGCCATCGGATGCCAACGTTCTCATCGTGGGCGAAAGCGGCGTGGGCAAGGAAGTGATAGCCAATACGATCCACGCGCGGAGCCGTCGCGCGGGACAGCCGGTGGTGAAGCTCAATTGTGCGGCGTTCCCGCAAACGATGATAGAAGGAGAACTTTTCGGTTATTTGAAAGGGGCGTTCACAGGAGCGATGCACGATTTTCCCGGAATGATCGCAGCGGCAAACGGCGGCACGCTTTTCCTGGACGAGATATCGGATATGCCGGCAGATCTGCAGACGCGCTTTTTGCGCGTCCTCCAGGAACGCGAGTATCGGCCGCTTGGCAGCACGCAAACAATGAAAGCAGACTTCCGCGCGATCGCGTCGACCAATCGGCCGATTCCGCAGGCGCTCGCGGAGAATCGACTGCGCTCCGATTTGTACTACCGGCTAAACACTTTCCAAATTGAAGTGCCGCCGCTCCGGAAACGTAAAGAGGACATCCCCCCGCTGATCGCGCAATTCTTGAAACAATTTTCTCAACAACTCGGCAAACCGGAGCCGGACATCTCGCCGGATGCATTTCAAAAGCTGCTTGATTATTCATGGCCGGGAAATGTTCGCGAATTGCAAAACGCAATTGAATACGCCGTCGTGCTGGCGCGACAGGGCTTGATCGACGTAAAAGAACTCCCCACGGAAATACAGCTGCCCACTGCGCTGCAACAAACCGAGCTCGGCGCGTTACCGCGCAGCGGCGTACAAACTCTCGACGACGTCGAGCGAACCGCCATTCTCCAGGCACTCGCAGAGTGCCGCGGCAACAAGAAAAAGGCCGCCGAACTTCTCGGCATCCAGCGTCCCACTCTCTACAACAAGATGAAGCGCTACGCTATCGAGCTGTAAGAGAGCGCGCCGGGGAAAACTTGACAGAGAAACTGAGACTCAAACCGAATTGTTTCGGGATGTTCGTGCGAGACTATTCTCCGCGGTAAACGCAGCGCGCGGTCGGTGTTTCGTGCACAACGATCTCGCAAAGCCCGGGGCATTGAGGTTCTAATTTTTTCCAAAACCATTCTGCCATTTTTTCAATCGTGGGGTTCTCCAATCCTTCGATCTCATTGAGATACGTGTGGTCCAGGCTTTTAAGCAGCGGTTTCATTGCTTCGCTGATGTCCGCGTGATCGTAAACCCAGCCGACTTTTGGATCGACATCGCCTTCAATGGAAACTTCAACTTTGAAACTGTGGCCGTGCACGCGTCGACATTTATGGCCTTCGGGGGCGTTTGGCAAGGTTTGGGCAGCTTCGAACGTGAAATCTTTCGTCAACCGAGCGTGCATGACGCCAAAATACCACTATTCTCGCTTCCATGTCATTCCGAACGGAATGAGCGACCTCTCAGACTGGCGACAGAAAACTGTAGGGCGTCTCTGTGAGACGCCGATCCTAAACAAAACGGCGGCTGACACAGCCGCCCTACAAAAATGGCCGTTCAGACTCCGCGCTGGGTCGGGCTCCAGATGAATTTGTGCATCTGAAGTTGAAACCGCACATCGAGCCTATCCACCAAGATCCATTCGACAATCTGGCGAGGATCGATTCGTCCGAAAATCGGCGAGAACAGCACGGCGTGACAGCGGGACGGCAAATTGTATCGCTGCACCTTATCGCGCGACCATTCGTAATCTTCGCGGGAGCCCATCACGAATTTCACTTCGTCGCGCAGAGTGAGATGGTCGATGTTCGACCAAAGATTCCTGCCTACTTCGCCGCTGCCCGGAGTCTTTAAATCCATGATCCGATGGACCCGCGGATTGACTTTTGAGATATCGTGCGCGCCGCTGGTTTCGAGCAGCACCGTACAATCCGCGTCGCATAGCATCGACATCAACGGCAGCACGTTCTTCTGCAACAACGGTTCGCCGCCCGTGATCTCGACCAACGGACAACGAAATGCCGATACGGTATCGAGAATCTCTTTGAGGGTGCGCTTTTTCCCTTCGTAGAATGCGTACTCGGTATCGCAATAGTTGCAGCGAAGATCGCAGAAGGTCAGCCGCACAAACACGCACGGTTGGCCAGCCCAGGTGCTCTCGCCCTGAATCGAGTGATAAATTTCGTTAATCGTCAGCGTCTTTTCCTGCTGTGGCATGCCTTTAGAGGGTTGAATCACGGATTCGCCGTAATTGAAACGTCTTACGCGAACAATCGCAAAAGCAAGTTTCGTCGAGAACACGTGCCTGCCAGGCGTCGAGAACGACACAAACGGCTTGGAAACGCGGTCTTTCGATTAAACAATTTTACTGATTTTTTTTTATTGACGCCCTTATGACGCGACCCTAGTCTCGCGGCCATGCGCACCGGTTTTGCCTTAACCATGTACCGTTTTGCTGCATTTCCACATCGTGCCGCCGACGGGATCACCTGCCGGGCCCCACGATCACCAATCCTAAGCTTGGTGGCGGGAATTTTCTTTGCGGCTGTTCTTGCTGCGCAAGCGCAGGAGTCGGTTGAGCCCGACGTCTTGCCCTCGTTAGCGGAGCCGCCAGCCGCTTCAGCGGAAGCCCCGCCCTCCGTGTCAACAGAGCCATTGCCTGCCTTACCTCAATCGTTGCCCTCCACCGCAGCGGAGTCTGTGCCTTCTGCACCAGAGCCGCTGCCTTCGTCCGAGCAGGCGTTTCCGTCGTCACGCGAGCCATTGTCGCCTTCAACGAACTACACCACTGCGCAAACAACCGTTGTTCCGCCGCCAGTGGCAGCAGGTCCTTACGGGGGCGGCGCTTACGGGGGGGGCGGCACATATAACGTATTCCCAGCCGGCGAAACGATTTCCCCCTCAGGGCGTATTTTTCACTACGAACTGAGTCTAACAGTGCGAGGTGTGTGGGATGACAACATCTTTATCAGCCATACGAACAAGGTCTCGGATTATTATTTCGCGATTGAGCCGGTGATCACCATTGGAGTCGGCGACATCGCGGGGCGCAACAGAAGCTATCTGCGATTGGACTACATGCCGAGCGCTATTCTGTTCGTCGATCACTCGGATCAAGACGCATTTAACCAGCTGATACATCTTGAGGGTGGATATAACTCTGGCCGGTTGACGTTGACCCTCTCCGAGGACATAGCGTTACTCGAATCGGCAAACCTCAACAGCTTCTTCGATACGACGGGACTGTGGGCAAATACCGACGCAAGCGGGCCCACGCGGCTCAACATCTTCTACACGCGCTTGAGGGCAGATTATGAGCTAACCGGGAAAGTATATCTGCAGGGCGAGTTTGATTCCCCGACCTACTTCTATCCCAGTCACATTAGTGACTACACTATTACTGGCGGCCTTTACATTTACTACAGATGGCTGCCAAAGGTGTCGGTGGGTATTGGCGGGACATTCGGGTACACCTGGGTGGATGATCCAAGTACGAACCAAAGTTTCGAACAGATAAATCTGCGCCTCAATTATGAAGTGACAGCAAAATTATTCCTGTATGCTTCGGCCGGCGTTGAATTCCGCCAATTCGATGGCAACCGCGATACGTACGACTCACCGGTGTTTGAACTCGGGCTAACTTATCATCCTTTTAGTGGTACCTATCTCACGCTGGCAGCCGGCCGGCGGATTTACCCTTCCGGGTACCTTTCTAACCAAGATTTTGGGGCCACATACGTTGCGGGCCGGTTTCAACAGCGTTTGTTTCACCGCGTTTATTTCGGCTTGGGCGCCGGCTATGAAAACTCGGATTACATCTCCACTGACCGGAATGTCAGTTCGACACGGAATGACGACTACTGGTTTATCGAACCGTCGGTTGACGTGCTGATTACCAGGTGGCTGAGCGCCGGGGTGTATTACCTGCACCGCGAGGACAGCAGCAACGAAGATTTCTTCAGTTGGGAGGATAATCAGGTGGGCGTCAGGGCGACGGTCAGGTTCTAAACAGGGTTTGAATCGTTTGGGAGCGGCGACACAGGGAGGGTTGGCGATTGCGCTCGCGTTGTCGTCGCTGCCAGGCTTCATGTTGGCCCAAACCATGCCGGGGACAGCCGCGTCCCAGCCTGCCGTCGCCTCTACACCGCGAGCGGTCGCCTCGGCGCCCGCATCAACCGGCGGAGTGAGCGCACCGCCGGGTTACACTTTGACTCCTGGCGACCAAGTGGCGGTCGAGGTTTTTGGTGAAGACGATCTGCGCACAAACGGACGGTTGAACTCCGACGGCAACTTGACCGTGCCACTGCTGGGGTCGATCCATTTGGCAGGACTGACTCCGACGCAGGCAGCTTCAAGAGTCACAGAGCTGTACAGCCGCGATTATCTGGTCAACCCGAAGATCAACGTCACTCTCGTCAACTACGGAACCCGGCGCTTTGTGGTTTTGGGCCAGGTAAATCGCCCCGGCATCTTCGAAATGTCTCCCAGCGGTATCGATCTACTGGAGGCGATCGCTATGGCTGGTGGATATACGCGCATCGCCTCGCCGGAACGAATAACCGTGCGACGACAAGACGCCAGCGGGGATCACATTTTCAAGGTCAATGCGAAGCGCTTCACCAAGGGAAAGGGCGGAAGTTTTCTCGTCGAGCCGGGTGATACTATCACCGTCGGCGAAAGTATTTTCTAGCCGAAATTTCTTCCGCCTTCGCCTTTGCGAACGCACTTCTTGGTGTAAGGTTTCAGCCAATATCTTGCCGTGATTGACCCTGCCCAATCTCTAAGGGAAGCGACTGTTGCGCCCAATTCCGACAAACCAGGCGGGCCTTTGACAGCGGAGTACGCCGATGGACTACACACGTTCGACTTTCGCCGGTATTGGCATTCTTTCCTCGAACGTATTTGGATCGTAGCGATTTGCGTTTTGGCCGGCCTTTTTCTTGCCTTGGGTAACCTCGCGCGGACGCCGAAGCTTTACCAAGCCCACACGGTTTTGGATGTGGAATTTGAGGAGCCGAGTTTCGTCCCAACCTCGGATTACGCGACGCGGATGCGCTCGATGTTTCTGGCCAGCGCGGAGGCGCTGCGAACGATCGAACAGAATCTCACTAACCCAACACTTCTTGCGCGGGTTGTACGCTCCGAAGGTTTGGCGCAGGACAGTGGACGCGCTCTTCTGGGCAAAAGTGTCGTCGCCAATACGAGCTCCAGCGCGACCGAACGCACGGAGCCGTCGCAGGCCGCCAACAAGATCCAGAACGCCAGTGGCGGCACGACGTTTACGCCGCTCGAAGATGCGTTGGGTCGAGCAATGGTCGGCATGGTGCATCCGGCGACCCGCCGCGGCACGCGCTTGATCGATTTGTACGTGACGCACGGCGATCCAGCGATGGCACAGCGTCTCGCCGAAGCAGTCGGTCGAGAGTACATCCGCAACTCAATCGAGCGCCGCGCGTCGTCGAGCGAGGACGCATTGCGTTATTTGTTGGAAGAAGAAGAGCGATTAAAGAGGAACCTCCAAAAAAGTGAGGCGGCCGTCGCCGAATACAAGGCAAAAAATCCAGATGCTCTCCAACTCGGCGGCGGCACAGCCGCGACTGGCTCACATGGGGATGGCGGATCTCGGGGCGGCTTGGTAGAGGACAACCTGCAAGACATAAACACCAAGTTGGCCACAGCGAGAAGCGATCAGATTCGTCTCGAAGGCCAGCTCCAGCAAGTGGATCAGATTGGCAATAATATCGACGCGTTGCTGGCGATTCCGGGTATCTCTGCCGCCCCAATGGTGGCTGCCGCGCGCAACAATATTATACAGATCGAAGCGAGCATCACCACCCTCGCCTTACGATACAAGGACAAGCACCCCAAAATGATGGCGGCCAAGGCCTCGCTGGCCGAGGCGAAAGTAAAGCTCCGTGAAGCGGTGCTGGCACAACGTCCGATTCTGCGCAATACCCTCGAGCAAATCAAAGCGACAGAGGCCAGCTTGCAAGAAGCTTTGCAAGCCCAGCAGGGCGTCGCGGTCAATCTCAACCGCACAGCGATCGGCTATCAGGAATTGGCGCGGCAGGCCGAAACCGATCGTGCGTTGTACGAAAGCGTCCTTCGCCAGATAAAAGACACGAACTTGGCAAAAGACGTCAAAGCGAATGCGGTCAGCGTGATTGAGCATTCCCCGCTTCCGAACTTTCCTGTTAGTCCTCGACCCACGAAAACGATCCTGCTGGGCCTGCTTGGCGGCCTCGCTGTCGGTTTGGCTTTGGTTTTTGGAGTCGATGCGCTGGACCGTTCCATTAAAACTGTGGACCAGGCAGAAAACACGCTCGGTTTGCCTGTTTTTGCAGCTGTTCCCGATACGACTGATGAGGGGCCCGTTAGCCGACTGAAACGGCGAAAGAAAGCTTTCGGAACTTCGAACTATCGCGTCGTGGTGGAAACTCCCGAAAGTCCGGCGGCGGAAGCGTTCCGCAATTTGCGAGCCGCACTTTCTCTCCTGGGTCCGGAAGCCGAGCGAAAAGTTTCGCTTTTCACCAGCGCTGTGCCCAACGAAGGCAAAAGTTTCACAAGCGCCAATTATTCGCTTGCACTGGCCCAGCAGGGTTATCGCGTGCTCTTGATCGACGGGGACCTCCGCCGGCCAAACATCCACAGGATTTTCCGATTCCCGAATGCGCGAAATAATTCCGATGAAGACAGCGCGCCGGGAGTGACGGATTGCCTTGTGGGTGAAGCGGACCTAGCCTCGGCAGCGCGTCAGATTCCCGCCGGAGAAATCCAGCTCGTAGATGAGAGCATTGAGCTGACGGAAAACATTCTCGCCGCGACGGGAGGCCAGCTGTTTGTCCTCGCAGGTGGACGACGCGCGCCCAATCCCGCGGAGATTCTTGCCGGCCCGTTCTTCGGACAGCTGATTGCTAAGGCTGCAACCCTGTTTGATCGCGTCGTGATCGATAGCGCACCGATCCTGGCAGTCAGTGATACTCTCCTGATGATGCCACATGTCCAAACTGTGTGCATTGTTGTTCGGGCGGCGAAAACACCGCGTCTGGCAGTCCGCCGCGCGATTACCTTGCTGGCAAAATCAGGAATTCGCCCGGCCGGTCTCGTCTTAAATCGATTGCGGCGGAGTCGAGGAGTCGGCTATTATTACTATTACGCTTCGCATGGTTATGGCAAAGACGAGGGAGCGTATTCTCGCGGCTACAGCTACCATCGCCGATCCAAGCCAGACCACGAAGGTAACGGAGCGTAGTCGACGACGCCGTCATCAGCCCGATGGTTTAGTCGATGGCGATCAGTTCAGTTTTGCAGCCAGTTTTGATCTTGAACCAGAGTTTGATCTTTGCTGCTAACTGAACCTTTCGTGCCACAACCTGCTCCCCCAGCACAAACCCAGGTACGTTGCGACATACAGCTCGATCGATTCGATCTGACCTGGGAAATCGA
>WNGK01020016.1_pt1 | contig 12181 bp, 9 predicted proteins | sample 5400601 | NCBI WGS metagenome assembly WNGK01 (sample SAMN13153376, study PRJNA577476) | soil metagenome | isolation source: 60 cm soil or saprolite under Garry oak tree replicate 1 | place: USA:California | collected 2016-06-15
GTAATATTGGTCTGAATTTTGGCAAGTATACTTTGCTGGGCACCTTGTTGTTGACGCAGCTCATTGCGTTTCTGGTCATCCTGGCGCAGCCGCTTGAGCACTTCATTGGCTTGTTGGTAGCGTTGATAATCTGCACGGCTGGCCTCGACCGCCTGCTGCGCTGTATGAGCAATGTTTAGCTCTTCCTGGCGATCCTGGAGTCGATGCTGCAATGAGTCGTAATTATCCTTACTGCGTTCGTACAGATTGTTTAAGCGAGTCACTTCATCGCGTTGTTTTTTCAGCACATCGAAACGTGCTTCGAGCTGTTCAAGCTGTCGTGTCCACTGGGTAATCTGCTGCGTCTGCTGCTGATCGATCTGGCGCTCTTCTTTCAGGTCCGCGCGCCATTGTTCTAGATCGCGGGTCTCGAATTCGAGGCGCTGTATCTCGCTCTGCTGCGTTTGCACCTGCTCTTTGTACTGTTTTTGCGCTTCCAAAAGATAATCGGCGGCATTCTTGTAGTCTTCGATTTGGAGCAGTGCATCAAATTTTTGTTTGCGCTCACTTCCTGCTTCCAGAAAAATAGAGGTGAAGGAGCCTTGAGGTACACCAAGGGCATCTCTAAAGAGAGATTTAAGGGAACGTTCGCGATCAATGCCAAAAAGTTCGTGCAGCTTATCTTGCACATCGGTTCGCTGCTCAATACGAGAGTCAGCCTCACAATCATAGACAGACCAAAAAGCTCCGGCCCCGCAACGTCGATCGACTACGTAAGGGCGATCATCGCTGCCAATAAGGTGAACAACGATATGCCCATACTTCTCGCCTTCTCGTACAAATTGCGCCTGGCTATAGGGCAGAAAGTCGAAGAGGGCAAAACCAATAGCTTCTACGATGGTGGTTTTGCCCGCTCCATTGGCTCCACTGATAGCGGTGGTGCCCCGCCGGAAATCAATGATAATTTGACTGTAGCTTTTGATATTCTCCAGCTCAATGCGTGTGATAAGCATACAAGTGCAGCCTTCCCAACAAATAATTCCTCAAAGAAAATCGCGTTTCTCCCATTTCGCTATTCTCACCCTTACAGAAGAAAGTGGAAATAGTCAGTTCAGGCGCATTATAACATGGCTGAGAAGAACCATGCATACCCCTTAACTTTCCATGCTAGAAAACGTATAATAGGTCAGTAGCTTTGCCACAACCTTGAAGGAGCGTGTGTAATGACAAACAGGAAGCACGTCATTGTATTTTTAGCTCTGGCCCTGGTTCTGCTCGTGAGCGCTTGTGGCTCACCTGCCAGCAGCACCGGCTCTCAGACACCCCTGCAGGTGCTGCAAAAGAGCTTGGCCGCGATGCAACAGCTCAAAGCGGTGCATATCAGCACGAAATTGACGAGTAACGGGGACTGGGGCCGGTCGAGCAAATCCAGCACAGCTCAGCCGTTCAGCGTCAGTGCAACGGCCAGTGGTGACGAGGTCAGGCCCGATAAGTCCATGCTCCATCTAAGTGTCGGGCAGGGTTACAATGTAGCGGAGATCACACTGGGGAAACAGCTTTATGTCCAGAACTCAAAGGGGCAGTGGTATGTCCTGGATACAAGCAAATACAAAGGATCTGCCAATAATCCTTTCACATCAATGAATTCCTCCACTTATAATAAGCTGCTCGCAATAGCGCAAAAAGCTATGTACACGGACCATGGCGTTCAGACATTAAATGGAGAAAGCTTGCGGCATATCACCGTAACTTTTAGCAAAGATGTATTGAAAGATCTGCTTAACTCCACCAATTTATCAACCCTGCAGCAACAGAGGGCTAACACCCTGCTGAACAATGCTAAGCTGGTCAATCCGACGCTGGACGTTTGGGTCGATGAGTCTACGTCCTACGTCCACCATATGGAGTTGATATTCGATATGAACGTTAACACGAGTTCGTTCGGGACAAGCGTTACAAGTTCTACGATTAACGTTGATATGACGGTCGATTACAGCAAATTCAATGTTCCCGTGACGATCAGCGCTCCGGGCAATGCCATTCCTACGAATAATCTCTTCTCCATCTTTGCATAAGTCGTCCTGGAAGAAGAAAGATGATGCATGTGGTGACTACGAAATAGTCGTCGAAACAGTTGATGAGCATATTCAACCCCCGCAGGTACTCTCCGACGCTGAGAAACCACTTTCAACTGAGCAGTGATCCTGAAGATCGAGTTGTCGATATCTACACCATTGATATGGTGAGAAAATAGCTTGAGAGCGGGTTTATCGATGAGGCCCTCAATCAATTGGAGCAGGCAAGTGAGCCGACTCAATGACGTTCCCGCTTACCAGCAATTCGTCTACGATCTTACCGCTATGCTCAAGGCGATCAATATCATTTACTAGTCCTAGAGTCCCACTTAGAAGGTGAGATGGCTCTAGTGGCTCATTGTCGTTATGCGAGCTTTTGTCGAAGACTGAGCTCAATCAGCGCGAGAAGCTCGTGGATGTGGAACGGCTTCAGAACGACGCGTTCCTGGGCTGCCAGGTCTTTTTGCACTTGCTTGCTCGTCGTCAGCACGATGATGTGTGGAAGCACCCCGCAGGCGTCATGCCAGCGGATGCGCAGGTGGGAGAGGAAGTTCGCCGCATGAGTGCCTGGCAGGCTCAGATCGAGGAGCAGCAATGGCGGACAATCGCCACATGGCGTAAGCTGGTCTATCCAGGTGAGAGCAGCTTGCCTCCCGGCACAGCTCGTGGTGCGATAGCCTGCCAGGGCCAATGCTGTGCTGAGCAACTCCTGGATCGCCGCCTGCTCCTCGGCGATCAGGATGGGTGGTGCCGCGGGGGGCGTATTGATCTTGGGAAGCACTCTGTGCTTGTCTAGCTCGTTCTGTTCAACTGTCGTCATACCCACTCCTTTCATGTTGCCTGGAGGGCCCTCTCCATGGTGGCGCGTGCCCTTCCCCAGGGGGGATCGTCCACGCACGAGCCCTGCTGGCGTTCAGGCATGCCTCTTGTAGAGCTTGCGCCGAATGAGCTGCGCTTGTCCACAGATACAAATCAGGATGGCGGCCCCGGTGCGCTCGAGCGAGGCAATTACTGCCTCGGCTTGTGGAACCGAGAGATACAACCGCGTCCCGCAAGTTACACAGTGCAGTTCCATATCTACCAGATCATTATCGCTCGAATGCTCAGTAGTGCTCATATCACCCTCTGAAAGGTTGCCTCGTATTTCACCAATGCTGAACATAGCAGGTCGAGTGAGGCAGGCATGGGACGACGTTGGAGAGGGAACGGGAAGGACCGGACGGCGATGGGACACAAACGGACGGGAGTGGGACGTGTGGCGTGGTCGCTTGAGTGCACCATGGGCTGTGCTATAATGCAGGAACGAGAGGGCATCTCTCCGATGAAACACCATTCACTCTCTCAGGGGGAGCACCGTGAACGAACCGATGAGCAGGGAAACGCAAGGCGTGGAGCAAGTTGTGGGAAAGGGCCAAGAGAGCCCTCTGCCGCTGCTGCGCGTGTCTCTCTTTGGCGAGTTTGAGCTCGCGTGGCAGGTTCCTTCTGGGATGGGGGAAGCGGCCTGGGAGAGTCGCACCTCAGCACGTGCCCTCTTTAAGCTCCTGCTGTGTGCGCCCGGGCGACAAGCGACCAAGAGCATGCTGGCAGGCATCCTGTGGCCGGAGACCGACGAGCAGAAAGCACGGGAATCGCTGCGTTCGGCGCGCAAAGTCCTGCGCAAGGTGGTGCGCACGGCCAATGGTGAGGAGCTCCTTGAGCAGCGCAGCAACGGCGAGATCCTCAAACTGGCGGAGCAGTCCCGCCTGTGGGTCGATGCCGATGCCTTTGAGGACCTGGTGGCTCAGGCGAGCCGAACAGTGGTGCCGGAGGAGGCGCTCGCTCTCTGGCAGCAGGCGAGGGTCATGTTGCGTGGCGAGTTGCTGGCCGATGATCAGAATGTAGAGTGGGCGAGTCATCGCTGGGTGAAGCAGCGACGACAGGTGTTGTGGATGGGACGTTGCCGCATGATCCGGCACCTGGCCGACCTCTACATCCAGCGTGGGCAAATAGACCTGGCGGAAGAGACGCTCGAACAGCATATCGCGCGCTTTCCTACTGACCAGGACGCGCTCTACCGCCTGCTGGTGCTCTTAGGGCAACAGCAGTGCTTTGAACAGGCATGCATGCTCTATGAGCGCACCAGGCGCGCACTTGAAGCTACAGGAAAACAACCGGCAAAGCATGTGGGAGCGTACTACGAACACCTGCGGAAAGCATCTGATACGCCCCACCTTCCTGAACTCGTGAGAAACTTGAGACACAAGGATGGTCTGGCACCGACCGAGACGACAGCCATTGAAGAAGATGCAGGAACGGCGATTGAAGTAATCGAGACTTCCCTATTACTCTCCGCGGTGAGAAGGCCACTACCCGAAGGCACGATCGGGTCACTTGCAGGGCTTCTGAAACAGTTCGAATCGGCGATAAGAAGTGGCTTAGGAGAGGAGCAGCGACAAAACGGAGAGAGGCTCTCCAGGCGGCAAATGATCAGCCTGTTGATGAGTGTTGTCGCAGCCGCATTTGGCCTCACACGAACAAGCAATGTTCCCCTCCTTCATAAAGAGGAGGTTCTCTCTCTCTGTACGGCTCATGTCCCTCTTGCCTGGCAACTCTACTTTGCAGGAGGCATACAAGAAGTCACACAAACGCTTCCCGATTACCTCACCCAACTCTCAGCGCTGGCACAAGCGCCTTCAAAGCATCAGTTTGCGGCAGCGAACCTTGCTACGCAAGCCTATCAACTTGACTGGCTTCTTGCTTTGCAGCAACAAAATTTTGGCAAAGCGCTTGCTTCTATCAAGCAAGCTTTTCAATACAGTGAGATAGCCGGTGACAACAACTTACGTGCGTCCTCACTCATACGAGAGGCTCATATCTTCTTTCACCTCAAGCGCCCCATCCAGCAGATGCAACTCCATCAACAAGCCATGCGGTATAGTGATAATCTCTCGTCTCTTTTGCGCGGATGGCTGTATATTGTCCTCGCTGAGTCTCATGCTCGTCTCAGGCAAGAGCGGGAAGCACGTCACTTTCTGGGTCTGGCGTATGACACCTTTCCAGATCAGCCAGAGCTTGACCCCCATTTTTCCTATGTTCCGGTCAACCATTTCACCCTTGCCAATCACACCGCGCTTGCATACTTACACCTGAGCCAGCCGAAGCAGGCATGGGAGGCACTTGCACAAGTAGACAAAATATTACCAGTAACATTAAATCCCAAAAGGGTTGAGCTTTCGAGTCGCCAGGCCGCTGTTTCCTTTGCGCTAGGTGATCTCGAACAAACCTGTTCCTACTTTGAAGTAGCAGCAGTATCGGCAAGGGAGTTAGGCAGTGATCTGCGCTACAACGAGGTGTGCGAGACGTATGAACAGATGCAGATCGCATGGCCTCATGAGAGCAGGGTGAAAGCATTGGGCGAACTGCTTCATTAGAAGAAAAAGGAGATGCTATGCGGACGCTTTCTGTAGGCAAAGCAATCGTTTCGGTGATCAACGTCGGTGACTTCATGTGGGATCTGACCGAGAAGATGCACATACCAGAAAGTGCTTGGCGTCCTCACTATGCAGCATACTTCGAGCGGCCACAGCTCTTTCCAACGCAGGGTATTCACATCGCCCTCCCTGGAGCGTCAATCCTCGTTGATCCCTGTTATCATGATCTTGCCCCAGGTTTTCTCTCTCTCATGCCGGATTATCAACAACCACCTCGCTTGATGGCTCAGCTGGCTGAAAAGGGGGTGCAGCCGGAGGCTATCACACATGTCGTGATCACGCATGCACACTTTGATCATTATGCAGATGTCACAAAAGAGCAGGAGGGTCATGTTCTCCCTTGTTTTCCTCATGCACATTGTTTTTTAGGACGAGCTGACTGGGAAGATCGCAGAGTACAGGAAGCGCTTCAAGACCCCAGTTCCAATGAAAGTCGTACGCTGGGAGTGCTGCACCAGTACAGGCTTCTCGAGCTGGTTGAGGGAAATCGTGACCTGGTACCTGGTGTTCAGATGATCGCTGCACCTGGAGAGACCCCTGGACACTATATCGTGCGCGTCCACTCGGAGGGGCAAACGCTCTATTGCTTGGGAGATCTTTATCATCATGAGGTCGAGTTTGAGCAACCAACCTGGATGGTTCATTGGATAGATCAGGAGCGCAATCTCAAAAGTCGCTCGGTTCTCATGGAGGCAGCATTGGCCGAACATGCGCTGCTGCTTGCCGCTCACATTCCTATAGGATATCTCAAACAGGCAGGGTCGGAAATCAAGTGGATGGCTCTCTTGCCTTGAAAAGCAAAAAGCGGTTTGATGAAGCCGTGACGATTTACCAGCGAAATGTACCTGAACAGTGGCACCATGAAACGGCCATCAAGCAGATAGTCGAACACATGGCCCTTGCAGAAGTAGAGGATCAAGCGAAAGAATTGCAGGCCAGATATCTCGCCTTTGCAATTAAGCACCAGTAAGGCCCGCGAACCTGGCTCTACAGACTGATGCAGGACGGCCCGTTCAGGCCAATTGGTTACAGAAACTCCAAGCCGCGCTAAAACGTTTCCTTAATAGAACTCTATCTACACTTATGAGCATTTATGTTTTTACATGCATCTTTGTCTTTAAAGGGTTCTAAAGGAGTATTAGTGATGATCCATAACTTGTAGCCCTATAGGAGGAGGCTCAGGTGGCAGTAACCTGACCGTCTTACAACTGCTGCAAAACAGCTCAAAGGCCATGAGCCAGCTCAAGTCGACACACATTGATTTGAAAGCCAACGGCTCTGGACAAGCCATTACCACGAATGCGACCTCCACACCCACGACCGGTACAGCTACCCCCACGACTACAACGACAGCGGTCAATAATGTGACGTTTAACCTGATAGGCAGCGGCGATGAGGCGTTGCCCAATGTGGAAGCAATGCAATTCGATGTCTCGCAAAACGGCGCTACGACTACCCCTACGACTTCGCACCTTGAGCAGATCGTCCAGGGCGATAAAGTGTACATTAAAAATACCAAGGGGCAGTGGTACGTCCTGGACAAGAGTGCTCTCAAGGGGTACGTAGACAATCCGTTCTCGGGTGTTAAATCGCCCGATTTAACCGAACTGATCGGTTTGCTAGAGCATACCCAGATTACCGACAACGGCATACAGTCATTGAATGGCCAGAACCTGCGACATATCACGATAGCCATGGATAAGGAGGCGTTGAAGCAGTTTCTTAGTAACAACCAGCAACTGATTGATATCCTGGGTCAGCAGAATCTGAACGCGGCAATTGATAATACAAAAACTTTCAGTTCGACTGTTGACCTGTGGATAGATGAGGCGACAGCCTATGTCCACCGCACGGAACTCAAGTTCAATCTCGGTGTGGATACTGGTACGTTGAGCCAGTCGATAACGCCGACTGTCACTACTGTTATTGTGCCGGCCAATGTGACAACCAAATTCGACTCTATCGTGGATCTGAGCAAGTTCAACGAGTCGGTAACAGTTACGACTCCCACGGGGGCTATTCCTACCAATGATCCTACGACGGTGTTTGGATAAGAATTGTTAAGAACAAGTGGGAAAAGGGCAGGCGCCCCTTTTCCCACTTGTTCTTAACAATTGATGATTCATCTACTTACCTGCAAGGCGAGCTACAACTGGGGCGAACGCCTCCATACTCTCTTCGAAGACGGATACATACGAGATGCCAAACTTTTCACGTTGATACAGCAGGTCTTCGGTGATCTGATCTACTGTACCCATGAGACAATGGGGCATTTCCAGGACCTGCTGCGCGCTCATCTGGAAGCGTTGGGTGAGCTGTTCGGATGCTTGCTGTCGTTGGTCAGTGACCAGTACCGTAAAGACGATGGCGTTCAACTCTAGTTCGTTGAAACGTTCACCTGCCGCCTGTCGAACCCACGCAACTTTCCGCTCCGTGGCTTCTGCTGTAGCATCAGTCACGTCCAGTCCACTCCCGTCAGTTCGCGTCCTGGGGCCGAAGCCAACAATATTGGCTTCACGTGCGGCAATTGAGAGTATTCTCTTACTACCGCCGCCAACGAAGATGGGAGGATGGGGCCGCTGAATTGGTTTGGGAAAACCTGCCAGATTGGTAATGGTATAATATTTGCCAGAAAAGTTCAGTGGTTCCGCGGCAAACAGCCCTTTGATGATGTGCAGCGCCTCTTCCAGCCGGTTAACACGGATGCTTCCTGCATCAAATGGAATACCAGCCCGTTCGTACTCCGAGTGAGCCCAACCAGCGCCGATGCCTAACTCAAAGCGCCCACTTGAAAGCAGGTCGATGGTCGCAGCTTCTTTGGCAAGCATGACTGGATGCCGGAAATCGTTGTCGAAAACAGAGCTACCTAAACGGATCGAAGAGGTTGCTTCGGCTGCCGCCACTAATGCAGGGACGGCGGCAACCTCTAAATGATCGGGCACTAGAAACGTCGAGTAGCCAAGGTTCTCTGCTCTCTGGGCTTTAGCTGCCCACTCGTCCTTCGATTTTGCCTGGTAGACAATTACGCCGAAACGAAATGGTCGAAGATTAGCCAACTTCTGTTCTCCTCTAACCCCGTGAGCATGCTCACGTATGATATAATGAATAGGTATATTTTCAAGACCACAAGAGGTAATACACCCAATACTATACAACCAGCGCCGAGGCCAGCACTAATTAGGAGATTATACTACTATGCAACTACTTGGGAAACTTTTGGGTGATCCAAATAAAAGAGATTTAAAGGCCATCCAGCCACTTATAGATAAAATAAATGCATTCGAACCGGCCATGCAAAAACTGAGCGATGATGAATTAGCGGCAAAAACAGCCGAGTTTCGCTCACAACTTTTTCTGCATCTTAAAGGCGGCATGGTACTCGAGGATGAACTGGTCAAACTGTTTCGTGAAGCTCTCAATGCTATTGAACCTTATGCTAAAAAAAGCACCAATGAGCAACTGCATGCAGCTATTACCGAATATCGCCAGACGCTCGAAAGGCGGCGTGATCCGGAACAATACCTGAGAGATCACCTGCAAGATACTCTCTCGGAGTGCTTTGAAACCGGCTATGAATACCTGTCGCCAGCTCTCAATTCACTTCGCGCCACTGCCGCGATGGATAGGGCCGAAGAAACTCAAAAGTGGCCCGATGAAGCCAAAGACCCACAGCGCGCTACACTGTCACTTCTCAAAGACATTGAACCTGCTCTTAAAGAAATTGAGGATGATGAACTGGCTGAGGCATTCCAGGCTGCCTGGCCTCACTTTGAAGAGGCACGCCGCAATGCGCCCGATAAGGAAGAGGGTGCGGACGAACGGCTCGAGCACTTGCTGGGTGAGATACTACAACACTTGCAGCCCGAGATAGTCGCCATCAAAGCCGAGGCGATGGATAAGCTTGTACCGGAGATGGTAAAACGCTACAGGACAGGCAAGACACTTGAGGATTTGTTGCCCGAGGCGTTTGCCATAGTTCGTGAAGCGGGCTGGCGCAGGATCAAGATGCGCCACTACGACGTGCAACTGATAGGTGGTGTCGTCCTCCACCAGGGCAAAATTGCCGAGATGAAGACCGGTGAAGGTAAAACGCTGGTCGCCACGTTGCCGGTGTACTTGAACGCATTGACCGGCAAAGGCGTTCATCTTGTCACGGTCAACGATTACCTGGCTCGCCGTGACGCCGAGTGGATGGGGCAAATCTACAAGTTTCTGGGCCTGACCGTTGGCGTCATAGTGAATGCCGTCGAACCGCAGACACCTGAGCGCCGCGCCGCTTACAACTGCGATATCACGTATGGTACGAATAGTGAGATTGGCTTCGACTACCTGCGTGACAATATGGTTGTCTCGCTGGATCAGCTCGTCATGCGCGAATTAAACTACGCCATTGTAGACGAGGTTGATAACATCCTCATCGACGAAGCCCGTACCCCACTCATCATTTCTGGTCAGGGGCAAGAGTCCACGGATATGTACGTCCAGTTTGCCCGCTGGGCGCCGCGCCTGAAGCCTGAAGTTGACTATACCATTGAGGAAAAGACACGCACAGTTATACTGACCGATGCCGGTATCGATAAGCTTGAGCAACTGGCCGGTGTCAAAAATATCTATGATGAGAACAACATCGAACTGACGCGCTACATGGAGAACGCCATTAAGGCCCAGATCATCTTTAAGCGCGACAAAGATTACATCGTGAAAGATGGCGAAGTGATCATCGTAGATGAGTTCACAGGTCGCCAGATGCCCGGGCGTCGCTATAGCGAGGGTCTCCACCAGGCTATCGAGGCGAAAGAGAACGTCAAGGTACAGCGCGAGAACCATACCCTCGCTACCATCACCTACCAGAACTTTTTCCGCTTGTATAAGAAGCTCGCCGGTATGACGGGTACCGCCATGACAGAAGCGCAAGAGCTGGATAAAATTTATAAGCTAGAAGTTATGTCGATTCCTACACATAAACCGATGATTCGCGATGACTTGCCCGACCTGATCTATCGCACAACCGAAGCAAAATATAATGCTGTGGTTGAAGAAATCAAGGCGTTACACGAAACGGGCATACCTGTGCTGGTTGGTACCACTTCGGTGGAGAACTCGGAGTATATTTCCGAGAAGCTGGATAAGCAAGGTATCCCTCATAATGTGCTCAATGCGAAACACCATGCACGTGAAGCACAAATCGTTGCCCAGGCCGGGCGTAGTGGCACCGTTACTATAGCTACCAACATGGCTGGCCGTGGTACCGACATTGTGCTTGGTGGAAATCCCGAAGGGTACCTCGATAGTATCCTGCGCAAACATGCCGAGCAGGTCAGCTACATTCGTGAGATGCCGGAAAGCGACGATGACGAGCGTGCGGAAAAAGAAGTGGCCATCCAGCAACATCTCGACAATATGACTGAAGCTGAGAAGGATGAGCTGCTCCAGCGGAAGGTGCGCGAGTGCGAAGAGGATCATAATTATGTCGTAGAACTGGGCGGCTTGCATATCATTGGTACCGAGCGGCATGAATCGCGCCGCATTGATAACCAGCTGCGTGGCCGTGCAGGACGCCAGGGTGACCCGGGGCAATCTCGCTTCTTCCTGGCCCTGGATGATGAGCTAATGCGCCGTTTCGCTGCCGACCGTGTAGGAAAAGTCATGGAAATGGTCGGCATGGAAGAAGATATGCCGCTGGAGAGCAGCATGGTCTCGCGTTTCATCGAGCAGGCACAGACGAAGGTTGAAGGGTACAACTTCGATATCCGTAAAAACGTGGTCGATTACGACGATGTCATCGCCAAGCAGCGCGAGGTCATCTACGCTGACAGGCTTGCCGTGCTTGAGCGCGCCGATATGCATGAGCGTGTGCTAGGCATGATGCGAGCCGAAATGAACAGATTAGTCGATACCTGTATTCCTGGCTCGATGGTCACAGAGGAGGAGCAGTTAGAGAGGCTCTTAACACTTGTGGAGACATGGGTTCAGGTGCCTGAAGACGTCTTGCCGGAGAACATACATGCCGTTCGCCGCGAAGAATTGAGAAACAAGCTCATTGACCTGGTAATAGACCATTATGAGGAGCAAGGTGAGAAACTGGATGAACTGGCCGAACAAAATCCAGGCCTCAATGTCCCTACTATCCGCGATATAGAGCGCTCATTTACCTTGCAGATTGTTGATCGTTTGTGGATGGATCACATTGACGCGCTCGATGTCATGCGAGCCAGCATTCACTTCCGCTCAGTGGGCCAGCGTGATCCGCTTGTCGAGTTCAAAAATGAAGCCTTCCGTATGTTTGAGGAACTGAAGCTAGCCATCCAGCGCTATATTGTAGATGAACTGCTCAAATTCGTACGCGGCGAAATTTCTCTGCGAGTACAGCAGCCAGAACCAAAGCGTAAAATGCCGCGCAAGGTGCGCACGAATGTGGATGATCTTGCGAGGGCCACCGGTCAGGCCAAAAGTGATGGCGATGAACGTCCTAAAGCGGTGACTGCGCGCAGAAATGCTTCCTCAGGGCCGCGTGGTAATGGACGTAGTAATGGGCGTAGCCCCGCTGCCAATCAAACTAGTCGTCCTGGTATGCCGGGAAGAATTGGCCGTAACGATCCCTGTCCCTGCGGCAGTGGTAAGAAGTATAAGAAGTGCCACGGCGCGTAAGTCGTCACA
>WNGK01006618.1_pt1 | contig 12180 bp, 11 predicted proteins | sample 5400601 | NCBI WGS metagenome assembly WNGK01 (sample SAMN13153376, study PRJNA577476) | soil metagenome | isolation source: 60 cm soil or saprolite under Garry oak tree replicate 1 | place: USA:California | collected 2016-06-15
TCTGGGCGAAAACACCGGGCGTGTCGAGGCTCGACGCGAACGCGATCAGACCGTAGCGTGAGCACACGCCGTAGGTCGGCTTGAGCCCGCAGACTCCAGACAAGGCGGCGGGTTGCCGGATCGATCCTCCGGTGTCGGTGCCGGTGGCGGCGGGAACCAGGCGCGCCGCGACCGCCGCCGCAGAGCCACCCGAGCTTCCTCCCGGGACGAGCGCCGTATTCCACGGGTTTCTGACCGGGCCGAAGTACGAGTTCTCGGAAGACGAGCCCATCGCGAACTCGTCCATGTTGGTCTTGCCGACGAGCACCATGCCGGCCTGCGCGAGCTTCTCGACCACGAAGGCGCTGTAGGGTGCGACGAAGTTCTCGAGCATGCGCGAGCCGCAGGTGGTTCGCAAACCCGCGGTCATCAGCACGTCCTTGTGGGCGATGGGGATACCCGTCAGCGCGCCAGCGTTACCCGCGGCATGGCGTGCGTCGGCGGCCTCGGCTTGCTTCAGCGCGCCGGCACGGTCGACAGTGACGAACGCGTTAAGGGATGCGCCGAGCGTCTCGATCCGGTCGAGCAGTGCATGGGCGAGCTCGACGCACGAGAGTCGCCGGCTGCGCAGCGCCTCGGAAAGCTGGGCGATCGATGCGGTCAACACGAGTAAAAGGCGGTTTCACCGCGCTATTCGATGACTTTGGGCACCAGGTACATGTCGTGCGCCACGGCTGGCGCCAGACGCTCGTAGTCTGCATGATGATCGGTCTCGGTCACCCGGTCTTCGCGCAGCGGCGCGCTCACGTCCTGCGCGTGCGACATGGGAACGATGCCGGTCGTATCGACCGCGCGCATCTCCCCGATCAGATCGAAGATCCTGTCGAGCTTGTCGCGAACTTCCGCTGCTTCGCCAGGAGTGATCTCGATGCGGGCGAGGTGCGCGATGCGCAGCACGTCCTCGGAGGAAAGTGCCATTTTCAGGAGCTTTAGCGAGTTTTAGCGCGGGAAGCGGTGTAGAGAGGAAGCATATTAGGTTATCATATTCGGATTGCCTGAGCAGCCGCCGGGGCTGTTCGCGCCTTGTACGAAAGTCTCCATGTTCGAATTCTTCAAGGGCTATTTCTCCAGCGATCTCGCCATCGATCTGGGGACGGCCAATACCCTGATCTACGTGCGCGGCAAGGGCATCGTCCTGAACGAGCCCTCGGTCGTGTCGATCCGCCAGGAAGGCGGCCCCAACGGCAAGCGCGTGATCCAGGAAGTGGGCCTCGCGGCCAAGCAGATGCTCGGTCGCACGCCGGGCAACATCACCGCGATCCGGCCGATGAAAGACGGCGTCATCGCCGACTTCACCGTCACCGAGCAGATGTTGAAGCAGTTCATCAAGAAAGTGCTCGACTCGAAGCTTTTCTCGCCCAGCCCCCGCATCATCATCTGCGTTCCGTGCGGGTCGACGCAGGTCGAGCGTCGCGCGATTCGCGAATCCGCGCTCGGGGCGGGCGCATCGAAGGTCTATCTGATCGAGGAGCCGATGGCCGCCGCGATCGGCGCCGACTTGCCGATCTCGGAGGCGACGGGCTCGATGGTCGTCGACATCGGCGGAGGCACCACCGAGGTCGGCGTGATCTCGCTGGGCGGCATGGTCTACGCGGGCAGTGTGCGGGTCGGGGGCGACAAGTTCGACGAGGCGGTCGTCAACTACATCCGCCGCAACTACGGGATGCTGATCGGCGAGACGACCGCGGAGCAGATCAAGAAGACGATCGGCTCCGCATTTCCGGGCTCCGAAGTGAAGGAGATGGAGGTCAAGGGCCGCAATCTCGCCGAGGGCATCCCGCGCAGTTTCACCGTGTCGTCGAACGAGATCCTCGAAGCGTTGACCGACCCGCTGAACAGCATCGTCTCCGCGGTGAAGAGCGCGTTGGAGCGCACGCCCCCGGAGCTCGGCGCCGACATCGCCGAGCGGGGCATGGTCCTGACCGGGGGCGGCGCGCTGCTGCGCGACGTCGATCGATTGCTGATGGAGGAGACCGGACTGCTGGTGATCGTCGCCGACGACCCGCTGACGTGCGTCGTGCGCGGCTGCGGCAAGGCGCTCGAGAACATGGAAAAGCTCTCCACCATCTTTACCTCCGACTAAAACCGGGGTCAGACCCCGATTACCAACCACGTGTCGGGTAATGCAATCGCTTGGCGTGCCGGTAATCGGGGTCTGACCCCATTCGCGATGCGCCACATCTCGGTCGAGCCGCCGCCGTTCTTCCATCGCGGTCCGTCGCCGTTCGCCAGGCTGGCATTCTTCGGTCTGTTGTCGCTGGCCTTGCTCTTTGCCGATACCCGCTACCGTTACCTCGAGAACGTTCGTCAGGCGGTTGGCACGGTGCTCTATCCGTTGCAGCGGGTGCTGCAACTGCCGGGCGAGGCGGCGGCCTACGTCGCGACGTATTTTTCGTCGCAGCGGGCGCTGGTCGTGGACAACGCGGCGCTCAAGGAACGTCTGCTTGCCGACGCGCGCTCGCTTCAGGGTTACGGCGCGCTCGAGCAGGAAAATACGCGGTTGCGCACGCTGCTCGGCGTCGAGACGCGCTTTCACGGTGCCGCTACGGCGGCCGAGGTGCTCTACTCGGGGCGCGATCCGTTCACCCAGAAGCTCTTCATCGACAAGGGTGAGTCCGCCGGCGTGCAACCCGGGCAGGCGGTCATCGACGAGACCGGCGTCGTGGGCCAGGTGACGCGCGTATTACCGTACGTGGCCGAGGTCACGCTCGTCACGGACAAGGACCACGCCGTACCCGTGAAGGTCGAGAGAAGCGGTGTGCGCAGCGTGATGTACGGTGCAGGCAGCGGGCGGCTGCCGGAGCTGCGCTTTCTGTCTCCGAATGCCGAGATCCAGACCGGCGACCGCCTGGTGACCTCGGGAATCGACGGCACTTACCCCCCGGGGCTGGCCGTGGCGCAGGTCGTCTCCGTCGAGCGCGAGACCGGACAGATGTTCGCGCGCGTGACCTGCAGGCCGCTCGCCGGAGTCGAGAAAAGCCCTCACGTTCTGGTGCTGGGCCACGCCGCCGTCTCTGCCCCGCGCCCGGAAGAACCCGCGGAGTCGGACGCCCCGCGCAAAGGTCGCGGCAAGAGGCGCGGCTAGCACTCGAACCCGATGGCCCAGCTCTCCACCTTCGCGCCGGCGCGACCCGAGGAGATCCTCCTCCCGGCGCGCCCTTGGTTCGTCGTGCTGACGCTCTTCCTCGGCCTCATGGGCAATACGGTCCCGCTCAGCGGCATCGCACAGGCTCTCGAGCCAGACTTCCTCGCACTGGTGCTGCTGTACTGGTGCATCCGTGAGCCGCGGCTGATCGGGGTGGGCATCGCCTGGTGCCTTGGACTGCTCATGGACGTTGCCGACGCCACGCTTTTCGGGCAGCACGCGCTCGCCTATGCCGTGCTCGCCTACGCGGCCGAGTATTTTCGCCGGCGCGTGCTGCGTTTCCCGCTCTGGCAGCAGGCGGCGCAGGTCGCCGTGCTGCTTCTGTTCTGCGCCGGACTGGTGCTGCTCGTGCGCGTGGTCGGTGGCGCGCCGCTGCCGCGCTGGACGTACGTCATGGGCCCCCTGGTCGGGGCATTCCTGTGGCCCGTGGTGACGGTGTTGCTGCAGCGGCCGCAGCGGCCGCGGCGCCAGGCAGAGCGCTAAACGATGCGCCGCCGTCTTTTCGTCGACCGCAAGAGCTCGAGCCCCAGTTTCGGGGCGCCCGAGCTCAGGAATCCGGAGCGCGAGCTCTTCTTCTTTCGCCGCAGGCTGATGATCGGAGCCGCACTGATCGTGATCGGTTTTGCAGGTCTCCTCGGCCGCTTCGTGTATCTGCAGGTCGTCCAGCATCGGCACTATCAGACGCTCGCCGAAAGCAATCGGATCGCCATCGTGCCGATCGTTCCCAATCGCGGCGTCATCACCGATCGCAACGGCATCGTGCTGGCACAGAGCTATTCGGCGTACACGCTGGAGCTCACACCGTCGCGGATCAAGAACCTCGACGAGACCATCGATGGGCTCGGAGGGCTCGTCGAGATCCAGCCGCGCGACCGCAAGCGTTTCAAGCGGCTGCTCGAGGAAACCAAGAACTTCGAGAGCCTGCCGCTGCGTACCCGTCTGTCCGACGAGGAAGTGGCGCGCTTCGCGGTCAACCGCTACCGCTTTCCCGGGGTGGAGATCAAGGCGCGGCTGTTCCGCCAGTACCCGTTCGGCGAGCTCGCTTCGCACGTGATCGGCTATATCGGCCGGATCAACGATCATGATGTCGAGCGCATCGACGACTGGGACGAGACCGCCAACTACAAGGGCTCCGACTACATCGGCAAGGTGGGGCTCGAGCTCTCCTACGAGCGCGAGCTGCACGGCACGACTGGGGTCGAGGAGGTCGAAGTCGACGCCGGCGGCCGCGCCGTGCGAACGCTCTCGCGCACGCCGCCGATCTCCGGCAACAACCTGAAGCTCTCGCTCGACATCAAGCTGCAGCAGGCGGCCGAGGCCGCGTTCGGCGAACGCCGCGGGGCGCTGGTGGCGATCGATCCGGCGAACGGCGAGGTGCTGGCGTTCGTGTCCAAGCCGGCCTTCGATCCGAATCTGTTCGTCGACGGCATCGACCCGACCAACTGGGACGCGCTGAACACGTCGATCGACAAGCCGCTGCTCAATCGCCCGCTGCGCGGAGCGTACCCGCCCGGATCAACCATCAAGCCCTTCCTCGCGCTCTCCGCGCTGACCTCGGGAAAGCGCTCCGCGACGCAGCAGATCTTCGACCCGGGGTTCTACCAGCTTGCCGGCAGCGCCCACCGGTTCCGCGACGACAAGCCCGGAGGCCACGGCTACGTCGACATGATGAAGTCGATCATCGTCTCCTGCGACACGTACTACTACATGCTGGCCGGCGAGAGCGACATCGACGTCACCCACGACTTTCTGGCGCAGTTCGGCTACGGCGCGCTCACCGGCATCGACATCGAAGGTGAGTTGGCGGGTACCCTGCCGTCGCGTGCGTGGAAGCGCGATCGCTTCTCGGGCAAGAATTACCGCGAGGAGCATCGCAAGTGGTATCTGGGCGACTCGATTTCCGCCGGCATCGGCCAGGGGTACAACGCGTTCACGCCGGTGCAGCAGGCCGAGGCCATCGCGACCATCGCCAACGACGGTCACGCCTTCTGGCCGCATCTGGTGCGCACCATCGAGAACATCAAGACCGGGGCGATCCGCGACATCGCTCCGCGGGAGTCCCATACCGTCGCAGTCAAGCCCGAGCACATGGCGTTGATCAAGAGCGCGCTCGTGGGCGTGGCCCGGGAAGGAACCAGCGCGAGGGCTTTCGTCGGCACGCAGTACGTGTCCGCGGGCAAAACCGGGACCGCTCAGCTCTTCACCATCAAGCAGGGCGAAAAGTACCATGCGGGACAGGTCGATGAGCGCCTACGCGATCATGCCTGGTATCTCGCCTATGCGCCGGCGGACCGGCCGCGCATCGCGATGGCCGTGCTGGTCGAGAACGGCGGATTTGGGGCGCAGGCCGCGGCGCCGATCGCGCGCACCGTGTTCGATTACTATCTGCTCGGCCGCGCCCCGGGCAAGGAAACATCGGCGCCTGCCGACGCGCCGCGTCCGGGCGACGACGAGTCCGACTGATGGAAAATTTCCTCGCCTTCCTCGGTCGATTCTGGGAGCTCCTCGCGCGTCGCGTCGACAGCTTCCTGATGGCCGCCGCCCTGGCGATCGTCGGCGTGGGGCTGGTGACGCTCTTCTCGGCCTCCGACCAGAGCATCGCGCGCGTCACCAGCCAGGCGCTCTCGCTCGGCTTCGCGCTGGTGCTGATGTGGATCGTGGCCAACGTTGCGCCTCAGCAACTCTCCCGCGCTGCGCTGCCGCTCTATGCCGTGTCGGTGCTGCTGCTGGTCGCAGTCGCGCTCGGCGGAACGATGGTCAACGGCTCGCGCCGCTGGCTCAATCTCGGCATCGGTCGCTTCCAGCCCTCGGAGCTGATGAAGGTCGCGCTGCCGCTGATGCTCGCCTGGTATTTCCAGAAGCACGAAGGACGCGTGCGGTTCGTCGACTTCATCGTCGCGGCCGTGCTCATCGCACTGCCGGTGTGGCTGATCAAGCGGCAACCGGACCTCGGGACCGCGCTCATGATCGGCGCGTCGGGCATCTTCGTGCTCTACCTGGCCGGCCTGTCGTGGAAGATCATGGCGGGGCTCGCAGTCCTGGCCGCGGCCGCGGCGCCACTGATCTGGCCGCACCTGCACGACTACCAGCAGGAGCGCATTCTCACCTTCATCGACCCGGCGCGTGACCCGCTGGGCACCGGCTATCACAGCACGCAGGCGTCGATCGCGTTGGGCTCGGGAGGCGTCATCGGCAAGGGCTGGTTGAACGGCACGCAGACGCATCTGGATTTCCTGCCCGAGCGGCACACCGACTTCATTTTCGCAGTGTTCGGCGAGGAGTTCGGGCTGATCGGCGCCGTAGTGCTTCTCGTCCTGTACCTGCTCCTGATCGGCCGTGCGCTGGTGATCACCGCCAATGCCTCGACGCTCTTCACGCGCCTTCTGGCCGGATCGATCACGCTCATGTTCTTTGCCTATGCCTTCGTCAACATGGCGATGGTCAGCGGGCTGCTGCCGATCGTCGGCGTACCGCTTCCGCTGGTTTCCTACGGGGGGACCGCGCTGGTGAGCCTCTTCGTCGGGCTTGGAATCCTGATGAATGTGCAGGCCAACCGCAAGCTGATCAAGACGTGAGACGGACGCTTGTCGGTACCCTGCTGCTCGCACTCGCTGCGTGCACCTCGACGCCGAAAACCGAAGCGCCGACTCAAGCGCCCGCAACGTCTCAACCTCCCGCCGTGTGGGCGCCGTCAACGCGCCCTGGGGGCTACTACAAGGACGATGGTCCCGGCGAGAATCCGCCGGCGAACCTCGACGGCGTTGCCGACGCGATGCCGAAACTCGAGCCGCTCAACCGCTTTGCCAACCGTCCTTACGCGGTGTTCGGCCGCAACTATATTCCGGCGACGAGCCTCAGGCCATACAAGGAGCGCGGGCTCGCGTCGTGGTACGGACGCAGGTTCCACAACCAGAAGACGTCGACGGGCGAGCCTTACGACATGTACGCGATGACCGCCGCGCACCCGACGCTGCCGCTGCCCTCGTACGCGCGCGTTACCAACCTCGCGAACGGCCGCAGCGTCGTCGTCCGGGTCAATGATCGCGGACCGTTTCACCCGGGACGCATCATCGATCTGTCGTACACGGCGGCGCACCGCCTCGGCATCGCGCAGACCGGAAGCGGCGAAGTCGAAGTCGAGAGCGTGTTCGCGAGCGGGGCTCCGGCCACACCCGTAGTGCCGCTGCAGACGGTGGCCGCGAGCGAAGCAGCGGTGGCAACGCCGATGCCGGTCGGGCAGGAGGCTGGCGGCTACGTCGTGCAGCTCGGCGCGTTCGCGAACAACCTCAACGCACAGGCGTTCGTCGAGCACGTCGCGAACCAAATCGCTCCCCTCGGCGTCGAAGCGAACGTGCACGAAGACGCGGGACTCTATCGGGTGAGCGTAGGACCCTATCCGACACGCGACGAGGCGAAGCGGACGGCGGATCGCTTGCGCGCGGCGCTCGGACTGGACAGTACGATCAAGCCTCGCTAACCCGAACGGAAGCGCTCGTTCGTTATAATTCCAACCTACAAACAATGACACGACCGCTTCTCCCACCGGTTCGATTCCTGCGGCTGCTCGCAGGCGCCCTGGTCCTCGCGCTCTGTCTCGCGAGCGGCGCGCGGGCACAGCTCACCATCGAGATCATTGGCGGTGGCGGCACGACCATCCCGATCGGCATCGTGCCGTTTGCCGGTGAGGGCAATTACCCGTATCCGTTGACCGAGATCGTCGCCGCCGACCTGGGCCGCAGCGGCTTGTTCAAGCTGATCGATTCCGGCTGGGTAAACCCGCGGCCGGCGCGCGCGGAGGATGTTCGCTTCGGTGACTGGACCTCACGCGGCGCCGATGCCGTCGCGGTCGGCAGCATCACGCCGCGATCCGACGGCAAGGTCGAGATTCGCTTCTTTCTCGTCGATGTGGTCAAGCCCGCGCAGCTCGTCGGCGTTTCCTACGTCGTCACGCCGGCCCAGTTTCGCGCGACCGCGCACCAGATCGCCGATGTGATCTACGAAAAGCTGACCGGTGACGTCGGCGTCTTCAGCACGCGCATCGCCTACATCACCAAGCAGGGACCCCGCTTCGAGCTGCTCGTCGCCGACGCCGACGGCTACAACCCGCAGACGGTCGTCGCCTCGAACGAGCCATTGCTCTCGCCGCAATGGGCGCCCGACGGCTCGCGCGTCGCCTACGTCTCGCTGGAAAACAAGAAGCCGGTCATCTACGTGCAGTCGCTCACGACCGGGCGGCGGCAGGTGCTCGCGAACTTCCGCGGCAGCAACAGCGCTCCGTCCTGGGCGCCGGATGGCAGCCGGCTCGCCGTCACCCTCTCGCGCGAGGGCGGTTCGCAACTGTTTCTGATCAACGCCGACGGGACGGGCGCGCAGCGCCTGATGAGCTCGCCCGGCATCGACACCGAGGCGAATTTCTCGCCCGACGGCAAGTCGATTCTGTTTACGTCGGATCGTGGCGGCACACCGCAGATCTACCGCTTGACGCTCGCCAGCGGCGCGGTCGAGCGGATGACGTTCGAAGGCAGCTATAACGTTTCGCCGCGGCACTTGCCCGACGGCCGAGGATTCGTATTCGTGCGCCGCGACGGCGGGCGCTTCAACGTGGCGATCGAGGATTTCGCGACGCGCCAGGTGCAGGTGCTGACTCAAGGGACGCTCGACGAATCGCCGTCGGTCGCGCCCAACGGCAAGCTGGTCCTGTACGCGTCCGAGAGTGGAGGCCGTGGTATATTGGCCGCGATCTCCAGCGACGGGCGAGTGAAGCAGCGGCTCACTGCGTCGGCGAGCGATGTACGCGAGCCCGCGTGGGGCCCGCTGCTCAAATAGCAACCAGTAGGCAACAAGAACAGGAGATCCTATGAGCAAGCTCGAACAAACCAATTTACGGCACGCGCTTTGGACAGGCGTTGTGTTGATGGCATTCCTGGCCGGATGCGCCACCAACCCGCCCCCGGAAAAAGCCGCCGTCGAAGAGCGCAACGTCGCACCCGGAACGCCGGGTGCCGCGACCGGAGGCACGACGGGCAGCGGTGTCACCGGGACGTCGACCGGCGCCAATCCGTTGCGCGATCCGCGCAACATCCTGTCCAAGCGCAGCGTGTACTTCGATTTCGACAGCTACGCAGTCAAGGACGAGTACAAGCCGTTGATCGATGCGCATGGGAAGTATCTGCAGACGAATCGTCCGGCGCGCATGACCATTCAGGGCAATTGCGACGAACGGGGCAGCCGCGAATACAACATCGCGCTCGGCCAGCGCCGCGCCGATGCCGCGAAGCGGATGATGCTGCTTGGCGGCGCGACCGATTCGCAGATCGAGACCGTCAGCTTCGGCAAGGAAAAGCCACGGAACCCGGGGCATGACGAAGCAGCCTGGGGCGAGAACCGGCGCGACGACTTCGTGTACGCGGGTGAGTAGCCGAGTCGAGCCTGCGACGAAGGCGTGCCCTCCATAGACATCATGCGATCGAACCGCAGTGACTGAGCAAGGCGGAGCCGCGCGAACCTGCGGCACGCAACGTGACCGCGTAGGCGCCGCGGTCACGTCCGTTTTCCTCGCGCTCATCGTTTGCGCGCAGCTGGGGAGTGCGCCCGCACGCGCCGCGTTGTTCGACGACGACGAGGCGCGCCGGCGCGTCGAGGCGCTGCGTGCCCGCGTCGACCAGCTGGAGAGCAGCATCAGCCAGCGGCTCGGCACGGTCGAGGATACGGTCAAGGGTCAGGGGCTACTCGACCTGTTGCGCGACGTCGAGTCGATCAAGGCCGACATCGCCAAGCTGCGCGGCCAGTACGAAGTGCTCACCTACGAGCTCGAGCAGGCGCAAAAGCGCCAGCGCGATCTGTATCTCGACCTCGACTCGCGCATGCGCAAGCTCGAAAGCGCATCGGGCGGCGGCGCGCCGGCGGCCAACGCGCCGCCTCCCGCCGAAGGCCCGCCACCCGCGAACCCGGGCGCCGCCTCACCGGGAGCGCCTCAGGGTGGCCTCGCCGCTGCAGCCAACGTCGTCACCGAGCAGCGCGCCTACGACGCGGCGCTCGATCAATTCAAGAGCGGCAACTACGCCGCCGCGGTGACGAGCTTCCAGGCCTTCGCACGCGCCAATTCGAAGAGCCCGCTCGCGCCTTCCGCGCTGTACTGGGCCGGCAATGCGCAGTTCGCGCTCAAGGACTATCGTGCGGCGATCGGCACCCAGCGCCAGCTGGTCGCGACCTATCCCGACAGCCAGAAAGTGCCCGACGCGATGCTCAATATCGCGAGCTGCTATGTCGAGCTCGGCGACAACGCGGGTTCACGGCGCACGCTCCAGGATCTCGTGGCCAAGTACCCAAGCTCCGAAGCCGCCGGCAAGGCCCGCCAACGCCTCGGCGCGCGCTAGGCGCCCGGACCCGTCACGCGCATGCCGCGATCGTTCGCGTCGCGACTCGTGGCCTGGCAGAAGGTACGCGGCCGTCATGATCTGCCCTGGCAGCGCACGCGCGATCCCTACCGCATCTGGCTCTCCGAGATCATGCTGCAGCAGACCCAGGTCGCGACGGTGATTCCGTATTACCGGCGCTTTGTCGCGGAGTTTCCCGACGTGGCGAGCCTTGCCGCGGCGCCGGTCGAACGCGTGCTCGCCCTGTGGAGCGGGCTCGGGTATTACCGGCGAGCGCATCTTGCACATGCCGCGGCGAAAACGATCGTCGCGCTGCACGGCGGAAGCTTTCCGCGCGAGCCTGCAGCGCTTGCCGAGCTGCCCGGCGTCGGCCGCTCGACCGCGGCGGCGATCGCCGCGTTCGCGTTCGGTACGCGCGGGGCGATCCTCGACGGCAACGTCAAGCGGGTGCTGGCACGACACGCGAGCATCGATGGATTCTCCGGCAAGCCGGACGTCGAGCGCGCGCTCTGGCGGCACGCGGAGGCGCTGCTGCCCGACACCGGCATCGAGGCGTACACCCAGGCGTTGATGGACCTGGGCGCGACGGTATGCCTGCGCCGAGCGCCGCGCTGCGACGATTGCCCCGTCGCGCGCGATTGCATAGCGTTGCGCGACGGGCGCATCGACGCGTTACCGGCGCCGCGACCGAGGAAGGTCTTGCCGCAGCGGGCAATCTCGGTCCTGCTCCTCGAGCGCTGCGACGAAGTGCTGCTGGAGAAACGACCCGCCACTGGTATCTGGGCCGGTCTGTGGAGCCTGCCCGAGCTTGCTCCTGGCGCCGATGTGGTCGCGCATTGCCAGACGCGCTTCGCCGCCGATGTTGCTCTCGGCGCGCCGCTGCCGGTGATCGAGCACGGCTTCACCCATTTTCGCTTGACGCTGCATCCGCAGCCGTGCGCCGTGCGCGGCTGGTCGGCACGCGCGGAAGAGCCGGGACTTTTGTGGATGGCGCTCGCCGACGTCTCCGGCGCGGCATTGCCGGCGCCGATCAAGAAGCTGCTGCGCGAAAGGGCGCGGGCATGATCGGGCGTTGGTGCGCATTCGCGGCTTCGTTGGTCTTGGCCTTCGTGGCGACAAGCGCACCGGCGCAGGACTATCCATCGCGCCCGATCCGCATCGTCGTGCCGTTTTCGCCCGGTGGCGCAGTCGACGGCCCGATGCGTGTGATCGCACAAGAGATGTCGAAACGGCTGGGCGCCGGAGTGATCGTCGAGAACAAGCCCGGCGCGGGCGCGACGATCGGTACCGACGCGGTGGCCAAGTCGTCGCCGGATGGATACACGCTGCTTCTCTCCTCGCAAACCAACGCGATCAGCGCGACCCTTTACCCCAAGCTGCCGTACGATCCCATCGACGATTTCGCGCCAATCTCGCTCATCGGCCGGGAGCCCGGTGTCGTGGTCGTCACACCGTCGCTGCCGGTCAAGACCTTCCAGGAATTCGTCGCGTACGTGAAGGAGCGGCCGGGCAAGATCGACTACGCGTCGTCGGGTAACGGCAGCGGCCAGCATCTGTTCACCGCGCTGCTCGCGTCGATGACCGGCATGAAGATGAACCACGTGCCGTATCGCGGCAGCG
>WNGK01016668.1_pt1 | contig 12180 bp, 10 predicted proteins | sample 5400601 | NCBI WGS metagenome assembly WNGK01 (sample SAMN13153376, study PRJNA577476) | soil metagenome | isolation source: 60 cm soil or saprolite under Garry oak tree replicate 1 | place: USA:California | collected 2016-06-15
TCAGCGCCGGCAGTCCGGCGACGCCGAGCGCGACGCCGACGGTGCCGCGCCGCCACGCGCGCCCCCAGCTGTCGGTGATGATGACGCCCGGCCGGGTGCGAAAGTGCGCGGCGATCCGAGCGCGCAATCCCGCGGCGGAGGCATCCGGATCGCTCGGCAACAGCAGCACGGGCTCGGCGGCGACGTCCGGGTCGATATTGGATCGATCGACGCCGGCATTCGCCATGATGAAGCCGAGCCGGTGCTCGACGATCAGCACCCCCGGCCGCTGCCGCACCACGCGCCGCGATTCCGCGAGAATGACTTCGACCAGACGCGGGTCCTTGTTCACCTCTATGGCGAGGCTCGCGGCGCGCGGCGAGGGCTGAATCTTTGCGAGATCGACGTAGCGCCCTTCCGCCTTGGACACGATTTTCTGCGCCACCACGAGAACGTCGCCATCCGCCGGCGCAAGCGCGTTGCGCTCGCAGGCGGCGATCAGCAGGCCGGCAAGGTCGTCACCCGGCCGAACCATGGGAATGTCGAGAACTGGCGTCAGCGTGACCGCCATCGCTGCCGGGCCCACCTCAGCGCAACGTCATGACTGTGGCAACGAACCCCGCGTGGCCCGCCGCCAGCGCTGCGATCTGGGTGCGCATCCTACCCGGGATTTCCATCATGACGAGGCGGGATCGGCCGGTGCCGCCGTATCGTCAGCTCGCTGCTTCCGCGTTTGGCCGCAAAGCTGTGCCACGTTCCGCTCGGCGCGCCCCAGCAGCATCGGCGACGGCGACCGAAGAACACGGTGCGACCGGCTTGCGCGCAAGGACGATATTGTAGGAGTTGCCGAATACGAAGATCTTCGACGTGCGCCAAATGATCCGTTCCAACTCCACCATCGTTCGCATCCGCAGCCGAAACTTCCACAACAACAGGTGTTGAATGAAGTTCCAGGTGATGCCCCAGGCCCAGAACTGGAGTCGCCGGTAGCGGATCGGACCAAAGCCGAGCCGGCGCAGCTTGAACACGAGAACATTGGCGCCGAGAAAATTGTAGCGCCAATTCTCGAAGAACGCCGTGACGTTGCGGTAGTCCTGCTCCCGGCGGCAATGATCCAGCGATCCTGGCGAACGGATCAACAGGCGCCCCCCGGGCTTGAGCGATTGCCAGCAGCGTGCCAGCCAAGCTTCCAGGTCTTTCGTGTAGCCGATCGATTCCAGCGCGTAGATCGCGTCGAAACTTTCGCGCGGGAGGTCGAGGCCGTCGAAATCGGCAACGATGACGCGTACGCGACCGTCGAACTTCTCGAACTTGCGTCGGCAAATCTCTCCTTGCGCGGGGGAATTGGTCACGCACACGATTTCGACGCCGCAGCGGCTGGCAAGGTAGTCGGCCGCCGCGCCCGATCCGCATCCCAGATCCAAGAGACGCATGCCATCCGCCGGCTCGAGCAGGACACGTTCGGCGTCGTAAGGCTGCGTGAAGGCCGCACGGGGAAAAACGCACGTGCTGTAATTGTCAGCCTCGTCGCGATAGCGACCGAACACGTCGTCGTAGGTACGATTCTCGTCGTCGTGCTTGAGAAAGTCGTCGGCCTTCGGCGTCCACTCGACGAGTTGCCGCTGTTCGAATTCATTCAACGCATGGCCGATATTGCCGGCATCCCGCGGATGGGTGACGAGCAGAAAGAGCATGTAATGAAACAAGTTGTAGGCCGCGAACAACCCGACGATGACCGCCGCCAATATCAAGACGATATCCACGCATTGCTCCTTTGGAGATCGGGCCTTGCAGGCCGTGCACGTCCTCGCGGCGGCACGGGGGTCGCGCGCAGCGTTGCTCGATCTCGCGACGATTTTCGCTGTGCCGCCCTCGACTTCATACATCCTGTGGATTGGAAATACGACTGTTCTTCGACAATTCCGACGGGCGAGGGGCTGATCCGTCCGGGGCAAACCAAGTATGATGGCGCATGCGCTCGATACCGCTGGGAGCGAGGGGAACTTTCACGCTGCGCGTGGCGCCCGCGCATCTCGCCAACCAGTTCAAGGATGCGATGCTGCCGCCCGTGTTCGCGACGCCGATGATGATCCTGACCATGGAAAACGCCGCGCTCAATGCCATCCGCGGCTATCTCGATCCGGGCGAGAGCGCGGTTGGCACCGCCGTCGACATCCGCCATCTGGCGGCGACGCCGGTCGGGCACGAGGTGACGGCCGAGGCCGAGGTGACCCGCGTCGACGGCCGTCGCGTCGCCTTCAACGTCACGGCGCGCGACGAGAACGAGGAGATCGGCCGCGGCACCCATGAGCGCGTGGTCGTCGACATGCGCCGCCTCAATGAACGGCTGTCCGCCAAGAGCAAGTCCAATATCAGCGGCCGTTAAATCTCGACTCGTCAAGTCGGGCTTGATCCATAGGCGCTAACTTAAGGAGTCCGTCATGCGCGGGCTTGACCCGCGCATCCATCCTCTTTGGACAAAAGTCCTTACGAAGATGGATGGATTGCCGGGTCATAAGCGCGTTTACGCGCGTCTTCAACGCGCTATGCCCGGCAATGACAGCACATGGATCGCCGCACAACTGGCGTGGCGACATCACCTTCCGCGCGGCACGTTCAGGCTGGCATCGTAGAACTTCAACGCCGCGTCGCCGATCAACGCATGGATCTTGCCGCGGTCGACGCCGGGAGCGTCGATGCAGGCCTGCGGGAATTCATTCCGGCCATCCTCGTTGCACTCATTGACGAAAATGTCGTGGTCGACCCGGCCCGGGATGACGTAAAGCTCGGCATGCGCGATATCCATTGCGAATACCGCCTTGACCCGTTTGTCGTGCACGTCGAGCGCCGGGGCCGCGTCGAGCGGCAGCTCGTTGCGCAGATATTGCGGCACCATCTGATTGTTGCGCCAGCCGCGTTGGAAGGCGAGGTACTTTTCGGGATTGATGCTCGCGCCGCCGACCCAGAGCGCGGTGAAGCCGCCTTGCGAATGGCCGGCGACGCCGATCCGGTCCGCGTCGATGGACGTTCCCCAGAACGGGTTATTCAGCAGGAAGCTGATGCTGAGGCCGACGTCGCGCGGGCGTTGCCAGAGCTTGTTCGCGAGGTAGGCAATCGTCGAGTCGTAGGTGTTGGCGCGGTAATGGTTGAGCGCGGCGACGATATAGCCGTGCGCCGCCAGAAACTCGGCGAACCAGGCGTAATAGAGGCCGTTGCTGCCGCGCCCGTGGGAGAACATGACGAGCGGATGCTTCGAGCCGCCGAATGCTGGCTCGGCATCCTTGTAAAGGTTGAGCTTGGTAAAGAACGGCATGACAAACGCAGGGGCGGGCCGCTCGCGGATCGCGGCGGGATAGAACACGCTCAGCGTCAGATGGCGGCCGCCCTCGTGCGGGTCGATGTATTCGAGCTCCCGGATGCCGACCGGAAAGGTGGCGTCGTCGTGCGTGCCTTGCGCGAGCGTTCCGGCGGGCCACGCCGTCAGCAGCGCGCAAGCAAGCGCTGCGCCACGCGCGGCAACCGCCCGCCGCTGGACGGACAGGAGAAATTTCCGGACGAAGATCGGCGCACGCTTGCTCCCCATGCGCCAGTTCTCCCCTCGATTGTGCGCAAATGCAAGCGGCTGCGGGGACATCGCTACTGCGCTGTTGCGCGACCTTGACGTGATAAAAGTCATGTTGACCTTGACAAGGCCGGCCATGACGTCCGCTTGTAGTAGAGAACATGGTCTTAGCAATGAACTCCATTCGCTCCATCGTGCATCCCACCGACTTTTCCGATTTGAGCGCCGCGGCGTTTGCCCATGCGTTGCGGATCGCCTTGGCGGCCAGGAGCAAATTGCAACTGCTGCACGTGTCCCAATACGACGCCGCCGAAGCCTTGGCGTTCCCGCACGCGCGGCGGCTACTCGCGCAATGGGGGCTCTCCGACGAGGACGACCCGCCATGGATGATCGCGAGCAAGCTCGGAATTGAGGTCGAGAACATCAGCATCAAATTGCAAGAACCGACCCAGGCCATCGTCGACTTTCTGAGCGAGCATGGGAGCGACCTCGTCGTGCTCGCGACCCACGGGCGCGACGGCGTTTCGCACTGGCTGCAGGGGTCGGTGGCGGAAGGTGTATTCCGCCGTTCCGCCATCCCGACGCTGTTCATCGCGCCGGGTGCGCGCGGTTTCGTCGATCAAGTCAGCGGCGACGTCCAGCTCAAGCGCGTGCTGGTTCCGGTCGATTTCTCGCCGCCGCCCGGCCGCGCCATCGAAGCCGTTCAGCGCTTCGCTCGACTTCTGACCGGCGCGAATATCGCGGTCGATCTCCTTCACGTCGGCGAGGCGGCGCCGCCGCTCCGTACCGTGTCGTCGGCCGCCCTGCCGCGGGTCATCCTTCGATCCGGCAACGTCGTGAAATCGATTGTGGACGCCGCCATCGAATTCGACGTCGACTTCATCGGCATGCCGACGGCGGGGCATCACGGCGTTCTCGACGCGCTACGCGGCAGCACGACCGAGCGCGTGATCCGCCATGCGCCGTGTCCGGTCTTCGCCCTCTCCGCCGCGTCCCCGCGCTCCGGATGATGGAAGCGGCAACGCGTCGCTCGACATCCGCCCTTGGCGCGCTCCCTCCATCGAGTAATATGCGCAATCACCGCCCGCCGGTTCGGGCAGCATCAAGCCCGTCGGCAGGAATATAACGGCTGAAGACAAAGCCGCGCGGCTGCGGCGCGTCTCGATTGTAAGCGACGCACGCCGGCTGATCCGCAAGCAAGGGGGGATGCCCATGACCGACACCGTCGCCCTGCCGCAACCGTGGTATCGCGGCCTTACCCGCCACCAGTGGAACATCCTGCTCGCCGCCAATCTCGGCTGGCTGTTCGACGGGTTCGAATTGTATGCGCTGTTCTTGACGGTCGGCCCGGCCATGCGCTCCTTGCTCGACCCGTCGCAGTATCCGCAGATTCCCGCCTATATCGGCACGGTCGTCGCCATCACGCTGCTGGGTTGGGGGATCGGCGGCATCGTCGGCGGCGTGCTCGCCGACTACATCGGGCGCAAGCGCACGATGATTCTGGCGATTTTAGCCTACTCGATCACCACCGGGCTCACCGCGATCTCGTTCGATTGGATATCGTTCGCGATTCTGCGCTTCCTCGTCGGCATTGCGATCGGCTCGGAATGGGCGACCGGTTCGTCGATGATGGCCGAGCTGTGGCCCGACCATGCCCGCGGCCGCGGCGCCGGCCTCATGCAATGCGGCATCGGCATCGGCAACTTCCTCGCGTCCTTTGTGTGGCTCTACGTCGGCGCGCTCGGCCCCGAGTCCTGGCGGTACTTGTTTCTCATCGGGGTCTTGCCGGCGCTGCTGACATTGTGGATTCGCACCTCGATCCCGGAATCGGGCAAGTGGGAAGAGATCAACGAGCGGCGCAAGGCGGCACGCGCACGCCAGCGCAGCGGCACCGAGCTGGCGGCGGAGGAGCACGCCCTCACGCGGTTCACCGCCGCGGACCTGTTCGTCAACGCGGAGATCCGTCGGCGCACGGTCATCGCGCTCTTGCTTTCGCTCACGACCACCTTGGCCTGGTGGGCCATCTCGTCGTGGCTGCCGCCCTACGCCGCCTCGCTCGCGACAAAGGCCAACCTGCCGCCGCAGCAATGGGCCGCGTATGCCGGGATGGCCTACAATTTTGGCGGCGTCCTCGGCTACATCTGCCTGGGCTTCCTCGCCGACTGGATCGGACGACGGCCGACCGCCATGCTCTACTTCGCCATGGCGTTCATCATGACGCCGGTCTTGTACCTGTGGACGGAGGATCTGAATCTGGTGCTGCTCGCTGCCGGCATCAACGCGTTCTTCACCTTGGGGCAATTTTCCTGGATGCCGGTGTGGCTGCCCGAGCTGTTTCCGACGCGCTCGCGCGGCACCGGCATCGCGTTCGTGTTCAATGCGCCGCGCTTCATTGCATTTCTCGGCCCGCTGTTCGCCGGCACGCTGATCGTGCAATTCGGCGGATTCGGCAAGGCCGCGATGATCTTCGCCTGCATCTACTTCCTGGGCTTCATCGCCGCGCCCTTCCTGCCGGAAACAAAAGGAAAGCCGTTGCCGGAAGACGTGTGATACCAGCGGCCGTTCCCGCTAATCCATCCGCAGTCATTGCCGGCTTGACCCGGCAATCCATCCGCTTCGTAAAGGCTTTTGCGAAGAAGATGATGGATGCGCGGGTCATAAGCGCGTTCACGCGCGTCTTCCGACGCGCTATGCCCGCGCATGACCAGTCGCGGACAACCGCTGCTCAGAATTCGAACCGCGAGGACGCTATTTGTTCGCCTGTTGCAGGAAGGCCTTGGCTTGCGCGAGTTCGGGCCTCATCCCGCCGTCCGCGAGTTCGAGAAGCTTGGTGTAGTAGCTGCGCGCGGCAACCGTGTTCCCGGCCGCGGCTGCCGCAGCCGCCGCGCCGGCATAGCTGCGGAGCCGGTTCTTCGCGCTTCGCAGCGATGCTTCGAAGGCCACGAACGCCTCGCTCGGCCGCCCCAGCTCCAAAAGCAGCAGTCCGAGCGCCTCGTGCGCGGTCATGCCGACCGGACCGGGACTGAGCGTATCGTGGGTTTCGGAGGTCTCTTCCGCGTCGGCCGCTTCCTGCATCGCCGCCACGGCCTCGGCATTGCGACCGCGCGCGCGATCGACGAAGGCGCTCGCTACCTTGAGCTGGATTGCGACTTGTCGCGCCCAGTAGAGGTTCTTTGCATCCGCAAGCGCTTTCTGCAAGCTCGCGAGCCGTTCGAGATCGGCGCTCGCCTCCTCCGGCCGGCCGCTGCGCGCGAGTCCGACCACGCGCGCGAAATGCGGCACCGATTCCGCATAAGGATAGCGGCTCGGCCGCATCGGCAGGCTCGCCGCCGTCGCCCAGTCGAGGCGCTCCAGCGCCCAGCGCGCTTCCATCGCCGCCACGCCGAACGGACGGGAGCGCAAGCCGGTCTCGTGCTTGCGCGCGACGAGGTCGTTCTCGATCTTCAGCGCAAGATCGAGCGTTTCCTTGGCCTTGGCGTCTTGCCCGAGCTGCAGATGGGCATAGACGAGATAATCGAGCGCGTGGATGCGATCCTCCGGGCTGCCCCGATCGGCTTCGGCGATTTCCGCCGCGTCGTTCGCCGTGATCACATCCTTCCAGCGGCCGAGCAGCACGTAGGTATGTGACGGCATGTGGATCGCATGCGGCACGACGGTCACGCAGATGGCGTAGTTCTGCGCCGCGGCGAGCGCGCGGTCGACCAGCGCCGGATAGTCGTAGGCGTGAATGATGTAATGGCTCGGGCCGGGATGCTGCGGCTTCTCTGCGAACACCCGCTCCAGAATCTCGCCGGCCTTGAGCTGATTCTTGTAGGTCTTGTCGAGACCGTCGGCGGTGGCGAGCAGCGACAGCGCGTAGAAGATCCGCGCTTCACGATCGTCGGCGTAGCGCTGCGCGAGCTCTTCCATCTTGCGCATATAGGCCATTGCCCGCGTGCGGTGATCGAGCTTGTCGTGATCGGCGTAGAAGGCCGCGAGCGCGTCGAGATAGTCGCGTTCGCGCGGCGTCTTCGCGCCCAGCGACAGCGCCTGCGTGATGGCGTCGCTTCCTTTCTTCAAGTTGGCCGGCGTCGGCGGCGCCCAAATCTGGTTCCAGACGCTCATGGCGATACCCCAATACGCCATGGCGCAATCGGGTTTGGCCTCGGCGATCGCGGTAAATTCCTTCAACGCCTGCCCGTACCAGAACGAGTGCAGGGCCGCGAGCGCGGCATCGAAGCGAGGTTGAATGTCGGCGCCGCACGAGACGGGAAAGCTCACGTCCCGTCCGCGGCCCTCCATCAGATCATGGGGGTTGCTCTGGGCGGCGGCGCTGCGCGCCGCGCCGAGCGCAAGCATCGCGGCAAGAGCTGCAACAAGCCACGGTCGTGTCTTGGACCCGCCCCGAATCCCGGTGCGATCGATCATCATGGCAGCACTCCCATGCGGTTCCGTCTGTTGATCATAGGTCAATTCGAGCGCTCCGCAATCACGCGGCGTCTGCTGCGCCGACCGATAATCGTTGCAACATGGCGCCCAACGGCATGGCGTTCTCGTGCTTGCGGAAGACGTGAGACCCCCGGCTCGGACAAACTGAGTGAGGCGAGCCTTCGCACGCCAAGCTCAGCAGCGGCTATTTCCTCTCGGCGATCTCCTGGATCAGCGGTTTCCACTGTGCAATTTCCCGGACGATCTGCGCGCGGTACTGCTCGGGCGTGGTCTTGACTGTGTCGGCACCAGCCTTGCCCATGATTTCCTTCACCTCTGGGTCGTCGGCCATCTTGATCAGGATATCCGACAACTTGCGGATGATCGGTTCCGGGGTCTTCGACGGGGCCATGATGCCGTTCCACGTTTCCACAACAAAATCGGGGACTGTCTCATTCACAGTGGGAAGATCGGGCAAGTAGGGGCTGCGTTTGAGCGAAGTCACGGCTAGACCGCGCACCGATCCGGCTTGCACCTGCGGCAGACCGTCAGTCATGTTGGCGAAGGAGAAATCGACCTCGCCGGAAACCACCGCGGCCGTCGAGGGCCCACCGCTCTTGAACGGGATGTGCACCACCTTGATGCCGGCGCGGGCCTGGAACAGCTCGACCGAGTAGTGGGTCAGGCCGCCGGCGCCGCTGGAGCCGTAATTGAGCTTGCCGGGATTAGCCTTGGCATAGGACACGAGCTCGGCCAGCGTCTTCACCGGCAGGTCCTTCTTGACGATGACCACCTGCGCGATCGAGCTGACGATGCCGACGGGCGCGAGGTCCCGCAATGGATCGTAGCCCACCTTCTGGTTCGGATCGAAGGGCGCGATCGAGATGGCGCCGATGCTGCAGACGCAGAACGTATAGCCGTCGGCTGCCGCATTCGCGACCGCCTGCGTCCCCACGATGCCGCCGGCACCCGCGCGGTTGTCCACAATCACAGGCTTGCCCAAGGCCTTCTCGACGTAACGCGCGGTCAGCCGGCCAACCAAATCCGTATACCCGCCCGCTCCATACGGCACGACGAACGTGATGGGCCGGGCTGGCCATGCATCCTGCGCTCGCAGCGTGCTCGGCGCCACCGCGATCCCCAGCGACAATACTAGTCCTGCAAGATGCTTCATCGCATTCTCCTTCCGTTGTGTAACCACGGCGTCGTCCCTCGTAACGGTCGGCGACACCGCGGCGCTTCAGCGACCGTGGGTCGCGCGCCAGCGCTTGAACTCCTCGCGCGCCTCCGGCCCCGGCGGATAGATGCCGAAGATCGAGCGGCCTTCCGCGACCTTCTCCTGCACGAAATCCTCGAACGCCGTTTGCTCGAACGCCTCCTCCGCCACCTCCTCGGCAATGTGCTGGGGGATCACCGCAACGCCCTCGTCGTCGCCGACCACGATGTCGCCGGGATAGACCGGCACCTCGCCGCAGGCGATCGGGACATCGAGGTCGACGGCGTGATGCTTGATCAGGTTGGTCGGCGCCGCCGCCGCGGCGTGATAGGCCGGAAAGGGCATGCGCGCGATCTGGGGCGAGTCGCGCAAGCCGCCGTCGGTGACGATGCCGGCGACTCCACGCTTCCACAGCCGCGTGACCAGAATCCCGCCGGCGGAGGCGGCCGACGCGTTGCGGCGGCTGTCGATCACGAAAACGTGGCCGGGCGGGCATTCTTCCACGCCTTTTCGCTGGGGATGGCCGCGGCCTTCGAACACGCCCAGGTGGTCGAGGTCTTCCCGCGCCTGAATGTAGCGCAGCGTGTAAGCCGGACCGACCATCGCCGGCCCGCCCGGATTGAGGCGATGGATGCCCTGGATGAAGGTGTTGCGAAAGCCGCGCTTGAACAGCACAGTGGTGAGGGTGGCGGTGGACACCGCCGTCAACTTGGCCCGGCTCTTCTCGCTGAGTGACATGGCGACCCCTCCCGATTCCGAAGTTCGCAAGGCACTGCGGCACACTCTCGTGCGAACTTCGGAATCTAAGGGACACTAGCAAACTTATGACTCTAGTGTGGTTTTTGGATTTGAAGTTCCTATGCGAAGCTCGCTGCAAACTGGTAGGAACTTCAAATCCACCACACTAGGGGGTCATTTGACGGAGCAGCGCCATGGCGGCGACTGACAAGCTATTCGCGGGATCGATCCCTGAAATCTACGATCGCTTCTTGGTCCCCCTCATCTTCGAATCGTATGCGCGTGACCTCGCCGAGCGGATGGCCCGGGTCGAACCGCGGGACGTATTGGAAACGGCTGCCGGAACCGGCGTCCTGACACGAGCGATCGCATCGCGGCTTCCCGCGCCAGCGCGCATTGTCGCAACCGACCTCAATCAGCCGATGCTCAATCATGCGCAAGGGCAGTCGCATGACAGTCGGATCACATGGCGACAGGCCGATGCGCTCGCTCTGCCGTTCGAGGATCAAAAATTCGACGTCGTAGCCTGCCAGTTCGGCGCGATGTTCTTTCCCGACAAGGTTCAGGGTTATCGGGAGGCGCGCCGCGTGCTGAAACCGGGCGGCCATTTCTTTTTCAACGTGTGGGACCGAATCTCCGAAAACGAGTTTGCCGATGTCGTAACGCAAGCGCTGGCGACGCTCTTTCCGCAAGACCCTCCTCGCTTCATGGCCCGCATCCCGCACGGCTATCACGACGTGGAGGCGATCCGCGCGGAACTGATGGCCGCGGGATTTGGGGAGATTTCAGTCGAGACAGTCGATGGCAAAAGCCGAGCCTCTTCGCCGCGCGATCCTGCGATTGCCTACTGCGAAGGAACTCCGCTGCGGAACGAAATCGAGGCCCGTGATGCGTCCCGCCTGGAAGACGCCACGAAAACGGCGGCTGAAGCGCTCGAACGTCGATTTGGAACAGGGCCGATCGAAGGCCGCATCAGGGCCCACGTGATCGGCGCTGTTTGCTAGAGCATGTGCTCAGCGCAAAGTGACGCGGCGCAGTCGGTGCACTCCGCTCCCCCTTGTGGGGTGGGGTGGGGGTGAGATTGGCGCACCGCTGCCCCTATCCCTGGCTCTTCACCAAGATAGCGTTTGCCTCTTCGAACCGGCGAACGGCGCGGTCGGGATCGAAGGGTCCTTCCAACAACGTCTCTGGATCCCACTCGCTCCTGCGCTCAGGATTGAAAAAATCACCGCCGTACACGTGAATCGCCCCGGTGAAGCGAGGAATCGGGTTGGTCACGGAATGGATGATGTTGTGTCCGAGAGGTTCGGCATCCTTCTCGCAAAGCGCCTTGGCGCCGGCAGCTTCCACCCGACCTCCGCTGCCCGGGAGCCGACGCCAAAAGATATTGTCCTCTCGGCCGGTATAGATGCCGATGACGGCCCACATATTATGGTTGTGGGGGAGGACGGTCATCATCGGCGCCCAGACGACGTTGAGGATCGTCAGGTCGTTCGATTGATAAAGCTTGTGAAGCCCGGCGCGCTTAGGTTCGCCCAAAGCCCTGAGCACAGCCGAGGGGTCGCAGACCGCGCGGGCTACGACTTCGCGCACATGCTTGGGCGATTTGCTGGCCGCCAGCGCAGCGCGGCAATCGGCGATGAATTGGTCGAGGTCGAACATGGTGTCGGGCCGCAGTTAAATGACAGCAGGATTTTGGCACCGGTCTTCGATCTTAATCGCGATCGGAAGGAAAAGCCATTCGATCGATTTCCCACGCCATGCCGTTTTCACGCCAACCGAAGCGGACTTGGACGCCGCTATTCCAATGCTTTGTCGGCGCGCATCGGCTCCTGCGAATTGTCGTCCTCGCAAGGGCGCGACAACCGCGCGCTACTCGGCGGTCGGATAGGACCAGGGGCAGGCCTGTTCATGCGTTCGGCCGAGCGGGTCCCAATCCCCGAGCGTATCCCAGATCTGCTCGGCTGCCGCCTGGGCTTGCGCGCGCAACTTGGCGAAATCGACGCCCGGAATGACGGCGCCCTCCATCACCACTTTGCCGTCGACGATGACGGTGTCGACGTCGTCGCCCACGCCGCATTCGACGACGCTCTTCACGGGGTCGCGCACCGGTCCGTAGCGCAGCGTGTTGCGCCCCGACAGATCGACGATGATGATGTCGGCGAGCGCGCCGGGCGCGAGCCGGCCGATATCGTCGCGGCCGACCGAGATCGCCCCGCCGAGGGTGGCGGCGCGCAACACGTCCGCCGATGTCGCGGCGAGATACGTATGGCTGGTG
>WNGK01053274.1_pt1 | contig 12180 bp, 11 predicted proteins | sample 5400601 | NCBI WGS metagenome assembly WNGK01 (sample SAMN13153376, study PRJNA577476) | soil metagenome | isolation source: 60 cm soil or saprolite under Garry oak tree replicate 1 | place: USA:California | collected 2016-06-15
CATAGATTACCTCCATTTGTCCGCAAGCCACCGACGGTCTTAGCCGACAGCCGTCTCTAAGAGCGGAATACCCTCCCAGGCTAATCTTCGGAAATACCTCGCCACAAGGTGGGCGCATGACACGCTCGGCACGTTACCGCCCCAATCCGAGCGCCACCCCGGTTTGCCACCCGCAATGCTTTCTATAGTCTGGGTCCTTGCGCCCGCATTCGTACTTCGCGACATAATCCCAATCCCCGTTGATGGTGAACCGGACTTGCGAGCTAAAGTAAGTAAAGTTTTTGGAGTTTGCGAATCGTGCTCGATTCGAGAAACCCGCAGACCCGTTTACATCGAGTGAAAGACGGGCGTTTACTCGGCTCGTAAAGAGGAAATTCGCCTTGCCGACGAAATCGGTTGTCTTTGTGGAGGATCCTTTGCCTCCGGCGCCCCCTGCCTCGAAGTTGATCACGGGCGTTGTGCCGGCACCTGGCAGCGGACTAAACTTTCCCACCAAGCTGGGGGTGTAAATCTGGAGTTTTCCACCGGCTCTCCACTCATCCAAGTACTGCCCGGTTTTTTGTGTCAGGCTGTAATTGCCAGTTCCCCCGAAGGCCAGCAGAAATTGGTTGAGTTTCTTATTTACTCCAGTGTCTGTGTTGAAAGCCACGCGTTGGAAGTTTGTAGACGATTGCGCGCCGTCGCCTTCGGCTCGGATTTTCAAAAATGCTGCGCCCTTTGGACTCAAAAAGTCGTATCGCAAGCGGAAATTTGCAGCGGGTGTAGTCTGACCTCCAGAGAGTGTCGGCGCTACGCTGAACTGCAGGCAGGGCTCATCGACGATGAAGATAGGGGGGTTTTGGGAGTCCTTGGTCGTTCCCTGGCCTGTTCCTGCGAGGGTTTGCAGGTTGTTGCGGAGCGTCGCAACAGAATTGTCATCTAGTATTATGCTGCCGGTGATCACCTGGGACCCTATGAGACTGGCCTTCGCCTGGATTAGGGGTGGAACCGGTCCTTTTTCGTCTGAACGTAGCGGAGTCAGGCTGACAGTTTGATTCGTCATCGCAGTAAGCCGCTTGGCCAGGGCATCCTTGTCTTTGACTGGGTCGAGATCACTCAAAATTGCATTCAGGAGGTCATCACTAGAAACAGCCTTTCCCTCGCTCGTGCCGGCGATCTGGTATTGCCTGATAGAAACATTGGCCCGACTCAGCGCGTCCCCAATTACACTCTTGTTCTTCGTGATTAGGTCCACAACGTCCCCCAGCTCTGACAGAGTAAGGTCCGCGACTTCAAAAAATATTTGGCCAAGGTTGTACTGTACCTTCGCGTTATAGCTCCGCCCTCCATTGTTCAGGGGAACCGTCGTGGAGACCCCGTCGAAATAAACCATGAGGAGGCCGCCACCGGGTGGAGAGTAGAAGGGGAAATTCGCATCGAGCCGGGTGTATTTGGCAGGCGTAGTAAACCTCGGCCTTATGAGTACCGACCAAATGCGCGCATCTTGAGCAAACGGGCGATTGGCACACCCGCCTTGTACGTTGTACTTGTAGCCGGTCCTCGCCGCGAAGTCCACGGTGTATGTGAATGTGAACAGTTCTTGGCTTGCTACCGGCGTGTTTTGAGCATTCAGCCGGGCTGTTACAAGCAGGAGTATTCCTAAAGTGCACATGGCGATTCGCATGGCTTATGCCTCCTGGAAATGCAGCACGAGCATGGCGACGTCCCGCCAAATTCGACAGGCTTTAAGTCCATCGAAAGGAATCTTGGCAGTAATACCTCCTTCAGTTAGAGCATTGAGCAATTCAAAATAGAAATCGGAGAACACATCCGGCCCAAGTGACTGCGGCGAAGGAACGATCGGGTCCATGATGTTCGTTGGCGTGGTAAAGCGACTTGTTTGTTTCGCGTAAGCGATCACGATGAGTGTAATATCCTGCAAGCTTGCCATGGCATCTCCTCTTCGAGAATCGTTTGAGCGGCTTTTCGTGCTAAGCCGTCTGCACTTGGACCTCACCCGGGACAAGGTCCTGGCCGCGGTTAAAGGCGTCGGAAAAATCCGGTAAGCCGTGAGACCCGCCATTGACGAGCTTGCGGGCGGTGGCCAAGTCGCTGGCCTCGAGCGCCTGACGAATCCTGTCTTCCTTGCTGTTCAAGAACGCCGCGAGAAGCTGGGCGGCGATCGTGGGATCATTCGCCAAATCGGGGTTGTCAACGAGTTGAGAGCCCAGCCCCAGGACAGTCGAAAATTGCGTGTAATTCGCGCGACCGGTGAGTTGGACGAAGCCCCGTCCCTTGAAATCCGCGCCGTCGGTGGGCCCCTGGTTGCCGAGATCGGCGCGGTGGTCATAAAGGTCGAAGGGCGCTCCGCCCGGACTGGTGTTGAACCGGGAAATGCCTTCGTCAATGGGCAGAAAGCTGCCGGTCTCGGCGCGAATCGTTCCCAGTGCCATCAGCACCATGCTCTTGTCGGCCAGCGCGGCGTCCAGCAGCGCCTTCAAGACAAACGGCAGGTGAAATTGAATATTCACTTTCACCGGAGGGCTGGCCTGGAACATCTGCCCAACCATATCGGCGGAAACGTTTGAGGTAACAGAAGGCATTTTTAAAGCCGCGAGCGTGTTCGGCCCCACGACGCCGTCCGCCTGCAAGCCAACGGACGACTGGAATGAACGCACGGCCGATTCGGTTTCCGGGCCAAACTGGCCGTCTACGCCACCGGGATCGAAGGCGCGCTGCTGAAGTAACTTTTGCAAGGCGGTAACTTGCCGTCCAGTGGAACCTGATCTCAAGGAAGCCAAATGCCACCTCCCCCGTCGAAGGCCCGGTGCTGCATTCGGCCTGTGCGGAACCGGTTCAGTTCCCCAGGTCGGCCAGCAACCGAGCGTTTGGGCTTCTCCTCCCCAAGGCCGTCATCAAAACCTTCACTTGTCTAACGCGAAAGCTCCTCGCTCAAGTGGGACAAACGCTTCCAGCCTAAGAGCCGAGGGTATTAGGAGCCCTGCGAAATGGCTGATTGCCGCGCATTCAAGAGCACAGAAATGAAACCGTATGGTGATCGTGCCGATTCCCGGAAAACCTGGCCCTACGAGCTGGCCATCGGAATTTCATAGAACCGCGGTATCTACCAACACATACATTTCCTGGGGAATTGTACGGACGGGTACGCTAATTTACGAGCAAGTTAATGTCAAGCAAAAAAAATATAAGCGGGAGAGTTTACTCATATCGCCAATTCCCGTGCGGTTGACGCCTATGAGTGAGACTCGTGGGAGCGGTTCTAGCCGCCTTGGTCTCGAGCGAAGACAAGAGCTGAGTTTGCCGGAATGATTAAGGAAGCCGAGGCGGGTAGGCCGTGCATGGGGATAGCATCGGCCCAGACCGAGCCTCCATTGCCTGCAACGAGGGGGTTTACCCAGTTGTCGTAGACATCGCTGTTGAAAACCTCGAGCCACCGCCCGGAACCCGGGAAGCCAATTCGATAGCCCCAAAAGGTTTGCTCCCGCAAGGAAACGACGACGACAACGTCCCGCCCAACTCCTTCGACCCAGCGTTGGAAGGCCAGGACTCGGTCCAGATTGTTGACGTATTGGACGCGTGATCGGCCATCGCCTTGTCGGCGCCTTCCACGCCCTGCCACCAGACCAAGTTCCCGGACGCCGGATTGTCGCTGAATGGTTTGTCCTCGAGGAACTCCTGACCCATGAAGAGCATCGGATTTCCGGGAGCGGTAAGAACCAGTCCCGTCGCCACGCGGCTGCGGCTGCGCGCGTACCAAGACCGAGCGTTCGAGGGATCGGCCAAGCGCGAGATGCGCGGACCTTCTCCCATTCTTACGATGTCCTGATTCTCAGCACACTGAACGGCGCGCCAACGCGGAAGCAGGCTTTGTGACTCAATGGCACCTTGGACGCTTTCAAGATCCACGTATGCATCCGAACCGCCCGAAGCCTGAGCTATCGCCCCGCGCACGGCCTCCCGCAGGCCATCCTCCCATGTAGCATCGAAACCGGCGCCACCTTTGCCGCACGTCTTCACCACCCACGGATTCACGGGCCAGTACTCAGCAATTTGAATTGCCTCGGGCTTTTTATTGCGTAGATTACTCGTAATTTCCTGGCATGTCTCCCAGCCGCCGTAGCGGTCCATTACGCTGACTTCGTCGAACCGAAAGCCGTCGATTCGATATTCCTCGGAGTAGAACTGAGCGTTATAGGTCAAGAACTGCTTCACGTTGTTGTTCCAATAGGCGAAGACCAGGCCCCCGACCCACCACTGATCCGTAAAGTAGAGGCTGTCGTTGTCATTCCCGCGGGGCATCTGGTCAAGAAAATACAGGCTTTGATCATCGAAGGCCCCGCCGGCATGGTTGTACACGACGTCGAGAAACACCGCGGTGCCCCAAACATGCGCCAGGTCCACCAAGGTGCGGAGCTGGTTGTCACTGTAACGAAAGATGTCCTTACTGGGGTAAGGAGCCTGCCCTTTGGCCGTGAGCAATCCATTGATCATGCCGAAGTACGCTTCGAGCTTGGCCGGATCGTCCACGGCGTAATCGTTTTCCGGGCTGAAGTAATCCACGCCGTTATAGCCCAGGCTGAACTCCGTTGGAAACTCCACAACGGGCATGAGCTGCAGCGCGTTTACTCCCAGAGATGACAAGTAGGGCAGGCGTTCCACTACGTCCAGGAACTTTCCCTCCGAATTGCCGGGCGCAATCCGAAACGTGCCGACGTGCAATTGATAAAGTATCAGGTCCTGGAAGGCCGGCGTCCGGAATGCGGTGTCGTGCCAGGGGAAGTAATTCGGGTCTCGCACAACGCAGTACGAATTGGGAAAAGGCGGTTGGAACGTCAGAACGCGTGCATGGGGGTCGCGCTTGAGGCCCTGCTTGCCGGGGCCTCGCACGTGAAACAGATACTCCGCTCCGTCCGCTGCGCCAACTAGGAAGCCCGCCCAGGTTTCATCGCCAAGAGGCTGCAAAAGAAAGGCGTCGTCCACCACCCAATTGTTGAAATCTCCCACTGCATAAACGGCTTGTGCCCGTGGCGCCCAAACGCGCAAGTTGACTCCGTGGGGTATTTTTGTCGCACCGAGAGGTGTCGTCGCTGGCGACGACGGTAACGGTAACATGTGTACTGGACCTTCCAAGCTCGAATGCTAATGCGCCGCAGAAGAGCCGGACGGGCTTGCGAGGCGTTTGCGATCGAGACTCCTAGTCCATCGTTTAACCGGAACGGAGGGAAACGCGGAAGAACACTCAGCGTAGCGCTTCTTTGAAATGATAAACGACGCCGCCTGGGGAGCATTTCATCTCAGACACCCTTTTCCAACAAGGTTCTCGGACTTCCCTGAACGAGACGAGACCTTCTTTGAACGCACCGACGACCTCCCCTGTAAACAGCGCAAAGAAGATCGAACCCACCGATCCCGCTTTCTTGTAGCCTTCGGATTCCATGGCCTCAGCATACTGTTTGGTAAGTTTGTTGAACTCGCGCATCGCATTGGCAATCGCTGCTGGACGGTCTTGTTCAGACTCCATGACAATCCCGGGAACTCGCAGGCGTTTCCATTCGAGCAGATCATCCAGAGACTTTCGGAAAGCGGCGTTCCTGCGCAAACGGACCAGGTTCTCGAGGGGAGTATCATATTCAGGAACGGGCAGGCGTTGCGCAATCTCAAGGGTTAGCGCATCCTCGACCTGCAGCAATGCTTGTCGTGATTCGGCAAATTGTTCTCGACCGCCATAGACCGGAACTGCCTGTACGTTCTCTGAATCAAACTTTTCGGCCAACATCAGGCGCGTGTCAATGAAGGCATCGCGATTGATGCCAGCCGAGATGGCTTCGGCAAGAATTTGCTTACGCCACTCTTGGAAGGCGTCGGACCTCCACACGTACGGCACAGCGGCGTTTTCCTTTGCTAAGTATGCGACCTCGGCCTCAAGCTGCAGAAGTTCGTCGCGTGTCTGGTCGCCTATCGGTTCCGGCGGCACAGGTACGACGATGCGGTCAAATAGCGCCAGAGCCTGTCTATATATCGGCTTTCGCACCTCTCGTCGTTTCCCGCCTTTTAGCTAGCTTCCAGTTGTTTGCTGACGCGCACGCACTGTCTCCAACTTTTTGATTCGAATCGGGAATTCTTTTTTTTCCGGAAAACGCGGGCCTCCTTACACGGTTGAAAACATATCGGTTCTTGTTTTGCGGGACGGCCAGGAATCTACAGACTCACTATTCCTCCAGCCGGCAGTTTTCGCAGGGCAGCGGGATACGAAAACTTATCGGCTTTCGGCGTAACTCCTCCGGATTTATCCACTGCTGTATACGTTCCGGAGATAGCATCGGTATCAACCGTTAACGTCGCATATCCGTGATTTTTGTCATCGGCAGCGATCAATTGCGAATTGTTCTCCGGATCTGAATCCCCCGACGCTGCATTCAAATTGTGCAGGTGGTAGTATCCGCCGTTTCCCACGACGAGAAAGGGGATCGGAATTCCTCCGGCGACCGTTTGCTCGATTCGCTGGTAATTGTGCACATGGGCGGTTAGGACCATGTTCGGCAAACGGCCGGAGTCATTGATCGCTTGCTGGACCGCGTCCGCCATGTTGGGGCTGCCGCTGTGATGGTCGTCAAACGAATATACCGGGTGATGCAAGGCGAGAATTAGAGCTTTGTCCTGAGGTGCGGTTGCGAATTCGTTTGTCAACCATTGTTGCTGAACCGAGTCAACGGAACCGTGTTCGGGCACATTGGTGTACATGCCGACGATTGTGACGAGCGGACACAAGAGGGTGAAATACACATTGGGCTGCGACATTGTAACTCGAGGCGCGTCCGCCGACTCAGGATTTACCTGCGATTGTGCCGTCATGAAGTATGCCACCCATCCATCAAGAGAGACCTGCGTGTCTTCAATGGGATCACCGTCGTGGTTGCCCGGAATCGCAAACATTGGCGGGGTGTAGTGGTCATAGGGCTCGTAGAACTGGTCGTAGTAGTCGCTGATTTGGCCGTTGTAATAGACTACGTCACCGAGATGGTAGAAAAAACTCGGAACCTGATCGGGTGGCAAGTTCAAATCCTTCTTCATGGCTTCTGAGACATTTATCTGATATTCAGGATGCTTCACGCCACCTGTATCGCCGACCGTATGAAAGACGACCTTGCCGTTGGCAGCGGCCTGGCCCGCGATGCCCGGTAGAACTGCGTTCAAGTCGTAATGGTAAGGTGGTTCCCCCAGAGGGGCCGGCAACGGCTGGAATCGCTGCGTGCGGTGGGTATATGGCGAAATCGGGTAAACGCCCCGATGCGCTTGGGAATGGCCTTTTGGTGGCCGTGCTCTGACTTGTCCTGGTCTGAACATGCTGTGCTCCTTTCTTGATTTTTTTAATCGAACCGTTAGATGCCGTTAATCTCGTGAGCCTATACAGTGCCGAGAGCGGCGATCAATGTCGTAGCGCGGTGCTCGCCTTTGGCTTTCGCTCAGGGCGGTGAGAGACAGCCAAACCGCATCCCGGCTCATGGTTTCGGAGTTGCAGGTCTAGCTTTCAACTGCTCGGTCAAAATCTGTTTCTGCTTGTTCACTTCGCGCACGAAGTCAAGCGCACTGTTCCAGATGCCTGACCCACCGCTCGCCATCGCTCCGAAAAGCAAGTATGCGCCAAAGCCACCATAGTGCATGCCCATCGAAGCCGAAAGTTGATCCTGTGTCAATCTGGCGAGAATCGTTCCCACGGCAATCGCCAGAATGTGTATCGAGGCCTTCCGAAGTTCTTCGGCAGTTGATCTGCTCGCCTTGTCGACAGCAAGCCAGCGAGAAAGACCCGGTAGACCCTTAATCGTTTCCGTAATTCTTTCTGTCGCTAGACTCAGGGCTGCCATGAATCCGAGGAGGGTCGTCAGTTTGTCCATCGTTGACCTCCGACTAGAGCTGGACACCTAGTGCCGCAGCAGTTCTTGAGCCGACTTCTCCATCAGGAAGCAAGCCGTTTGAGAGCTGAAAGGCCACGACAGCTGCTTCTGTGTGGGGTCCGAATTCGCCGTCAATGGAGCCGGGGTCAAAGCCTGCCGCTCCCAGCGCACCCTGGATTTGGCGGACTTTCTCACCTGTCATCATTGGTAGTGTGAGCCGAAAGATGACGGTATTGTGCGGAGGGACCGAGAATACTGATCCTCGGGTATAGGCCATGCCGGGAATTAGGATGCCCGTATCCCAGCGCCGGTACGTAAGAGTGGATTGAATTACGACAACTTTTGACGAGGGCGCTTCGACTGTCACGCCTACTCCATCGGAGGTTACGATGTGCCCGGTGGCTCGGACCTGCGGTATCCGCAATACGGCCGCACCTGGCGTGCGCGCTGCCTGTTCGATTGGGATGATTTCACCCAGATTCTTTGCGTCTCGCTCCCAATAGCCGGTGAAGGCGTCAGCACTTGCGGGATCACCATCATCACTGTTGCACCCGTAGTTGCTCGCCGCCGCTTGGTAAACAGCCCATGACGCAAACTCGGAGCAGTCCCAGAGCCCCTTCCATCTCGGAGTGTTCTTGGGAACCAGCACCCCCAAGAGATATTTTTCTCCGACGTGCTGGCGCGCGACCTGCACGAAGGACTCGCCTGTTTTCTGGGGCATAGTCGGTCCCGGCGAAGCCATAGCACTTACCCTCTTCTGGCGACAGATCAATTCGTATCGACAATCTGCCGCGGGGAAATTTTCAGCAAGACCTCATGCCCGAAATTCCACCCACGGAGGTCACCTGCAATGTCAGCAGAAACGGCGCTACCCGGCCTTTTGAAATCCTACGCAACTTGGGCCAGCCAATGGGCGGCCTCTTCGATGAGCTGGCGACGATCGACTAATCGCTCAAAGCGCATATCAGAATCTACAAAGGCGACGAATTCGCCTTTCTTCCCCAACACCGACCTGACCTTTGTTTCTTGGGACGCGGCAACTCCTGCGATCACTGCAGACTGGTTCAGATCGTCCCCAAGCAATGTGTTGAGATCCGCAGGCTGGAGGAATGTCCCGTGCTCCCACGTGTTGCTGCCTTGCAGCTGCGTCCAATCGGCTGGGTTGAAAGGAGGCGGCGCTGGTGGAGCTTGTATCCGAGTCAGATAGGGCTCGATTAAGCGTGCCGCCTGTTCTGGTCCAAGCGCTCCAGTAAGCGAATAGATTTGATACGCTTGTTCTGGACTCCCCGTCGGTGTGACTCCCGGTTCTGGTTCGCCCAATGACGCATACGCGTACGCCAAAGCTTCCTCGAGCCACGGTGATCGGCTACCCAATGCGTAGCGCACCTTCCTCGGAGCCGCTGTACCCAGGAATCGCGGTCGCGTCCCACCAATGGTTTCGACAAAAACAAAGCATCGAACGCCGCGCATGCGCTCCATGAGTTCAGCGAAGAAAAAGAGGCGAGAGCTCAACCATCCTGGATTCGACCCGACGTTAATCACAACCGCATCGATGGTTGTCGGGACGCGCATCGCTTCGAGAATGGAGTGTCTGTAGGACATTAAATTTCCCGCTGCTGGCGCTTCTCGGACCCCAAATGTAGCCTTGTCCAAACTTGTTCCGGCCGTGGCATCAGTTTCCACGAATTCCATAGAAAAACCGCCTAGGGAGATTTTTCTGATTCCGAGCTGAGCCAATGCTTTCGGTACTTCCGTGATCTCCCTGCGAAAGACCAGGACGACAAGGACCAACGTCACGGGCCACGCCAAGGCTGCGCACAACGCCGCTATACCGCTGAGCATTTATTTTTCTCCGGCCCGCAATGTCATTCGGCCTGGGTTCTCGGCCTTTCCGCCGAGCGCGAAAGCAGCGGTTATTTCACCGCTCTATCGAGGGCTCTTTCGAACCTCGCTCCTCAGCCACTGGCCGCGAGGTGTTCTGCGGCGCTCCCGCCGACTGCCCATACTTGCTGCCACCCGTTTCCGCTGGCTACATCAAACACGATGCTGTAGCCACCGGGAAGCAATTGGAAAGGCGACTGGATATTGTTGGTGTAGTCAAATTGGGTGCTTCCCGGAGCGCGGGATGGCTCAAAATACGAGGGAATGACGAAATCAGAGACGGCAGTCCCATTGATGTTGTATCCGTAGCGGTCGTCCTCGCACGCGTCGCACACCTCGTATGCGTAAAAGGTTGTCGGGTTGCCCTGCTCCATGACAGGAGAAAAAGCGGCCAGGTTTATTTCTGGGTCCGCGAGCATTTCCAACAATTCATGGCTGGCAGTGCCGGTCCATTGCAGGCCGTTCTGGATGTCCGTGTTTGCGAACACCTTGCCCTGGGGCAGATTCTCCGCCGTGACGTCGTGGTAGCCGAGATATCCGGCTTGTTCGGCATCGTCGAGGATCACTAACCACCAGAGACCCGCGCCGGGGGTCGAGTTGCTGTCCACAAAAGCAAGGTCCGCATCAATCCCCCAGGCGGGGGCGAAGTCCCTGTGCACTTGCGCCTGAAGCGAAGGCACCGCTGCGCTTACTTGGCTGTCAGTGAGAACAGTGCTCCGGTTCCATACTGCTAGCTTGATGTTGGCCATCGCTGATCTCCTTCTATGGGAATTTGTCCGATATCGCTGCCGTCAAACTCATCCTTCTGCCCCCCTGATCCGGTATTGCCAATAGTTTTCTCAGCCGTTCGGCGGCTCACTCCTTCTCGCTGGAGACAACAAGATTTTGGCCTTCGCGATGAAAGCTCCGGCGTTTTCCATAGAGACTCCTGCTCCTTTGAGCGCGTGGGCTACATCTATTGGACTTGCAGCAGCCAGTTTCGTTATCGAATCGATCCCTGCGTTCGCTAGGCGCTGTGCCCTCGCCTCGCCAATGCCAACCAACGTGGCGAACGGAGTTCGTTCTGGATTGGTTGGACTGCCTGGGCTAACCGCTGTCGGGCCAACATGATTGCCCGAGGTCACAACCTTTCGGGCAAACGGGCCGAACTGCTTTCGGCAATCACCCTCGCCTCTTGGATGGACATTGCCGTTCCCGTCCACGTTGATGAGGCCAAGCTGTGCGTAATGGTGAATGATGCCATCCGGCGGCTTGGCAATTGGAATCACCACGGGCTTACCTTGGGGGTCCTTCACCGGGTTGCCTTGGGCATCTTTGGGTGTAATTGTTGGCCACTCCACGTCGCCGGTGGCAGTGCGGGCCGGAATCAACCAGTAGTCGGATGTGCGGTACGTGTTCAGTTGGTTTTTGTCGTCTGCCGGCTGGAACTGAATCTGCACGCCGTTCTCGAGATCGAGCCATAAGTTCTCCTGGATGAGCGCTGCGTTGTCCTCACTCGATAGGGTCAGGCCGTTTTCGGCAGGATCCCCGGCCTTTTGGTCCCAACGGCGCAGAAGCGGGTGCTTCGTCGGGTCGGTTCCGACACCCGATGTGAGCCGGCCGGTCAGGGTGACGGTAACCGCGGCGCGATCAATCGACTGGACTACCAGCAGCGTGTCGGGCTGGTTCTGAAGCACCGAGTCGTCGTCCTGGACCTCCACACTATCCCCCTCCGCGAGACCAAATCGATCGTCGCGTCCCAGGTTTTCTAGGTAGACAGTGGTGGTGTTGCTCGTGCTGTGTGACGTAAGCTTCGTGATCGGAAAAACTACGGCTCCATTTTCGCGCGACCACTTGAACGTGGGCACAAGAGGATTGCCATTGCTGTCGAAGCTACCGCTGTGAATCTCGACCCGGTAAAGTTGGTTGTCCTGGCCACGGTATCGCGAAGTTGGGGGTACGATGCAGGGGTCTGCGGTTCGCGGAGCCCGCTCAACTTGAACGCTTAGCCAGCCGCGGTTCGGCGGCTGAAACTTGTTTGCAATATAGTCTGCGGTGCAGCAGGCTGGTTCCCCACCAGACTTGCACGCGTCGGTGAGTTTTACCTGCCAGACGACTTTCGCGCGTGTGGCCGTATCGGGGCCTCCCAAAGCTACCTCGCGGATTGCGTCGTCTTCCACATAGGTGATGTGCCGCTCCCAAACGTCGAGATAGACCTGGAGGTTAATCTGGGTGCTGTCTGCCTTCAGCGGATCTGGTTTTGGGAGGTCTGGCTGAGTCAGATAGGTGTAGGCACGGCGGAGCATTGGAGAGGAGGCCCCGGTGGGCAAGATAGAAAGAGTTAGCTGGCGCTTGAGTGGGTCCGGATTGCTGACCTTGGCCAGCGTGTACTTATTCGGAATGACGGTTGCATCAAAAACCTCGACGT
>WNGK01012119.1_pt1 | contig 12179 bp, 9 predicted proteins | sample 5400601 | NCBI WGS metagenome assembly WNGK01 (sample SAMN13153376, study PRJNA577476) | soil metagenome | isolation source: 60 cm soil or saprolite under Garry oak tree replicate 1 | place: USA:California | collected 2016-06-15
TCATCGGGGCGCCGCACTCCGGACAGTTCTCCTCGGCGCTCTGGACGGTCCCCATCTGCGGGAGCGGATGCGTATTCCGACACGCCGGATATCGATCGCACCCGAGGAACCGCGACCCGCGGCGGGAGCGGATGACCGTCAGGTTCCCCTCCTTGCAGAGGTTGCACTTGCCGATGTAGTTCTGCTCCCGCAGCGCCGCTTCGATCTCTTGGCCGATCGCCTCCCGGTTCGCCTCGAGGGTCTCGAGCACCTCGCTGAGCATCTGCTGGGATTCCCGGACGACGTCCTCCCGCGCGCGGACGCCGGTCGCGATCCCTTCCATGTCCGCCTCGAGGTGGGCCGTCATCTCCGGCTGCGTGATGCGCTGCGCGTGATCCTCCAGCGCCTCGATCACCGCCCGCCCGCTTGTCGTAGGCCGGGGATACTTTCCATCGATGAACTTCCGATCGTTCAGCTTCTTGATGATCTCGTGCCGCGTCGACTTCGTGCCCAGCCCGAGCCGCTCCATCTCCTGGATTAACGATCCTTCGCTGTATCGCGGCGGCGGCTTCGTCTGGTCGTCTCGCACCATGACGGGCCCCGCCCGCTCGACGGTCTCGTCGACGGCCAGGGACGGCAGGACCGCCTCGCGGACCGTCCAGTAGGGGTAATACTTCCGCCATCCGGGCGACGTCATCCGATATCCCTGGGCGACGAACATCTGCCCGCCGAGATCGATCTTCGCCTCCGACGTAAGTGCGATCGCGGACGGCGCGACGGTCGCGAAGAATCGACGCACGACGAGCTCGTAGATTCGCCAGTGGTCCTCGCGCTTCACCCGTTCCCGGGTGACGCCTTGGACCGGGTAGATGGGCGGGTGGTCGGTCGTCTCCGTCCGCCCGCGGCTCGGGGAGATCCGCTCTTGCGCGAGGAGTTCCCGCGCTTCGTCCGCAAAGGGCGAGTCGGCGAGCTTCTCGAGGACCGACCGCAGGCTGACCGACGACGGGTAGACGGTGTTGTCCGTCCGCGGGTACGAGATGAACCCGGACTGGTACAGGTCCTCGGCGATCCGCATCGCCTGCGCCGCGCCGAAGCCGAGTCGGTTCGCCTCTGTCACGAACATCGTCGTGTTGAATGGCGGGGGCGGCCGCTCCTCGCGTTCGTTCTGGATGTACTCGCGGACGAGGCCCCGAGACGCCGCGTCGGCTTGGGCCTGAGCGGCTTGCGCCTCCCGCCGCGCCCAGAAGGGACCGTGCTCGTGGTCCGCGTCGAACTCGATGGGAGCGCCGTCGACGTCCTTCCGGAACTTCGCGTGGAGGGTCCAGTAGTCTTGCGGCGTGAAGTTCTCGATCTCGCGCTCCCGATCAACGATCAGCGCGAGCGTCGGGCTCTGAACCCGGCCGACGGACAGGAAGTCGCGTCCCATCTGTTTCGAGGCGACGGACAGGAATCGGGTGAGCACGGCGCCCCACGCGAGATCGACGGACTGCCGCGATTCGGCGGACCATGCCAGGGGATAGTCGACGTCCACAAGGTTCGAGAATGCCCGTTCGATGTCCCACTTCGTGAGGGCGGAGAAACGCGCGCGTCGGATCCGGACCTCCGGGCGGGCCTCCTTGATGATCTCGAGCGCCTCGACGCCGATGAGCTCGCCCTCGCGGTCGAAATCCGTCGCGACGATGACCTCGTCGACGTCCGCCGCGAGCTTGCGGAGGGCGGCGCCGATCTTCCCCTCGGTGACGACCTTTTGCGGCTCCGCCCAGACGAGTTCCTTGAGGTCGACCCGGGTCCAATCGTTGAGGGCCTCCGGATAGTCGAGGTTGATGATGTGACCGCGAAGCCCCACGACGCGCACGTGGTCCTCGCCCTGCATGAACTCGAAGACGGTCGTCCCGTCGCCGTGGGAGCGCTTCGCCTTCCCATTGCTGAGAATGGTCGCGATCCGAATAGCCGCGTTGAACTTCTCCGTCACGATGAGCCGGCGCACGGAAGGGTTCGCACGAAGGGGGCTCTATTTAACGATTTGGCGCTGGGGCTCCACAACTGAAACCTGCGTTTTGATGCCTGCTGGACGGCTCGATGATCCCTGCGCCGGTGACTCGACCTCTTTGACCTTACCAGGCGGCTCCGTTGCCCTTTTTCATTGATACGAGGCGTTCAGATTTTCACTTTCGGGCATCTCCCTTGGGAAACCTGACGTGCGCCTCCTCCCTACAACAAAGCGTGGACGTCCATCGGGCCTTAGTCTTCCAAATCCGGTGGGATGCCCCGCCGCTGGACTGGCTCCTCGCGGAATTCCGACTTCTCGTCAACGAGTCGATCCGCATCGCCCTTCGCGAGGACATCCGGTCTCGGGCCCGACTCGCCCGCGCCGCCTACCAAGCCCTGAGCCGTAGGCATGTCGTCTACAAGCAGTACATCCCGGCGGCCTTCGAGGTCGCGCTGGCCGTCCTGAATGCCCATCGTCGGCGTCTGAACCGAAAGAGACGATCCTCCGTCCCGTTCATGCGGCGACTCATGCTCAAGGCGGAGAACCAAGCGTATTGGCTCGACCGCGAGACGGGACGCCTCCGCATCCCGGTCCGAGGGACGGAAGGCGTGCAGCTTCACCTGCCTCTCTCCGAATGGCACCGGTCTTTCTTAAGTGATTCGTCGTGGGGCCTCGGGTCCCTCACGGTGGTCCCGGGCAAGATTATCCTCGTCGTCCGGAAGCAGGCGCCGAAGGCGTACGAGCCGGAGGGGGCGATTGCACTCGATACGAACGAAGACTCGTTGGACGGAATCGTGGCTTCCGGTGGGGGCATGGTCCCGACGAGTCTTCCACTTGGTGGCATTCGGCGAATCCAAGCAACCCACTTCCGACGACGGAGGAGGCTCGCGACGAAGAAAGCGCACGATCGCAGGGTCATGCGCCGCTTGTTGAACCGGGAGGGACGCCGAGAGAGGAATCGCGTTCGTCAGAGGCTGCATCGCGTCTCGAAGAGACTCGTGCAGTTCGCCAAGAAGGGCAAGGCGGCGATTGTCCTCGAGGACCTCACGCTCCATGGCGCGGGAGGTCGATCCCGTCGCATGAATCGCCGGCTCTCCTCCTGGCCTCGTTCCGAGATCCACCGTCAGATTGAGTACAAGGCCGCCCTCGCCGGCGTGCCCGTCATCAAAGTCAACCCACAGTGGACGTCCAAGACCTGCCCAGTGTGTGGCGCCCGGCGCCGAGATAGGGTGGGCCCGGTGTTCGTGTGCCTGATGTGCGACTGGGAGATGGACCGCCAGATCAACGCAGGCATGAACATCTTGAAAACCGCCTTGGCCGCGAACGAGGCCTTGGCAAGGGCTGTACGGTTCCAGCCCGGTGCCCTCCGCCATGATGTCGTGAGTCCCCTCTACGACCTGGTTCCTCGCGCGCGTTTACCGCCCGCGCACGCAGGCGTCGGCTAGGGTGTTCTCATGCGCGAGAACGTCCGCCGGAGCGAGTCCGCGGCGCCGCGCGGATCGGCCGCGTCCATGATCGCGGAGACGACCGCGACGCCGGCAACGCCGTAACGCGCAAACAGCCCAGCGTTGTCCACTGTGATCCCTCCGATCGCGAAGACGGGAGCAATGGCTCTTCCGGTTTCGTGGGGCTTGGGAAGAACGGACCGACCGCGATGTAGTCGGCGCTCGCCTGTGCCGCGGCCTCTTCCTCTCCCGGCTTGCCATAGACCGTCACTCCGACGATCGCGCCGTGGCCGAGGATGGTCCGTGCGATGACCGGCGAAGGATCATCGCGACCAACGTGTACGCCATCCGCGTCGAGCCGTCTCGCGAGTTCGGGATCGTCGTTGACGAGAAACGGCACGTCATGGGACGCGCACAGTTCTCGAAGTGCGTGGCCGCCCTCCTTTCGTTCCGCGTCTGAGTACGCGCCCTTGTCGCGCAGCTGGACGACAGAGACGCCGCCGTCAAGCGCCGCCGCGACGATCGACACGAGCCGCTCCACGGGTCGTTTCGGCGACGTCACGAGGTACACGCCGTGAAGCGTGCGCTTCGGCTTCGCGAGGTGGGTCAGGCGATCTCCCCGGCGAGGGCGCGGCTGAACGCGACCCAGAATGGATCTCGATCCGCCGGCCTGAGCGGATGGCCCCGATCGGTGCAGGGCTGGCGGGCCTTCGTAAAGGCACCGACGTCCACCGCGAGGCTCCCGGCCTTCTTGAGCCGCCGGATCACGTCGTCCGCGGCGTCCGGATCGGCCGCAATGAGGAGGGTTCCCTCGCTGATCGCATCGAGCGGATCCATCCCGAAGAACTCGGAGACCGCTGCAACCGCCGGATCGATTGGGACCTTCGCCAGGTCGACGTCGACGCCGAGGCCCGAGGCCTGCGCCATCTCCCACACCGCATTGCGCACCCCGCCTTCGGTCGCATCGTGCATGGCCCACACCCCATCCGCCCGGAGGCCGACGGAGGACGCCGCGAGGGCATCGTCGACGGTGCTCATCGACTCGAACAGGGCCCGCGCGCGCCGCGTGGTGTCCGGTCCGAGGCGGCCCTCCACGAGGTCCGGGAACGTGTTCGAGAGGATTGCCGTCGCCTCGAGGGCGGCGGTTTTCGTGACGAGCAAGCGGTTGCCCGGCCGCGCCATGTCCGCGGTGACCCAACCGTCTTTCGGGGCAATCGCGAGGAACGTGGCCCCGCCGACCATCGGATACGCGCAGCCTTCGTAGCGGCCCGTGTGGCCCGTGACAATCGCGGCGCCGTACTTTCGGCACTCGCGGTCCATGACGCGGAGCATCGTCTCGATCTGATCATCCTCGATGTCCAGCGGCAGGTTCCAGTCGAGCGTGACGTACTGCGGCGATACGCCGGAGGTCGTGAGATCCGAAGCGAGGATGTGGAAGGCGAACCAGGCCGCGCGCTCCCACCCATATTGCGGCACGATGTAGATCGGATCCGTCGTGGTGACGAGGGCGCGCCCGTCGGCCAGGAGGACGACGCCGACATCGACGCCGTTTGCGGGCCCGACGGCGACGTCGGCACGCTTCTCGCCTAGATGGCGGGCGATGACGTTCTCGAAGAAGGCTCTGCTCACCTTCCCCATCGGGTATTTGGGCGCCGCTTGCATGGCCGGAGGACTCCTTAGGGTCCCCGGGCTGAAAACATCCTCGAGTTCCCTACGCCCGCATTACCGGGATCAGGTTCCAAGGGTCACTCCCTCACGCGGGAGACTCTCAGCCCCTCTGGGCTCCCCGCCCTGCGGAGGTCGGGCCGATATATGAACGTTCACAGCCACGCCGGGCGGATTGGTCTCGGCCGCGTTACGAGTAAAGCACTTAAGGGGAAACAATCCTGATGGATATGGGTCAGGATATGTTTCGCGCCGAGACGCCTCGGGCCTTACTCGGTGGGGTCCTCGCACTCGCGTTCGTCCTCACCGTCGTCGGCACTGCAGCCGGCCAAGATGAGACTCCCCCATCGATTTTCTCGGCGAGTCTCTATCCCCAATATGTGGGAGTCAACAGCTTCTTCCTGATCACTGCCTCGGTTTCAGACGACGTGGGGGTCGAGACCGTTATTGCCCTTGTTTCCGGTCCCGTCGAGTCGCCGACGTTCACCGGATCCGCTCAGATGACGCTCGACTATGGGACTGTCCAATCGGGAAACTGGTCCGTCCGTCCGTTCTCGTTTCCGGATCCGACGGTCGCGCCGGACGGAACTTACCAGGTCGACATCACGGCGAGCGACGGGGCGGGGAATTCCGCGACGGTGAGTGCGGGCACCGTCGTGCTGGATCGGACGCCTCCGGATACCTCGATTCTTTCGGCGACCAACCCCATCGGCCGCGCCGTTCCGGACGGCGGACGGACCGGCTTCGACACGATCACCTTCACGTTCGCCGGCACCGATTCCGTCGGGATCGCCTTCTTCGATTGCACCTTGGACGGCGTATTCACGGCATCCTGTGGGAGCCCCTACACCCTCTCCGACCTGACGCGCGGGACGCACGTCCTCCGGGTGGCCGCCGTGGACCTCGCGGGAAATGCCGATTCTACGCCCGCCCAGTTCACTTGGACCGTGCGGCATTAGCGGAACGCGCGTCGCCTGCTATCCCGTGGAAGCCAGCAATCCGGGGACGTCCGAGGGGAAATCCGCGACAGGCACCCCCGCCTGCTCGAAGGCTTTCAACTTGGATTCGGCGGTCCCCTTGCCCGCCTGGATGATCGCTCCTGCGTGCCCCATCCTTTTCCCCGGCGGCGCCGTCCGGCCCGCAACGTAGGCCACCACGGGCTTCGACAAGCGTGATCGGACGAATTCCGCGGCCTCCTCCTCCGCTGTGCCGCCGATTTCCCCCACGACGACAATCCGCTTCGTCGCTCGGTCTTTCTGGAACAACGCGAGGGCTTCGACCATGCTCGTCCCGATGATCGGGTCTCCTCCGATCCCGACACAGGTCGACTGCCCGAATCCCGCCTGCGTCATCGCATTCACAATCTCGTAGGTCAACGTGCCACTCCGCGATATCACGCCGGCGTCCCCCGTCTTGAAGATGTGATTCGGCATGATGCCCATCTTCGCTTGGCCGGGCGTGGTGATGCCGGGGCAGTTCGGGCCGATGATCGTACATTCGCGGCTGCGCGCGTAGGGCATCAACTCGAGGCAGTCGTGGAACGGAATCCGCTCCGTGATGATGACGACGAGCCTGAGTCCCGCCTCGATCGCCTCGATGGCGGCGTCTTTCGAATACGGCGCCGGGACGAAGATGATCGAGGCGTTCGCCTTGCGACGTCGGACCGCCTCCCTCACGCTGTCGTACACGGGGACACCTTCGACCGTCGCGCCCCCCTTGCCGGGCGTGACACCCGCCACGACCTTCGTGCCGAACTCGAGCATCGCATGAGTGTGGAACTGGCCCTGGTGGCCCGTGATCCCCTGGACGACGACGCGGCTCTTCGCGGTGAGGAGGACGGCCGTCTCAGGCGCCCCCCGACTTCACCTTGACTGCGAGTTCGGCGGCTTCCTCCATGGTCTCCGTGGCGTACATGCCGATCGACCGCAGGATCTCCTTCGCGCGGTCTTCGTTGACGCCCTTGATTCGAGCGACGACGGGGATGCGCGTGTGCATGTCTTCGAGGGCCCCCTCCACGCCCAGCGCGACCGTGTCCGCCTTCGTGATCCCGCCGAAGATGTTCAGCAAGATGACGGACGGATTCGCTTTGATCAGGATCTCGAACGCCTGCTTCACCTTCTCCGGGTCGTCCGTGCCGCCGAGGTCGAGGAACGTTCCGCCCCGGCCTCCTTTGAGGTTCAGGACGTCGAGCGTCGCCATCGTAAGACCTGCGCCGTTGGCAATCACGCCGATGTCGCCATCGAGCTGGATGAACGTGATGCCCTTCTCGTGGGCTTCCTGCTCCAGCGGCGTCCGATCTTGGTCCAAGTTCGCATACTCCGGGTGGCGGTATTCTGCGTTGTCGTCGATGACGAGCTTCGCGTCGCCGGCGATCACCCGGCCGTCGCGCGTGACCGCGAGCGGGTTGATCTCCACAAGTTCCGCGTCCTCCTTCCGGAACAGATCGTACGACCTTCGCGCGATGTCCGCGACTTGGTCGCCGGCGTCCTTCGGCAGGCCAAGGAACGAGAGCATCGTCCTCAGGACATACGGCTGGAGGCCCGCCATCGTCGGCACGTGCTCCATGAAAATCTGGTTGTGGGGTACCGCCTCGATCTCCATCCCGCCGGTCGCGCTCACCATCAGGAGGGGCTCTCGGGCGGAGCGGTCGATCGTCAGTCCGACGTAGAGTTCCTTCGAGATGTCGAGCCGCTCCTCGAGGTAGACCTGCTTGACCCGGTATCCATGGATGTCCATGCCGAGGATCTGGCGCGAGACCGCGCGGGCTTCATCCAGGGAGTCGGCGGCTTTGATGCCTCCCGCTTTGCCCCGGCCCCCGACGAGGACCTGGGCCTTCACCATACACGGGAGCGGCGGATCGGAGATGTCCTCGGCGTTCGAGGCGACGACGCCTCGGGGAACCGGAATGCCGTAGCGGGCGAAGATCTCCTTCGCCTTGTACTCGAGAAACTTCATGCCGGCGCGCCGCGGATGCGCCCCGGGGCGTTAAGGTTTGCCCGTGAGAGATCGCACCGATGCGTCCGAGTCCTGGATCGGCGTCCCGGTCGTCGTCACGAGATCCCGGAACGCCTTCATGATTCGCTTCGTCGTCGGACCCGGCTTCCCATCGCCGATTGCCCGGCCATCGAGCTCGACGACGGGGCCGATCTCCGCCGCCGTCCCCGTGATGAACGCCTCGTCGGAGGCCCAGACGTCGTAGAGGGTGAAGAGCCGCTCTTCCGGCTTCAGGCCCAGTTGCGGCGCGAGCTCGAGCACCGTTTCCCGCGTCACACCGGGGAGGTTCGTCGACGAGAACGGAGTCGTGACCGTCGAGTTGCGGACGATGAAGAAGTTGTCCGCGGTCGCTTCGGACACGTAGCCGTGGATGTCGAGCATCAGCGCTTCGTCGGCGCCGTACTGGTTCGCCTCGACCCGGGCCATGATGTTGTTCAGATAGTTCAGGGACTTGATCGACGGGCTGAGGCTCTGCGGCGGGACCCGACGGTACGACGACGTCACGACCTTCATGCCCCGGTCGTACACCTTGCCGTACAGCGAGATTTGCGGCTGCGCGATGATCACGACGCTGGGCCCGGACTTGCACTTCCTCGGGTCGAGTCCAAGGTCGCCCTTGCCCCGCGTGATGACGGGCCGGATGTATCCCTCTCGGATCTCGTTCCTCCGGCACGTCTCCAGGATGAGGTTCGCCATCTCCTCCTTCGTATGCGGGATTTTCAGGTCGATGGCTTTCGCGGAGTGGAAGAGCCTCTCCAGATGCCGCTCGAGCTTGAAGATCCGTCCGTTGTACGCCCGGATCCCCTCGAAGACGCCATCCCCGTACAGGAGGCCGTGGTCGAAGACGCTGACCTTCGCCTCGGATTGTGGATAGAACTTACCGTCAACGTAGACGCTCAGTTCCATCGCGGAGCCCCCGGACACGGACGTATCACGGCCATCAGTAAAAGACTTTGTTCCCTCGTTTCGCGGACGCGACCATCACCGGAACTTCTCCCCCGTGAGCCGCTCGAACAAGCCCACGTACAGGGCCGTCACCTGCTCCGTCACGTCCGCGGGGAGCGGCGGAATCTCGGGCTCTGGCTTGCGGGCCGCGCGGGCCTCCATCAGGGCCCGGTGGTAGCCGATCTGGCGGTAGTACTGTCGGACGAATTCCTTGCTCAGTTCGATCCGCTCGCCTTTCTCGTAGGCGTCGAGATCCCAGAACCGGTCTTCGTCCGCAGTGCCGAACGTGTCGACGAGCATGAGCCGTCGGTCGCCGTCCATCGCGAACTCCTTCTTCCCGTCGACGTGGATGAGCCCGCGCTCCTTGACGTCGGCGTTGAGTCGTTCGTCGATCCGGAGCACGGCGTCCACCAGCGCCTCGTACTCCCGTGGGCTAAGCTTCGAGATGGCGAGCGCTTCCTGGGTCGTGAGCTCGCGGTCCACTTTTTCAAGTTTCGTCGTGACTTCGACGAACGGCTCCGGCAGCGGCTCCCCGTACGCGGGCACATGACCCCGCGAGAAACCGACGTCCTCGGGTCGGACCTTCCCCTCCTTGATCCGATCGTGCAACGAGCCGGCGACGTAGTAGCGCGCGATGACCTCGAGGGGGATGAGGAAGTTCGTCGTCCGGGACGTGATCCGGTCGTATTCCGGAATCACCTGGACGCGGCGGACGCGCATCCGGTTTCCACCTTGAAGGCGGAGGAAGTGGGTGCGGATGCCCAGCGCATCCACCACCGCGAACCAGTGCGCGGCCGTGCGGCACAGCGTCTCGCCCTTGTGCGGGACGAGCGTCGGGATGACCTTGTCGAAGACGCTGATCTGGTCCGTGAAGACGAACTCAAGTTCGTCGTCCGAGACCTCGTAGACCTCCTTCACCTTGCCCTTCCGGAGGAACCTCACGGCCTTCCCGTCGGAGGCGGAGGACCGGCGGCCCTCTTAGGGATTTGGGTATCCGGAATACTCGATGCGTTCTGCGACCTCGCGGGCGAGCTCAGGCCCGAAATGCTTCGTCAGCAGGTGGAGCCCCAGATCGATCGACGCGGTGACCCCTGCGGCCGTGGTGATGAGGCCGTCCTCGACGACGCGCCCCTCGACGACGTCCGCGACCGTCCGGAGCTCGTCCATCGCGCTCCGGTGCGTCGTGGCCTTCCGGCCTGCGAGGAGGCCCGCCGCCTTCAGGATCAGGGCGCCCGTGCACACGCTCGCCACCGGCTTCTCCGTGCCGAAGTCCAGGAGCGCCTTCAGCGCCTCCTCGTCCTCCACGAATTCCTCGCGGCCCGGTCCGCCGGGGACGATGACGAGGTCCAGATCCGTGAGGTCGCGCCGGACCTCGTGGGCCAGGAATTTCATCCCCAGGGCACCCGCGATCTCCTCTTTGATGGCCCGAAATCGGACCGTCAGGTCGAGCCGCGGATGAATCTGTTTCGCCTTCGCGAGGACCTCGTACACACCCACCGCGTCGAGTTCCTCGACGCCGTCGAAGAGCAGGATGCCCACGCGCACGGCGCCGGGGTTGTCGGCCGCGGGCTTAAGGGTTCCGTTCCGGCCGGCGGGTCGATCGGAGCCCCGGAATCAGAAGACTTCCATGTCGCCGTGGACCTCGATTCCCTGGTCCGTGATGCTGTACGGCTTCACGGACCGCGGATGCTTGAGACGCCGCATCTTGATCACCTGGATCACGAGTTGGACGTCCCCGTTCTCCCGCTCGTTGAAGCGCAGACCGATCACGCCGTCGCTGACGTACTCGACGAGGCCGTCGCGGCTCGACCGCGCGTTGTCGTCCTTCACCTCCGCCGTGAAGACGCACGTGGCGCCCGTCGACTTGAGTTGCTTGCACAGGGAGAACAGCTTTTCCCGGCGCTCCGTGTCGTCCGCGAAGAGCATGTTCAGCAGGCTGATCGAGTCGACGGCCACCCGCGACGCCCCGGACCGTTTGATGAAATCTGGCAGCTCCGACTTGATTCGCGTGACGGTCGTCTTCGCGTCGGCGGGCTCGAGCTTGACGATATGCAGTTTCTTCTCCTTCAGGTACGGCCTCAGATCCCAACCGAACGAGGCTGCGTTCGCGATCACCGACTCGACGTCCTCCTCGAGCGAGATGAAGATCCCTTTCTCGCCGTTGATCAGTCCCTGCATGAGGAACTGCAGTGCGAATGTCGTCTTGCCGGTGCCGAACGACCCCATGACCGTGATGATGTGTCCCGCGGGCACCCCTCGGCCGAGCATCTCGTCGAGGCCGTCGATTCCCGTGAGGACGAATCCCTCCGCGAGCGCGTCCGTTCCGTCCGTCGATCTCTCGGGCTCCGTCTCCGTTTCTGTCAAGCGATCACCTCAGGAAATTCGCTCCATATACACGACGACGAGGCCGTGGTTCGCCGAGACCATCGTTGGGAATCGGGCGATCTTGTCGCGCGGCAGATGGGGGAGGACACCGGTGAACTTCTCGAGGTACATGTAGCGCTGGCGCGTGCTCGACCTTGAGGATGTCCGCCATTCGAAGACAAGGCAGCCGTCCGTGCTGTCCATCAGGAGCTGCTCGTGGCGGTGTTCGAGGATGCCTCGCGTGAGCATGAGGTACACGAGCCCGTTCCACTGTTTCGCGGCACGCTGCATCCCCTTGATGGTCGTGACGAGGTCCCGGACCTCCACGAGATCCGAGATCGCGAGGTCCGTCAGCGAGTCAATCACGACGATCGAGTCGCGCGCGTTCTCGTCCAGGAATGTCACGAGCTCTTCCAGGAGGGTGGAGGAGGGAAGATCGAACAGGTCGTCCTCGCGCGTCCACGAGGCGGGCACGACGCTGTGCCGGAAGTACATGCTCGAGAAGTCCTTGAAGACGGTCCGGTCTCGGAACGCGCGATAGTAATCCCCGTTGAAGGACGTCGCGAGCTCCTGCAGGATGATTTCTTTCGAGCGGGAGAAGGTCACGTAACAGACCTGCGACGGCAGGTCCGAGTCGTCACAATGGTCTCCGAGGTAATAGCGGCGCGACTCCGGCCGCTCGTTAACGAGGGCGACCTTCGAACCCGCCGTGTAGATGTACTCCTGCATGCCCGCGCCAATGTCCCCCCAGAGGAGGATCGTGGAGCCGCTCGGGAAACCACCGTTGACGATGCTAT
>WNGK01006620.1_pt1 | contig 12178 bp, 10 predicted proteins | sample 5400601 | NCBI WGS metagenome assembly WNGK01 (sample SAMN13153376, study PRJNA577476) | soil metagenome | isolation source: 60 cm soil or saprolite under Garry oak tree replicate 1 | place: USA:California | collected 2016-06-15
AAGCCCGCGCCAGGCAGATCTGCCTGCGACTGCTGACGGCCGCGCCCAGGACCAGGGCGCAGCTGGCGCAGGCGATGAACCGCGGCGGCGTCCCGGCCGAAGCCGCCGAGGTCATCCTCGCCCGCTTCACCGACGCAGGCCTGATCGACGACGCCGCGTTCGCCCGGGCCTGGGTGGAGTCCAGGCACCACAGCCGCGGGCTGTCCAAGCGGTCCCTGTCCGCCGAGCTGAGGCGCCATGGCGTGCAGAGCGAGGAGATCCGCTCGGCGGTCGACGCGCTCGACCCCGAGCAGGAGGTCGCGACCGCCAGGCAGATGGTCGAGCGCAAGCTGGCGAGCACCCGCGGCCGGCCACCGGAAACCCGCGCCAGGCAGGCGGCGGGCATGCTGGCCAGGAAGGGCTACCCGCCCGGCCTGGCCTTCCGGCTGATCAGGGAGGCCATGAAGCGGGAAGGCGCCGAGATGGACGAGATGGACGCCGACCAGTACCTCGACCCCGACGCCGAGGATGCTCAGAGCCCCGACGTCGGGCCGTAGCTCCATCAGGCCATCTGCATCAGGCCATCTGCTCGACCCCGCACCGCCCGGAAGCGGATAGATGACTCCCCAGTCCGGCTTTCTACTGGATCGTAGGCCAGGACCCGCGTCTTAGGGTTCCCGCCTCCCGGGGGACTGCGCGCCCTACAGGGCGTTGCCCAGCTTCTGGATGCCGCTGGGCGTGAACAGCCAGCTATTACCCGGCCGGCTGTTGCTCTCCTCCCCGATCGGGGCGATCGACGCGGCGCTACTGCCGAAACCGGTGGACTGCATAACCTGGGTACCTCCCTAGTTGAGAACTGCGTTCGGGACTACCGAATCCGCGACGGGCCAGGCGACATGCTCATGGTGCCCCGCCGTGAGAAGGTGCCGTTCCAGGAAGGCCGGATCGGTGGTTGCCAGGCCGCATTCACATGTCCGTACCATCACGATCCCTTCCTTCCTCTCGCCCGCCTTCAGTAACGGGCTCCGTTTGTGACGCCCGTGCTGCCCGTAGCCGACGCATCTCCCGGAAGACGACGCCAGCCGGGCGCCACGAGGGAGCCCGTCCGGAAGACCTCCCACTGGTGACCGCATGGGGACGAACGCGGCAGATCTCACGAACCCGGTGCCTGGTGCCGCACCGGGAGTCTTACGCTTTGGCGGAGAGCCCCCTCACTGCACGCGGCGAGATCGTTGCTGTCCCCGGCGCTGGTGTGCTGTGCGAAGCCCCGCGAGGGGGACTCTCCCCGCCCGCGCTGGGCGGTACCGCCAGGTTCCGGTGTGAACGGCCCATCCTGGCTCTGGCGTACTCGGCGGTCTGGAACAGCCCGGGGATGACGCCGGGTTCGTAGATGCGGAACTGCCGGGTTCGCTCGTACAGCGGCAGCGGTGCCTCTTGCAGCCTGCGCATGCCCGAGCGGACCATCCGCCGCCATTCGACGTACATCGAGTCGATGCTGCGGAGGGTGGCTGTCAGGTCGGCGGCCTGGTCCGGCACGCCGCAGATGGTGCACCACGCGCGGATGTCTGCTGGTGAGGGGATGGTGCGGGCGTGCTCGATCCGCGAGCATTTGGACTCGTGCCATCCGGCTGCCTGCGCCACCTGCCTGGCGGTCAGCTCGGCGTCCTTGCGGATGTCCCGCAGCCGTGCGGCGAGAACATCGAGCGCGTGCTGCGCGGTGGCTGAGCGAACCGGCACCGGGGAGTGTCCTTGCTAGGCGGGCTGGTATTCCGCGTGCGGGACGGCCCGGTCCCAGACTGCCTCGAACGCTGACGCGCACAGCTTGACGACGGCTGGCTCGTCGCACAGCTCGGCGCCTGCTGCTGCGCCGTCGCCGCTGAAGTAGTTGAACAAGACGGCGCTGCCGCCGAACAGCCAGAAATCATTGCCGGGCAGCGCCAGGTCCGATGCCTTCTGCCGGGGCAGCCAGCGCACGTGTTCTCCGGCCGCCAGGTTCGCGGCCGGAGTCACCGCGTGCTCGAACCTGATGTAGTCGCTGGCCGGTTCGCTGATGATCCGGGCGCGCCGGACGGTCACGCGGCGCTCGATGACGCTGCCGACCAGCGCGTGCCAGGCTGCATCGGGTCCGCTGCGGTCATACGGCCGGCGCTCGCGCCACGCGGCGAACGCCGGTGAGCTGCCGCCGTAATCGTCGCGCATCTCCAGGTGGGCCGCTGAGCGGGCGGTGGAACGGAACAGCCGTTCAAAGTCCGGCGGCTCCGTCATTGCCGACCTCCTTGAAGAACTGCATCATCCGCTTGGGGAACCGGAGCACCGTCTCGTGCGCGGGTACCGTTCCTACCTCGGCCAGCGCGCCAGGGTCGCTGACGCGCCATCCCTGGATCACGTAGCAGTCGCCGTCATCCCACACCGTGGGCGAGCCGTTGTATTCGGACTCGGGATCCTTGCCAAGAAACTGTAGCGCCATGGTTGACCTCCTGCGCTGAGAGTGCGCCCGGACGGGTCCGTACGGTCGTATGCTGTGCTGATCACCGGGGAATAGATCCGGATGTAATGAGCGTGCGCCCGGGCGCACTGAGTGTCAATACGTCCGGATGTATTATTTCCGGCGCTGGGAGGAGGTGCTGCTATGGCCATGTGGCAAGACATCGCTGAGGCGCTGCGCGAGGCGATAACCCGTGGCGACTACCCGCCTGGGACCACGATTCCGAAAGAGACAGAGCTGATGGCTATGCACGGCGCGGGGCGTGAGACCGTGCGGCGCGCCATCATCCAGCTCACGGCCGAGGGACTGGTGGAACCTGTCCGGCGGCGCGGCACGATGGTCCGTGCCCGCCCTGCCCGCCGTCCGATCACGCGATCCCGGCTGGTTTACCGCGATGAACTCGGCTATTACTTCGACCAGGCAGCGCAGGGCTGGCGTCCGCTCCAGCCGCCGGATGTCTCCCGAGGGCCTGTTCCCTTCGACGTTGCCGCGCGGCTTGGCATGGCTCCAGGCGATGAGGCCGTTATCCGGGACCGGATCATGGGGGATCCGGAGACAGACCGGCCGACTCAGCTCGCTACCTCCTACATCCCCGCTGCTCTTGCCGCTGAGCTGCCGGTCCTTGCTGCCCGTGACACCGGGCCTGGCGGCATCTATGACCGCATGGAAGAAGCCGGTTTCGGGCCGATCCGATGGACCGAGGCCATCACGACCCGTCCCCCGTCGCCCGCAGAGGCCAGCCGGCTCGGGCTGGCTCCGGGGGCAGCGCTGCTGCGGGTCGTGCGCTTGGCGAGCAGTCCGGCCGGTCGGCCGCTGGAAGTCAATGACACGCGCATGAGCGGCGAGGAGTTCGAGATCAGCTACCCGCTCAGCCGAGATGCCTCGGCGTTGCAGCACTATCGGTTACGCGGATCCCCGGGCCGGAGGGCGGCTGCCTGGCGCTTCCTGGTCACTGGCGCGGCGGGAACCACGGTGCTTGCTCCTAGGTCGGCCGCCCCGATCGCCGCTCCCATCCAGCCATTCCTGCAGGCAGCAGGCATCGCACCTTTAGTCTGGCCGGCACCCTGTTCGCGAGGGTCCAAGATACTTTGCTTGATAAAAAGGTTATAAACCCTTAACCTCACGGCAGCGAGGTGTTGTCTCACGGTGCACACAGACCGGGCGGAGGTGTAGCAAGCGGATACGTTATGTAGTCAGAGCTGACGAGAAGATCAGCTCGCGAGCGGCATGGCGTGCGACCGCCCGTACCAGGGCATAAACCCTGGTACTGAGACAGCCACAACACAAGGGTGCCCCGAGGGCTATGGACGGAAAGGGGTGGCCGTGACCAGCGGATTGTCGCTCGCGTTCATGGTAATCGGGTTGCTCGCGGTGGTATTCGCGCTCGTCGTCGTCTGGCGCCGGACCCCGAATGCCGCCAGGACCCCGCTCGCCCAGGCCGCCGACCGCAGCCAGTTCGACAGTGCCAGCCAGGACAGGGCCGCCGCCGAAGCCGAGCACATCCGCACCCGCGCCCAGACCGAAGCCACCGGGATCCTGGAGCGGGCCCGCCAGGAAGCCGAGCAAGCCGCCCAGGGCCGCCGCGAGGTCGAAGAGGAGATCCGCGCGGTCAAGGACGAAGTGCGTGAGCTGCGTGGTGACCTCGAGCGCCGGGAAGCCCGCCTCGCCGACCGCGAGCAGCGGCTGGACGCGGAGCTCAAGCGCATCGAAGACCGTGCCCAGGCGCTCAGCCAGCGCAAGCAGGACCTCGAGCGGCGCGCGGCCGAACTGGACAAGCTCGACGCCGACCGCAGCAAGGAGCTGGAGCGGGTCGCCGGGCTCACCTCGGACGCGGCCAAGGTGGAACTCGTCGCCACGATCGAGAACCAGGCCAAGCGCGAAGCGGCCCTCATCGTCCGGAATATCGAGCACGAGGCCAGGTCGGAGGGCGAGAAGCGGGCCCGCAAGATCGTCACCCTGGCCATCCAGCGGGTGGCGACCGAGCAGACCAGCGAGTCGGTGGTTTCGGTCCTGCACCTGCCGGGGGACGAGATGAAGGGCCGCATCATCGGTCGCGAGGGCCGCAACATCCGCGCCTTCGAGTCGGTGACCGGCGTCAACCTGATCATCGACGACACCCCCGAGGCGGTGCTCCTCTCCTGCTTCGATCCGGTAAGGCGCGAGATCGCCCGGCTCACGTTGGAACGTCTCATCACGGACGGGCGCATCCACCCGCAGCGGATCGAGGACGCCTACGAGCGCGGCAAGACCGAGATCGAGCAGCTGTGCAAGCGGGCCGGCGAGGACGCCCTGGTCGAGCTGGGCATCACCGAGATGCACCCGGAACTCGTCGACCTCCTGGGCCGGCTGCGCTACCGCACCTCCTACGGGCAGAACGTGCTCCGGCACCTGGTCGAGTCGGCGCACATCGCCGGGATGATGGCCAGCGAGCTGCGGATGGACCCGCTGCTGCTCAAGCGGTGCACGGTGCTGCACGACATCGGCAAGGCGCTCACCCATGAGGTGGAGGGCAGCCACGCGCTGATCGGCGCCGAGATCGCCCGCCGCTACGGCGAGCCGGAGGACGTGGTGCACGCCATCGAGGCGCACCACAACGAGGTCGAGGTCCGCACCGTCGAGGCGGTGCTCACCCAGGCCGCGGACGCGATGAGCGGCGGCCGTCCGGGTGCCAGGCGCGAGTCGCTGGAGATGTACGTCAAGCGCCTGGAGCGCCTAGAGCAGATCGCCGGCGGGCACGAAGGCGTGGAAAAGGTCTTCGCGATGCAGGCCGGCCGCGAGATCCGGGTCATGGTCAAGCCCGACCGGATCGACGACATCCAGGCCCAGGTGATCGCCCGCGACATCGCCAAGCAGGTCGAGGAGGAGCTCACCTACCCGGGACAGATCCGCATCACCGTGGTCCGCGAGTCCCGGGCCACGGAATTCGCCCGCTGACGCCCACCCTCAGGCGCCGTCGAGGGGTACGGGAGGGACGCCCGGCGGGGTGAACCCCATGATCTGGCCGTAGAAGGAGAGCTCGGCCTCCAGGCTGGCTACGATGTTCTCTGCCTTGCGGAACCCGTGCGACTCGCCCTCGAAGGTGATGTACGCGTACCGGATGCCGTGCGCGGCCAGGTCCGCCGCGATCGATTCGGACTGTGCGGGCGGCACGACCGGATCGTCGAGCCCCTGCAGCAGCAGCACCGGGCAGGTGGCGTCGTTCACGTGCCCGACCGGAGCCCGCTCGGCGTACAGCGCGTCGCACTCCGGGAGCGGCCCGATCAGCCCGTCCAGGTAGCGCGACTCGAAGTCGTGCGTGTGCTCCGCGAACCCCCGCAGGTCGGCCACGCCGAAGTACGACGCCACCGCGGCGAAGACACCCCCGTTCGGCCCGCCGAGCACCCCGATGCCCGACGTCACCGCGGCCAGCGCGGTCCAGCCGCCCGCCGAACCGCCGCGGATGCCGAGCCGCTTGCCGTCCGCCTCGCCCGCCTCGGCCAGCGCCAGCGCGGCCGCCATCGCGTCGGCCACGTCCACCACGCCCCACTGGCCGCGCAGCCGCTCGCGGTAGGCCCGGCCGTACCCGCTCGACCCGCCGTAGTTCACGTCGATGATCCCGATGCCGCGGCTGGTGAAGAAGGCCTTCTCCAGGTCCAGCCGGGGGACGACCTGCGAGGTGGGTCCGCCGTGCACCCACACGATGTACGGCGGCCGCTCACCCTCGGGACCCCGGACCGCGGGGTTGGCCGGCGGGTAGACGATCGCGTGCACGACCGAACCCGAAGGACCGGTCAGCCGGGCCGCCCGCGGCACCGGCAGGTAGGCCGGATCCGGCAGCGAGCCGGCGCTGCGGCTCAGCTCGCGGACCTGCGCGTTCCCGCCTGGTGCGGAGACCTCCACGTCGATCACGGTCGTCGGCACGGCCCGTCCGCCCGCGATGGTGGCGATGGTCTGGCCGGCCGCGGACACGCCCGAGACGAATACCTGGTAGGGCAGGTCCAGGTCGGTCAGGCGGCCGCTGTCCGGGTCGAGCACGCCCAGCCGGGTCTCGCCGGTGCCGTAGGCCACGGCCAGGCGGCCGTCGCCGAGCACCGCGTACGGGCTCAGCCCCAGCTGCCACAGCGGGCTGGCGAACTCCTCCTCCCGCGGGCACAGGGCGCGCGGAAAGGCGAGCAGATCGGCGACATAAAGATTCCACCAGCCCGAACGGTCCGAGATCACGTACAAGCTTCGATCATCACGCCAGACCGGGGCCAGGACCGACTCGGTGGCGCAGCCCATGATCAGCTGCTGCTGGTGCTTCTCGCTGACCGGCCCGCCTCCGTTGAGCGCCGCGACCCGCAGTTCGGTGCCGTCCCACGGCATCTGGGGGTGATCCCAGCAGATCCAGGCCAGCCGGGTGCCATCCGGTGACGGCGCCGGGTAGGCGTAGAAATCCGAACCGCTGACCAGGATCCGGATCGCGGCGGGATCGCCCGCTCCGGAGCCGTCCAGCGGGACCGCCACGATCGCGCGGGTGATCCGGCCGCTGGCCTCATCCCGGCCAGCAGAGTGTCGCTCCCTGACGCACCACACCTCGTCCCCGCCCGGGGACAGGACAAAGTCGGCGAACCGGTCGGCAGCGTCCTCGGCGGGCGCCGGGGTCAGCGCCACCGGGACCGGGGCGCTCGTCCCCCACCGGTACAGCCGCTGATCGCCGAAGTTAGCGAAGACGAACCCGTCCGGCAGCGGCAGGTACGACTTCCCGCCGTACTCGTGCACCCGGGTCCGGGCGTTCCACGGCATCGGGAGCAGGTCGTGCTTGACCCCGTCCGGCCCCTGGCGCACGACGGCCACCCGCCCGTCCTCCTCCGGCCGCGACTCCTGCCACCACACCCCGGCCGCGTCGATGACCGGGAACGCCAGGCCGACCTGCTTGCGCGCCACGTCGGCACCGTCGATGGGAGAGGGCCATTCGCCGTAGATGTGCGTTTCCGTAGTCATTCGCATACAGACATCATGCCGGATTCGGCCACCGAGATCACCAGGCACTCTGCTACCGGATTCACCGGGTTTACGCCGGGTGCAATCGATCGCGGGCTCGGCCGCCGGGCCCAGCGTGCCCGGGTCCGCCCCTATCCTGGTCGTGTGACAGCAGGCGGCCGCACCTACCAGATCCGCACCTACGGGTGCCAGATGAACGCGCACGATTCCGAGCGCCTGGCCGGCCTGCTCGACGAGGCGGGATACCAGCCCGCCGGCGACGGCGAAACCCCCGACGTGGTGGTGTTCAATACCTGCGCGGTCCGGGAGAACGCGGCCGACCGGCTGTACGGCAACCTCGGGCACCTGCTGCCGCAGAAGAAGAAGGGCATGCAGATCGCGGTGGGCGGCTGCCTGGCCCAGATGGAGCGCACCCGGATCACGCAGCGCGCGCCCTGGGTCGATGTCGTCTACGGCACGCACAACATGGCCTCGCTGCCCGCCCTGCTGGAGCGGGCCCGGGTCAGGCACGAGGCGCAGGCCGAGTTCGCCGAGACGCTGGAGACGTTCCCCTCGCTGCTGCCGGCCCGGCGGCAGTCGGCCTACGCGGCCTGGGTCGCGATCTCGGTCGGCTGCAACAACACCTGCACCTTCTGCATCGTGCCGAGCCTGCGCGGCAAGGAGAAGGACCGCCGTCCCGGCGACATCCTGGGCGAGATCCGCGCGCTGGTCGCCGACGGAGTGCTCGAAGTCACCTTGCTCGGCCAGAACGTGAACTCCTACGGGGCGGAATTCGGAGATCGCAGCGCGTTCGGCAAGCTGCTGCGCGGGTGCGGTGAGATCGAGGGCCTTGAACGCGTCCGCTTCACCTCCCCCCACCCCCGGGACTTCACCGACGACGTCGTCGACGCCATGGCCCAGACCCCGAACGTCATGCCCAGCCTGCACATGCCGCTGCAGTCGGGCTCGGACCGGATCCTGAAGGCCATGCGCCGGGCCTACCGCCGCGACCGGTACCTGGCCATCCTGGACCGGGTCCGGGCCAGCATCCCGGACGCCGCCATCACCACCGACATCATCGTCGGCTTCCCCGGCGAGACCGAGGATGACTTCGCAGGCACCCTGGAGCTGGTGCGCCGCGCCCGGTTCGCCGGCGCGTTCACCTTCCGCTACTCCATCCGCCCGGGCACCCCGGCCGCCACCATGGACGACCAGGTGCCCGCCGAGGTCGTGCAGGAGCGCTACGAGCGGCTCACCGCGCTGGTCGAGGAGACCACCTACGCGGAGAACCAGAAGCTGGCCGGGACGGCCGTCGAGGTGCTGGTGGCCGAGGGCGAGGGCCGCAAGGACGCCGCCACCCACCGGATGTCCGGCCGGGCCAGGGACAACCGCCTGGTGCACTTCACCCCGGACCAGACCGTGCCACGCCCCGGCGACGTCGTCACGGTGACCGTCACCCGCGGCGCCCCGCACTACCTGCTGTCCGACGCCGTCCCGCTGTCCGTCCGCCGCACCCGGGCCGGCGACGCCTGGGAAGCCGCCGCGGCTTCCGCTCCGGTCAGCGCTGCCCCTGTGAGCGCTGCTCCGGTGAGCGCCGCGGCTCCGGTCCTGCTCGGCATGCCGGCCCGTCATCCCGCCGGGTAGCCAGGCCCTGCTCGAGCAGGTGGAGCGGGCCGGGCTGTTCCTGCTGCCGCTGGACGAGGTGCGCGGCTGGTGGCGCTACCACCAGTTGTTCGCCGACCTGTTGCGCGCCCGGCTGGAACAGCAGCCTGGCCGCGCCGCACAACTGCACCGCAACGCGGCGGCCTGGTACGCCGAACATGACCTGGCCGACGACGCGATCAGCCACGCCGTAGCCGCCGGGGAGACGACCCGGGCCGCCCAGCTCATCGAGGAGCACTTCGACGAGCGCTTCTACCTCCACGGAGAGGTATCGACGGTGCGGCGGTGGCTGGCCTTGCTGCCGCCGGAACTGGCCGGCTCGCGGGCCCGCCTGCTGCTGGCGCGGGCCCGGCTGGCCCTGCTCGACGGCGGCCCGGCGGAGGCCGAGGCGCTGCTGGATTTGGCCGAACGGGCGTCGGCCGATGCAGACCAGAGGTTCGAGCCGTCCGCCGGGAGGGCGTCGAGCCTGCTGGTGAACGTCCCGGCCGCGGTCACGCTCCTTCGCGTGTACCTCGCCGAACTTCGCGGCGACGCCGAGACCACCGTCGATCTCGTCCTCCGGGCCATGGCCGCCCGGCGCGAGGGCGAAGTGATGCTCGGCACCATCATCGGGTGGTACGCGGGCATGGCCGGGTGGCTGCGAGGCCGCCCGGCCGAAGCCGACCGATTGCTGTCACCGGCCGCCGGCCAGCGGACAGGCCGGGGCGAGGGCAGGATCCCGATCGGCTACCTGGCCCGGCTCAACCGCGCATTCGACACCGCGGCCGCCAAGTCAGAGTCCGATCCCCGGCGAGGCCGCGCGCCGGCGGTACCGGGCATTGTCGAGCCGCTGACCAACCGCGAGCTCGAGGTGCTCCAGATGCTCGCGGCGGGCCAGTCGAATCAGGCCATCGCCGGCGAGCTCGTCATCACCCTCGACACCGTGAAGAAGCATGTCAGCCATGTTCTCGGCAAGCTCGGTGCGGCCAACCGCACCGAGGCCGTCGCCCGGGCCAGGGAACTCGGCCTCATCGCCTGACGCCCCAACTGGACCATACTTCAGTGAAGTATGTTTCAGTGACGCTGGCCGAGGGAGAGCGCCGCATCAGCTGCCACATCTTTCGCAGCACCCATGAGTGGGTATCGTTATACCCCTGATAGCGGGAATTTCGGCCCACGATGATCCGCCCGGCCGCCCCGGCCCGTTCCCGCGGGGCTGGCGTGACTGCTGATGTGGCCCGCCGGGCGGCGGCCATGATCGTGGTGGACAGTCACCCCCCCGGATTGCGCATCCCCGGATTGCGCAGGTTTCTGTCCACGATCATGCGCGGACCCGCCTCGGCTCGTTCCTGCATGGGTTGTTTCGTCCGGGACTAGCCCTCCAGGCCGCGCAGGAAGTCGATCAGGCCGGCGAAGTACACCACCTGGTCGTCGTACATGGCCAGGTGGCTGCCGTCCGGGCAGTGCAGGTAGCGGCCCTGCGGCAGGCGTTCCGCCATCATCTTCATGAACGCGGGGTCCATGGTGTCGTGCTGCGCGCCGATGACCAGGGCCGGCACGTCAATAGAGGCCAGCTCCCCAGTGCGGTCCCAGTGGGCCAGGCTGGCGTCGGCGCTGATGCCCAGCTCGCTCGGCCCCTGCATGGACACGTAGATCGCCGGGTTGATGTGCGCGAAGGCGCGCACCGCGGGGTCGGGCCAGTCCGCGACCGGCATCCGCAGTACGTGGTGCACGTAGTGCTGCTCGTTCAGCAGTTCCATGTACCTGGGGTTCTCGATGTCGCCGCCGGCCTCCAGTGACTTGATCTCGGCCAGCGCGCCGGGGTCCATGGCCGGCATCAGGACCTGCTCGGCGTAGGCGTTGTAGGCCGGGACGCTGGACATCATGTTGGAGATGACCATCCCGCGCAGGTGCTCCTGGTGGTGCAGGGCGTACTCGATGGCCAGCAGCCCGCCCCATGACTGCCCGTAAAGGACGAAATTGGACCGGTCCAGCCCGAGTGCCCGCCGGACCTGCTCCACCTCGTCGACGAAGCGGTCCAGGTCCCACAGGGACGGCTCGTCCGGCTGGTCGCTGTTACCCGAGCCGAGCTGGTCGTAGTAGTAGTACTCGATCCCCGCGCCGGGCAGGTAGCTATCGCACGCCTCCAGGTACTCGTGCGTCGCGCCCGGCCCGCCGTGCAGGAGCAGCACCCGCAGCCGCGGGTTGTTGCCGGTCCGCTTCACCCACACCCGGTACGGCCCCTTCGGCGTGTCGATGCCGATCATCCGGGAGCCCCCGGTCAGCACGTCCTCCCGGCCGGAGTTGTCCAGGTACCCGCTCACGATGCGCCTCCCATGATCGGCTCAGCCGTCAGATGAGGATTATGCCAGTACGTCATGAACCGAGCCGGGCCAGGCGGGACACCCGCCTGGCCCGGCCGCCCGGGGGCCGCTACCGCACCCCGGACACCTCGAGCTCGCCGGCCCGCGGCCCGGGCGGCTCAGCGCCGAGCCCCGCCGCAACCGCCGCAACCGCCGGAACCGCCGGGGCCGGGATCCGCAGTACTCGCGCCAGCCAGGACGGCAGCCACCAGTTGGCCCGGCCGAACAGCGCGACCAGCGCCGGGACGAGCAGGCAGCGGACCACTACCGCGTCGATCAGGATGCCGGCCCCCAGCCCGGTGGCCAGGATCTTCAGGTCGGTCTGCGGGCCGGTGGACATGGACAGGAAGCTCAGCATCAAGATGGCCGCCGCGCTGGTGACCAGCCGCCCGGTCCGGCCCAGGCCTTCCACCACCGCGTGCCGGGCGTCACCAGAGCGGTCATACGCCTCGCGGACGCGGGTGAGGATGAACACCTCGTAGTCCATCGACAGGCCGAACAGGAAGGCGAACACCATCAGCGGCACCCACATCGTGATCGCCCCGGTGGCCGGGATGCCCCACAGCGCCCCGGACCCGTGCCCGTCCTGCCACACCCACGTCAGCACGCCGTAGGCGGCGGCCAGCGAGATCAGGTTGAACACCACCGCCTTGGCGGCCAGCAGCACCGAGCGGAAGGCCCGGGTCAGCAGCAGGAAGGTGGCGACGCTGATGATGGCGAGCATGAGCGGGAAGTCGCCGTAGACCGCGTGGTTGAAGTCGATCAGCGC
>WNGK01010631.1_pt1 | contig 12178 bp, 10 predicted proteins | sample 5400601 | NCBI WGS metagenome assembly WNGK01 (sample SAMN13153376, study PRJNA577476) | soil metagenome | isolation source: 60 cm soil or saprolite under Garry oak tree replicate 1 | place: USA:California | collected 2016-06-15
TCTCTTGAGTCAGTTGCATCCACTTTTCCCCACAAGCTTATTGAACTATTTTTATGGCTTAACCCGAATTCCGTTTCGAACCTACATGCTTTGGGCCTCGATTGGGCGGGTTCCAGGGCTTTTTTTGTACGCGTATATCGGAACCTTGGGTCAACTTGGCCTCAGGGTGATGCGCGGCAGGAGTCAACCGCGTATTATCGAGTACTGGACTTGGGGAGGAGCATTTGTGACAACAGCTTTACTTTTACTGGTGTTAGGCCGTATTGCATCTCGAGCCGTGCAGGTGGCCGATGAGAAGCCAGAATTGTCCGGCAGTCAGACGACTCATGGAAGAAAGGTCAACCATCGTATACCATAAGCCGTTTGTTATAAGCTGATTATGTTACTCAATAAATTGATTTACGGGGGCTCAAAGCAGACGGCCGGTGCTTCCGCACAATGTCCATGCCTCGGCGAAAAATCTTGGCGCTAATCAAAATGTTTAAGTTGCCAACAGAATACGACGTCACGGTGGTCGGCAGCGGCCATGCCGGAATCGAAGCGGCACTGGCTGCGGCCCGAATTGGATGCCGGACGTTGATGTTGACCCAGAACTTGGACACCATTGGGCAGATGTCGTGCAACCCAGCGATCGGCGGCTTGGCCAAGGGGCACATCGTTCGCGAGATCGATGCCATGGGTGGCGCGATGGGCCTCAATGCCGACGCCACAGGGATCCAGTTCCGGATGCTTAACCGGACAAAGGGTCCATCCGTTCGTGCACCACGGGTCCAATGCGACAAGAAGGCTTATCAATTTCGGATGAAGGCGGTCTTGGAATGGACAGAGAATCTTGATCTCAAGCAGGCAACGGTTTCCGGTGTCGTTGTGGAGAATGGGAAAGCAGTGGGCGTCGAAACTGATCTGGGCCTGAGGATTGCCGCACGCAGTGTTGTCATCACATCCGGGACATTTTTGCGCGGTCTGCTGCACGTTGGCGAGAACAGTAAACCCGGCGGACGGATGGCTGACGCGAGTTCGACCTTAAGCGAAAATCTCCGGCAACTCGGTTTTCGGGTAGGCCGCTTTAAGACAGGGACCCCTTGCCGGCTCAACGCTCGGTCGATCGACTTCTCACGGTGTGAGATTCAGCTCGGGGACGAGCCCCCGCCAAGATTTGCGTTTCACGACGAGGGCATTGGCACAGGTGCGAATGACATCTTCACCCTGAATTACAGCCCCCGGGGAGAGTTCCACGTGGAACAAGTCCCTTGCTGGATCACCTTCACGGTGTCGAGAACGCATGAGATCATTCGGGCTAATCTTGCCCGGTCGCCACTCTATACGGGTCAAATCAAAGGCACGGGCCCGCGATATTGCCCATCGATTGAGGACAAGGTCGTTAGATTCTCCGACAAAACTTCTCATCAACTCTTCCTAGAACCAGAAGGACGCCACACCGGCGAATACTACGTGAACGGAATTTCGACCAGTTTGCCATACGACGTTCAGCTGGCTTTTCTTCACTCAATTCCGGCACTGGAGCGCGCCGAGATCATGCGCCCGGGCTATGCTGTAGAATACGATTATTTTCCGCCCACCCAACTTTTTCCCATGTTGGAAACTAAGACGATCAGTGGGCTCTATTTTGCCGGCCAGGTCAATGGCACGTCAGGATATGAAGAGGCGGCTGCTCAAGGCTTGGTTGCTGGAGCGAACGCGGCATTGAAAGGTCAAGGTCGTCCGCCGCTCGTGCTGAACCGAAGCGAAGCTTACATCGGCGTCCTTATTGACGACTTGGTCACGAAGGGGACCGAAGAGCCTTATCGAATGTTCACGAGCCGTGCTGAGGATCGACTGTTTCTCCGGCAGGATAACGCCGACCAGCGGTTGACCAACTGTGCATTTGACGCGGGACTAATTAGCGACGCCCGCTGGGCTCAGTTTCAGGAGAAGAGGCGCCTCCTGGGCCAAGCCCGACTGGCAGCGACTGAGACAAAGCTCGACGGCATTCCGCTCTCTCAGTTGCTTAAGCGGCCGGATTTTAGTGTCAAGAATTTGCCTACCGGGATTGCCTCGCTCGCCCCCACTGAAATTTGGGAGTTGGTCGAGATGGATTTCAAATACGAGGGATATGCGGCACGCCAATCGGAGCAGAATCGGCAGCTGCAACGTCGGCACGATCAAATCATTCCGGATGGCTTGGACTACAACAAAATCACGGGACTGCGTTCCGAAACTAGACAAAAGCTAACAACCATTCGCCCGACGTCACTAGGACAAGCGGCACGCATAAGCGGAATCACTCCAGCCGATATTTCAATAATTTCTATCTGGCTATCCAAGAAAGACTTAAATGACGGAGATCTTGTGTTAGATAGAACTATCAGTCGCTACTAACATTCCGGATGCTTACGCTTGCCGCCATCGCGATCGTCAGCTATTTGCTCGGATCCATACCTGCTGGCTATCTCGTCGGCCGGATGGCAGGAATCGATATCCGAAAGGCCGGAAGTGGTAACATTGGCGCGACGAATGTGACGCGCGTTCTCGGAAAGCGTTGCGGCTATCCGGTATTCGCCGTGGACTTCCTAAAGGGCTTGGCGGCTGTGATTCTGTCGATTTTGATCGCGAAACGCACGCAGCCAGACTGGTTCTCACGTGATCTATTTGGAATCACCGCAGCGGTTTCCTCGGTGATCGGGCATTCGTTTTCGGTATGGCTGCGGTTTAAGGGGGGCAAAGGCGTTGCTACTTCAGCTGGAGCACTTTTCGGGTTGATGCCGCTTGCGGCGCTAGTTGGCGCTCTGATTTGGTTCGTCACTTTCAAATTGACGCGTTATGTCTCGGTGGCGTCGCTCACGGCTGCGGTGGCGTTGCCAATCATCATTTTTGTCATGACGTCGCTAAATCAAACGCACAGGAAAGGACTGTTCTACTCCTCGATTTGTCTCGCCGCCGTTGTGGTTTTGCGGCATCGCTCAAATCTTGTCGGTCTCATGCAGACGGGCGACAAATTTCTCTTTGGGGCAACAATGCCGCAAGGACCGAGCGGATTCAAAAAACACGCGAGAACAGCGATTACATGCCAGGACTCAGGCTGCCCGAGTCGGTTCGCGTCACGTCCGAACTGCGTGACTGCGCCGACGCGGACCTGATCGTTTTTGTTACGCCATCGACTGTCTTACGCACAATTGCAATGCGTTTACAAGGAGCGCTGAGCGAAGGCCGAGCTGCGTTGCTCAGTTGTACGAAAGGAATTGAGCACGGCACTGGGATGCGCATGAGCGAAATTCTTGGTGAGATTTTTCCAGAGCATAAACTAGCGGTGTTATCGGGACCAAATCTCGCCGCGGAAGTAATGCGCAATATGCCGACCGCGACAGTAATAGCCTGTCGGGATCCTGAATGCGCCACAGATCTGCAAGGTTTTCTGGGGAGTTCGCGCTTTCGAGTATACACCACTGACGACGTCACCAGCGTTGAGCTGGGCGGCGCGTTGAAAAATGTTTTCGCGATCGCGGCCGGCGCGAGCGACGGCCTTGGCTTGGGCGATAACACCAAGGCGACATTGGTCACTCGTTCACTTGCCGAGCTGGTTCGGCTCGGAAGCGCGATGGGCGGAAATTTCAGGACGTTCTACGGCTTGAGCGGCGTAGGCGATTTAATTGCGACCTGTTTTAGCAGGCACAGCCGTAATCGGCGCGTTGGCGAGCATCTTGGTCGCGGCCAAACGCTCCGGCAAATCACGTCCGCAATGCAAATGGTGGCGGAAGGAATTCCGACGGCGAAAAGCGCTTACGAGTGTGCACGAAAAATCAACATCGACACGCCGATTACCGATGAGGTTTACGCGTTGCTATACGAGGGAAAACCACCGGTCCAGGCGATGCAGGACCTTCTCGAGCGCGACCAGAAGGCGGAGAAGATTTAAGCAGTGGACAATTGCCGGCAGATCTGGCCGATTACGGTCGGATACAACTCATGCTCCGCAATTTGAACGCGAGCGTGGAGGCTTTCAGGAGTGTCGTTAGGCAAGATCGGGACTTCGCGTCGCACGATGATATCGCCGTGATCGATTTTTTCATCCACGTAGTGGACGGTGCAACCGGTCACTTTTTCGCCAGCGACGAGCGCTTGCTTCCATGCTTCAAGCCCAGGAAATTTCGGCAGCAGCGATGGATGAATATTTACAATGCAGCGGGGAAATGCATCTAGCATCGGCGATTTTAGAACGCGCATGAACCCAGCGAGAACTACAAGTTCAACACTGGCGTCGCGAAGCATTCTCACAAGGTCGTTCTCAGCTTGCGGTTCCAATCGAGTGCGGAATTGGCCCGGCGGCAGATAAGCGTTTGGGATCGAAAATTCCCGCGCAATGTCGAGGATCGGCGCATCGAATACGTCTGAGATTACGACGCGGACCTCAGCCGCCAAGGCGCCGCTTCTAATACTTTCGAGAATCGCGCGGCAGTTCGTTCCTTTTCCTGAACCAAGAATGCCAAGCCGAACCAATCTCATCTTCCGGCCTTTCGAAGTTTTTCTAGCAAAAGCGATGTCGAGTAACCTTTCTCAAATGGAATAATGCGAATTTCCGCGCCGATTTTTTGCAGAATTGCGCGCTCCTCCGGATTTAAGGTTTCGGAACTGTAATCGCCCCCTTTGACATAAACGGCGGGCATACTTGCGGAGATGAATTGAGTCGCCCGTATCTCCGGGAAAATCGTGATGAGGTCGACGCACCCCAGCGCCGCAAGCACCTCTGCTCGGTCTCGTTCGTTATTAATCGGACGCCCGATTCCTTTCAGTTCCCTGACTGAACGGTCTCCGTTCAAGCCGACAGCCAGCCCATCACCGAGAGCACGCGCAGTTTGCAAATACCGCACGTGCCCGACGTGCAGCAAATCAAAACAGCCGTTCGTAACGACAAGTTTTTTTCCAGCGGCACGCAACTCCTTTGCGCGCTTAGCCAGTTCATTCATACCGATGATTTTCGTCTTCATCGCTTGTTAACGACAAACTCTAACGCGCGAGGAAGAATTTGGAAGACAATCGGCTCATTTCCGACCAGTTCCCCGTCGGCATTGAACCACATCCCCGGTTGCGATTGAACCGAGATCTTTTTTGCATGCCGAAAAATAACGGCGTCGTTGGAGAGATGCTTGCCCAAAAGCATCTCCGCGGCCAGCAACGCCATTTCTGCTGCTGACCGTTTAGGTATCAGGACAGCATCGAGCAGTCCGTCGCTAGGATCTGCTTGAGGTGCGATCGGTAGTCCGCCGGCAACGAATTGTCCATTTGCAACGATGACATTGTAAAGGTCGATCACCAGGCTTTCTGCGTCATCGAAAGTCACCGTCGTACGATAGGCGTGCAACTCCGGCAGGGCCGCAGCAGCGCTTCGGAGATAGGCAAGCGGGCCCCAGTTTAATTTGATTTCCGGGGTCAACTTCTCATTAACAACACCGCTGAAGCCGCCGGCTGAAGTATTCACGAAGTGGCGCGTGCGTTCACTAGTCATGCGGACGAGATCGATCCGCGCAGTTGTTTTCGTCTGCAAGATTTCGATGGTGGCGTCGACGTCTCCCATCATTCCTATCGACCGCGCAAAATCATTTGCAGTGCCGAGGGGCACAATTCCCACGCAGACACCGCGTGCCGGACTTGGCGTTGCAATTCCGTTGATGACTTCGTTCAATGTGCCATCGCCGCCCGCTGCAATAACGTAATCGCATCCAGCGCCGACCGCCTCCCGCGCCAAAGTTTCTGCTTCGCCCGCGCGCTGAGTCACACGCACCTCCCTGGCATTGAGTGGGTGAAGCTGCTTTAGCCGAAGATTTAAATCGACAATCGATCCCGCGATTGGATTTACGATGACGTACGGTTTCACCAGGCTTGTGATCAGCTATGCGATATCTTTAGTTCTCGCCGGTTCGATGAAAGGCCGAACTATCTGATGATTCGTGTTTGGTCGTGTGCATTCGTGGTTGAACTTTATTTCAACCGCCAAGATTCACTTTGTCTTTGTCCGATTTGCGCCAAGTTGCTAATTAGATCGCCATGCCGAGAGAAAATTCCAAACGGCGCTCGGAGGAATCCAACTTCGCAGATGGTTTTCGCATTTCGAACGGACCAGTCGCCCCCCAGGATAGCGAGGAGGGGAGAAATGTCCGCGAGTTCGATAATGTCGGGCTTCCGCGGGTTCATGGGGCGCCAATGTTATTCGCGATCGCGCGTGATCCATGCACAGTCTTCACCTACTGGAGCGTCGATTGGCTGACGGTTTTTGCGAAAACGGTGCCGGTCGATCGACAGGTTCATCTTCGGGTGTATCGCGCAGACGAGGTCGAGGAAAAGAACGTGGCCGTCGAACCGATGGCCGGTTATTGTTACATCGCACTTCCGCGACCGAGCGGCTCCTACCACATCGAGATTGGATATTATCAACCGGCAGATGTTTGGCACTCAGTAGCAGTATCCGATGAAGTGAGAATGCCGCCCGACCAGGTCGCGACTCCTGCAGATTTCGATCTTGTCACGATACCATTACACCTCAGATTTCAGCGGCTTCTCGATTTGTTTGGAGCAGCGAAGGGTGATGCTCTGACCGAAATCGTCTCGCAATTTCAAAAGCGTGCATTGAGTAACGAAGTGCACAAGAAATTGAGCCCCGAAGAGCGGGACGTTCTTCGCGCGATGGATCTTTCATTGTCCGAAATTGCGGCGGCCCGGCGCGAGTTTACTGACAACGCCGACAGCGAAACGCTGCGCAAACGGACAAAAGCACTTCTCAGTTTCGGCCAGACAAGTTCGTCACCTGGATTTGTCGGGAGGCTGTGGAGTTCAGGCGCCGCGTAAAAAAGCGCCATTAACTCTTCGTTCGCTCGCGGCCCGCTTGGTTGATATTGCAAGATGGTCTGTCCGGTTTCGAGGACCTAGCCGTAACGGGAAACTTCCAGCGCGAGATTGGCGTTTTGTCCGACCAGCAACACCGTGAGACCCAACGAACGATTGCAAATTACTGATAAGGCAAAATCAGTGCTTCCTCGCGACGTTTTAGCCGCCGCTAACGTGTTCGTCTAAACGCGCGGCCGAGCGAGGTTGCTGCGGCGGACGCCGTAGCAGAAGTAAAACACGATGCCGATTATGAACCAGACGATCAACCGCCGCCAAGTCGGCCATGGAAGCGAGGCCATGAGAGCGAGCGCGGAGAGCGCGCCCGCCGGCGCGACAAACCAGACCCATGGCGTCGTGAATCTCCGCGGCAGGCTTGGCTCGCGCACACGCAGCACGAGAATTCCCACTGAGACAATGACAAATGCGAGCAACGTTCCGATGGAACACAAGCTGCCGGCCTCGCGCACGTTGAAGACGGCGGAAAAGATCGCCACGCCCACGCCGGTCACGATCGAAGTCAGCCAAGGCGTGCGGAAACGTGGATGCACACGGCTAACAAATGGCGGCAGCAGACCATCGCGCGCCATGCTGTAAAATACGCGCGATTGGCCTAACAACAGCACGAGGATAACCGACGACAAACCAGCAATGGCGCCGAGTTTTATCAACCGTCCCATCCAGTCCATGCCGGCGTGGTCCGCCACCACGGCGATCGGGTCAGGGACGTCGAGCTGACCATAAGGCACAACGCCGGTCGCGATTGCCGAGACGAGAATGTAGAGCACTGTGCAAATCAGGAGCGAGCCGATAATGGCGATGGGCATGTCGCGCTGCGGATTTTTCGCCTCTTGTGCGGCAGTGCTAACCGCATCGAATCCTATGTAGGCGAAGAAGACAATACCAGCGCCCGTCATCACGCCACTCCAGCCGAAATGACCGGACTGGCCCGTGTTCGCCGGGATGAATGGACGCCAGTTCGTCGCTGTGATGGCATGAAAGGCCCCGAAGATGAACAGCAGCACTACGGCGACCTTCACCAGCACGATAAAGTTATTGAAGTTTGCCGATTCCTTAATGCCGACGACGAGCAGCGTTGTGACGACAAAGATGATGAACACTGCGGGCAGATTGAAGATCGTCGTCACGTGCGTGAGTGCTGTCGAGTCGGCTCCCGCAGCCTTGATTTGATCGAGGAGAGAGGCGCTGCTCACTACCCAGCCGATCTTTGCTTTCACCAGCGGTGCCAGGGCAGCGGGAATATTAATCAACTCCGTGCCGCGAGCGGCCGATAGCTCCGGCGGAATGTTAATGCCGAAATCGTGTAGGAACGATACGACATAGCCGGACCAGCCAATGGATACAGTGATCGCGCCCACGGCATATTCCAGAATCAAGTCCCACCCAATGATCCATGCGAAAAGTTCGCCAAGAGTGGCGTAACCATAGGTATAAGCGCTGCCTGCCATCGGGACGAGCGCCGCGAATTCGCTGTAGCATAATGCAGCGAAGACTGATGCCACGCCCGCGAGCACGAATGAGAGCACCACAGCGGGCCCGGCATTCTGCGCCGCGACCGTGCCTGTCAGCACGAAGATGCCGGTGCCAATGATCGCGCCGATGCCGAGCGCGGTAAGATTCATCGCGCCAAGTGCGCGCTTGAGGCTGTGATCGGTAAGTGCTTCAGCCTGCAGATCGGTGACGCTCTTTCGTCGAAATAAATTCATAGGCGAAGTTGGTCTGTGAGTTTGCTAAATGGGCTACCAAACGTGGCAAGTCAAGCCGGCCGTGATCTCCTCCACAGGAAGTAAACCGGCACGCCGGCCAGTACAAGAAGCAAGCCAGGCCACGAGGTTTGCGTCCGGTAAATGGCCAACACGATCAAAATTACGGTAGCGGCGACGATGTAGAACGCCGGCAGCACTGGATAACCGAACGCGCGATACGGTCGCTCCGCCTGCGGCTGAGTATGCCTCAGCACAAAGATGCCCGCAATCGTCAGCACGTAGAAGATCAGAACCGCGAAGACAACGTAATCGAGCAACATGCCGTAGAGGTTTCCGTACTGTTCGACACCCGAGGCATTCAGCATCGGTGCGCTTGGGACTGGATCGCGCAAGCGCGTCCGGGGCAACACGAGCAACCCGGTCCAAATCCCCTGCAACACCAGCGCCATCGCCGGAACGTGCTTCGCGTTCAGCCTGCCTGTCGATTTAAAAAACAATCCGTCTAGCGCCATCGCGTAATACACCCGCGCGCCCGCGAGGATGAGTCCATTGCAACATCCAAACGTCGAAATCATGATCGCTACTGCCATGATAGCTGCGCCCGCGCTGCCGAACATCACTTCCATCGCCGCTGTTCCGACGCGATCGTCCGGCGCGTGTTGGATTTTGTCTAACGGCAACACAAAAAGGTAGGCTACGTTTGCAAGCAAATAGAGCGTGATGACCAGCCCTGTGCCCATGGCCAGCGACAGCGGTATGTTCCGACGCGGCTCTCGCACTTCTCCAGCAGTGAACGTGATATTGTTCCACGCATCGGCGGAAAACAACGAGCCGACTTGCGCCACACATACTGCGATCAACATTCCCAGTGCGCCGCCCGTTGCCGAGACCGTTGCGACAAACGAAAGATCGGACCTAATTGGTGCCGCGGCGCCCGGCGTCCAAAAATTCGTGAAGTTTGTGCTGAGTGCGTTAGCGTTGCGCCCAACGAAAATCCCAAGCGCGATCAGCGCGATCAGCGACAAGGTTTTCGCGGAAGTGAAAATGTTTTGGATGAGTTTGCCTAGCTCAAGCCCGCGCGTATTCACGACGGTCAAAAACGCGATGATGAGGACCGCCACTAGTTGCTGCGTCGAAAGACTGATCGCGTAATTTCTCGACAGGATGATTGGTGGAATGATCCACTGGGTCGGTGAAATAATCGACGTAAACACCCCGAGAAAGCGCGCGAACGCCACCGCCACGGCGGCAATCGTACCGGTCTGGATGATAAGGAACAATGTCCAGCCGTAGAGAAATCCCCAGAGCCGACCATATGCCTCGCGCAAATACACATATTGCCCACCGGCGCGCGGCATCATCGCGGCAAGCTCGCCGTAGCTGAGCGCAGCCGTCACGGTGAGCGCACCGGTCACTGCCCACACAACGAGCAGCCAACCCGCAGAACCAACCAACCGACCGATATCTGCCGAGACAATGAAAATCCCGGAGCCGATCATCGAACCCGCGACGAGCATGGTCGAGTCGAGCAAGCCGAGTCCCCTAACGAATTTATCGTCGGCTGCAGGCGGCGGAGTCATTGGGCTTGTCTGTTGAGCGGTCGGATTTGGCGCAGAGTTAATCATCACTCAAGCGAATTGGGCAACGCCAAAACAATTCTGCGCTCGCCCTTGCCCGAGTCGAGCGAATTCAAGCGCGAAACCGCTTTCGTGTAAAAAGAATCATGCTAATCTCCGCCGCGTGACGTTCCCGAATCCTCTTTCGTCTGCCTGGAGGTTTTTGTCGATCTTATGCGTTGGGTTGGCGCTGATTGCGGAATTGCCCGGCGCCCCGCGGCCCGCTTCGGGGCGAGCAATTCCGCAATTTGAAGCGCTGCCGTTGCTGCGTTCGCGACAAAATCATTTGCTCGTACGCGCTTATATCAATGGCAAGCCAGCGTGGCTTGGGGTCGACAGCGGTGCGCCGGTAAGCGCGATTGCTTTGCATCGTCGCGAGTATTTCGGGCTTAAGCCAATTACGGCAAAGTCGAACCTTCCCGGCCGTATTCAGATTAACGGCGCATTCAATAATGTGGCGATTGCGCGGGAGCTGCGACTCGGCGCGCTAACTCTGGTGGACGAGCCGGTGGTTACGGTCGATCTAGGCAACTCGAGTCGCGTCGCGCGATTACGGCGCGAACAGGAAATCGATGGAATTATCGGGGCGGATATTCTTTTCCCGACCAAGGCAGTGCTGGATTGTCAGCGGCAACTGCTTGTCTTAAACATCGATCCCGACGTTGCCGGGAACGCTCCGGGTCTCGACCACCGCGGATTGCAAGCTGTCCCGATTCAAGTCAGTGACGGCTTCAATTTGTACGTTAATGGCTCTATCAATGGCAAGGCTGCCAGGCTTATGATCGACACGGGTTCTTTTGCTACGCTTCTGCATCGCTCCTTCGTTCGGCGAATGCGGATTGCGACCCGCGAGACACAGTTTAGTTCTTCCGCTGTGAACCTGAAAGAGCGTGGGGTGTGGGTGGCACGAATCCGCAAATTATCGGTTGGGTCGGTCGAGATCATCGGCAAGGAAGTAGGCGTCGTCGATCTGGAGGGCCTGATTCATGGCGGGCTATTACAGGGTTCACCGCCAGTCGCTGGTTTGCTCGGCGCCGAAATTCTCAACGGGCATCACGGCATCATCGATTTCGGCACGCGCACGCTTTATTTAAAAAGGTAGGGCGGATGGCGGCAAGCATTGTTCTCGGAGGTTGTCTGTGCGGCGCCGTCCGCTATGAAGCGACCGGCGAGCCTTATAACATCACCCACTGCCATTGCGCCGACTGTCGCAAGAGCAGTGGCGCGCCCTTCGTGACCTGGGCCTCCTTCCGACGACACAATTTTCGATTGACTCACGGCACACCGCATGAGATCGCATGGGCCGGGCGCGTTCGTTCCTCCTGCGCAAACTGCGGCACAACCTTGACGTTCCTGAGTCAACCGGGCACCGACGAACTGGACGTAGCCGTTTGCAGCTTCCATTGTCCCGATGCGATTCTGCCTTAGGATCACACTTGGACAGAGGATCGATTGCCGTGGATTCAACTAGCCGACGACTTGCCACGATATGCGCGCACCAGAAACAAGAAATGATCTTAGTGCGATGCGTCTTGGCGCAGTGGCCATGGGAGCGCAAGCTATCGGAGCTTTCGCTGTCGGCGCACTAGCCCTTGGCGCGCTCGCTCTAGGTGCAGTTGCAATCGGGCGGCTGGCGATTGGCCGGGCAAGAATCAAGCGAATGGAAATCGACGAACTGGTCGTGAAGAAGATTCGGATTACGGATTCGTTGGAAATGCCCGGAACAGCGAGACCGAGGTAGGGATTGAGAGATTCGCGCGATCAGCTATGAATCACATGGCGCAGCTTTTCGGCGGACTGGACACCACTGCTCCTTGAGCGACTCGCGCGGCACCAACGATGGATCGTATCACACAGGCATTCGTCTTAGGCGCGGGTCTTGGCACGCGACTCAGGCCGCTCACGGACGATTTGCCCAAACCGCTCATTCCGATTTTTCAAAAACCACTCATCACTTTTGCG